>Ga0209053_1000468_pt1 | contig 27879 bp, 25 predicted proteins | sample EBPBio152010_DNA_FD_185864 | JGI IMG/M metagenome (GOLD analysis project Ga0209053, IMG submission 185864) | Wastewater treatment Type I Accumulibacter community from EBPR Bioreactor in Madison, WI, USA - Reactor 1_7/15/2010_ DNA (SPAdes)... | ecosystem: Engineered > Bioreactor > EBPR >... | reverse complement strand
TAGAACAGTGAATTCGATATTTATGTTGTACCGAAAAGGATTGTGGAACCCTTCAGAATGGAAAGCTTTTTTAACTGCCAAAAGCAACTACAAACAACGTCCAATTCCAACTGTAATTCCACCAAGAAAACTTGACGAAATTAAAGGCAATCCGACAGTAAGTTATATCATTCCTACCATGATGCGTCAAGATTTTACTTTGAATTTAATGGAGGATTTAAAAAAGCAAACCTATTTGCCAACCCAAGTTATTGTCGTTGATGCAACTCCAGAAAGTAGTAGAGACGAATCTTTATATAATCCAGCGAATTATCCATTTGATGTAATTTTTAAATGGCAAACTACAAAAGGTAGTTGTCGCGCAAGAAATGAAGCTATTGATTTATGTACTGGAGATTATATAGTTTTTGGTGATGATGATATCAGAGTTCCATCAGATTTTATCGAAAATCATATCCGTTTGCTTCAAACTTATGGTGCTGGTGCATGTAATGGTTTGGATATTCAGGCCGATCATCAAAAGCAAACCTTAGATGATTTGAAAGTTAAATTAGATAATTATCCTTTTCAACGTTGGTATGTTGGAGCATCTCAGAGTTTTAGTAATGCAAATTCTTGTGTAAAAAGAGAATTTGTAACCAAAGTTGTAGGAAACGATATCAATTATGATGGTGGTTACGGAGAAGATAGTGATTTCGGAATTACACTGACTAAAATTGGTGTTCCAGTTTTATACAATCCTTTTTCTACTAATTTACACTTGAAACCACCTGTTGGAGGTTACCGTTTTTGGGGTTCACAAGCCAAAATTATGGGTAAAAAGCGTAAAACCCAGCCATGGGAGTTGGATACACCAGTAAAAAATATTCGCCCAGTTCCAAGTCCGACGATTATGTATCAAATTCATAAACAATTTACACCACAACAGTTTGTAGAATATAAGCATAAGTACTTTGTAATGTATCTTTTTAAAGGTAGTAAATGGTCTATTCCATTGAAATTGATAAAATTACCCTATCGAATGATGCAGTTTAACAAGTCGGTATTCTATGCAAAAAAATTGGTTCAGCTAGGAAAAAGAACAAAGTAAATGGTAAAATCAATCACTATTTTAGCAACATCAATTAGGGAAAACGTTAGTTTTTTATGTGATTTTAATGCTAAAATAGGTGTCGATTGCCAACAAATTACTTCTAAGTTTAATTCGTTTTCTATCGAATTTGTTTTTGATGTCCCAATTGTATCTTTTAGAAATCATGATTATTCATGGGTTGATGTCAATAAAACACGAATTGCTACTTCATTATCTTCTAAAATATTAAAACTTAGTAATGGCTTTATAGTTCAAGCCAATATTAATAAAGGTATTTGGGAAGTTAGTCCAAAAAATAAAAAGGTTCTTTTATGGAAGTTCAATCCTGAATATTCTAATTCCTTAGCCGAGTACACTGGAATAAAAAATACTAAAAAATTAATTTCAGCTAATTCTGAACTTCACTTTGTGGAACAACCGAGTTTACTTTTTACTAAAGCGGACGCTATAGAAATTAGTCGTTCTAAAATTCCATTTTCTGCTATAGCTTGTTTTACAGATCATTGTGATTATGATACTTTACCCAATTTAAAATTACAACGTCAGTTGTTTGCAAAAACGAATATTAAAATTACAAAAGGTTTTTTTCTCAATCATTTTTCTAAAAGAGGTGACAATGCTTCTTTTGAAAACGATAAAGAGGAATTGGAATTATGGAAAGGTGACGGACATGAACTATGTTATCACTCGCTTTCACAATCCATAAAATCTAATGTTGAGAGTTTTGAAGATTTTCAAAATTTTCAACCTCCATTTGATAATATTCCTGTATGGATTGATCATGGTTTTCAACCTTATAATTTTTCGTTTTATAAAAATAATAAAGTTTCAGATGCCTCTTTTGAAAAGCAATTATCAGATAAAAAAATAAAGGTTCTTTGGAATTGCTTAGATTCGGGTACAGCAACTTTTGGTGTTTTTAATCAATTAAATATAGATCAATTTACATTAAATAATTATTGGAAGGGGATTTCGAAATTTTCTTTTAAGATCAAACTAATGATGCTTTTTAAGAATATTGTTTTTCATTATGATAATAATGAAAAACGTGTTCGAAATTATATTGACACTGTTGCAAATGCTCGTGCAATTATTAAAGAGAAACAGTTTTTGAAGGTATTCACTTTGATTAAGAATATAGTTCCTTTGTTAATGGTAGTTTTGAAAGTATTGTTTTTTTGGAATTCCGAAAAGAATAAACCTTACAAAGTAGCTCGTTTTACTCCTATTTTATTTAAACACAAAATTGATACTAAAGAATTTTTTGTATTTCAAACTATAGAAATTGTTGATTTTAAAAAAGCTTTGCATCCACAAAACATTGAATCCTTGATTAGTGAATCTGGCATTTTTATAGCACATACTTATTTCTCAGTTAACATGAGTCACTATCTAGGAAAACTCTTTAAAAAAGAAGGTGTTTTTGATGATGAAGTGATTTCAAATTTTAATAATTTATCACTTAAAATAAGAGAAAATAAGATTTGGAATCCAACACTTTCTCAACTTATAGAATATTTTGATATCTTTGAAGACACTGTTTTTGATATTGATGCTCATGGAGTTATTTATATCAAAAATCCAAACAAATTTTTATCTTCAAGAACCATTAATTAATGAATTTTATAATTACCAAAGACCCAAAATGGATTCAAAAATGGGACGAATTTCTGTTAAAAGAAAACCGTGGCAGTCATTTAATTTATTCCCAATGGTTACAATCGTATGTTTCTTATGGTTTTGATTATGAGATTTTTATTGTTCATGAAGACGAAGTAATTATTGGAGGTTATGGTGCAGTAATTGCTAAGAGTTTTTTCTTCAAATTTTATATAATTCCACATGGTCCAATAGTTATTGCAGGACAGGAAGATAAATTAGAACCTATTCTAAATCAGTTATCCATTCAGGCAAAAAAAAGAGGATGTTGTTATGTGCAATACAGTTTGCCAATTTCGAATGAGGTTTCTATTGAGTCCTATGGATATTCTTCTAAAAATTTAAGCGGCACTAATTTAATTGGGAAAGAAGGAAATTTATTTAAATACGTTTACAGTAATTACGGAATAAATTGGGTTGATTTTAATACAACTACTTCAGCGGATGAATTATTAAAACAAATGTCTGTTCAAGTAAGAAGAAACATTAATTTATCCTATAAAAATGCTGCTGAAATCTCTTTCGCAATAACCGAAGATGAATGTAAGTTCGCCTACCAAGCCATTGAAGATAATGCCAAAGAAGCTCATTATTCTGTAAGGGCTTTTGAAGATTTTAAAGCAACAATTTTAGAATTGGTAGCTAAAGAAAGAGCTTATTTGCTAACTGCAAAAATTGATGGAGTTATTAAAGGTGCTGGATTTGCAGTAAATTGTGGAAATCATTTGACTTATATTTCTGGTGGAACTAAAAAAGAGAAACCCGATTTGAAATTAGGTTATTTATTGCATTGGGAACTCATCAAGAAGTCTTACGAATTGGGTTATAAAGGATACAACATATCTATGGGAGGTTCTAAAGGTGTAATGGAATTTAAAGCCAAATTCAATACGCAAACAATCTCATTTGAAATACCACATAGACATATCATAATTAAGCCTATCATTTTTAAATTATATTTAATATTAAATTCTATTTTTGTTAAAAATAAAAAAACCATTTCCGTTTTATTAAAACGTTTCAAATAGTACTCCAAATGAAGATTGAAAATAAAGATTTTTGGGAAAAAGAAAATATTATTGCTACTCAAGAAGTATTAAAAAAGGCTTCCGATTTTGAGGAATTTATGTTCGAAAAAGCAAAAGAGCGTTATAGTTCTGTTGGAAGCATTCAATCTATAAAGGTTTTTGGTTGCGGAACAGGTAGAGAAATTGAGTCTATTGCGGAGTTTTATAATCCAACAAAGATTTTAGCTTCCGATATTTCTGAAAATATGATTGCCAAGTGCAATGAAAATTTGAAGCTGTGGAATATTGATTCCATTACAGAAACTATTGTTGGGGATGCCAAAGCTTACAATAAAGTTGATAGTGTATTTGATTTGGTAACTATTTTAAATAGTATGTTAACTTACGTTCCAGTAAGACAAGATCGATTAACAATTTTTAAAAATGCTCTTCAAATATTAAAACCAAAAGCGACAATTATAGGAACAGTTCATAATCAAGTTGGAGCAACCGCTAAGACTTATTATTTTAAGTTTAGAAGTTTGTTTTCATTTGTTTTAGGTGAAAAAGTTGGTAATAGAAATACAGGTTTCAACGGATATAAAGTACCAGGATATTACTACAGTAAAAAAGGTTTGATAAACGACTTAATGACTGCTGGATTTGAAGATGTTGAAGTTTATTCTCTTGAAGAATATTATGCTTTGTATGGTAAGGAATATAATAGAAAAACTGGCTATAATAACTTAATCTTTATAGCAACAAAACCCTAAATTCAGTGGGAAATTCATCTAAAGTTTGTTTGATTATTTGTACCTATATGCGTGCGAAACCCTTGTTGAATTTATTAAATTCAATAAAGAATCAAACGCTTTACCCTGATGAAATTTTAATAATTGATGGTTCTACCAATGATGAAACTAAAACTGTTTTAGAACAAAATCAATTTGATAAACTCATTTACTTTCAAGTTCCTCCTGAACATAGAGGTTTGACACGTCAGCGTAATTTTGGCACATCAAAAATTGGTGATGGAATGGAAATCATTTGTTTCTTAGACGATGATACCGTTTTAGAACAAAATTATTTTGAAAATGTTGTAAAAACTTTTAATGAAAATCCTGATGCGGTTGGAGTAGGAGGTGTTGCTATTAATGAGAATAAATGGAAAGTAAATGATAAAGGAATAAAACAAAGTTCCAAATATTACACTCTTGAAAATTACTACATTAAAGAATCTTCTAGAAATTATCTAAGAAATATTTTAGGATTAGGCGCCAATGAGTTGCCAGGAATAATGCCAGAATTTTCTAATGGAAAAACATGTTATTATCCATTAAATGGAAAGGCATATCCAGTTGATTTAATTGTAGGAATGTCTATGAATTTCAAGAGAGAAGTTTTCAATAAGATAAAATTCTCAACTTATTTCGAAGGTTATGGCCTATATGAAGATGCCGATTTTTCTCTAAGAACGTTACAATTTGGACAGAATTATATTGCAACATCGGTACAATTAAGTCATTATCATGATCATTCTGGTAGACCAAATAAATACAATTATGGTAAAATGGTATTGCGAAACGGATGGTACGTTTGGCGAGTAAAATATCCAAATCCGAGTCTTGTAGCAAGATTTAAATGGAATTCAATTGCTTTTTTATTAACTTTAATCCGATTTACAAATATTTTTACAACCAATAAACCTAAGGAATCTTTTACTGAAAGTCTTGGTAGAATTGTTGGTTGGTTTAGTTTGCTTTTCAATAAACCCAAAAGAAATGATTGATATAAATAGATTTAAGAATATTTTTTTTAAAGTAAATACTCAAAGTATCACAATACTTGCGATGCTTTTTTTGTTTGTGAATGCTTATTTGCAAGTACTTTTTTTTAATCAAACTTTTTTGAATGTTGGTGCCAATGCTGACGAAACTGCTTACAGAGAGTTTTTGAATGCTAATGCTGATTTTAGTTTTAGCTTGGTTTCTAATGCACAAGCACAACCCTATGCGTTTTTTGGATTGTTATTGAATAAAGTTTTTCAAGATGCACAATTTACCAACCGATTAATAAGCTTAATTTCTGCAATATTTTTATTGCTTTTTCTATTTAGATATTATAAAAAACAAAAATTCACTAATATTATTCAAGGTAATCCTTTTATAAGTAATTTGATTGTTTTTAATGTTTTATCTTCTGTTTTATTAGTGTTATCTTGTCATTTTGTAGGTACATCAGACATGATTTCGGTTGCATTTGCATTGCCAGCTTTCATACTTTTAACCGAAGTTTTATTTTATAAAAAGCAGCATAGTGTTATTATTATTGGATTACTATTTGCACTATCATTCACTTCGCGTCCAACTTTTTTAATCAGTTTAGCGGCTTATTTGTTGAGTATTGTTTTTATAACACGAAAGCAATTATTTTCAAAGCAATTGATTTTTGTTGGTTTATTTTTTGTTGCATTTACGGCATTAATTAATATTAATCCTATCATAAATCAAGGAAAAGTTGTTTTAGACATCAAAACTATTCCTGAAGAAACTGGTACTTCATGGTTTGAAATGAATTATTTGATGGCAAAAAAATGGGATGCAGGTGAAATACCAAATACGCAATGGCTTTCAAGTGACGATGTTATTCAATACAAGAAAGAGCATCCAGATTTTGTTTTTCCAAAAAATCATATTGATATTATGGTTAACGAAACAGGAATGTTTACCAGACAATTACTACGTATGTTTGGAATTTCAATGTATTCTTCTTTTAGATATATGTATGTATTATTTCCATTTTTAATAGCATTTCCATTTTTGAAAAAGAAAGAAGAAGATTTAGTAGTCAATAAAACAGTTTATTTTACCCTTAGTTTTTATTTCATTTCATTACTGATTTTTATTATTAGTGCGATAAAACTAATGGAATTTAGATGGATGCACATCGCTATAGTTTTTTATGCGTTCTATGCTATTAATGCTACAAAAGTAATATCAGAAAATAAAAGAATTGTTCTTTTTAATAGTGTTTTTGTTGTTGGAATTCTGTTTTTTATTTTAAAAATGTTAAAAGGATAAAAAATGAAAGAAAGAATATGGAGAATATTTGAAAAGGAAATTGATGGAACAGGTTTGGCTTTGTTTAGAATTTTCTATTCCTTGTTTTTATTGGGGGAAATTATTCATATGTTTTATTTCAGACATTTAATTTTTGATAAAATTCCTTACTTAGATAAAGCTGAAATTAGTTTTTCATTTCCAATTTTGATATGGTCTGTCAGTGTTTTTTGTTTGCTTATTGGTTTTAAAACCAGATTTGCTTCCATTCTAAATTATCTAATGGGAATGATTCTTATTGGCAATATTGCCTCTTATGAGTATCACGTTTTTTATACCTATATGACAGTTAATTTCATAATGATGTTTTTACCTGTAAGTCAATGTTTATCTATTGATAGAATACTTATGAAATTGAAATATTCCAATGAAAAAGAGGAATATACACCTTCAAAAAAAGTATCTCAATTATATTATTTTTTGCCGTTATATCTTGGTATTGCATTAGTTTATTTTGATTCTGTATTCATTAAGTTATCGGCTTCAAGTTGGTTGCATGGATTAGGAATGTGGATGCCAGCTTCTTTACCAATGATGGCTCATACCAATCAGTCATGGCTTTTGAATCAGAAATACGTTATGCTATTTTTGGGCTATTTGACTTTAGTTTTTGAAACCCTATATATTTTTCTGTTTTATAGAAAATCTTGGAGGCTATTATGTTTCGTAATTGGTTTTATGTTTCATATTGGGATATTATTGATTTTTCCAATTCCATTTTTTGCTTTAACTGTTTGTGCTGTCTATCTATTGATGATTCCGGTTTCTTTTTGGCAAAAAATATTTGCTACAAAAACTAAAAAACAAGCTATTGCTACTTTTTGTTTTTCTTCTAATAACTTAAAACACATTAGAATAAAGCTTTTGTTAGAACATTATTCAGGTTCAAATAGAATCGATTTTCAGAATAAATTATCAGCAACAGACGCAACTTATTTTGAAACTTCTTCAGGTAAAATGATTGAAGGATTTGATAAATATGTTCAAGTTTTTCGCTTAATTTGGTTTTTAAAGCCATTTATTATTTTATTGAAGATTCCTTTTATTGGAAAAGTGATTATAAAAAGTCTTAAGCAATTTGTTTCAACAGATTTTTTTGGAAGTGATTTTAGTAGTGGTAAAATTCCAAAATCTAACATAGTTTTACAGAATATAAAATTCAATTTTTTGTATTCAGTAATAGTTTTCTTTACTATTGTTCAATTGATTATAATTTCAAATTCTCCAGTTGTAGATAATTTTAAATCATTACTCGGATTTTCAGATTCTCCAATAAATGCAACTTACAAGAAACAAGTTAATTTACTTAAGAAGAACACAAAATTTTTATTCGGATTGACAAGTCATCCAGTTTTTATTGATAAAGTGCATTATGAAGGATATAATCATATCATAGCTGTAGTTTATGTTAATAAAAACGGAACCGAGGAATGGTTGCCAATGATTGATAAAAACGGACAACCTTCTTATTATAATTACGGAACTAATTGGAGAAAATATTCTTTTTCAACCAATGGGCGATATATTAATAGGCTCGATTTAGAAGAAGGAATTAGAGATTACACTGCTTTTTGGGCAAAAAATAATGGTGTTGATTTAACAGATGCAACATTTGTTTTAAAAGTAAAAACAATTGATACACCCATGAATTGGGAAAAAGACTTTTTGAATAAACAAATTGATAAGAAATGGGTAGATGGTGGACAAGTAAAATGGAAAGACCAGAACTATTATCCAGCAATTCTTGATATTGAAAAACTTTAATTTTCAGTAAAACTATTTGACATATGACATTTTGTATCATTACTCACGTTATTCATTTGCAATCTGAAGGTAAGTATTTAGGTTATGCGCCATACGTGAATGAGATGAATATATGGTTAAAACATGTTGATAAGGTAATAGTTGTTGCTCCATTAAAAGAAATTGATCAAACGGCAATTCATCAAGCATATCGACATGATAATATTGAATTTATTGAAGTGCCTTCTTTTTCATTAATCAGTTTTAAAGAGATAATCAAGTCAATTTTTTTCTTGCCAATATTATTTTTTAAAATATTTGATGGTATGAAAAGGAGTAATCATATTCATCTTAGATGTCCAGGAAATATTGGTTTGTTGGGTGCTTTAGTTCAAATACTTTTTCCAAAAAAAGCAAAAACTGCAAAATATGCCGGTAATTGGGATTCCAAATCCAAACAACCATTAACTTATAAAATTCAGAAATCCATATTAAGTAACACTTTTTTAACCAAAAACATGCAGGTTTTGGTTTATGGAGATTGGAAAAATCAAACTAAAAACATCAAATCATTTTTTACCGCAACTTATAGAGAAGATGAAAAAATAGCTGTTACTTCAAGAAATTTGAATACTAAACTTCAATTTTTGTTTGTTGGTACTTTGTCTAAAGGAAAGCAACCTATTTACGCAGTTAAATTGGTTGAATCACTAAAAAATAAAGGCATAAATGTGCAATTGTCAATTTATGGTGAAGGTCAGGAAAAGGAAACTTTAGAAAATTATATTCAAGTTAATAATTTGAATGATGTAGTTTTTCTTAAAGGAAATGTGAATCGTGATGCCATGAAGTTGATTTATCAACAAAGCCTTTTTTTGATTTTACCTTCCAAAAGTGAAGGCTGGCCAAAAGTTGTTGCTGAAGCAATGTTTTGGGGTTGTCTTCCTATTGCTTCAAAAGTATCATGTGTGCCTAATATGCTTGGCAATGGAGAAAGAGGAATTTTACTTTCAGAAGAGTTGGAGAAGGATAGTTTGACAGTTGTAAATTGTATTCAAAATCAAGAATTGTATGAAGCAAAAATAAATGCATCAATAAGTTGGTCTCGTAACTTTACAATTGATAAATTTGAAAGCGAAATAGAAAAATTATTAAAAGCATGAGAATTCTACAAATTATTGATTCATTAGATATAGGTGGTGCCGAAAAAATGGCAGTCAATTATGCTAATGCACTGTCAAATAAAGTAGCATTTTCAGGATTAGTAACTACAAGAAAAGAAGGAAGTTTAAAAAAACAAATAAATTCTAATGTTCCTTATTTATTTTTAAACAGAAAAAAAACGATTGATTTCTCTGCGATTTTTAGGTTGAAAAAGTATTGTAAATCCAATGATATTCAGTATGTTCAAGCACATAGTAGTTCTTTTTTTACTGCTTTTTTGTTGAAGTTAATTTTGTTTAAAATCAAAATTATTTGGCATGACCACAATGGTTTGAGTGAATTTTTGAATGCTAGAAAATCATTGGCTTTAAAAATTGCTTCTTATTTTTTTGATGGAATTATAGTTGTAAACTATCAACTAAAAAATTGGGCAGAACGAGAGTTGAATTGTAAAAAAGTAATTTATCTAGCAAATTTTACAGGTATTTCTGAAAATGTCTTGAAAGAAACTCAATTGTATGGTGAAAAAGGAAAAAGAATTTTATGTTTAGCTAATTTGAGATTCCAAAAAAATCATTTTTTATTGATTGATGTAGCTAAAAAATTGAAGTTGTCTCATCCAGATTGGACTTTTCATTTGGTTGGAAAGGATTTTAATGATGATTATTCAAGTAAAGTAAAAAGCGCTATTGCAGAAAATGATTTACAAAACCATGTTTTTATCTATGGTTCAAAGAACGATACGCAAAATATAATTGAACAATCTGAAATTGCAATTTTAACTTCTCAGTCAGAAGGACTTCCAGTTGCTTTGTTAGAATATGGATTGAATAAAAAGGCAGTTGTTTCAACAGAAGTTGGAGAAATTCCATTAATAATTGTAAACAATGAAAATGGATTTATTGTTCCAAAGTTTGATGTTGACCAGTTTTATAATGCTTTGTTGAAATTGATAGAAAGTAAAGAGTTAAGAATTAAATTAGGAAATTCTTTACATCAGACAATTCAACAAAACAATTCGGAAGAAGCAGTTTTAAGCAAGTTTAAGGCTTGGGTTAAAAACAATTAGTATGCAAAATAAAGAGAAAAATTACCTTTTTTTAGTTTTTATCCACATTGCACTTGGAGTGTTCATTTATGCTGTGCCATTTATTTCTAAAATTTATGGTGCATTAATGTTTATAGTTAGTGTTTACTATATATTAAAAACTCAAAACAAGAATAACGAAGTGCTTTATGCTTGCGCTTATATAGTAGGAAGTGAAGTTTTTCTGAGGATGACTCATGGAAATCCCAATCACGAGTTTTCTAAATATGGAATAATATTTTTTATTTGTATGGGAATGTTTTACAGTGGTTTTTCTAAAAATGCAATACCCTATTGGATTTATCTTATATTACTCGTTCCAGGAATTGTAATTGCAACTCAAACATTAAACTTGGCTACTGTTGATATTAGAAAAACCATTTCATTTAATATTTCAGGTCCATTATGTCTCGGTTTTGCATCACTTTATTGTTATAATCGAAAAGTAAGAATAGAAGAGATTAATAATATTTTACTTGTAATGGGTTTGCCTATTTTGTCTTGTGCAACTTATTTAATTTTATTTACTCCCAAAATTAAGGAGATTGTTACAAGTACTGTGTCCAATGTAGAAACTTCTGGTGGTTTTGGTCCAAATCAAGTTTCTACAGCTCTTGGTTTAGGTATGTTTATTTTTTTTACAAGAGTTATTGTTGCTTCAAGAACTAAAATTTTATTTTTAATAAATCTTGTAATTGTACTTAACATAAGTTATAGAGGTTTACTGACATTTTCTAGAGGAGGAATGATTACAGGTATTGTAATGATAATTATTCTAGTATTTGTTTTTTACATTAATTCACAATATAAAGGAAGAGTAAAACTAAATTATTTGATTGTTATTTTAACTACAGTATTAGTTGGAATATGGTTTTATACAGAAGATCAAACAGGAGGATTAATAGGGAAGAGATATCAAAATAAGGATGCATTAGGTAGAACAAAAGAGAGTAATTTTTCTGGAAGAGAGCAAATTGCAGAATCAGAAATTAATGCTTTTTTAGAAAATCCTTTTTTTGGAATTGGAGTAGCAAAAGGAACAGAATATAGATTAGAACAAACTGGTGAAGTTGTTGCATCTCATAATGAATTAACAAGATTGTTGGGAGAGCATGGTTCAATAGGAATACTGATTTTATTAATATTATTTTTCACACCTGTATTTTTGTATTTAGATAACAAACGGCACATTTATATGTTTTGTTTTTTAGCTTTTTGGTTACTAACGATAAATCATGCTGCAATGCGAACGGCAGCACCATCTTTTATTTATGCACTTTGTTTATTAAAAATTAGATTCATAGACGATGAAGCAGTTGCTTTACATAGGGAACAAGTTATCAAAACACGGTAATACTGCAACATCTATAGAAACATTAGGTAGTTTTCTAGAAGTTGAAGGTTTTAAAGTGTTCTATGCTTCTTCAAAAAAAAATAAGGTTCTTAGGTTTCTAGACATGATTATCTCTACAATTTGGTTTTCCAAAAAAGTAGATTATGTTTTGATTGATACCTATAGTACTCAAAATTTCTATTTTGCATTAGTAACTAGTCAGTTATGTAGAATTTTCAACGTGAAATATATAGCTAAATTACACGGTGGCGATTTGCCAAATAGATTGCAAAAAAGCCCATTTCTTTGTGAGTTATTATTTAGAAATGCATACAAGATAACAGCACCTTCAGCTTATCTGATGAAGGCTTTTGAAGTAAAATATTCTAAAAATTTAATTTATATACCAAATACCATTGAAATTGATAAATATAATTTCTTAAAAAGAGAATGCAATGTGCCTAAGTTGTTGTGGGTTCGCTCTTTTTCTAAAATATATAACCCAAAAATGGCAATTGATGTGTTATTTAATCTTAAAAAGGATTTTCCAAGAGCAGTTCTAACAATGGTTGGCCCTGACAAGGAAAACCTTATTGATGATTGTAAAAAGTACGCTTCTGAATTAAATGTAGAAGTAGAATTTACTGGAAAGTTGGCCAAAGAAGAATGGGTAAAATTATCTAAAGATTATAATGTTTTTATTAACACAACACACTTTGATAACACTCCTATTAGTGTTATTGAAGCTATGGCATTAGGATTGCCAATTGTCTCAACCAATGTTGGAGGAATTCCATTTCTTCTAACGGATAAAGAAAATGGACTATTAATTGCTGATTGTGATACCGATGGAATGACCAATGCAATTGCAGAAATTTTTAATAATGAAATTTTAAGAGAAAAAATTGCAACAAATGCAAGAAATACCGTAGAATCCTTTGATTGGAATGTAATAAAGCAAAAATGGTTTGAAATATTGAAATAGTACCTAAATTTGTATAGATTTTACTAACTTGCGTCACAGTTGTAAACGTACTAATGAATAGCAATAAAAAAATACATTTTGAGGTATCAGAGCGAAAGGTTCTTCTGAAGATTTTTGATGTAATCTTTGTATTACTATCATTGTATATTATAAGTTCTATTTTTGATTTTAAATATTTTACATTTTCAACTACAAATTATTATTGGGCAATTGTATTAGCAATCTATGTTAATGTTTTTGGTTCTGTTTTTGAAATGTACAATTTGCAGGTTGCAAGCAATCAATTTCAAATTATAAAAAGTATAATACTTGCTTCTTCTACAACAGTATTAATTTATCTTTTAACTCCAATTTACACTCCAGTCTTACCTTCTAATAGATTACAAATTATTATATTTTTTGTAGCTATTTTCGGTTCCTTGTTAGTTTGGAGGATTTTTTATGTGAAATTTCTAGCATCCCATCGATTTGTAAAAAAAGCAATTTTAGTTTGTGATAAGGAGCAATTGCAAGAACTTGTTACAGGAATTGAAAATGCTGATCCACATTATAAAATAATAGCATTTGTTAATTCTGACAGTGAAGATTCTTTTAATTTTAAATTCAAATCTATAAAGAATATTCATTCCAATGATTTAGAAGATTTTGTTAGAAATAATTCAATTTCTGAAATTGTTATAGCTTCTCAAAAAACAGAAGGAATTACAGTTAGTTTATATAATCAACTGATTCATCTGTTAGAAAATGGTTTTATAATTAGAGAGTATACACAAGTATATGAGGCTATTACGCAACGAATTCCTGTACAATATGTTTCACGAGATTTTTACCGATATTTTCCATTTAGTAGAAGTAATCAAAACCATTTATATTTATTAGTTTCTAGATTGATTGAGGTGATTTTTTCTGTAATTGGGTTGTCTATTGGGTTGTTGTTTTTTCCAATAATTTTAATTGGAAATCTCATTGGTAATAGAGGTGGTTTATTTTATACACAAGAGCGTGTTGGTAAAAATGGTGAAGTATTTAAAATTTATAAATATAGAACGATGGTTAAAAATGCTGAGGCTAATGGCGCAGTATTTACAACCGTCAACGATACTAGAATTACGCCATTTGGAAAGTTTATGCGTAAAACTAGATTAGATGAATTTCCTCAATTTATAAATATACTAAAAGGTGATATGGCAATTATTGGACCAAGACCAGAACGTCCTGTCTTTGTTAATGAAATTGCTGAAATAATGCCATTCTACGAAACAAGACATGTTGTTAAGCCAGGATTAACAGGTTGGGCACAAGTAAATTATGCTTATGGTGATTCTATAGAAGATAGTTTGGTGAAGCTACAATATGATTTATATTACATAAAACATAGAAGTATTTTTCTTGATATCAATATTATCATTAAAACCTTTAGTACGGTCTTATTTTACAGAGGACAATAATTTAAAGACTTCTTTTTTCAACTTTTTTGTTTTGCTTTAACAATTTATATAAGATATAATTGTTAGCCAAAATAAAAGGAATCATCAAAGGTAAATGTGGTTTACCAATCATAATTGCAATATAAACTAACGTCATTGCAAAACTTACATTAGCCATTTTTCTAAACCAACTACTTCCCAAAAATCCTAAGGTTATATATATTGGATTAAACAGCAAAGCATTGTAATTCCACAAAACTTCTTTATGCTCTGAGTATAATCCTACTAAGCAAAGAAAAATCCCCAATAATCCTGATAGGAATAGATAGGATAATGAAACATACTTATTATTGATTAAAGCTATCACTAATAGGATAAGAGCTATGAAATAGATACTATTTATAAAAGAAAAGGAAGAAGTAAGCTCGGCTCCTTTAATTAAGGTCTCTTTTTTTATAACCAAAGGATTGTTATTGATTTTTGCTTTGTCTAAACTATTTAATAGCTCAATAGGAAGAAATAGTTTTTCAGATTTATGGTCTGTTTTTGCACCAAAAATTATGTTTATACCCAATTTATAATAAAAGTGATTATCAAAATAAGGATAGAGTAATTCCCTGTAAGAAATGGATTTATCATCCACTTTTTCGATTAATTTTTGACCTACAATAGTATTAATTTTTTCAACAACCATTGTGGTGCAATTGCGATCAATGAACTTGTAAGTATAATTTCTTTCTTCAGAATAAAGAGAAGCATTTAAAAGTTCAAATAGTTCTTGTTTTTTTGCTAATGGAAATGATAAAGTCTGTTCGATAACTTCACGATTATCACTTTGATATTCAAAAATGAAGTTCTCATAAGAAGTAGCATTTATAAAATATTGTAAGTCGCCTTTTACAAATTTTAGATAGAAATTTTCTGTTCTAAAATCGAAAGCACCATAGTTGTAAACTACGTCTAAGTTATTTATGGAATCTTTAATTCGTATAGCTGTATGACCAAAAGTGGAGTAAAGCTCGTTTCCTCTTCCACAAGTAAAAATACTTACAGAAGCATTTTCTGAAAGTACAGGGTTTTGCGAAAAACCGATGGTTTGAAAAAATAAGATAAGTAGAAAAAGTAATTTTTTAATCATAACAGTTATCTAAAAACACTAAAATCAACTTTCACAGAAAAAATATTTGAATATAATGCAGCACTTTGATCACCTAAATCGGTCAAAGCATAATCAACTTGAATTCCTTTATATTTAAATCCAAGTCCAATATTAGGTTGAAAACCTACTTTTTTAGAACCATCTAATTGTGTAATGTTTTGAAAATTTCCAACACCTGCTCTTAGAAATACTAAATCAGTATAATTGTATTCAAATCCTAAAGCAGGGTCGATACTTACAAAGTTAGTTGCCAATATATCGTTAGTTCTAGCAAATTGCATGTTCAAATTTCCAGAAGCTTTTAAGTAAGTTTCATTATGAAAATCGAATGTTTTTGACATTCCAAGTTGTGCTTTTGGAAGTGTAATTTCAGAGCTTTCAGGTAAATCTTGGTTCTCACCGGGAATAGCATTTTTTATTTTTTCATATTCTTCTTCATTGATAGCCCATACGTTATAGGTAGTAGTAATGTCTCTCAACATTAAACCAAATTTCCAATCGTCTCTTTCAAATTGTAATCCTAAATCGAAACCAAAACCCCATGAATTTGCAAAATCTCCAATTACGCGTCGAATCACTTTAGCATTGACACCATATTGAAAACCTGGTATTTTAAGTCTTCTGGCATAAGATAAAGTCAATCCATAATCGGCAGTAGAAAATTTACTGATTCTGTTGTAATCAATATTTCCATCACCATCAATAAGTTGTGTGGTATTTAATATGTCATCTACTCCAAATCGAATCAAAGAGATTCCCCAAGCACTATCATCATCAATCGGTTTAGCATAAGCAGCATAATCATATTGAGCAATATTTGCAAAATAACTTGCATGCATCAACGACGCTTGACTGTCTTCTAAACCAAGTAAACCAGCTGGATTCCAATAGCCAGAATTAACATCATTTGTATGTGCGACAACAGCATTAGACATTCCCAACGCAGCAGCATCAACACCAATGTTCATAAACTCGTTAGAATATTTTCTAACAGCTTGACTATGAGCTAAAGCGCAACCTAAAAAGAAGGTTAAAAAAAGAATTTTCTTCAAAGCAAATATTTTTTCAAAAATAGAAATTTTTATTGAGCTAGCTTCATATACAATTCATAATAATATCTCAAATAAAAACTCTAATTACAAACGTACTTATGTATAAACTTATTGTATTACATTTGTCTTTAGAAAAATTAAAAGCATGAACATCAAAAAACACATTCCTAATATACTTACTTTATTAAATTTATTATGTGGTTGTATGGCCATAGTTTTTGTCTCTAAATTGAGGTTTGACTTAGCTTTTTATTTTGTTTGCTTGGGAATATTTTTCGATTTTTTTGACGGTTTCTTCGCCAGAAAGTTTGGTGTAGCTGGACCTTTAGGTGTTCAGTTAGATTCCTTAGCAGATATGGTTACAAGTGGTGTAGCGCCTGGATATGTAATGTATCAAATGTTGTCGTTTGATGGAAGTTTTATGCAAATTACAAATGATTTGTCTTTTTTTCAAGTCTCTTTTTTAGGTTTTATTATTACACTCGGTGCTTGTTATCGTTTGGCAAATTTCAATATCGATACAAGACAATCTGATTCATTTATTGGTTTGCCAACTCCAGCAAATGCACTTTTTATAATGAGTTTACCATTGGTTATTGAAGAGTGTCATTTTCTTACCTTAAGTGAACTTCTAAATATAAAATGGGTTCTTTTAGCCATAACTATGATAAGTGCTTACGTTATGAATGCTGAAATTCCGTTGTTTTCATTGAAAATAAAGAATTTTAGTTTTCAAAAATATAAATTGCAAATTGGATTTTTAGTTCTTTCAATAGTAATGATTGCTACTCTACAATATCTTGCAATACCTTTAATCATAATGACTTATGTTTTATTGTCGGTTGCAAATAATATGTTGGCAAAAAAGTAGTTATTTAGTATTAAGATTTTAGTATTAAGTATCAAGACTTTTATGGCAAAAGCTACCACGAGAAAAACACCAATTCGAAAAAGAGCTACCAGGAAAAAGCAAACTTTTTTTTCTTTAAAGTTTATTATTATATCGCTTTTGATTATTCTTTTTTCTTTAGGAATATATCACTATCGTAATGCTATTCTATATTATTTTAGTTTCAAAACAGATAAAGTTTTAAAAGAAGATAAAGTGGCTCAAGCTAGAATTTATCAAATTTTGAAAGCTCATAAAGAATTGACTTTTGGGTTTGATGTTTCTCAATATCAAGGTGAAATAGATTGGGAACAAATAGATTCTGTTGAAAATAAATTTCCATTGCATTTTGTACTTATTAGAGCAACAGCCGGAAATAACAAAGAGGATTCGGAGTTTGATGACAATTGGAAAGCTGCCAAGAAACATCATTTTATTCGTGGGGCTTATCATTATTATCGTCCAAACGAAAATTCAATCGAACAAGCCGAAAATTTTATTAAGACAGTAACTTTGCAAAAAGGTGATTTGCCTCCTGTTTTAGATATAGAACAATTGCCAAAAGAACAATCTATTGATAGTTTGAAAGTAGGATTGAAACGTTGGTTGAAAAAAATTGACGCACATTATAAGGTGAAACCTATTATTTACACTGGCGAAAAATATTATGAAGATTTTCTAAAAGAGGAATTTAAAGGATATACTTTTTGGGTTGCCAATTATAATTTCTTTGTAGAAAATATAAAAGAAGATTGGCTTTTTTGGCAGTTTACAGAAAAAGCAACAATAAAAGGAATCAACGAACGAGTTGATTTGAATATTTATAATGGTACGCCAAAGATGTTAAAATATTTGACAATTAATTAAAAACTCTTTAAAATCGGTAATTTACAAATGACGTATAAGTGTCACATTAATTTCATTAAATATATTTGGTGCACTTTTTAGAAAGATATAATCTTGCAGAACAATTTTAAAATATGAATCAACCAGAATTAGGGAAAAAAATTTTAGAACTAAGATTAGCAAAAGGATTAACTCAAACGGAACTTGCAGAAAAAAGTAAAGTTAGTTTAAGGACTATTCAAAGAATTGAGTTGGCAGAGGTTACTCCTAGAAGTTATTCAATAAAATCTATATTTTTGGTTTTGGAGTTTGATTTTTATAATTCAGTTGTTCCAATAAATAATGAAAAGACGTCATCATTTAAAAATTGGATAATTAATTTGTTTAATTTAAAAAAACACACAATGAAAAAATTATCTTTTTTAACAATTCTATTTATTATTGCTTTTCTTTTGATCAGTAAAAATGAAAGTCATGCTCAGTCGATTAATGGCTGGTTTAAAACAGGAAGCAAAGCTAAAAGTTATGAAATTGGACTTAATAGTTCGGAATCTAAAACAGGAAAAAAATGTGCTTACATAAAATCTGTTGATGACAATATAAATGGATTTGGAGCTTTAATGCAAAGATGTGATGCTAAAAATTATTTAGGAAAAAGAGTTAAAATGACAGCTTATATTAAAGCAGAAAATGTTAAGAATTGGTCGGGAATGTGGTTAAGAGTTGATTCAAAATATGGTGGAAAATCATTAAGTTTTGATAACATGAAAGACAGACCGATAAAAGGAACAACTGATTGGATAAAATGTGAAATCACTCTAAATGTTCCAAAAGAAAGTAGTACACTAAATTATGGTGTGCTATTAAATGGTGAAGGTGTTGTTTATTTCGACAGAGTTTCTTTTGAAATTTTAGGAGATATTACTGAAAATATCGAAACTAAAAAGATTCCTGAAAAGCCTGCTAATATTGATTTTGAAGAATAGATTATAAAATAAAGCTGCAAAACCAATTTAGATTGTGTTTTGCAGTTTTAAGTATTGTTTTGAAATATTTGATTATAAATTAATTTCCGTTTAATGAAATCATATAAATTATAAGTCCGAAAAAGCAAGCCATACCTACTAAAAATAAGTAGGATTTTGGATGCGCAAAATTTATAGTTCCACCGAGATTTGGATTCTTTTTATCTACTAATAATCTTTTATCTTCTTTATTGAAATAAAACATTCCCCATTTCCAGTTTTTAGGGTCTTTGTGCCATTTTTCTAATGTTTCTTTTGATGGATTTTCCATTTTTTAAACGTCTAAGTCAACTTTAGGTACGTTGAAATCGATTTTGGTTTTACGTAATTCAAAATTCTGACCTAAGTAAACTTTTCTTACCATTTCATCAGCAGCTAATTCTTCAGGTTTACCTGCTTTTAGAATTCCTCCTTCAAACATCAAATAAGTTTTGTCAGTAATAGCCAAAGTTTCTTGAACGTTGTGGTCAGTAATCAAAATTCCGATGTTTTTGTTTTTCAACTGAGCCACAATCCTTTGAATATCTTCAACAGCAACAGGGTCAACTCCTGCAAAAGGTTCGTCAAGTAGGATAAATTTTGGATCGGTTGCTAAAGCTCTAGCAATCTCGGTTCTACGACGTTCACCTCCAGAAAGTAAATCGCCTCTATTAGTTCTAATGTGTTCCAAACTAAATTCAGCTATTAAACTTTCCATTTTTGCAATTTGCTCTTCTTTTGTGTGATTTGTCAATTGCAATACACTCAAGATATTATCTTCAATGCTTAATTTTCTAAAAACAGATGCTTCTTGAGCCAAATAACCAATACCATTTTGAGCACGTTTGTACATTGGAAACTCAGTAATATTCATATCATCAAGATAAATATTTCCAGAATTTGGTTTTACCAATCCAACAATCATATAGAAAGAGGTAGTTTTTCCAGCTCCATTTGGTCCCAAAAGCCCAACGATTTCTCCTTGATTTACTTCAACAGAAATTCCTTTAACAACGCTTCTTCCTTTGTAAGTTTTAATTAAATTTTCGGCTCTTAATTTCATATTTTAGTTTATGAGTTTATTCTAAATCTAGAAAATATTTATACAAATAAACAAAATTCATCTATTTGATTTTATGTTTTAACTTCGTTTTTGGAAAAAACATATTTAAGATTAAAATTTAATTTAAAGCAGATAAATTTATAGTTTTTAAATATTCATATAAAAAACCATCGGCTAACTCTTTTGAAGATAAATTTTTTCCTTTAACATTTATAATAAATGTATAATCTTTTTTGAAAGTTGCTGAATATGTTATTTTATCATACTTTAAATCTTTTTTAAAGTTTATGTAAGCATTATCTAAAATTTTTAAATCACTTATTTCGTTATTTTTATTTTTGAATTGCTTAAGATTTTCATAGGTTGCTTTTGCAGTATTAAAAAAAATCTTATTTTTCTCTTTTTCTTGATATAAGCAGATTTTAATATTGAAGAGTTTTTCTTTAGGATGATTATATTCCGCTAATATATTAGTTCCTACACAAGCAACTTTTACAAAATTGTATTCATCATAAGAATCTAAATGTGGAATTGCATTAAAAAGATTTTCTTTTCCAGTGCAAGTGGCATTAATGTCGGGAAATTCTGATTTTAAATCAATTTTGTCAGATGATTCTAATTCTGCAACTGTTTTGTTATCTGATAAAGCTTCATTGTTTTTGCAAGATAATAGTACGAAAACTAATAATAATCCAAATTTTCTCATTGTAATATTTTTTATTATTAAGTTGTTTTAGTTTCCTCCAATGCTTCCCAAAATTCGTAAGCTCTTCTTAAATGAGGAATAACTATAGTTCCACCAACTAAAGTCGCAATTCCCATAGCCTCCATCATTTCTTCTTTAGTTATACCTTCTTTGTGAGAAGTTTCCAAATGGTATTTTATGCAATCATCACATCTTAGTACAGTTGAAGCTACTAATCCCAAAAGTTCTTTAGTTTTTACATCTAAAGCACCTTCTGCGTAGGCATTAGTATCTAAATTAAAAATACGCTTTACAATTTTATTATTGTCAGCCAATAATTTTTCGTTCATTTTAGAACGATATTCATTAAATTCTTTAACTTGATTGCTCATCTGCTTTTAAACGTCTTTTTACTACGAATGCCGATATAAATATACTGACTTCATAAATTAATAACATAGGAATTGATACAATAATTTGGCTAACCACATCTGGAGGCGTTACTATTGCTGCTACCATAAGAATAATTACAATTCCATATTTTCTGTATTTTCTAAGAAACTGTGGCGTAACTAAGCCTAATTTGCTTAAGAAATAAATGATAATTGGTAATTCGAAAAACAAACCACAAGCAATTACAGAAGTTTTTATCATACCTATATAGGAGTCAACATTGAATTCGTTTTTAATAATAGCACTTACAGTAAATGTAGCAAAAAAGTTAACAGACATTGGAACAATTATGTAATAACCAAATAAAACGCCAAGAAAGAATAAAATAGAGGCAATAAAAATAAAATATTTAGCATTTTTCCGTTCTTTTTCATAAAGCGCCGGACTAATAAAACTCCATAACAACCATAATATGTATGGGAATGCAAAAATAAATCCAGCCGTTATACAAGTCCAAATTAATATAGTGACTTGACCTTCCATATCTGTGTTTTGAATCACAAAAGGTAATTCAGTGACACAAATACTTTCCTGAAATCCAACATAGTTAGATAACTCACAAAACAAACGGTAGGTTATAAAATTCGGATTTGTTGGTCCGAAAATAATATTGTCAAAAATAAAATCACTTATAAAAAAAGTTGCTGTTGCACCAATTAGAACTGCAATTGTACTTCTTACCAACAACCATCTTAACTCTTCAAGATGCTCCATAAAGGACATTTCCTTCATTTCTTTTTTAGCCATTATACAATTCCTTCTTTTAAAATATCGTGTAAATGAATCACTCCTTTATATTCATCATTATCAACTACAACTAATTGTGTAATTGAAAAATCTTCCAATATGTTTAGTGCATCAGCTACCATATCAGATGTTTTTATTGTTTTTGGATTTACCGTCATAATATCTTTTGCAGTTAATCCTGTAATGGTTTCTGTTTTATTTAGCATTCTTCTGATGTCGCCATCTGTTATAATACCAACTACTTTGTCATTTTCTATAACAGCAGCAACACCAAGTCTTTTCTCAGAAATTTCAACAATAACATTTTTGATGCTTGAGTCTGGACTTACAAATGGTTTTCTACTAGTGTCCAACATGTCTTTCACACGTAATAACAATTTTTTTCCTAAAGCTCCACCAGGATGATATTTTGCAAAATCTTCTGCTTTAAAATTTCTCATTTCCATTAATGAAACTGCCATGGCATCACCCATTACTAACTGTGCAGTTGTGCTATTAGTTGGTGCCAAATTATTTGGACAAGCTTCACTTTCTACATAAGTATTTAAGGTAATATCAGATTCTTTTCCTAAAAATGAAGTTACATTACCAGTAATTCCAATAAGTTTATTACCAAATCTTTTTAATAACGGAACCAAAACTTTTATCTCTGGACTATTACCACTTTTTGAGATGCAAATAACAACATCTCCATCTTGAACCATACCTAAATCACCATGAATGGCTTCAGATGCATGTAAAAACATAGAAGGAGTTCCTGTTGAGTTCATTGTGGCAACAATTTTTTGTGCAATAATTGCGCTTTTTCCAATTCCAGTTACAATTAAACGTCCTTTGATGTTATATATAGTTTCAACGGCTTCTACAAAGCTATTGTCAATGTAATCAATAAGTTTTGCGATTGATTGGCTCTCTGATAAGAGTGTTTTTTTGGCCGATTCAATGATGTTTTCTTTAGTTATCAAAATAGATTTGTTATAAAATTTGTATGAATAAAAGAAAGTTGTATATTTATGGTTGCAAATTTATGTAAAAATACTATTAAGTAAGAATGAATTCAAACGAAATTGACATACACAAAGAATTAAAAAAATATTTTGGTTTTAACCAATTCAAAGGTTTACAAGAAAAGGTTATCAAAAGTATTTTGGCAAAAGAGAATACATTTGTAATTATGCCAACAGGTGGCGGAAAGTCATTGTGCTATCAACTGCCTTCGCTTGTTCAAGAAGGAACTGCAATTGTAGTTTCTCCTTTGATTGCTTTAATGAAAAATCAAGTTGATGCTATAAGAAGTGTTTCAACTAATGATGGCGTTGCGCATGTATTAAATTCGTCATTGACCAAAACCGAAATCAATCAGGTTAAAAAGGATATTACTTCTGGTATAACCAAACTATTATATGTAGCACCAGAGTCATTAACGAAAGAGGAATATGTAGAGTTTTTACAATCTGTTCCAATCTCTTTTGTTGCTATTGATGAAGCTCATTGTATTTCAGAATGGGGACATGACTTTAGACCTGAATACAGAAATTTACGAACTATTATTAAACAACTTGGGAATGTTCCTGTAATTGGATTAACAGCTACAGCAACTCCAAAAGTTCAAGAAGATATACTTAAGAATTTAGATATGTCTGATGCTACTACTTACAAAGCATCGTTCAATCGTCCAAATTTATTTTATGAAGTACGAACAAAAACCAAGAATATTGAAGCTGACATTATCCGATTTATAAAACAGAACAAAGGTAAATCAGGAATTATATATTGTTTAAGCAGAAAGAAAGTTGAAGCAATTGCCGAAGTTTTACAAGTAAACGGAATCAGTGCTGTTCCTTATCATGCAGGTTTGGATGCCAAAACTCGTGCAAAGCACCAAGATATGTTTCTTATGGAAGATGTTGAAGTTGTTGTAGCAACAATCGCCTTCGGAATGGGAATTGACAAACCAGACGTTCGTTTTGTGATTCATCACGATATTCCAAAATCTTTAGAAAGTTATTATCAAGAAACAGGTCGTGCTGGTCGTGATGGAGGAGAAGGACATTGTTTAGCGTATTACTCCTATAAAGATGTAGAAAAGTTAGAAAAATTCATGTCAGGTAAACCAGTTGCTGAGCAAGAAATTGGTTATGCTCTCTTACAAGAAGTAGTAGCCTATGCAGAAACTTCTATGTCAAGACGTAAGTTTTTATTACATTATTTTGGTGAAGAATTCGATAGCGAAACAGGTGAAGGTGCCGACATGGACGACAATGTTCGTAATCCAAAAGCTAAAGTTGAAGCTAAAGACAATGTCAAAAAATTATTAGAAGTTGTTCGAGATACCAAATATTTATATAAATCTAAAGAAGTTGTTTTTACCTTAATTGGAAGAGTAAATGCAACCATAAAAGCTCATAGAACCGATACGCAATCCTTTTTTGGTTGCGGAAAAGACCAAGAAGAACGCTATTGGATGGCTTTAATTCGTCAAGTTTTAGTAGATGGAATGCTTACAAAAGATATTGAAACCTATGGAATTTTGAAAGTTTCAGATAAAGGGCACGACTTCATTAAGAATCCTACATCGTTTATGATGTCAGAAGACCATGAATATAATGAAGCAGAAGATGATGCCATTGTAACTGCAGCTAAATCTTCGGGAACTGCCGATGAAGCTTTGATGGCGATGTTGCGTGATTTACGTAAAAAAGTAGCAAAAAAATTGGGTGTTCCACCTTTCGTTGTTTTTCAAGATCCATCTTTAGAAGATATGGCTTTGAAATATCCAATTACTATGGATGAATTGATAAATATTCATGGAGTAGGTGAGGGTAAAGCGAAGAAGTATGGAAAAGAGTTCGTAGAATTAATTAGCAGATATGTAGAAGATAACGATATCATTCGTCCTGATGATTTGGTTGTAAAATCTACTGGAGCTAATTCGGCAAATAAATTATATATCATTCAAAATATTGACAGAAAACTTTCTTTAGAAGATATTGCTTCTGCAAAAGGTATGAAAATGGATGATTTGCTAAAAGAAATGGAGCAAATTGTTTATTCAGGAACAAAATTGAATATCAAATATTGGATCGATGAAATACTAGATGAAGATCAACAAGAAGAGATTCACGATTATTTCATGGATTCAGAAACTGATAAAATTGAAGATGCTCTAAAAGAATTCGACGGCGATTATGATATCGAAGAATTACGATTAATGCGAATTAAATTTATTAGTGAAGTAGCTAACTAGTAAACAGTGTTCAGTTGACAGAACTGAGCACTGATTACTGCTAACTGTAAATTTCTCCTCGATGTGGTTTCAAAGCATCACGAACTTGAATCATATTTTCGTCAGTAACTACCATAAATGCTATAGCATACATATCGTTTAAAACTTCAAATCCAGTGATGTTAATTGGTAGTTTTTCTATTGCAATATATTCTTTCAAATGAATTTCGTGATGTTCAGCTGTTTTTGCTGCAACTTCACCACGAAAATCCCATATAAGCTTTATTTTTCTTGACATAGTTTAAGTAAAATTGCAAATTTAGTTTGTTTTAGATTTATTAAGTAACCTTTTATTATATTTGTATCAATAAATTAATTATGTGTTTATAAATCAATCACTTCTAAATAATTCATCAATGATAAAAAACTACTTTCAAACCATTTTTTTACTTGTAATTTCTTTTCAAACATTTGCACAAAGTAATTACACAGTTGCTTCAATACCTTTCCAACCTTATTCGGGATCATTACCAGTATTATCTACCTCTGATGATATGTGTTCAGGATTAATTAATCTTCCTTTTAGTTTTGATTTTTATGGTACAGCTTACAATCAAGTTGTTGTTAGCACCAATGGTTATATTGATTTTAGAAGTACTTCTGCCAATTCTTTTTCTCCGTGGAGTTTTAATTTAACTATTCCTAACGCAAATTTTCCGGTTAAAAATTCAATTTTAGGATGCTATCATGATATGAATAATTCGGATGCTCAAGGAACAATAAATTATGGTGTTTATGGAACTGCACCTTACAGAAAGTTTATTGTGAGTTTTTATAACAATTCGCATTTTTCATGTAATGCCGCTGCCAAAAGTAGTTTTCAAATGATTTTGCATGAAACATCAAATTTAATAGATGTTCAAGTAATAAATAAGCAAATTTGTGCCTCATGGAATAGTGGCAATGCTGTTATTGGTTTAATAAATTCAACAGGAACTTTGGGTATTACTGCTCCAGGAAGAAATACTGGCGCATGGACGACTTCCAATGAGGGATGGCGATTCTCAAGACCAGGTTATTTGAACGTGTATTCCTTTGTGAAATGTGATGCCAATACTGATGGAATTGAAGAATTTAATTTGCAAGTGGTTCAAAATGATTTATCACCATCAAACCCATCTGCAATAACATTTTATTTAACTCAAACAGATGCACAAACACAATCAAATCCTATTTCAAACTTAATGTATACTAATATATCTAATCCTCAAACTATATATGCAAGTGGGAATGGAGTTATAAAACAAGTTATTTTAAGTGGAATTGATTGTTCAATAGATAATGATAACGATACTGTTAGCACTGATTTAGAAGATGTTAATGGTGATACTAATTTAGCATATGATGATACTGATGCTGATGGAATTCCAAATTACTTGGATAATGATGATGATGGTGATTTTGTTTTAACTAGTTTAGAATATGTTTTTAATAGAAGTGCTACCACTACAATTTTAGATACAGATTCTGATAGTATTCCAAACTATCTTGATAATGATGATGATGGAGATGGAGTTTTAACTATCCTTGAAGATTACAATGACGATGGAGATCCTTCAAACGACGACACTAATTCTAATGGAACACCCGATTATCTTGAATCTGCAGTAGCTCTTGGATTGGAAGGAAATACAATAAATAATACTATTAATTTATTCCCTAATCCAGCATCAGATGTTTTAAATATTGATAATAAAACTAATGAAATTGTATCTAATGTTTCTATTTATTCTATAAGTGGTGCATTAATTAAAGAAGTGAAATCAACAAATAGTATCGAATCAATTTCTGTTTCAGATTTACAAACTGGAATTTATTTTGTGAAACTTTCCGTTAATGATGAGGTTAAAAATTATAAGTTTATAAAGAAATAATCGTTCATTGATTACATAAAAAAGTAAAGGTTTAGTTTATGCTAAACCTTTTTTATTATTAGACTTTGCTGAAATTATTTTAAGTTTGTCAAAAATTACCTTTATGCCTCGCGAAATTCAAACTCAAGTCTCACCAGAAGTAGCTCACAACGAATCATTAATTAATGAACATGTTGCAAGATTATTGAATACTTCTGTAAAAGA
>Ga0209053_1000465_pt1 | contig 27944 bp, 22 predicted proteins | sample EBPBio152010_DNA_FD_185864 | JGI IMG/M metagenome (GOLD analysis project Ga0209053, IMG submission 185864) | Wastewater treatment Type I Accumulibacter community from EBPR Bioreactor in Madison, WI, USA - Reactor 1_7/15/2010_ DNA (SPAdes)... | ecosystem: Engineered > Bioreactor > EBPR >... | reverse complement strand
CTCGACGTCCTTCTCGTAGAGCGTGTAGCCGCGCAGGAGCTGGTTGACGGCGTGGATGCGCTCGCTCTTCTCGGCGTACTCGGCGTAGACGCGCCGCTTGGCCTCGTCGACGGCGTCGCGGCTCTCGCGGACGACCTGCTCGACGGCCGCCTGGCGCGCGGCGTCGGAGAGCGCGCCATCGGCGCGGACGGCCTCCAGCTTCTCCTCCTTGGCGGCCTCGGCGTCGCGCTCGATGCGCGCGACCTCCTCGCCGACGTCGGGGATGACGAAGAAGCTGGCGTCGGTGCCGGCGGCCTGACCGATGAAGGCGCGGCCCTTGTCGGTCATCTCGATCTGATGCAGCTTCTCGTCGAGCGCGAAGTGGAGCGGCTCGTCCACCTCCGGCATCCGCTTGGCGTTGTCCTGGAGGTAGAAGAACTCGGTGCGGCGGACGAGCGCGTCGATGCCCGGCTCGCCCTTCATCTTGATGAGCTTCTTGTTCTTCGGGAAGCCGCGCTGGGCGCGCAGCAGCGCGAGGCCAGCCTCGTCCTCGGCGGCGGCCGCCGCCTTCTTGTCACCGCGCTCGGCCGCCGCGTCGCGCTCGCGGAGCAGCCGCTCGGCGTCGGAGAGGAACGCCGCGACGATGCGCTGCTGGTCGCGCACGAGGCGCTCGACGGGCGGGTTGAAGAGGTCGAACTCGTCGGAGTCGCCCTGCGGGACCGGACCCGAGATGATGAGCGGCGTGCGCGCCTCGTCGATCAGCACCGAGTCCACCTCGTCGACGATCGCGTAGTGGTGCCCGCGCTGGACGAGCTGCTCGGCCTCGTTGACGAACGAGTTGTCGCGCAGGTAATCGAAGCCGAACTCGTTGTTGGTGCCGTAGGTGATGTCGGCGCGGTAGGCCGCGCGGCGCTCGGGCGTGTGCGGCTGGTGCTTGTCGATGCAGTCGACCGTCAGGCCGTGGAAGCCGAAGACCGGCGCCATCCACTCGCTGTCGCGGGTCGCGAGGTAGGGGTTGACGGTGACCACGTGGACGCCGCGCCCGACGAGCGCGTTGAGGTAGATCGGCGCGACGGCCGTCAGCGTCTTGCCCTCACCGGTCTTCATCTCGGCGACGGAGCCCTGGTGGAGCACCATGCCGCCGATGAGCTGGACGTCGAACGGCACCATCTGCCACTCGATCTCCGAGCCGCCGGCGAGCCAGCGCTTGCCGACGAAGCGCCGGCAGGTCTCCTTGACGACGGCGAACGCCTCGGGCATCACGTCGTCCAGCACGCCCTCGACGGCGTCGATCCACTCGCCCTCGAGGTCGTCGAGGCGGGCGTAGAGATCCTGCCGCTCGCGGACGCTCAGCGCGCCGGGCGCCGCGGCGCCGTCGCCGCCGACGTCCTCGGTGGCCTCGCCGGCGGCCCGGAGGCGCTCGCGCACGTCGGCCTGCTCGGCCTCGATGCCGGCCACGGACTCGCGGATGGCCGCGCGGAACTCGTCCGTCTTGGCGCGCAGCTCGTCGTCGGTGAGGTGCTGAAAGCGCTCGGCGTGGGCGTTGATCTCGCCGACGAGGGGCGTGAGCTTCTTGATCTCGCGCGCGTTGGCGTCACCGCCGAAGAGGTTCTTGAGGACCTGGAGCATCAGAGGGGGGAGACGGCCGGGGGGGATGCCGTGGGCAGCCGGGCAAGGTACGGCGCGGGTATCGGCCGCACGATCGGGCCCAACGCGCCGCGCCGCGCCGAGTGGCGCGCATCGGACGATTCCGCGCGAACTCCAAACGCCGCCGCGCCGGCGAGGCCGCAACCGACGACGGCCCGGAGCCTACACCCAGGCTCCGGGCCGTCCCGGCTGAGGGGCTCCGGTGGCGACGCGCTCCCTCGTGTGCGTCGCCGGCGCGCCTACCCCAGCCAGTAGCTCAGCTTGACGAGGAAGACGTTGGTCGGGGTGTCGGTCGCCAGCCCTCGCAGCGCGGGGCCGAAGCGGAACCGCCCGTCGGGGTCGAAGCCGTCGCGCGTGTGCTGCCAGACCACGAAGAGCGCCGAGCCGGGGCGCCACTCCCAGCGGAGCACCGCGTTGCCCTGCACGGCGCGCACCGCAAAGTCGGGCGACAGTTCGAACGCCTCGCCGCCGTCGCCCGGCGTGATGCGCACGCCGCCGCCGTCGAGCGCCTCGACCGAGCCGAGGTCCTCGCCGTAGACCGGGAAGCGGAGCTGGCCCGGCTCGGTGAGCTGCTTGAAGCGCTCGTAGCGGCCCGTCGAGACGAACGGCCGGAGCACGCCCTGGAGCGTGAGGCGCGGCGTGAACGTCCAGTCGGCGCGGATGCTCATCGAGGCCGTCGTCTGCATCAGCTCGGCGAAGACGTAGCGGCGGCCGAACGTGGAGGTCGCCTCGGGCGCGTCGAGCGCCGCGACGTACTGGCGCGGCGAGAAGTCCCACTCGACGAACGGGCCGACGTCGATCGAGAGGGCGGTGGACGGGCGGATCGTCGCGCCGGTCTCGGCGGCGTAGCTCCAGCCGCCGATCTCGGTGCGCCCGGTGCCGTTCCAGAAGTAGCCGGAGACGGGCTTGCGCGAGTCGGTGTAGACGTTGCCGTTGATCCAGAGGTAGGCCGGGCTCTCCGCGAGCGGGCCGCCGCGCGTGAGGCGGTCGTCGGTGGTGCGCGGGTTGAGGTTGAGGTTGAGGTTGCCGCCCCAGAAGTTGCGGAACTGGCCGTTGGCGCCGCTGCCGAGCCACGTCCCGATGCGGTCGCCGTCGAAGTTGGCCGACGCGCCGCCGCCGACCCAGACCTCCCAGCGCCGGAAGGGGCCCATCGGCGTCGGCTGGTTGCGGTCGATCAGCGCGTTGAACGTCACGACGTCGGCGCGGCTCTGGAAGCCGAGGGCGTTGGCGTCGAAGCCGGGCGTGGTGAAGGCCGCCGTGAACGAGTGGAGCCAGCGGCCGGCGTCGCGCTGGATCGAGAACTCGCCCCAGAGGCCCGAGAGCGACGTCGCGGTGGTGTCCACCGAGAGATGGTCGGCGTCGGGGCGGTCGTAGACGCGCGGGAAGGCGTTCTGGAGGCTCGTGATGGAGGCCGCGCTGCCGCCGACGCGGCTGCCCGCGAGCACGCCGCTGACGATCCAGTTGGGCGAGAGGCGGTGCTCGGCGTCGACGGCGCCGAGGAGCGCGTCGCGCGGGAGCAGCTCGGCGAGGGCGTCGTCGGAGAGCGAGCGGGCGACGAGCGTGCCGGCCGCGCCGACGGTCGTCGGGCCGAACGTGGTGCGGGCGCGGGCGACGCCGTACGCCGTCGGCGGCTCGATGGCGGCGCGGCCGTCGGCGAGCGCGCCCCCGGTCCCGTCGAAGGCCTCGTAGCGGCCGTACTGGGTGCCCGTGACGGCGCTCAGCACGCCGAGCGCGAACCGCCCGAGCCGTCCCGAGACCTTGGCGGCACCGAGGATCGGCGTCTGGTCGGGCGCCTGGGTGTAGAGGCTCCCGCCGGCGGCGTCCACGGCGTCGTGCACGTCGCCGGGCACGAAGCCGCCGCGCTGCGGCGCGCGCCCGATGCGGCGCGTGTAGAGGAGCGTCGGGCGGTAGCTGGTCGAGAAGGTGCGCGTGCGGCCGAACGAGAAGATGTCGGCGCCCTCCACGAAGAACGGCCGGCGCTCTTCGAGGAAGAGCTCGAAGCCGCCGAGGTTGACCTGCGCGGGGTCGGCCTCGACCTGCCCGAAGTCGGGGTTGACGGCGGCGGTCAGCGTGAGGTCGCCGGTGAGGCCCAGCTTGAGGTCGAGGCCGGCGCGCGGGCTCGCGTCGGTGGCGCGGAAGAAGGGGTCGGCGGCGTCGCCGGGCGCGCGGGTGACGGCGGTGGCGACGTAGGGCAGGACCTCGACGCGGCGCGGCGCGGCGAGCGCCGCGATGCCGGTCAGCTGCCCGAACCGGCTCACGAAGCCGCTCTCGGAGGGCAGGATGGGTGCCCAGAAGGCCGTCTCGCCGGTCCGCTGGATGTCGCGCCCGAACTGGAGGCCCCACGTGGCGCCCGCCTGGTTGGCCGCGAAGCGGAGCTGCGAGAGCGGGATGCGGAACTCGGCGGTCCAGCCCCCGGCGTCGCGCGTCACCTCGGCGTCCCAGACGGCGTCCCACGAGTTGTCCTGGTTGGTGTCGTTGTAGAGCAGGCCGTCGAGCTTGACGCCGCCGGCGGAGATGCCGAAGAAGAAGGCTGTCCGACCCTCGCCGTAAGAGTCCAGCGCGACGTGCGCCCAGTCGGAGTCGACGCTCGCGTCGCGGCGGGCGAGGCGCGCGTCGATGCGCGCCGCGTCGCGGTCGTGCATCCGCATCCCGACGTAGACGGCGTCGGCGCCGATCAGGACGCGCGCGTCGGTGGCCTCGCTCGCGGCCTCGCCGGCGTTGGGCCGCTGCTGTCGGAAGCCGCTGGCGACGGGGGCGGTGGCCCACGCGGGCTCGTCGAGGCGTCCGTCGACCCGGACGCCTCCGGGGGGCGCGGGCGTCGCCGCGAGCGTCGGGGCGTCGCCGCCGGGGAAGAGGGTCAGGGCAGCGAGGAGCGTCGCGACGAGCATGGGCGGCGGCGGCGGGGATGTGCGCCAGACGGGGCCGCCGCGCTGTCGGTTACAGGCCGACACGCGGCGTCGGGAGATTCCTCGCAGCCGCCGGCACTTTCGGCACCTGCGGGCGTTGGGAACGCCTCACCAACGGGTTCGAGCGATGCGGATGGTCGTCTGGATGCTGGCCGTCGCCGGCGCGCTTCTCTCCTCGGCTCCAGCGTCGGCGCAGGCGCTGCCGGCGGCCGCCCGCGCGGTCCTGGGCGACTGGGTGGTGCCGGACGACGAGACCGGCGAGCCGAGCGCCGTCGTGCGCCTCACCGAGGAGGGCGGCGTGGTGTCGGGGCGGATCGTCCGCGTGCTGCCGACGCGCGAGCACCCGGAGCCGACGTTCATCTGCGGCGACTGCGGCGGGAGCTATCGCGGCGTGGACGTCCGCACGATCCCGCTCGTGAGCGGGATGCGCTGGTCCAGCGGCGAGTTCGCGGGCGGACGCATCGTGGACCCGCGCAACGGGCGCACGTACCGCGCGACGATGCGCCTCGACGGCGCGAACCGGCTGCGGCTGCGCGGCTTCGTCGGCGTGCGCGCGTTCGGGCGCACCGAGACGTGGGAGCGGGCGCGCTGACCGCCCGTCGCCGGCACATCCGGGCGGCGTGGCGATCTTGGCGCCCCGCTCGCCCCGCTCGCCCCGCCGCCGATGACCCCGGAGCCCACGCCCGCCGACACCCCCAACGGCACGACTGCCTCGCGCTTCCGCGCGCCGGACACGACGCTGATCCTCTTCGGCATCCTCGTCCTGGCGGCGGTCCTGACGTGGTTCGTCCAGCCCGGCGCCTTCGAGACGCGCGAGATCGAGGTCGCCGGCGTCGGCACGCGGGAGGTCGTCGTGCCGGGCACGTTCGCGCCCGTCGAAGGCGGGCGGGCGTTCGGGGAGCGCGTGATGCACTCGCTCGGGATGATCCTCAAGGCGCCGATCCTCGGCATCGTGGACCCCGAGGCCGCGCCCATCATCGCGTTCGTGCTGCTCATCGGCGGCGCGTTCGGCGTGCTGACGGCGACGGGCGCCGTGGACACCGGCCTGCGCGCCATCGTCCGCGCCGCGCGCCGGAGCCGCGCGCTGGAGGCGGCCCTCATCCCGGTGCTGATGACGGTGTTCTCGGCCGGCGGGGCGGTCTTCGGGATGTCCGAGGAGACGATCCCGTTCATCCTCATCTTCGTCCCGCTCGCGCTCGCGCTCGGCTACGACACCATCGTCGGCGTCTCGATCCCGTTCCTCGGCTCGGCAGCGGGCTTCGCGGCGGCGTTCCTCAACCCGTTCACGGTGCAGGTCGCGCAGGGCATCGCCGGCGTGCCGCCGACGTCCGGGATGGGATTCCGCATCGGCCTGTGGGTGGTGGTCACCGCCGTCACCATCGCGTTCGTGCTGTGGCACGCCGCGCGTATCCGCCGCGACCCCGCGTCGAGCCCCACGTTCGCGCTGGACGAGCGCAAGCGCCACGAGGGGCTGCATCTCGATGAGGCCGGGCACGACCGTCTCTCGGGGCGCCAGTGGGGCGTGCTCGGCGTCTTCTTCGGGGGCCTGGCGCTGCTCGTGTGGGGCGTGCTCACGCACGGCTGGTACATCACCGAGATCGCGGCGCTCTTCGTCGGGCTCGCCATCGCGATGGGCGTCGTCGGCGGGCTGGGGGCCGACACGACGGCCAAGACGTTCATGGACGGCGCGCGCGACCTCGTCGCGACGGCCATCCTGATCGGCCTCTCGCGCGGCATCCTCGTGATCCTGGAGGACGCGCAGGTCATCGACCCGATCCTGAACACCCTCGCCGGCCTGCTCGGCGGCGCGGGCACGACGGTCAGCGCGATGGCCATGTTCGCCGTCCAGACGGCGATCAACTTCTTCGTCCCGTCGGGCTCCGGGCAGGCCGCGCTCACGATGCCGGTGATGGCGCCGCTGTCGGACCTCCTCGGCGTGACGCGCCAGACGGCGGTGCTCGCCTTCCAGATGGGCGACGGCTTCACCAACATGATCATCCCGACGAGCGCGGTCCTGATGGGCGCGCTCACGCTCGCCGGCGTGCCGTGGCCGTCGTGGGCGCGCTGGGTCGCGCCGCTGCAGATCGGGCTGTTCCTGCTCGGACTCGTGGCGCTGGCCGTGGCGGTGGCGGTGGGCTATTCGTGAGGTGCGGCGAGGCGCCGTAGGGCGCGCACCTACGCCCCGTCGTCCGTCTGCCCGGTGGCCCGACCGCGGCGACGGCGGCACCTTGCCGTGCCTCCCGCCTCCGCCCCCATGCGCACGTCCATCGAGATCGCCCAGTCCACGCCGTTGCGCCACATGCGCGAGTTCATGGCCGACCTCGGCCTCGACGAGGACCACGTCGAGTTCTACGGCAAGTACACGCTCAAGCTGAGGCTGCGCCTGCTGGAGACGCTCGCCGACCGTCCCGACGGCCGCCTCGTGCTCGTGACCGCGATGACGCCGACGCCCGCCGGCGAGGGCAAGACGCTGACGACGGTCGGCCTCGGGCAGGCGCTCGGGCGGCTCGGCAAGCGCGGCATGATCGCGCTGCGCGAGCCGTCGCTCGGGCCGGTCTTCGGCATCAAGGGCGGCGCCGCCGGCGGCGGCTACGCGCAGGTCCTCCCGATGGAGCGCATCAACCTGCACTTCAACGGCGACCTCCACGCGATCTCGGCCGCGCACAACCTGCTCGCGGCGATGCTCGACGCGCACCTCCACCACGGCAACGCGCTCGAGATCGACGTCCGCCAGCCGATGTGGGGGCGGACCGTGGACATGAACGACCGCGCGCTGCGGCAGACGCTCGTCGGCCTCGGCGGCAAGGCCAACGGCGTCCCCCGCGAGAACACGACGGTCATCACGGCCGCGAGCGAGATCATGGCGATCCTCGCGCTCGCCGAGTCGCGCGCCGACCTCAAGCGGCGCCTCGGCGCGCTCGTCGTCGGCACCCGCCGCGACGGGACCGTCGTCACGGCCGCCGACCTGCGCGCCGCCGGACCGATGGCGGTCCTGCTCAACGAGGCCGTCATGCCGAACCTCGTCCAGACGATCGAGCACACGCCGGCGATCGTCCACGCCGGGCCGTTCGCCAACATCGCGCACGGCACGAGCAGCGTCCTCGCCGCGCGCATCGCGCGCAAGCTGGCCGACTACGTCGTCACCGAGGCGGGCTTCGGGGCCGACCTCGGCGCCGAGAAGTTCTTCCACATCGTCAACCGCTCGGCCGACCTCTGGCCCAACGTGGTGGTCGTCGTCGCGACCTGCCGCGCGGTCAAGTACCACGGCGGCGTGGACGTGGCGGACCTCGCCGGCGAGAACATGGACGCCTTCGCGCGCGGCCTCGACAACCTCGCGCACCACGTCCGCACGATGCAGCGGTTCGGGCCGCCGGTGGTCGTCGCCGTCAACCGCTTCCCGTTCGACACGCCGGCCGAGCTGGACGCACTCGCGGCGCGCTGCGCCGAGCTGGGCGTCCCGTGTGTGCCCCACGAGGCGTTCGCGAAGGGCGGCGAAGGGGCCGTGGACCTCGCGCGCGTCGTGACCGACCTCGCCGACGCGACGCCGGCGCCCGAACGGCGCTTCCTCTACGACGCCGACGTGCCGGCCGTGGACAAGGTGCGCGCCGTCGCGGCGCAGGTCTACGGCGCCGACGACGTGTTCGTGGACCCGCGCGCGATGGCGAAGCTGCGCCAGTTCGAGGCGCAGGGCTACGGCGCGCTGCCGGTCTGCATCGCCAAGACGCAGTCGTCGCTCTCCGACGATCCGCGCGCGCGGGGCGTCCCGGCCGGCTGGACGCTGACCGTGACCGACGTCCAGCTCTCGGCGGGCGCGGGCTTCCTCGTGGTCGTCTGCGGCAACATGATGCGGATGCCGGGCCTGCCGGCCGAGCCGGCGGCGGTCCACATGGACGTCGCCGACGACGGCACGATCACCGGCCTGTTCTGAGGCGCATCGGCGCGACCCACACCCACAGGCCGTAGCCCATCGCCACCGCCAGCAGGGCGACCATCCCGCCGAGGAGCCCGGCCGCCGTCAGCGGCGCCACCGACAGCGCGGCGACCGCCGCGCCGACGGCGGTGAGCAGGGCCCAAGCCCAGCCGTGCGTCGGCTCGTCGTCGGCGCGCACGAGCACGCGGTCCAGCAGGCCGATGACGACGACCGCCAGCCCGGCGCCGCCGGCGACGACGGCCCGCACGGGCGCGTCCACGACGCCCGCCGCCGGCACGACGGCCGCCAGCGTCGCCCCGGACGCGGCCAGGGCCATCGCCAGCATCATGTGGAGGTAGGTCCAGGCGAGCGTTGCGCCGACCGTCGGTCGCGGCGTGCGCCGCCCGGCGAAGTCGAAGTAGAGCCACCAGAGCGCGAACGCGACGGCCATCGCGAGGGCGCCGGCGAGGACCGTGCGGGGCGTCCACGCCGCGTCGGCGAGGCCGGCGATCGCCCCGGCCACGGCCTCGCCGAGGACGAGGATCGTGAAGAGGCCGAAGCGTTCGGGCAGCTTCGAGTCGGAGAAGCGCGGGAGCGTCCGCTGCCGGCGCAGCGTCGAGAGCGGCGTCGCGACGTCCACGAGCAGCGCCGCGCCGAAGAGGAGCCACCGCACCGGGCCGTCGGCCAGCACGGACGCCAGGACCAGCGCGATGGACACCCCGAACCACGTCACGAAGCGCGCCGCGACGGGGCGGAACGCCGGGACGTGGACGCCCGCGCGGCCCCAGAGCACCGTCATCAGCACACGCCCGGCGGCGTAGGCCAGCGCGAAGCCGGCGAACGACGTCGAGGTCGCGTGGTGCGCGTTGGCCGCCAGCCCGGCGACGACCAGCATCTGGAGGAACGCGATCAGGCGCGTCTCCAGCCCCTCGGTCTCGAAGCGCTCGGCGTAGTACGTCGCCGCGTTCCACGTCCAGAAGATGGGCAGGAACGTGACGGCGTAGGCGCCGACGCCGCCCCACGACGGGTGCTCCGCGACGCCGTGCGCCGCTTTCGCGATCGCGACGACGAATGCGAGGTCGAAGAACAGCTCCAGCCACGTCACGCGGCGGTGGACGCCGGCGTCGCCCTCGGTGTGCAGGGCCGGCACGTGCCAGAGACGCTCGCGCCCCGCGCTCACGGCCGGACGAGGGCGAAGCCGAAGTCGCGTCCGTACCCGCGCTGCGCCATGAGCGTGATCCAGACCAGCGCCAGCGGCTCGGTGAGCCGTGCCGCCGCCAGCGGTCCGACGACCACCGGCTCGAAGTGGAGCGCCTCGGCGAGACCGGCGACGGCTGCGACCGCGTCCGCGTCGTCGCCGGCGAGGAAGAGGGCGACGCGCGGCCCGCCCATCCGCCCGTCGCCCATGTGCTCGGCGGCGAGCGTGTGGAAGCCCTTGACGACGCGCGCCGTCGGTGCGGCGTCGGCGATCCGCTCGGCCTGCGACGGCCCGCCGGCGGCGGCGTACGTGAGCCGCGGGCCGACGGCGTTGGTGGTGTCCAGCAGGACGGCGCCGCCGAGGTCGCCCAGCGCGGACGCCGCTTCGACGGCCGCGCCGCCCGGTACGGCCAGAACGACGAGGTCGGCCCCGTGCGCGGCGCCGGCCGGCGCGTGGACGCTCGCGCCGACGGCGTCGGCCAGCGGACGCGCGCCGGCGGTATCACGTGCGCCGAGGCGGATCGTGTGGCCCAGTCCGGCGAACGCGTGCGCGAGCGCGCCGCCGACGTTCCCCGTCCCGATGATGGCGATGGTCATGGCGATGGGGGGATCAGACGCCGAGGGCTTCGACGACCTTCTCGGCCGCGGCCGCGCCGGAGTACTGCTGCTGGCCGGTGATGAGCCGCCCGTCGCGGACCGCGTGCGCCTTGAAGCGGCCCTGCACGATGAAGTTGGTGCCGTCGAGCGTGCGCGCCTCCTCCTCGATCCAGAAGGGCTGGATGCGCTGCCCGACGAAGGCGTCGGCGAACTGCTCCTCGCTGTCGGCGAAGCCGGTCCACGTCTTGCCAGCGACGAGGAGCGAGCCGTCGGACAGGCGAGCCTCCAGCAGGAGGCACGTCGCGTGGCAGACCACGGCGACGACCGTGCCGGCCTCGTAGGCGCGGACCAGGAACGACGCCACGGCGTCGTTGCCGGCGAACGTCACCATCGGCGACTGGCCGCCGACGAAGAAGACGGCGTCGTAGCGGCTGAGGTCCACGTCGCCCAGCGCGGGGGTGTTCTTCACCATCGCCGCGTGGGTGGGCGAGTGCTTGAAGCCGAGCGAGATCAGGTCGTGCGCCGAGTAGCCCGACGCGTCCTCGGGGTCGCTCCAGGAGTCGGCGACGAGGTCGCCGCCGTCGGGGCTGGCGATCTCGACCTCGTAGCCGTGCTCGGCGAAGACCCAGTAGGGGTGCGTCAGCTCGGCCCACCAGAAGCCGACCGGCCAGCCGGTGACCGGGGACGTGGCGGGATTCGCGACCACCATCAGGACGCGCTTCGGGGCGTCGGGGCGCAGGATGTCGAGGGAGGCACTCATCGGAGAGGAATGGGAGGGACGACGCCAAGTTGGGACCGTACTGTATTCCTGGCAAGTACGCACTATAAAGTGCTATACTGTCATTCTGGTAAGTAAGCCCGCCCATGCCCGGCTCCTTCGTCTTCCGCGACCGCGCGTACCCGTGCCCCGTCCAGCTCGCACTTGGCGCCGTGCAGGGCAAATGGAAAGTGCTCATCCTGTGGCACCTCCGCGACGCCACGCTCCGCTACGGCGAGCTCCGCTCGCGCCTGCCGCGCGTCACCGACAAGATGCTCGCGCAGCAGCTCCGCGAGCTGGAGGCCGACGGGCTCGTCCACCGCGAGGTGTACGCCGTCGTCCCGCCCCGCACCGAGTACTCGCTCACCGACGAGGGCCGGACGCTGCTGCCGATGCTCCGCGAGATGCAGCAGTGGGGGATGCGCTACCGGATCCCCGAGCCGGCACCGTAGGCGGGCGCCCGCTGCGTCGGCCGCATCGGCGGCCTCAAGTCCCGTGAGTTTGGAGCAGGCCGGCGATGGACGATAACCGGTAGTGCGCTGGAAATCAGCGCATTGCTCCGCGCCGATGCCCCACCGCTCCGATCCGTTCCGCACCCTCGGGCTGGCGTACGACGCCGACCCCGCCGAACTGCGCCGGGCGTGGCGGCGGATGGCGCTCGTCACGCACCCGGACCTCGGCGGGACGGGCGCGGCCTTCATGCGGATCCGCGCCGCCTACGAGTTGCTCCGCGCCGACCTCGACGCCGCGAGACAACGCTGGCAACCGCCGCCGCCACCGGAGCCTCCGCCGCCGCCACCGGAGCCGGTGATCCCGGCCGGACCGCCCGACGCGCGCCTCTTCCCGACGTGCCCGGTCGTCGTCTCGCGCGGGCCGAACGGACGGCAGACGATCGGGTTCAAGGTGGCCGGGTGTCCGCGCGAGTGGGCGCCCGGCGCGGAGCCGCCGGCGGGCGGCGTCTTCCGCCAGCGCGTGTCGCCGTCCGACGGGCGCCCGGCGTTCGGCGTGTGGGAGTTGCCGCTCGGCGACGGGATGGTGCGCTACGTCTTCGGCCCCGCCGCCTGAGCCGGCTCAGAGCGCGAGGTCGTTGGTCCAGTAGACGTCCGCGCCGGGCGTCTCGCCGATGAGGCCGCGCTGCGCCATCCACGCCTCCAGGCGGGCGTAGTAGTCGGTGCTCATCGAGACGTCGTGCGTGAAGCACGGGACGGTGGCGTCGTAGATCGCGCGCGTCAGCGCATCGTCGGGCTCGGCGCCGGTGACGCGGAGGTAGAGGTCGCGCGCGGCGTCGGGCTCCTGCTTGACGGCGTCCACGCCGCGCCGGAGGACGCGCACGAGGCGCGCGAACGTGTCGCGCTCGGCGGCCAGCTTGTCCGGGTGCGTGATCAGGATGAGCTGGCAGAAGTCCGGCACGCCCCAGTCCTTGAGCGCGAACATCCGCACGTCGAGCCCCCGGTGGCGGGCCTCCACGATCTCGAAGTTGTGGAAGACGAGCGTCGCGACGTCGGCCTTGCCGTCGGCGAGGGCGTCGGTGTGGTAGAACGAGTTGTTGACGCGCCCGTAGCCGTCCTCGGTGCCGGCCGGCCCGCCGTCGGCCTCGACCATGGTGGCGACGATCGCGGGTCCGCCCGGGCCCGGCGCGCCGGGGTACTGGATGCGGCAGCCGGCCATGTCACGCGGGCGCTCGATGCCGGCGCGCGCCATCACGCCACCGTTGGTGTGGAGGAAGCGCGCGAAGCCGACGCACAGCTCGCCCTTGGCGCGGTCCTCGACGAGGTGGAGCGGCTCGGTGATCGCGGCGTCCATCTCGCCGGCCTCGATGGCCGCGACGGCGTCGAGGTGCGCCTCGGGCTCGATGAGCTCGACGTCGAGGCCGGCGTCGGCGAACCAGCCGCGCTCGCGGGCGACGAGGAAGGGGACGTGGTCGGGGTTGAGGAACCACTCGAGGCCGAGGCGGAGGCGGGTCATCGGGGTGCGGAGGTGAGGGTGGGAAGGTAGATCTCGCCGCCGGCGGCCTCGAACTCGGCGGCCTTGGCGCGCATCCCCGCCGGGATGGCCGCCTCGACGTCCACGCCGTGCGCGGCGGCGTAGTCGCGCACGTCCTGCGTGATCCGCATCGAGCAGAACTTCGGCCCGCACATCGAGCAGAAGTGCGCCACCTTGGCGCTGTCCTTCGGGAGCGTCTCGTCGTGGTAGGCGCACGCGCGCTCAGGGTCGAGCCCGAGGTTGAACTGGTCCTCCCATCGGAACTCGAAGCGCGCCTTCGAGAGCGCGTTGTCGCGCGCCTGCGCGCCGGGGTGGCCCTTCGCGAGGTCGGCCGCGTGCGCGGCGATCTTGTACGTGATGACGCCCTCGCGCACGTCGTCGCGGTCCGGCAGCCCGAGGTGCTCCTTGGGCGTCACGTAGCAGAGCATCGCGCAGCCGTACCACCCGATCATCGCCGCGCCGATGCCGGACGTGATGTGGTCGTAGCCCGGCGCGATGTCGGTCGTGAGCGGACCGAGCGTGTAGAACGGCGCCTCGCCGCACCAGTCGAGCTGCTTCTGCATGTTCTCGCGGATGAGGTGCATCGGGACGTGCCCCGGCCCCTCGTTCATCACCTGCACGTCGTGCGCCCACGCGCGGCGCGTGAGCTCGCCCTGGATGTAGAGCTCGGCGAACTGGGCGTCGTCGTTCGCGTCCTCGATGCTGCCCGGCCGCAGGCCGTCGCCGATCGAGAACGACACGTCGTAGGCCGCGCAGATCTCGCAGATCTCGTCCCAGTGCTCGTAGAGGAAGCTCTCGCGGTGGTGCGCGAGGCACCACTTGGCCATGATGCTGCCGCCGCGCGAGACGATGCCCGTCCGACGGCCGGCGGTCAGCGGGACGAATCGCAAGAGGACCCCGGCATGGATGGTGACATAATCCACGCCCTGCTCGGCCTGCTCGACGAGCGTGTCGCGGAACAGCTCCCACGTCAGCTCCTCGGGCACGCCGCCGACCTTCTCGAGCGCCTGGTAGATCGGGACGGTCCCGATGGGCACCGGGCTGTTGCGGAGGATCCACTCGCGCGTCTCGTGGATGTGCGCGCCCGTCGAGAGGTCCATCACGGTGTCCGCCCCCCAGCGGATGGCCCACGTCAGCTTCTCGACCTCCTCGGCGATGCTGCTCGTCACCGCGCTGTTGCCCATGTTGGCGTTGATCTTGACGAGGAAGTTGCGCCCGATGGCCATCGGCTCCAGCTCCGGGTGGTTGACGTTGGCCGGGAGGATGGCGCGTCCGTGGGCGATCTCGTCGCGCACCCACTCGGGCGTGATCTCGCGCGGGATGGCCGCGCCGAACGCCTCGCCGGCGTGCTGGCGCAGCAGCTCGGGGTGCGTCTCGCGGAGCGCGTCGAGGCGCTGGCCCTCGCGGATCGCGACGTACTCCATCTCGGGCGTGACGAGGCCGCGCCGCGCGTAGTGGAGCTGCGTGACGGTATGCCCGGCCTTCGCGCGGCGGGGCGTGGGCAGAGCCTGCCCTGAGCCTGTCGAAGGGTGCTCGAAGCGGAGGTGCGCGGTCGCGGGGTCCCCGGCGCGCTGCGCGCCGAACGCGCTCGACGGCCCGGCGAGGCGCTCGGTGTCGGCGCGCTCCTCGATCCACGCGCCGCGCACGCTCGGCAGTCCGCGCCGCAGGTCGATGGCCGCGTCGGGGTCGGTGTAGGGTCCCGACGTGTCGTAGACCGGGATGTCGGGGTTTGGCTCGCCGCCGGTGGGGCTCTGCGCGATGAGCCGCATCGGCACGCGCAGGTCGGGCCGGGAGCCGGCGACGTAGACCTTGCGGGAGCCGGGGAACGGCCGGCGGACGTCCGCCGAGAGGCCGTCGAGGCGGGCGTGGGTGGCGGCGTCGGCAGCGCGCTTGTCGGCGGCGCGGGTGGGCATCTCCATGGCGGCGATCCAGGCGAGGGGTCTGGAAGCCGGAACGGGGCCACGCGCGTGCGGACCTGCCCGGAAGCACTCCCTACGCCGGTACGAGCCGGATCAGGTGCGGAGGGTCTGTCTCAGCCCCGGCGGCCCGCCTCGCGGCGGCGCGGGGCACCCCTGGCTTCCGCGCGCAACATACGCTGTGCGCGGCGGGTCAGTCGGTCGCGATGGCCGTGTTCTGGTCGAGGACGAGGCGCCAGCCGCCGGCCTCGCGGCGGAACGTGAGCGCGAGCCACGCCTGCCGGCCGCTGCGCGGCGTGTCGTCGGTCATCGTCCAGCGCACGAGGGCGGTGCCCGTGTCGCCGCGCTGGACGGTCGCGATCCGCTCGAACGTCATCGTCCACGCGGGGTCGGCGAACCACTCGACGTGCATCGCCCGGTAGGCCGCCGGCGACGTGAGCGTGCTGCCGTCGGGGAAGATGACCCGCAGGTCGTCGGACGCCGTGACGGTCGCGAGCAGGCCGTCGAGGTCGCGCCCGGCGATGGCCGCGAGGTGGCGCTCGACGGTCGCGTCGAACGACGCGTCGGGCGCGAGCGGCGCGCGCGTCGCGCAGCCGGCGACGAGGGAAACCGCGACAAGAACGAGAAGGAGGCGCATCGGGGACGGGGGCGGACCAGTGACCAGGTTACTCGGTCGGTGCGAGACGGCGCGCGAGCGCCTCGTCGCCGGCGGCGCGCGCCACGTCGGCCGCCGTCCGGCCGCCGAGGCCGCGGACCGACCGGTCGGCCCCTGCGTCCAGGAGGCGCTCGGCGACGTCGGCGGCGGACGCCTGCGCGGCCCACGCCAGCGCCGTGCTCCCGTAGCGGTCGCGCGCGTCCACGTCGGCGCCGGCGGCGAGGAGGAGGCCAATGACCTCGGCGTGCCCGCCCTGCGCGGCCTGCATGAGGGGCGTCGCGCCGTAGCGGTCGGGCGCGCGGCGGCCCGGGTCAGCGCCGGCCGCGAGCAGGGCGCGGACGGCCTCGACGCGTCCGAACCGCGCCGCGAGCGCCAGCGGCGTCGTCCCCGGCGTCGACGGCGCGTCGGGGTCGGCGCCGGCGGCGACGAGGCGTCGGACGCCCTCGGCGTCGTCGTGCAGCGCGGCCTGCGCGAGGCGGTCAGCGGCGTCGGGCGCGCGACCGAGCAGCGAGTCGGCCACCACCGGGCGGTCCTGCTCGACGGCGAAGTCGAACGCCGTGTACTCGCCGATGGACGGGTCCGGGTCGACCGAGCGGATCGCGGGGTCGGTCCCGGCGTCGAGCAGCACGACGGCGACGGCGGGGCGTCCGTACAGAGCGGCGAGGTGGAGGGCCGTGAAGCCGCGCGCGTTGCGCTTGTCGGGGTTGGCGCCGGCGGCGAGGAGCCGGCGGGCGACGTCGGCGTGGCCGCCTCTCGCGGCCTGGTGCAGCGGCGACGCCTCGTCGAGGGCGATGTCGCCGACGTCGGGGTCGGCGCCGGCGGCGAGGAGACGGTCCACGAGCGCGAGGCGTCCGAGCCGGGCGGCGACGGCCAGCGCGGGGTAGCGGGCCGCGTTGCGGAGGTCGGGCGAGCGGCCCGTCGCGAGCCACCGGCCGACGGCCTCCGCGTCGTCGTCCACGACGGCGCGGAGGAGGTCGTACGAGGCGCGCTCGTTGCCGGCGGCGCGCTCGGCGAGCCAGCCGAGCACGCGGCGGACCATCGCGTCGCGCTCGCTCTCCAGCGCCCAGTCGAACGCGGCGAAGCCGATGGGGCCGCGGACGGTCTGGTCGGCCCCGGCCGCCAGCAGCCGCTCGGCGACGGCCTCGTGCCCGAAGTAGATCGCCGCGTCGAGCGCCGAGGTGCCGCGCGCGGTGCTCCGCGTGTCGGGCGCCGCGCCGGCCGCGAGCAGGCGCCCGACGAGCGCGTCGCGCCCGGCGCGCGCGGCGCGGTAGAGGGGCGGATCGCCGGGCATGTCGGGCGCGGCGCCCCACACGAGCAGCGTGTTGGCCAGCGCGCCGTCGTCGGCGCGGACCGCCCGCGCCCAGCGGGCGTTGAGCGAGTCGGGCGGCGGCGCCTGGGCGACCGCCGCCGGCGCGAGGAGGAACAGGAGCAGCAGGCGGTGCATCGGTCAGCGGGCGCGGTAGGTGGTCCCGTCGCGCAGCGGCACGTCGGGCGGCGACGCGTTGCGGAAGCTCACCGGCACGGGCTGGTAGGGCCACGCCCAGTCGTCGCGCGTCACAACGAAGTGGAGGTGCGGGTAGCCCGCCAGGCCCGTCGCGCCGCTGCGCCCGATGGTGTCGCCCGGCTCGACGAGCGCCCCCACGACGACGTCCGCGCCGTCCTGCGTGAGGTGCATGTACTGCGCGAACGTGCCGTCGCCGTGGTCCACCACGACAAGGTTGTTGGGGAACGCATAGTCGGCGCCGGACTCCACGACGCGCACCACGCGCCCGGCGCGTGACGCCGTCACCGGCGTGCCGACGGGCATCGCGAAGTCGTACGCGTAGCGGTCGGGCGTCTCGGCGGCGTGGAACGAGCGCGAGCAGTTGCCGAGCGGCATCGCGTAGGCGGCGCCGGCCGGGAAGGGCAGCACGTAGGGCGTCGCGGCGGCGGACGGGTAAGCCTGCCCGTCGCAGCCGACGACGGGGGCCGGCGAGGCCGTGCTGCACCCGGACGGGAGCGCGAGTGGGAGCAGCACGGCGACCACCAGCCGCCATCGGGCGGGCCACCGGGGGAGCGGAGCGGGGCGCATACGGCCGGGGGAGCGGGGCCCGCGAAGGTGGCGCCGGCGGCCCCCGCCGGGCGTCCCACTTCCGGATCTGGCACGCGCCGGACGCGGAATCAGGGCGTGGCGAGCGCGCGCACGCGCCGCCGGTACGCCGACGGCGCCTCGCCGGTCGACTCCCGGAACGCCCGGTGGAAGGCCGACTTCGAGTTGAAGCCCGACGCGTAGAGCACGTCGAGGACCGTCCGGCCGTCGCTCGCCGGGTCGGCCAGCTGCCGGCACGCCTCCTCCACGCGCCGCGCGTTGACGTAGGCGAAGAAGCCGGCGCCGGCCTCCAGCCGGAGCACCTCGGAGAGCTCGCGCGGCGACGCGCCGATGCGCGCGGCGAGCGCCTCGGCGCTCAGGTCGGGGTCGAGGTACGGCCGCTCGGTCGCCATCACGTCGCGCAGGCGGTCGGCGAGGCGCGCGCGGCTCTCGGCCGACAGGCCGTCGCGGGCGTAGGGCGGCGGCGGGGGCACCAGCGCCGGCAGGCGGCGCAGGCCGTGGACCGTCGCCACGGCGCCGAAGGCGAGCAGCGACAGCAGCGAGCCGGCCTCGAAGACCGACGCCGCCGACGGCGCGTCCGCGAACAGGGCCGTGAGCCCGCTCGCGCCGCTCCAGAGCCAGTGGACGCCGAAGGCCGAGAGCGCGACGCGCGTCGGCCGCGCGAGGCGCCGCCACCGGGCGCCGATCCAGACCGCGCACCCGAGCGCGAGCGCGTGCAGCGCGACGGTGAACCCCTGCCAGGCGACGAGCCCGAGGCGCCCCGACACGCCCGCGCCGGCGGCGGCGAGCGCCACGCCCAGCGGGACCGCGAGCGCGGCGGCGTCGAGGCGATGCGCCGGGCCGGTGGCGAGGCGCACCGCGAGCAGCGGCAGCGACGCGAAGAGCGCCATCACGAGCGGATCGCCGACGGCTGGCGGGAACGAAGCCCCCAGCCGCGCGAGCGCGCCCAGCCCGACGAGCCCCGTCAGCACCGACAGCAGGGCGAGCAGCGGTCTGACCCCGTCCCGACGCCGCGCGGGCGCCAGCGCCGCGACGAACAGCGCCAGCAGGAACGCGGTGGCGACGGTGATCGGGAGGAGCAGCGCGGACATGGCGGGCGGTCGCCGGGCACCGCCAAGGTAGATCCGGCGACCGCCCGCGACGGTCTCAGCGCTCGGCCGGCGCGCCGTCGTGGAGAGCGAAGCGTACCGGCAGCACCAGGCTCACGGCGACCGCCTCGCCGTCGAGCCGGCCCGGGGTGAAGGGCTGCGCGGCGACCGCCGCGACGGCGGCGGCGTCCAGCGCGGCGCTCCCGCTGGAGCGGACGACCTCGACGCGCGTCACGGCGCCGGTGGCCTCGACCACGAACTTGACGACCGTCAGCCCGGACGCCGCCTCGGCGCGAGCATCGTCCGGGTAGACGAGCCTCGCGGCGAACGCCTCGACGCCGCCGACCATCTCGGGCATCTCGTCAACGGTCGTGTAGACGGTGTCTGGCGTCACCGACGGCGGAACGATCTGCGCAGCCTCGACGGCTGGTACCGGCTCGGCCTCGGACGGCGCGGCGGCCTCGGGCGCGATTACCTCCTCTGCCGGCGCGACTTCGTGGGACGGCGCCGTCGGCGGACGGAGCGCGACCACGGGCGCCGCGGGCTCGGATACCGCCGGGACCGGCGAGGCATCGGCGCGGGCCGACGAGACGGCGCCGGCAGTCGTGAGGCCGACGATCACGGCGAGGGCGGCGACGCGTCCGGCGAGACCGAAGGCGCGGCGGCGGGCGGGCGAGGGGAGGCGGGTCATGGCGGTGAGGCGGTGGAGGAGGGATGACTGAGAGGCGCCGAGCGTGAGACGCGGCGCAGGCATCCCGGCGAACGAGGCGAGGAGGTGTCCGTAGCGCTTCCGGGCGTCCGGGCGGCGGTCGAGGACGGCGGCGTCGGCCAGCCGCTCGCGGTCCAGCGCCGCGCCGCGCACGAGGAGGCCGACGAGCGGGTGCGCCGCGAAGGGCGCGGCGAGGGCCGACAGGAGCGTCTGGCGCGCGAAGTCGCCGGCGCGGACGTGCGCGGCCTCGTGCGCGAGCGCGAGGTCGAGCGCCTCGCCGTCGAGGTCCGCCGGCACGGCGATCACCGGACGCCGCGCGCCGAACGTGAGCGGCACGTCGGCGCCGGTGACGACGCGCACGGGACGCGTCACGCCGGCCGCGCGGAGCGCCGCGAGCGCCCGGTCGCGGACGGCCGACGGGGCGTCCGCCCACGCGAGACGACGCAGCCGCACGAGAGACGACGCGAGCCGCAGGACGGCGACGACCCCGACTCCGACCGCCAGGAGCAGCGCCGCGCCGGCGAGGCGCTGGGCGAGCGGCGCCCCCGGCGCGTCACCGACGACGACGGCGGGGAGCCAGATCTCGGCCGACGGGGCGAACGGGACCGACGGCACGGCGTCGGGCGCGAGGAATCGTGCCGCCGGCGCGGCGAGGAGGGCGAGCGGGAGCGCCGCGACGAGTGCCGAGCGGACCGGCAGGCTCAGCGCGGCGTCCGCGCGGGTGAGGCGGAACAGGGTCTCGGCGGCGAGCGCGACGAGCGTCCAGAGCGCGAGCGGCGCGGCGAGGTCACGCAGGGCGACGGCGCCCCAGAGGGCGAGGAGGTCAGGCATGGTCGGGCGCGTCGAGGTCGTCGAGGAGGCGGCGGAGCGCGGCGCGGTCGGCGCCGGAGAGCGCCTCGTGGCGGACGAGCGTCTGGACGAGCGCCGCCGGGTCGCCGCCGAAGACCTTGTCGAGGATGCCCGCGAGGACGCCGCCCCGGACGGCGTCGGGGTCGGCGGCGGCGCGGTAGACGTAGGCCGCGCCGTCGGTCTCGACGTGGAGCAGGCCCTTGTCGGCGAGGTTTTTCATGACCGTCATGACGGTCGTGTAGGCCACCGGCCGGACCGCCGTCATGCGGTCGTGCACGTCGCGGACGCTCGCGCGGCCGAGCGCCCAGACGTGGCGGAGGATCTCCATTTCGGTGCCGCCGAGGGCGACGAGGGGGTTGCGCATCGGTCTACGATCCGGTTCGTAGGGGAAAGGGTACGGATCGGATCGTAGGCTTGTCAAGTCTCTGTGCCCAATCGTGGGCTCGGGCGCGGGACACCCGGCGCCCGCCGCGCGTTCACGTCCTTCGCCGCGCTGCGTCATCGTGAGGTGAACAGTGTTATCCTGTGCCTGGACGTACCCCCGGCCCCGCGCCGCCCGACCCGATGGACACCCTCTCCGACACCGCCCCGACGACGGCCACCGGCGCCGCGTGGGCCGAGCGCCCGTTCCGCACCGCCGCCGTCCTCGGCGCCGGCGTGATGGGCAGCCAGATCGCCGCCCACCTCGCCAACGCCGGCCTCCAGGTCCTCCTGCTCGACGTCACACCCGAGAGCATCGGCCGCGAGGGCGCCAACAACAGCATCGTGGAGGCCGCCTGGGCCGCCGCGCTCAAGCTCAAGCCCGACCCGCTGTTCACGCCGGAGACCGCCAAGCGCGTCACGCTCGGCAACTTCGAGGACGACTTCCACCGCATCGGCGAGGCCGACTGGGTGATCGAGGTCGTCGTGGAGCGGATGGACGTCAAGCAGTCCGTCATGGCGCGCATCGAGGAGCACGCGAGCGATCGCGCCGTCATCTCGTCCAACACGTCCGGCCTGCCGATCGCTGAGATCGCCGCCGGGCGCTCCGACGCCTTCCGCGCGCGATTCCTCGGGACCCACTTCTTCAACCCGCCGCGCTACCTGCCGCTGTTCGAGACGATCCCGACGGCGGACACCGACCCCGACGTGCTGCGCCGCGTGACCGAGTTCGCGCGCGTCCACCTCGGCAAGGGCATCGTCGTCGCCAAGGACACGCCCAACTTCATCGGCAACCGCATCGGCATCTACGGGATGATGGGCGTGCTGCGCGAGTTCGCCGAGGGGCGCTTCTCGATCGAGGAGATCGACGCGCTCACCGGCACGCTGATCGGCCACGCCAAGAGCGCGACGTTCCGCACCGCCGACGTCGTCGGCCTCGACACGCTCAAGCACGTCGCCGACAACCTCCACGCCGGCGTGCCCGACGACGAGAGCCGCGACGCCTTCCTCGTGCCGGACGTGCTCGCGCGCCTCGTGGAGCTGAAGCAGACCGGCCAGAAGGCCGGCGCGGGCTTCTACAAGAAGGTGGGCAAGGACATTCTCTCCATCGACCCCGAGACGATGGGGTACCGCCCGGCGCCGGAGAGCGACCTCGACGCAAGCGCCTTCAAGGGCGGCAGCCTTACGAGTCGGCTCCAGAAGCTCTGGGCCGACGACGGACGTGCGGGCGACTTCTTCCGCCGCACGACGGCCGACCTGCTCGGTTACACGGCTCGCCGCATCCCCGAGATCGCCGACTCGCCGGCCGACGTGGACCGCGCGCTGCGCTGGGGCTTCGGCTGGGAGATGGGTCCGTTCCAGACGTGGGACGCCGTCGGCGTGGACGCCGTGCGCGACGCCTTCGCCTCGCAGGGCATCGACGTGCCCGGCTGGGTGGCCGACGTGCCCGCCGAGGGCTTCTACCGCACGACCGACGGCGGCACGCCGCAGGTCTGGATTCCAGCCGACGGTGCCTACGCGGACGACCCGCGCCCGACCGACGAGTGGGGTCTCGCGAAGCTCAAGAGTGACGCGTCCAAGACGTTGTGGCAGAACGACGAAGCCGCGCTGCTCGACGCCGGCGACGGGGTCGCTGTCTTCGAGTTCCGCAGCAAGGCCAACAGCCTCGGTCAGGAAGTGATCGGCGGTCTGCGCGAGGCGATCGCGCGCGTGGAGTCCGACCGCGACCTGCGCGGCATGATCATCGGCAACGAGGGCGCCAACTTCTCCGTCGGCGCCAACCTCGGCGAGGTGATGATGGCCGTGATGATGGGCGCCGACCTCGCGCCGTTCATCGAGGGCTTCCAGCGCGCCGTGCTCGCGATCCGCTACGCGACCAAGCCGGTCGTGGTGGCGACGCACCAGCAGGTCCTCGGCGGCGGCGCCGAGATGACCATCGCGTGCCCGAACCCGGTCCTCGCGGCCGAGACCTACATGGGCCTCGTCGAGCTGGGCGTGGGCGTGATCCCCGCCGGCGCCGGCACGACGATGATGGCGGCGAAGGCCGCCGAACTGGCGAACGACGCCGGCTTCCCGAGCGAGGTCCAGCCCTTCCTGCGCAAGCATTTCGAGCAGATCGCGATGGCGAAGGTCGCGACGAGCGCGCGGCAGGCGCAGGCCATGAACATGGTCGGGCCCGAGGCGACCATCGTGATGAACGCGAGCCGCCGCTTCCACGTCGCGAAGGCGAAGGTGATCGCGCTCTCCGACGCCGGCTACCTGCCGCCGCCGGTGCGCACACACATCCCGGTCCTCGGCGCCGACGGTCGTGCCCAGTTCGAGGTCGCGCTCCACCAGTTCGAGTCCGGCGGGTACATCTCGGCCTACGACCACTACCTCGCCACGAAGCTGGCCTACGTGATGACCGGCGGCGCGCTGACCGCGCCCGCGGAGGTCCACGAGGACTATCTGCTCGAGCTGGAGCGCGAGGCCTTCCTGAGCCTCCTCGGCGAGGAGAAAACGCAGGCCCGCATCCAGAGCATCCTCACCACCAACAAGCCGCTGCGGAACTGAGGAATGGGGAATGCGCCGCTTCGCGGCTGGAATGGGGAATGGGAGACGTGCTCTCCCCGACTCCATTCCCCATTCCCCATCCCCCCATTCCCTCATCCCGATGCAAACCAACGAAGCCTACATCGTCGCGTCCGTCCGCACGCCCGTCGGCAAGGCCAAGAAGGGCGCGCTGCGCAACGTGCGCCCCGAGCACCTCGGCGCGGTCGCCGTCAACGGCCTGCTGGACCGCGTGCCGGGCCTCGACCGCGCGCGGATCGACGACCTCGTCATCGGCTGCGCCTTCCCGGAGGGTCCGCAGGGCATGAACTTCGCCCGCGCCATCGTCCAGAAGGCCGGCCTGCCCGACGACGTGCCGGCACAGACCGTCAACCGCTTCTGCTCGTCCGGCATCCAGACCATCGCGCAGGCCCACAACAGCGTCGCGATGGGCCAGATGGACGCTGTCGTCGCCGGCGGCGTGGAGTCCATGTCGGCCGTCCCGATGGGCGGCTTCTACTTCGCGCCCGACCTCCAGATCGCGTCCGACGACCCCGACTTCTACGCCTCGATGGGCATCACGGCCGAGAACGTGGCCGCCCGCTACGAGGTCTCGCGCGAGGACCAGGACGCCTTCGCCGTGCGCTCGCACCAGCGAGCGAGCGCCGCCATCGCCGCCGGACGTTTCGCCGACGAACTGGTGCCGGTGCCGGTGTCCGAGACGCGCTACGACGAGGCGTCGCGCGAGGCCGTCGAGCGGTCGTTCGTGCACGACACCGACGAGGGGCCGCGCGCGGACACCACGCCCGAGGCCCTCGCGAAGCTCCGCCCGGCCTTCAAGACGGACGGGACCGTGACCGCCGGCAACGCGAGCCAGATGAACGACGGCGCCGCCGCGACGCTCATCCTCTCGAAGGCGATGCTCGACGAGACCGGCGCCGAGCCGATGGCCCGCCTCGCCGGCTACGCCGTCGCCGGCGTGGCGCCCGAGATCATGGGCATCGGCCCCATCGAGTCCATCCCGAAGGTGCTGCGCCAGACCGGCCTCTCGCTCGCCGACATCGACCTGATCGAGCTCAACGAGGCGTTCGCCAGCCAGTCGCTCGCCATCGTCCGTACGCTCGGGCTCGACGAGGAGCGCGTCAACGTCAACGGCGGGGCCATCGCGCTGGGCCACCCGCTCGGCTGCACCGGCGCCAAGCTCACGGCGACGCTGCTGCACGAGCTCAAGCGCCGCGGCGGACGCTACGGCATCGTCACGATGTGCATCGGCGGCGGGATGGGCGCCTCGGCGGTCTTCGAGAACCTGATGCGGTAGCGCCCACCCCTGTCGCCGGCCCGGCTAGGGCCGGTAGTCGGTGCAGGAGAAGCTCGTCGGTCCGGTGAACAGCTCGTTCATGAAGCGCTGCTCGTCGGCCGAGTTCTCGCCCGACGGCGTCGAGAAGTGCCTCTGGACCACCCACGGGAAGCGCTCGTACCGGGGAAACTCCCGGTGCTGCGCGTCGCTGTACATCCCGTTGATGCGGCCGCCGAGGTCGTAGCGGTCGGCGATGGAGTGGCTGAACTCGTGGACGACCTGGTCGAACGTGCGGGTGGTCGTGTCCGCGGTACCACGCGCGGGCACGCCCGTCTTGCAGATCATCTCCTCGCTGATCCAGAGGTAGTCGCGGTTGGCACCGCCGCGAACCCAGTTCTTCGAGTTTGACCCGGTGGGGTCGGGCGCGAACACCGCGATCTCGGGCAGGGCATCGAGCTGCTGCTGGGTCTCGCCGTTGGTGATGTAGACGCGGAAGCCGTCGAAGCGCGACGCCGGGTAGGCCGGGCGCAGCCGGCTCATCAGGTCGGAGTAGATCCCCGCCACCACGCGCATGGCGGACGCGCTGACGTTCGACGTGCCGTAGATCTGGATGTCCGGCGTCGTGAGCCGGCGGCACTGCGACCAGCCAGGGATCGGGTCGCAGCGACGGCTGACGCGCGTGTCGTCGGCCGACGACGCCCCGGCGTCCGGTGCGTCGACGGCTGGCGCGTCGTCGTCTGCCGCGTCGTCGGCCGGGTCGGCCGGCAGGGACTGGTTGCTGGTCCAGCGGATGCGCCGGTCCGGACTCACCAGCTGGAGCGCCCCTCGAGCCGAGATCCGGACCCGCGATCCCGGGGACGGGTCGGCATCCAGCGCCGACCACACCCAGCCGCCGCTGGCGTCGTGGGCGACGAGATTGCCGTCCGCCTGCACCGCGACCGAGGCCACCCGAGAGAAGTCGGCCGGGGTCTGGTCGAGGCCCCAGACGTACTGCCCGGCCGTCGTGTAGACCACGAGGTTGCCGTCGCTTTGAAAGATGAGGTAGTGCCCGCCGCTTGCCGAGACGTACCGGACGTCGCGCTGCATGCTCTGGCCCTGGGTAAGCGGCAGGCGTTGCTGGGCGGTGGCCGAGGGGGCGCTCAGTCCGCCTAGCATAGCGGCCATGGCACAGAGCGCGGTGAGACGGAGAATGGAGTGCATGTCGAACCCGGGAAGGTGAGTGGCGTGAGCGAGAGGCGATCTCTCTGCTCGGGGAAACGACAAACCCGGGAGACGACTGCCACGCGGTCCTGACCCGGGTAGGGTCACCGGCCGCGTCACCGGCCGGGCGCCCCAGCGAACGAGCCGGGATCGCCGGTGTCGATGTGCGAGCACCCGGTGGAGGCCGCCGCGAGCGAGAAGGTGAGCAGAGCGGCGACGAAGTGCATAACGAGAGATAGGTAATATGTATGTGTGACATGCGTCAAATCGATTGTCGATGACGGGACGCGGGCGGGCGTCGTCGGCGGGTGACCCGGCAGTGGTGCGGTGCGGCGGTATGTTCCGCCCCCACCTCCCGCGACCCCATGACGACCGACACCCCCCCGCCGGCCGCCGAGCCGCAGAAGGGCTTCCTGGCCTGGATCGAGCGCACCGGCAACAAACTGCCCGATCCCGTCTTCATCTTCCTGTACCTCATCGTCGGGCTCATCGTCCTGAGCCTCGCCGCCGCCGGCCTCGGCTGGAGCGCGATCCACCCGACGGAGCTGGCCGAGGACGGCACGCGCCGCGTCATCGAGGCCACCAGCCTCCTCTCGGCCGCCAACCTCCGGCAGCTGTGGGTGGACATGCCGGTGACCTTCACGCACTTCCACCCGCTCGGCTACGTGCTCGTGGTCATGCTCGGCGCCGGCGTCGCCGAGCGCGCGGGGCTGTTCGGGACGGCCATGCGCGCCGGCGTCAAGAGCGCACCGACGGCGCTGCTCACCCCGATGGTCGCTCTCGTCGCGATGATGGGCAACCTGGCGGCCGACGCGGCCTACGTGGTCCTGATCCCGCTCGCGGCCGTCATTTACGCCGCCGCCGGGCGCCACCCCGTCGCCGGCATCGCGGCGAGCTTCGCCGGCGTCTCGGGCGGCTTCTCGGCCAACCTGTTGCCCGGCCAGCTCGACGCGCTCCTCTTCGGCATCACGCAGGAGGCCGTCGAGACCATCGCGCCCGAGTGGCAGGCCAACATCGCCGGCAACTGGTACTTCATCGCGGCGATGCTCGTCGTCTTCATGCCGGTGATCTGGTACGTGACCGACCGGATCATCGAGCCGCGCCTCGGCGCCTACTCGGGCGGCCTCTCGGGGCACGAGATGACCGACGACGAGGCCGACGCCAACGCGCCGCTCACGCCCGACGAACGCCGCGGTCTCCGCAACGCGGGCCTCGCGGCGCTCGCCGTCATCGGCCTCTGGGTGCTGTTCACGCTCGGCCCCGGCACGCCGCTGATCGACACCGAGGCGCCGCCGGAGGGACGTCTCACGCCGTTCTACCGCTCGCTCGTCGCCGGCTTCATGGTGCTGTTCCTCGCGACGGCGTGGGTCTACGGCAAGGCCGTCGGAACCATCAAGACGCACCGCGAGGTCGTCTCGATGATGGCCGAGGCGATGAAGGACCTCGGCTACTACCTCGTGCTCGCCTTCGTGGCGGCGCACTTCGTGGCGATGTTCAACTGGTCCAACCTCGGGCTCATCACGGCCGTCCACGGCGCGGACTTCCTGCGCGGGCTCGCGCTGCCGGCGCCGCTGCTGCTGGCCGTGATCGTGCTCTTCTCGGCGGCGCTCAACTTGCTCATCGGCTCGGCGAGCGCCAAGTGGGCGCTCATGGCGCCGGTGCTGGTCCCGATGCTGATGCTGCTCGGCTTCAGCCCCGAGATGACGACCGCCGCCTACCGCGTGGGCGACGGCGCGACCAACATCATCACGCCGCTGATGGTCTACTTCCCGCTGATCCTCATCTTCTGCCAGCGGTGGGTGAAAGACTTCGGCCTCGGGAGCCTGACGGCGCTCATGCTGCCGTACTCGATGGCGCTGCTCGCCGTCGGCGTCGTGCTGACGATGCTTTGGGTGGGGCTCGACCTGCCGCTCGGGCCGTCGGCGCCGGTCCACTACGAGATGACCGCGGCGCCCGCCGCGCCGGCGGTCACGCCGTAACTGGCGACGCCCGCTCGCGTGTGGCCCGCGCCGGATCGTCCGGCGCGGGCTATTTCTTCTTGTCGCCGGCGACGGCCTGCACGAGCCACGTCAGCACGCCGTACGCGATCGCGCCGAGGAAGAGCGCGCTCGCGCCGCTCACCTCGAAGCCGTCGATGAGCCACGCGCCGAGGCCGAACAGAACGGCGTTGATGACGAGCGCGAACAGGCCGAGCGTCAGCACGGTGATCGGGAATG
>Ga0209053_1000464_pt1 | contig 28035 bp, 30 predicted proteins | sample EBPBio152010_DNA_FD_185864 | JGI IMG/M metagenome (GOLD analysis project Ga0209053, IMG submission 185864) | Wastewater treatment Type I Accumulibacter community from EBPR Bioreactor in Madison, WI, USA - Reactor 1_7/15/2010_ DNA (SPAdes)... | ecosystem: Engineered > Bioreactor > EBPR >... | reverse complement strand
CGGCGCGATCGCCATGCGCGGTGCCGGCTCGACCTGGAACGACATCACCGACCGGGATCTCGACGCGAAAGTCGCCCGCACGCGCGCGCGGCCCATCCCCTCGGGGCAGGTGAGCACCAAGCAGGCCTTGCTGTTTCTGGTGCTGCAATCCCTCGTCGGGCTCGCGGTGCTGCTGAGTTTCAACGGCTTTGCCATTCTCGCTGGGTTCGCGTCGCTGGCCCCCGTGGTGATCTACCCCTTCATGAAACGCTTCACGAACCATCCGCAGATCGTGCTGGGGCTCGCCTTCGCCTGGGGCGCGCTGATGGGCTTCGCGACCGAACTCGGCCATTGGCCGCTCGCGGCTTATGCGCTCTATGCCGGCGCGATCCTCTGGGTGGTCGGCTATGACACAATTTATGCGCTACAGGATATCGAGGATGATGCCATTGTCGGCATCGGCTCCACCGCGCGCGCCTATGGCGAAAACGTGCGGGTTTTCATTGCCGCGATGTATGTCGGCACGCTTCTGCTGCTCGGCCTCGCGTTGAAGCTGGCAGGCGCGGGCGTGTTGGGCTGGCTCGGCCTGCTCGCTTTCGCGGGCCATCTCGGCTGGCAGGTCACGGTGTTGCGACGCGATGATGCCCGGCAGGCGCTGACGATCTTCCGTGCGAACCGCGATGCGGGCCTGCTGCTTTTCGCCGGCCTCGCGCTGGATGCGGTTTTCCGGCTTTAACGCACGCGTTTCCGACCGTTGAGATGCTCCGGCTGGTGCGCGAGCGCGACCGGCATCTGTCGCCTGCGGGCGAAGCGCGTGCGCCGACCCGACAGCGGCGAGCCGCCGCGCCGGGGATGCGTGACTTCCCCAGGGGTGAAGCCGAAAGCCTCAAGTTGGCCATCGGCGGAGAGCGCGAAGAGCGGAAGGTTCATCATCTGGCCGAAGCGCCGCCACAGCGCGATGATATCCGTGCCGTCACGTGCGACATGCAAAGGCGCGCCGAGAATTCCGCTGGCCAGAACCGGGCGGATGACCGCGATGGCCGCGCCTTCCGCATCCTGCTCACAGGAAAGCGCAAGGCCCGCCGTGCCCTTCGGCGCGCTGCCGAGGCCGGGTAAGGTGTTGTCATTCGCGAACCCGATCATGTCCGGGCACGCAAGCTCATGGGGAAGAGAGAACTGCATCCCGCCGCCTGTCTGATCTGGTCTCATAGAGAAAACCGGCGAGCCGGCCTTCCCGTTCCTGTTGTTGCGTCCGGCTCTGATCGGCCCGATCGCGAGACAAGATTAGGCCTGTTCCGCGCGGATTTCCGTCAAGAAGGCTGGTTAAGCAGCGGTATCTCCGGGCTGTGCGGCGGCTTTCCTGCGCTTAGGCTTCACGAAATGTAACTGCGATCCGCTTGACGCGACGCATCCTGCGGCCCAAAACCCGAGATGTGACCGGAACATCAGCAACGGCCGGAAAGCCGCTCCTCCCCATCCTGCTTTGCGCGCCGCGCGGCTTCTGCGCCGGCGTGGTGCGCGCGATCGACGTGGTGGAGGAAGCGCTGAAGAAATACGGCGCGCCGGTCTATGTGCGACATGAAATCGTGCATAACCGCTTCGTGGTGGACAGCCTGAAGCGCAAGGGCGCGATTTTCGTCGATGAACTCGATGAAATCCCGCAGACCACGGCACCGGTGATTTTCTCCGCGCATGGCGTGCCGAAATCGGTGCCCGAAGCAGCCGGGCAGCGCCAACTCTTCGCGATTGATGCGACCTGCCCGCTGGTCACGAAAGTGCATCGCGAGGCGGAAATCCATCACAAGCGCGGCCGTACGATCATCCTTGTGGGCCATGAGGGCCACCCGGAAGTGGTGGGCACCATGGGCCAGTTGCCCGCCGGCGCGGTGCATCTCGTGGAAACCGAAGCGGATGTGGCGAAGCTCGCCTTCCCGCCCGGCACGTCGCTCGCCTTCGTCACGCAGACCACGCTCTCCGTGGATGATACAGCGGCGATTGTCGCGGCGCTGAAGGCGCGTTTCCCGGAGATCGCCGCACCGCACAAGGAAGATATCTGCTACGCCACCACCAACCGGCAGGAGGCCGTGAAGCGCGTGGCCCCGCTGGTGGAAGCGCTGATTGTCGTGGGTTCGCCCAATTCCTCGAACAGCCAGCGCCTGCGCGAGGTCGCCGAGCGTGCGGGCTGCGCGAAAACCGCGCTCGTGTTGCGCGCGGACGAGATCGATTGGGCTGTTTTCGGCGACATCCGCTCGCTCGGCATCACGGCTGGCGCCTCCGCGCCGGAAGTGCTGGTCGAGGAAATCATCGACGCCTTCGCCCAGCGTTTCGAGGTGCGCGTCGAGACGGTTTCCACGGCGGATGAGAGCGTGTTCTTCCCGCTGCCGCGCCAGCTGCGTGAAGCGGCGACTGCCTAAACGTTCAGCAGTAAAGCGACACCGACCACGATGAGCGCGAGCCCGATGCCTTCGCGCAAGCTCGGCTTCTCCCGGAAGAGGCGCCCCGAGACAAGCCGCGCGAAAAATACCTCGATCAGCGCCAGCGTGCGCACTTTCGCCGCCGACGTGAGCGAGAAGCCAAGAAACCAGAATTGTGAGGCCAGCGCCCCCATGAAGCCCGCGAAAAGCGAGGGCTTCCAGGCGGCGATGATCGCGCGCAGGGCAGGGCGATCCAGCACAGCGAGATAGATCGTTAGCAGGCTCGCCTGCATGAAAAGCCCGAGCGCCAGCACCGTGGAGGCGCGGATCCCGAAGCCGCCCGTGGGCAGGGCGTGAATGCCGGCCCGAAACCCGATGGCCGAGAGCGCAAAGAATGCCGCACTCACAAGGCCGTAGCCCAGGGCTTCCATCGACCAGCCCTCGCCCTTCTTCGCCGGCCAGGCCGTGAGCAGCACCCCGAATGTCGCAATGCCGATGGCCGAAAAAGCGAGGGGGGACAGCCGTTCGCCCAAGAATAGCAGCCCGAACAGGGCCACCAGCACGGGCTCGGTCTTGGTATAGGCTGTGGCGATCGTAAAGGATTTGAGCCGCATCGCCTGCAACATCAGCCCGGTCGCAGCGATCTGCGATAAGGCTGCACCGAGCACCACGGGCAGCACACCGGGCGGAATGGCCGGCACGGCATCGGCTGTCAGCAGGCTCATCCCGGTCAGAAACAAAAGCGCGAAGGGAAAGCCGAAGAGAAAGCGCACATGGGTGGCACCCACCACGCCCACGCGCGCCACAAGATCGCGCTGCATGGCATTGCGTGCGGTCTGGGCCGCCGCGGCCAGCACCGTGAAAACGGCCCAGAGCATGATGATTCCTTCTCCCCCGCGGCCCGGCGGCGTTTGACGAGCCCGCGCGGCAAGGCGTATCACGCTTGCGGAGATTCTGTCACGCCCGCGCGGGGAAAGCCCATCCCATGGCCGTCTACACCGATGTCAGCGCCGAGGATCTGGGAGCGTTTCTCGCGGCCTATGATCTCGGCGGGCTACTCTCCTTCAAGGGGATCGCGGAAGGGGTGGAGAATTCCAACTTCCTGATCGAGACCGAACGTGGCCGTTACATTCTCACGCTCTACGAAAAGCGCGTGAAAGTGGACGATCTGCCCTTCTTCCTCGGCCTCATGGGGCATCTGGCGGATCGCGGCATCACCTGCCCGCTGCCTGTCAAGGCGCATGATGGCAAGGCGCTTCGCACATTGTGCGGAAGGCCGGCAGCGATTGTCACGTTTCTGGAAGGCGTCTCGTATCGCCGGCCCACGCCCGTGCAATGCGCGGCTTTAGGGGATGTTCTCGGGCGTTTGCACGAGGCCGGGAAGGGGTTCTCCATCCATCGCGAAAACGCGCTCTCGGTTCAGGGCTGGCGCCCGCTGGCGGAAGCCGCCGCGAGCCGGGCGGATACGGTCGCGCCGGGCCTTGGTGCGGCGATTGCGCGCGAACTGGAAGAGCTTGAGGGACACTGGCCGCGCAGCCTGCCGCAGGGCGTGATCCATGCCGATCTCTTCCCCAACAACACGCTCTTCGTGGGCGATACGCTTTCCGGCGTGATTGACTTCTATTTCGCCTGCAATGATGCGCTGGCTTACGATCTCGCGATCTGCCTCAATGCATGGTGTTTCGAGGCGGATTTCTCCTTCAATCTCACCAAGGGCCGCGCGATGATCGCGGCCTATCGCGCGCGCCGCCCGCTGAATGGTGCGGAAATCGAGGCCCTGCCGGTACTCTGCCGTGGTGCGGCTTTGCGCTTCCTGCTCACGCGCCTCGTGGATTGGCTCAACGTGCCGCCGGGCGCGCTGGTACGGCCGCTCGATCCGCTCGAATACTGGAAGAAGCTGCGCTTCCATCAATCCGTGGATGATGCCTCGGCCTATGGGCTCGCGCTGTGAGCGAAGCGACGCAGGCTGTCGAGATCTGGACTGATGGCGCCTGCTCCGGCAATCCCGGTCCTGGCGGGTGGGGCGCAATCCTGCTTTATGGCGAATTGCGGAAAGAGATGTCTGGCGCCGAGCCGGAAACCACCAACAATCGTATGGAGTTGCAGGCGGCCATCGCCGCACTTTCCGCGCTGAAGCGCCCCTGCAAGGTAGTGCTCCACACCGACAGCCAATATGTGAAGGGCGGCATCACAGGCTGGATTTTCGGCTGGAAGAAGAACGGCTGGCGCACCGCCGACAAGAAGCCCGTGAAGAATGTCGATCTCTGGCAGGCCCTCGATGAGGCCATCCGTCGCCACGAGATCGAATGGCGCTGGGTGAAGGGCCATGCCGGCAACGAGTTGAACGAGCGCGCCGACGAACTCGCGCGCGAGGCCATCAAGGCGATGCGGGATGCAAAAAAGGCCGCGGGCGGAAACGCCGCGGCCTGAATGTCTTGTCTCCGGTCCAGCGACCGGAACACATCAGATCAGAGCTGGCACATCAGCGTTTCGGCGGAGGAGAGGTTCACCGCACCGCGCTCCACCTCAATGTTGATCGTCTCGACCACGCCATCCTTCACGAGCATGGAGCAGCGCTTGAGGCGCGTGCCGAAACCGACGACCGAGATATCCGCATCAAGACCCGTGGCCTTCGCGAATTCCGCATTGCCATCCGACAGGAACTTAATCTTGCCGGCTGCTCCGGTTTCCTCTTCCCAGCGCTGCATCACCCAGGGGTCGTTCACGGAGATCACGACGATCTGGTCCACGCCCTTGGCCTTGAAGCTCTCGGCCTCCTTCAGGAAGCCCGGCAGGTGGGTCTTGTGGCAGGTCGGCGTAAAGGCACCGGGCACGCCGATGATGACCGAGGTCTTGCCGGCGAACACTTCGGCCGTGGTGAGCGGCTTGGGGCCGGCCTCGCCGATCACGTAGAACTTTACATCGGGGAGACGATCTCCGGCGGCGATCGGCATGGGACACCTCAGGTTGGAACGATTGGGAAAAGCACGTGGGAACCCCGACGCTGCTCCGCTATTTATGGCGAAGCGCCTGTCCCGTCGAGGTCTAGCACGCCTTCATAGGGCGCTTTCTTCGAACCGAAGGTGAAGCGCACGGGGCCAAAGCTCTTGTCGTCGCCTGGTGGACGTTGGCCCTTCAGCACCACCTGGAAGCTGCCGGCTTCCAGCGCCACAGGCGTCTTGATGTGCAGGTAGCCGCGCGATTCAGTGAAGACCGCGAAATCTTCCACGCTTGCTTCATGGCGGATATGCAGCGTGTAGACCGGTCGTTCGCCGGCATCGCGGCGTTCCACGCGCACGCGCGCTGCGAATTCCTCAGCCGAAAGCCGCTTCGGCACGCGGGATTCCGCGCGCGCAATGGCCTCGACCACCTCCATGCCCACAGGCTGCCCGCCATCGAGATGGAGGTTCGCACTTAGCGGAATGCACATTGTGCCGCAGACAGCGAAATCGAGCTTCAGCGACAGCGAAACCGGCCCGTTTCCGGTGCGTTTCGCGCTGAAAGGCAGGATTATATCGGTCTTGTAGCCCCAGGCCTGCCCGCCTGCACCATCATCGAAGCGCGTGGGCATGGGAAAGCGCACCTCGACCTCGCCCACGCCTTTCGAGCCCGCAAAATCGAACATCGGCGGCACACCGGAATCACCGGGATTGCGCCAGTAGGTCTTGTAATCCGGCATGAGGCGAATGCCGATGCCGCCGCGGATCATTGTGTCGCCCGGTGCGGGCTCCACAAGCAGCAGGCGCACGCGCGCCTCGCGAAATTCGGCCCAGGCCGATGCGCGTGCCCCCCCGGCGAACGCAGGAACGAACGACATCCACAGGGCAAAAAGGGCCAGCAACCAACGCATGAGCGGCATATTGCCCGGCAGACGTTCAAAAACTATCCACATTCCCGTGAGGACGCGTTTTCGAGGCAGGCCCTTATCCGTCGAGGCTCTTGGCAAGTCGGCTTACACTTGCGAAGCTATCCTGATGAAGCTCGACAAGATCCGTGGCGGTGGCAAGAAGGGGTTCCTCGATGGGCATTTGCTCATCGCGATGCCCTCGATGCCGGATGAGCGTTTTTCCCGCAGCGTCATCTATATCTGCGCACATTCCGATGAAGGGGCGATGGGCCTTGTGGTCAATCGTCGGGCGCAGAACCTGAATTTCCCGGAATTGCTGGTGCAGCTCGATCTTATCTCGCGGGATCAGGCGATCCGCCTGCCGGAGCGTGCGGCGAGCACGGCGGTGCTCTCGGGCGGGCCGGTGGAGCCCACGCGCGGTTTCGTGCTGCATTCCGCCGATTACGCCATCGAGAATTCCACGCTGCCGGTATCCGAGCAGGTCGGGCTGACGATCACGGTGGATATTCTTAAGGCCATCGCGCGTGGCGAAGGGCCTGATCGTGCGCTTCTTGCGCTCGGCTATTCAAGCTGGGGTGCGGGCCAGCTGGAGACCGAGCTGCATGCCAATGCCTGGCTTCACGCCCCGGCCACAGCGGAGTTGCTGTTCGGGGTCGACCAGGAGCGGAAATACGATGCCGCGTTGCGCATGCTCGGCATCGATCCGGTTTTCCTCTCCAGCGAGGCCGGGCACGGGTAACGCGCCTCACGCGGCGCTGGAAAGCCCGATGAGCTTGCGCGCTTGATCGATGCTGATCGCCGGCCCGAACACATAGCCTTGCGCAAACTGGCAACCCAGCTGGAACAGTTCGACCGTATCCGCCTCGGATTCAGCCCCTTCCGCCACGATATCCATGCCGAGATCCTGCGCGAGGCCCACGATGGACCGCAGGATGAGCGGACGTTTGCCGGTTTCATCATGCCGCACGAAGCTCTGGTCGATCTTCAGTGTGTCGAAGGGGAAGCGCTGGAGGTAGGAGAGCGACGAGAAGCCCGTGCCGAAATCATCCAGCGCGAGGCCAGCGCCGAGTTCGCGCGCCTTTTCGAGGATCTGCGCGGCATATTCCGGGTTTTCCATCACCAGAGTTTCGGTGATTTCCAGCTTCAGCGAGCCGCGCGCGCAAGGGTGGCGCAGCAGCACGTTCTTGAGATCCTGCAGGATATCCTGCCGGATGAGCTGGCGGCTCGAGACGTTCACGCTCGCGAAAATCGGCGGATCGACCACGAGAGATTGCTGCCAGGCTGAAAGCTCACGCGCCGTGGTTTCGAGCACAAAGAGACCGATATCGACGATCAGCCCGCTTTCCTCCGCGATGGAGATGAACTCGCCCGGCGGCAGGCGCCCGAGACGCGGATGGTTCCAGCGTATGAGCGCCTCGAAGCCGGCGATGGAGCGATCTTCCAGCCGCACGATGGGCTGGAACTGCACTTCGAGCTCGTTGCGCTCCAGCGCGCGGCGCAGATCGTTCGAGAGGCTGAAACGGTCATGCGGCGTGTTGCGCATGGAGGCACGATAGATTTCCACGCGATCGCGGCCCGTGCGCTTGGCATGGATGGCGGCCAGCTCCGCATTGCGGATGAAGGCTTCCTTGTCGTTGAGCGAGGTTTCATCGAGCAGGGCCACGCCCACCGAGCCGGTGAGATAGATCTGCCGGTCGCCATGGGTGATGGGTGTCGAGACCGCGCGGCGCACGAGATCGGCCAGCGCCATCACGCGCTGCGGCTCCTGCTCGGAGAGCACGACCAGCGCGAAACTGTCGCCGGAGATGCGCGCGAGTGTGTCGCCGGGGCGTGCCACGCGGGCGAGGCGCCGCGCAATGGTCAGCAGGATGATGTCACCGGCCGAAACGCCGACTGATTCGTTCACCTGCTTGAAGCGGTCGATATCCAGCACGATCAGCGCCGGCTTGCGACGCCCCTCGCCGTTCTGACGGGCCTGAATCAGCGCGCTTTCCATACGGTCGAGCAGAAGGCGGCGGTTCGGCAGGCCGGTCAGGTGGTCATGGATCGCATCATGCAGCAGGCGATCCTGCGTGGTGTGTACGGCGGTGACGTCGAGCAGGCTGCCGACAATGCGGATCACCTCGCCATCGCGGTTCACCACGGGGCGCGCCTTCAGGCGATACCAGACGGTGGAACCATCGCGCGCCATCAGGCGGAAATCCTGCCCGATACGCCCGCGCTTCTGCTCGATCATCGCATCAAGCGCGGCCCGATAACGGTCACGATCGGCAGGGTGGATCACGTTGATCAGCACGGAGGCCCGGCCATCCAGCGAACCCCGTTCGAGCCCGAGATGCATCTCGAGTTCGGAGGAGAGATGCAGGTGATCGTCGCTCACATCCCAATCGAAGAGCAGGTCACCGCTGCCGACAAAGGCCAAAGCCTTGCGCTCGGCATCCGGCACTGCGCCGCTGATCACCGCGCCGGAGGAGAAGACGTTCTGCATCACCGTGAATGAAATCATCAGCACGATGAGCACGAGGCCACCAAGCAAGGCCGGGGCCGCGACATCATTCGTGACCTGCCCGGAGACGACCAAGGCCGCGCCGCCCACCCAGCCGAGCAACAGGAACCAGGTCGGCACCAGCATGATCGCGCGATCATAGCGGTGGAAGGCGAGGTAGACGATCAGCACGAAGCCGATCGCGGCAATCGTCGCCATGGAAATGCGCGCAATGCCCGAGGCCACGCCTGGATCGATGCTTGAGAGGGCAATCAGCACGCCGAGCAGGCCAAGCCAGACCAGTGTGATATGCCCGTAGCGCGAATGCCAGCGATTGAGGTTGAGATAGGCAAAGAGGAACACGAGCAGCGTGCCGCCGAGCACCGCTTCAGCACCCGCGCGGTAGATGTTCTCGACCTCCGGCCTCAGTGCGAAGAACCGCCCGATGAAACCGAAATCAATGCCGAGATACACGAGAACCGACCACGCCAAGGCCGCCGAGGCCGGGAAGATCAGCGCCGCGCGCAGGGCGAGCACGATGGTCAGGAAGATCGCGAGCAGGCCCGCGATACCAGTGACGATGCCGCGATAGAGCGTTAGTGCGTTCAGCTTGTCCTTGTAGACCTCAGGGTCCCATAGAGTGAGTTCCGGCAGGCGCGAGCCACGCAATTCCGCCACGAAGGTGACAATCGCGCCGGGATCGAGCGTGATCGCGAAGAGATCGGCCTCGGTGCCTTCCTCGCGCTCGGGGCGGAAGCCATGGCTCGCGGTGATCGCCTCGATACGCACGGAGGCGAGATCAGGCCAGAACACGCCCGAACCTGCGAGCTTGAAGCGCGGGGCCACCAGCACGCGCTCGACCACCTCGTTCGAATCATTCTGCAGCGCGAAGGCAATCCAGCGCGGGCGAGCGCCGGTCTCGCGGGCCTGCACCTCGATGCGCCGCACGATGCCATTGGCATCCCGCGCGGTCTGGATCTCAAGGCGATCCTCTCGCGACTGATAGGTCTGGATGGCCGGGAGCAGGTCAATCGCTTCCGATTGCGGCGTGATGCGGATGGCATCAAGCGCGCGCGCAGCCGAAAGCGGGGCGAGAAGCGCCAGCAGGAGCAGCAGGAAAGCCAGGGGCGACACGCGCGGTGCGGCCATGCCGCGAACCCATGGGCTCGAGACATTACCAGGCGGGAAGGAAGCAACGCGCCGCATCATGGTCGAGTGGTAACGTCCGGTCTCTCTGGCAGCAAGCGCGGCGCGCCTGGCATGGTTAGGAAGCGGCGGAATTGGAGGGGAAAAGATCCGATTTCAACAGGCCGTAGAGCACATGGTCGCGCCGCCGCCCGGCAATAGCGAGATAGGCGCGCGCATAGCCTTCGCGCCGAAACCCGGCCTTTTCAAGGACGCGGATCGACGCGGCATTTTCCGGCAGGCATGCGGCCTCGAGCCGTTCGAGATCCAGCGTACGAAAAGCGAAATCGCTGAGAAGCCGCACGGCCCGCGTCATGTGCCCCTGCCCAGCGAAGGGCTGGCCCATCCAGTAGCCCAGCGTGCCGGTCTGCGCGGCACGCCGGCGGATGTTCGAGAGCGTGATGCCGCCCACGAGTTCCTCGCTCTCGCCCGCGAGGATGAGGAACGAAAAGCCGGTCTCCTCGGCCACTTCCTCGCGCAGCCGGTCGAGCCGACGACGGAAGGCCGCGCGGCTCAGATCATCCTCGGGCCAGAGCGGCTCCCATGGCGCGAGAAAGGCGCGGGACTTCTCGCGCAACGCCACCCAGCCGGGAAAATCCGCCATTTCCGGCGCGCGCAGGGTGAGTCCGTCCCCGGCGATCCGGGGATGGGGCGGTCGGCCCAGACCCGCAACGCCATCGAGGAACCAGCGCATGCCCATCACGCCCGGCGCTTGGCCCGGATATAGGCTTCGAGGCCAGCGAGATCGTTGGGGATCTCCACCATCCGCTCGGCGTCGGTCATGAGATGCGCGAGGCGCGGCGGCAACCCCGCCTCAAGCCCGGTGATCGCGCGGATCGCATCCGGGAATTTCGCCGGCGCGGCTGTCGCCAGAACCACCATCGGCACCGAAGCCGGAAGGCCCGCCTTCTCCGCTGCGATCACGCCCGTGGCGGTATGTGGCTCCAGCAGATACGCGCTCTCCGCCAAAGTCTTGCGGATGATTTCCGCCACCTCCGGCTCGCTGCCGCGATGGGCGTGGAACTCCGCGCGGATTGCCTTCAGCACCGTCTCCGGTAGGGTGAAATGGCCGGATTGCTTCAGGCTTTCCATCATGGAGCGCACGGCTGCGGCATCGTTGCCAGCAGCTTCGAACAGCAGGCGCTCGAAATTCGAGGAGACCTGGATATCCATGGAAGGCGAGGTGGTCGCCTCCACGCCGCGCGTTTCGTAGACGCCGGTTGCGAGCGTGCGCGCGAGGATGTCATTTGCGTTGGTCGCGACGATCAGCGTCTCGATGGGCAGGCCCATGCGCCGCGCAACATGCCCGGCGAAAATATCCCCGAAATTGCCGGTGGGCACGGAGAAGGCCACCTTCCTATGCGGCGCGCCGAGCGCCACGGCGGCGACGAAATAATACGTGACCTGCGCAACGATGCGCACCCAGTTGATGGAGTTCACGCCCGACAAGCCAACCGAATCGCGGAAGGCGTGATCGTTGAACATGCCCTTCACGAGGGCCTGGCAATCGTCGAAATTCCCCTCGATCGACAGCGCGTGGATATGCGCCTCGGTGGGGGTGGTCATCATCCGGCGCTGCACATCCGACACACGCCCCGTGGGGAAGAGGATGAACACGTCCGCCCGCTCACTGGCGCGGAAAGCCTCGATCGCTGCACCGCCGGTGTCGCCCGAGGTCGCGCCGACGATGGTCGCGCGCTGGCTCTTCACCTTCAGGGAATAATCCATCAGGCGCGCGAGCAACTGCATCGCGACATCCTTGAAAGCGAGGGTGGGGCCGTGGAACAGCTCGAGGATGAAGCGGTTCGGGCCGATCTGCTGCAGCGGCGTCACGGCTTCATGCGCAAAGCTCGCATAGGCGGCTTCGCAGGCCTCGCGCAGCACATCATCGGGAATGGACCCACCCGTGAAGCGGCGGATCACATCGAAAGCAACCGCATGAAAGGGCTGGCCGGCATAGGCCGCGATCTCGGCATGCGAAATCTGCGGCCAGCTTTCCGGCACATAGAGGCCGCCATCGCGGGCGAGGCCCGTCAGCAGGCATTCGGAAAAGTCGAGGGTGGGCGCAAGGCCGCGGGTCGATATATAGCGCATGGCGGGCGTTTAGCTGATCAAACCTTGTCCGTCACGGCGTTTTCGTTGCGTCGTCGGCGCTGGCCGAACAGAAATACGCCGGCCACCGCAAGATTGGTCGCCGCAAGGCTCCACCATGTGATCGCATATTCCAGGTGATTGTTGGGGATCGAGCGCAGCATGTCCGGCACATCCATGCCGAAAGGCGGCAGGCTCTCCGCACCTTCCGCCTCGCGGTCGAAGGAGGCCGCAAAGGCAATGGCCGGGTGCTCGCCCTGCGGCGAAAGCCCGAGATGGCGCGCGATATCCGGCGTGGAGCGGAAGAAGAACGTGCCTTTCGCCGGATCATTGTAGGGCGGGAAAACGCCCTCGCGCTCGCTCGGCCGCAGGAAACCGGTCAGCGTCACCAGGCCGGTGGGTGTCTCGATCGGCGGGATCGCACCGGAAGGAGGCGTCGGCAGGAAGCCGCGATTGACGAGAATGACAGCCGGGCGGCAATTCCCCGCTTCGCAGAATTCCGTGTTGAAGGCGGTGATGACCTGCACGCCGAAGCCACTCACCGGCACCCGGCCAAAGCGGTCACGCTCGCCGGGTTTGGGCGCAGGGCGCGAGGTGCGGATATAGGCGGTTTTTTCTTGCCTGTAGCGCCCGCTCACGCTCACGCGCTCCCAGAGCTTCCCCTCGGCAAACGGCTTGGCGGATTTCGTCGCAGCCTCGGCGATGTGCGCGATGAACGCCTGCTTCTCGCTGCGGCGCTGCCATTGCCAGGTGCCGAGGCTCACCAGCACGATGCTGCCGATGAGCGTGAAGGCCAGAAAGAACAGCAGCCCGCGACCGCGCATCACTCGGCTCTCCGGCCTTCCTCGGCGCGGTTCTTGTATTGCAGGCCGATCATGATGCCCTTCATGGGCCGCAACAGCCCGAGGCAGACCACCAGCGTCAGCGGCAGGAAGACCAGCATGTGCAGCCACATCGGCGGCTCGTAGTGAATTTCGGTCCAGAGTGCGAGGCCCACCACCACGAAGCCTGCCAGCAGGATGACGAACACTGCCGGGCCATCGCCCGAATCGGCGAACTTGTAATCCAGCCCGCAAGCCTGGCAGCGCGGCGCGACTGTGATGAAACCCGAAAAGAGGCGCCCTTCGCCGCAGCGGGGACAGCGCCCGCGCAGGCTGGCGGAGACCGGATCCGCCTCGATGCCGCGATATTCCATGCTCCCCTCCACGAAAAAGGGCGGCACGCGGCCGCCCTTCGGGATTGCTGGTGGTGTGCGATCATTGGCCGATGATGTTCGGGGCGAAACCGTAGTTGGAGCCCCAGACATAGATGGCCGCAAAAAGGAACAGCCACACCACGTCCACGAAATGCCAGTACCAGGCCGCAAATTCGAAGCCGAGATGCTGCTTCGGCGTGAAGTGGCCCTTGTAAACGCGCGCGAGGCACACGGCGAGGAAGATGGTGCCTACGAAGACATGGAAGCCATGGAAGCCGGTCGCCATAAAGAAGGTCGCGCCATAGATGTGGCCCGAGAACTTGAAGGCGGCATGCGAGTATTCATAGACCTGCACAACCGAGAACAGCGCGCCGAGCAGGATAGTGAGCCACAGCGCCTTCTTCACGCCCTCGCGGTCGCCATGCAGCAGCGCATGATGCGCCCAGGTAACCGTGGTGCCCGAGGTGAGCAGGATGAGCGTGTTGAAGAGCGGCAATTCCCACGGATTGAACACCGCAATGCCCTTCGGGGGCCAATGGCCGCCGGTGAGTTCGGTGCGGGTGTACTGGATGGCCTCGCCCGCATAGAAGGCGGCATCGAAATAGGCCCAGAACCACGCCACGAAGAACATCACTTCGGAGGCGATGAAGAGGATCATGCCGTAGCGATGGTGCATCTGCACCACGCGGGTATGGTCGCCCGCCTCGGCCTCGTTCACGACATCGGCCCACCAGCCATACATTGTGTAGAGCACGCCAAGCAGGCCGGCGATGGTGAGATAGCTGCCGATTGCCATGCCGCCGAGCGTCATCTTCTTCATCCACATCACGGCACCGACGGCCATGACGAAGGCCGAAACCGAACCGACGAACGGCCACGGGCTCAGCGGAAGGATGTGGTAATCGTGGTTCTTGGCGTGCGCGTTGGCCATCCGAGGCCCCCTTCTTCGTTAGGCGTTCCGGCTCGTCTTTTCCTCAACGCGCCGGAATCATCGCGGATGAGGCATCCGCGAGTGGCTTCGCCGCGTTCTTGGCGGGAAAAAACGTATAAGACAAGGTGATCGACTGGATGAAATCGAGGGACTTCTCCTTCGAGATTTCCGGGTCGACAAAAAACACCACTTCTTCCGTGCGGCTCTCGCCCGGCTGGAGGGTGATTTCGTTAAAGCAGAAGCAGGCGATTTTGTTGAACCACGCGCCGGCCTGATCGGGCGAGACATTGTAGCTCGCAATGCCGGTCACCGCGCGGGGCGAGGTATTGCGAATGGTGTAGCTCACCGTGCGCACTTCGCCGCCCTTCACCGTCACGGTGGGGAGTTCGGGCTCAAACCGCCAGCCGAGGCCGGGCGCGACATTCGCATCCATGCGGATGGTGAAGAGTCGTTCGGTCGTCCGGTCCGGTGCCTTCACGGCCACCTGTGTCGTGCCGCCATAGCCCGTGACGCGGCAGAAGAGATCGTAGAGCGGCACGGCCGCGAACGACATGCCGAGCATGAAGAGCGTGCCGCCCAAAGCATAGCTCGCCACACGCAGGTTGCGGCGCGGGTCAATCGTCACGGGGCGGGGAGCAGGTGATTCGCGATCCATGGCGTCACATCGGCCGGGCCAGAATGGCCGGTCCCATCTTGAAAATGGTGATGACGTAGAACAACACGACAAGCCCGACGACCGAGAGCGCAATGGCGCGCGACCGGCGCTGGCGGCGCGCCTTTTCCTCGGGCGTGAGAATGATGCCTTCCGGCTTGCTCTCGCTCATGCGCCGACCCCCGTGAGGCGCGCCAAGAGCGGGAGCGCGAGGAAGACGATCCGCTCGACGAGCAAAGCTGCGAACAGCGCGAAGAGATAGAGAATCGACCCACCGAACATCGACCAGCAAGCCTTGCGGTCACTTTCGGGTGTGGCCGCGCGCAGGATCATCCAGGACCAGCGCAGCATCATCGCGGAGCCGATCACGCCCGTCGCGAGATAAAGCCAGTGGCCAAAGCCCAAAGCGACCGGCGCGAAAGCCGAGAGCGTGAGCAGGATCGTGTAGATCAGGATCTGGCGGCGCGTTGCAGCTTCACCGGCCACGACCGGGAGCATCGGCACGCCAGCGCGAGTGTAATCCTCGTTCTTCACAAGCGCCAGAGCCCAGAAATGCGGGGGCGTCCACAGGAAGATGATGAGGAAGAGCACGATCGGCTCGATGGCAATCGAGCCCGTCACGGCAGCCCAGCCAATGACCGGCGGGAAGGCGCCCGCTGCGCCACCGATCACGATGTTCTGCGCGGTCGAACGCTTCAGGCCCATCGTGTAGATCACGACATAGAAGAAGATCGTGAAGGCAAGGAGGCCGCCCGCGAGCCAGTTGGTTGCAAGACCAAGAACCATCACCGAGAAGAACGAGAGCAGGAGGCCGAAAATCTTCGCCTCTTCGCCCGAAACGCGGCCACCCGGAATCGGGCGGTTCGCGGTGCGGCGCATCACCTGGTCGATATCGGCATCATACCACATGTTGAGCGCGCCTGAGGCGCCGCCGCCCAGCGCAATCGCGAGGATGGCAATAAAGCCGATGACCGGATGGATGTTGCCCGGCGCGATCAACATGCCGACCAGCGCCGTGAAGACCACCAGTGACATGACGCGCGGCTTCATCAGCGCCCAGAAATCGCTGGGGTCTGCATTTGAAATCAGCGCTTCGCGCCGGATATCAGCTCCCGCGTCGCTCACGTCGGCCTGCCTCAACTCTGTGCTTCAGGGGTTGACCCCATGCGGAAGCGGCCGAGAAGGGCCGCTTTCGGATGGGGTGGAGCCTCGTGGGACGAGGCTCCACCGGAAAGGTTAGTGGTTCGAGCCAGTGATGCGCGGCAGCGTCTCGAACTGGTGGAACGGCGGGGGAGAGGACAGGGTCCATTCCAGCGTCGTCGCACCTTCGCCCCACGGATTATCACCGGCCTTTTCCTTGCGGCTGTAGGCCAGGAAGATGCCGTAGAAGAAGATCAGCAGGCCGAAGGCGAAGATGTAGGAACCCATTGAGGAGATGTAGTTCCAGCCCGCATAGGCATCCGGATAATCCACGTAGCGGCGCGGCATGCCGGCGAGGCCGAGGAAGTGCTGCGGGAAGAACAGCACGTTCGCACCCACGAAGGCCACCGCGAAGTGGGTGTGGCCGATCCAGTCCGGGATCATGTAGCCGGTGATCTTCGGGAACCAGTAGTACCAGCCGGCGAAGATCGCGAAGACTGCGCCGAGCGAGAGCACGTAGTGGAAATGCGCCACGACGTAATAGGTGTCATGCAGCACGCGGTCCACGCCGGCATTGGCGAGCACCACGCCCGTCACGCCGCCGACCGTGAACAGGAAGATGAAGCCAATCGCCCAGACCATCGGCGGACGGAAAGTGATCGAGCCACCCCACATCGTCGCGATCCAGGAGAAGATCTTCACACCCGTCGGCACGGCGATGACCATCGTGGCCGCAACGAAGTACTGCTGGGCCGCGAGGCTGATACCCGTGGTGTACATGTGGTGCGCCCACACGACGAAGCCCACGAAGCCGATCGCCACCATCGCATAGGCCATGCCGAGATAGCCGAAGACCGGCTTCTTCGAGAAGGTCGAGACGATGTGGCTCACGATGCCGAAGGCCGGCAGGATGAGGATATACACTTCCGGGTGACCGAAGAACCAGAACAGATGCTGGAACAGGATCGGGTCACCACCGCCTTCCGGCGCGAAGAAGGTCGTGCCGAAGTTGCGGTCCGTCAGCAGCATGGTGATGCCGCCGGCGAGAACCGGGAGCGATAGCACGAGCAGGAAGGCGGTCACCAGCACCGACCAGGCGAAGAGCGGCATCTTGTGCAGCGTCATGCCCGGAGCGCGCATGTTGAAGATCGTGGTGATGAAGTTGATCGCACCGAGGATCGACGAGGCGCCCGCGATATGCAGCGAGAGGATCGCGAAATCCATCGCCGGGCCAGGCTGGCCTGAGGTCGAAAGCGGCGGATAGATCGTCCAGCCACCACCCACGCCGAGGCCGCCGGCCGGGCCTTCCACGAACATCGAGAGGATGAGCAGGCCGAAAGCGGCCGGCAGCAGCCAGAACGAGATGTTGTTCATGCGCGGGAACGCCATGTCCGGCGCGCCGATCATGATCGGGATGAACCAGTTCGCGAAGCCGCCGATCAGCGCCGGCATCACCATGAAGAAGATCATGATGAGGCCATGGCCCGTGACGAAAACGTTGAACGTATGCGGGTTGGCGAAAACCTGCAGACCGGGCTCCTGAAGCTCGATGCGCATCATGATGGAAAGGAAGCCACCGACCAGCCCCGCCATCAAGGCGAAGAGCAGGTACATCGTACCGATGTCCTTGTGGTTGGTGGAATAGAGATACCGCCGCCAGCCATGCGGCATGTCATGCGCGTGGTCGTCGGCGTGCGCGTGAGCCTGTGCCATTCTTGTCTACTCCTGTCGAAGCGTCTTGTCGCGGCGCTTTAATCAGCGGGCCGGATCGGTCTGCGCAGTCTGCACCGGCGCATTCTCGATACGGGCAAATTTCTTCTTCGCGTCCGCGAGCCAGGCGTCATACTTCTCCTGGCTGACGACACGGATCGCCAGCGGCATGAAGGCATGGTCCTTGCCGCAGAGTTCCGAGCACTGGCCGTAGAAGATGCCTTCCTTGGTGGCGCGGAACCAGGTCTGGTTCAGGCGGCCAGGGACAGCGTCGGCCTTCACGGCGAAGGACGGAACGGCGAAGGCGTGCAGCACGTCGCCGGCGGTCACCTGCACGGCCACGGTCTTGTTCACCGGAACCACGACCTCGTTATCCACCGCCAGTAGGCGCGGGAAATCGGCATTGCTGCCCTTGCCGGCCTTCACGGCAGCAGCGCGCTCCTCATCCGAGAGCATGCGCACTTCGAACTCGAAGCCGCCGGCATCCTGCGGATAGGCGAATTTCCAGTACCAGGCATACCCCGTCGCCTTGATGGTGAGATCCGCCTTGGGGATCGTCACCTGGTCACGCAGCAGGCGGAACGATGGAACCGCGATCGCGACGAGGATCAGCACCGGAATAAGCGTCCAGGCCACTTCGAGGCCGGCATGGTGCGTGGTCTTCGAGGGAACCGGATTCTTGGAGGATTTGAATTTCGCCACCACAAGCGCCAGCAGGATCAGCACGAACAGCGAGATGATCGTGATGATCGGCAGAAGGATCGCGTTGTGGAACCATTGGGTGTTCTCGGCGATCGGCGTTGCCGGCGTTTGCAGGCCCATTTGCCAGGGCGTAGGTTGCCCCATGCCGGCCAGAGCCGCTGACGGCAGGCCCAGCAATGCAACACCCGCCATCCAACCCGAGATCCGCGCGCGAAGCCCGCCCGCGTTCCGTTCCGTGTCACCCAGTCGCTTCATGGCCATCGCCACTCCCTTGCGTCGCGCCCGGCGCTCGCCTGTCGAGGCGGGGCGTTTGGTCTGTCGTCCGCGAGCCGCGCGAGGGAAAGACCGGGGCAGAGCCCGCTTGATTTCCCGCAACGCGTTGCGCACCAGCCCCGTCTAAGACCACGCTGGCGCAAAAATGCGACGCCCGCGGCCGGGGCCCGGATTTGAAGTTCACTGCAAGCCCCAGCTTCGCCAAAAAGGCAAGCGAATTTCGCCAAGGCAAGGACTGCTTTTCGTCGTATTCGCTTTACGCCACCTTGTCCTCCACAGAGCAGCGGCGAATTGCAGCAGGGTTCACTCCGGCCTGCGCTTTCTTGACACCGGAAACGGCTCTGTTACGCCACGCGAGCAGGCTGGCGCTCGGTCGGAAGCCTCAATTTCGCCGATTCGGGGCCACATGGACAGGCTGGCCAAGCCACAGGGGTTTCAATGACGATGAGGAAAAGCTCCGCCATAAGCACCGTTCGGGTGGGCCTGCTGGCGGCCATGGCGTGGATCGGCGTCACCTCGGGGGCCTGGGCGCAGGGTCAGCTGCGCGGGGCCTATGGTGATTGGCAATATCGCTGCGACCGCGTGGCGCAGAGCGGCGCCGAGCAATGCATCCTCATCCAGAATGTGCTCGACCAGCAGGATCTGAACCTCGCGGTGGTGATCCTGCGCGTCGAGGATCAGGTTGCGACCGCCGAAGCGCGCAAGACGAATGCGAGCGCACCGGCCATCCGCCGACCGGTGCTGCGTGTCATCGCGCCGCTGGGCATCCTGCTCCCGCGCGGGCTTGGCCTGAAGGTGGATGACCGTGAGGTGGGCTCCACCGATTTCGTCCGCTGCCTTGAATCCGGCTGTGTCGCGGAAGTGGACATGGATCAGAACTTGATCGACCTGTTCTCCAAGGGCAAGGTGGCGCTCTTCGCCGTGTTCCTCACGCCTCAGGAGGGGCGCGGCCTTCCGGTGACCCTCGGCGGTTTCGCTGACGGTTTCGCGAAACTCCAATGATGCGCCCGGCGCGTGCAAGAAGAAGATTGGGTGGTTCCGTCATGGTGAGTGAAAAGTCCGGCCTGCCGCGTGGCGCGGCTCTTGCGGCTCTTGGCCTTTCGCTGGTTCTCCTCGCAGGCTGCGGCTCGTCCGTCTCGGGTTCGGGCGGTGGCGATGGCACGGTTGCGGGTGACGGCTCGGGCTGGGGCACGGCCATCCTCTATGGCGGCCGCCGTTTCTCCGAACCGCCTCCCACGGAAAAGCGCGAATATTCCTGCCCGGCGGTCGAGATCCTCGATGGTACCGTGGCTTTGCGTTCGGGCGATACGGGCTCGGCGCGCGGCGTGGGCTATCAGGCTTCCATCCGTGATACGGCGCGCGAATGCGCGCTGGTGGCCGGCGACAGGATCAACATCAAGGTGGGCGTGCAGGGCCGCCTCGTTCTGGGCGAGAGCGGCAAGCCCGGGAATTACACGGTGCCCGTTCGCGTGGCCGTCCGGCGCACCGGCGGTGATACGGTCTATTCGAAGCTGACGACCGCCACTGTCGCGGTTCCCGCGACCGATACGCAAGGCACTTTCACCATCATTGATGACAGCGTGTCCTTGCCCCTCAGCGCGAATGATCCCGGCGAGGAATTCACCATCGTCGTGGGCCTTGATCCACAGGGTCGGAGTGCGCCGCGCAATCGGCGGCGTTGACAGTTCCGGCAAAAGGACTAGGTGACTGCGTTTAGGCCATCTCCCGCGCGGGAGAGAACGGGATTCCCGTCGCCGAAGGCGCAACCGCCCCGGAAACGCTCAGGCAAAAGGACCGCGCGAGAAAAGCCGCTCTGGAAAGCGCCGGGCTGCAAGGCCTCGCCACCGAAGGAGTAAGGGTCCGGTTTCCGGGCCTGAAATCTCTCAGGTCTCCGTGACAGAGGGGGCAGTTCCGAAGCCAAGGCGCGAGCCCGGGCGTCGGCAACCTGTCCGATCAAGGAGGCGGCGCGAGCCGGTTTGCCATGGCTTCTCCCGAAAGTGCGGAAACGCTGCTCGAAACGCCGCTCGCGGCCTGGCATGTCGCGCAGGGCGCGAAGATGGTGCCCTTCGCCGGCTACAACATGCCGGTGCAATATCCTCTCGGCATCATGGGCGAGCACAACTGGACGCGTGAGAGCGCCGGGCTCTTCGATGTCTCCCATATGGGCCAGTGCTTCCTCATCCCAGAGGATGGCAAGTATGAGACTGCCGCTGCGGCGCTGGAAAAGCTGGTTCCCGCCGATGTGCTGAACCTCAAGCCGGGCCAGCAGCGTTATTCGCAGTTCCTGAATACCGAGGGTGGCATTCTCGATGACCTGATGATCACCCGCCTCGGCTTCGCAGGCCATGAGCACTGGATTTATCTGGTCGTGAATGCGGGCTGCAAGGTTGAGGATTACAAGCACCTCGCCGCACATCTGCCAAAGAGCGTCACGCTGAAAATTGCCGACAATCTGGCGCTTCTGGCGCTGCAAGGCCCGAAGGCCGTGGCCGCGATTGCCGCCCATGCGCCCGCTCTGGCCGATCTCAAGTTCATGACCTCGACCGATCTTCCGGTCGCCGGCATCTGGTGCCATGTCTCGCGCACGGGCTACACGGGCGAGGACGGCGTCGAGATTTCCGTGAAAAACGAGGATGTTGAGGCACTCGCGAACATTCTTCTGAAGGATGAGCGCGTGAAGCCCATCGGCCTCGGCGCGCGGGATTCGCTGCGCCTTGAAGCCGGCCTCTGCCTCTATGGCCATGACATCGACACCACCACTTCGCCCATCGAGGCGGATCTGAAATGGTCGATCCAGAAGCGCCGTCGCGAGGAAGGCGGCTTCCCGGGTGCGGCGCGCATTCAGGCCGAACTGGCGAATGGCCCGGCCCGCCTGCGCGTCGGCATCCAGCCCGAGGGGCGCCAGCCGGCCCGCGAGGGCACGGAGATCTTCGCTGATGGCCGCAGGATCGGAATCGTCACCTCCGGCGGCTTCGGCCCCACCGCGCAGTCCCCGGTCGCCATGGGCTATGTCGAGTCCGCTTTCGCCAAGCCCGAGACCCCCGTGACGCTCGTGGTGCGCGGCAAGGAATTGCCAGCCCGCATCGCCGCCATGCCTTTCGCCCCCCATCGCTACTTCCGCTGACAGGAGCCTTCCATGACGACCCGCTACACCAAGGATCACGAATACATCCGCGTCGAAGGCGATGTCGGCATCGTCGGCATCTCGGATTACGCGCAGGCCCAGCTCGGCGACGTCGTGTTCGTCGAATTGCCGGATGTCGGCAAGACAGTCTCCAAGGGCGGCGAGGCCGCCGTGGTGGAGAGCGTGAAGGCGGCTTCGGAAGTCTACGCCCCCGTTTCCGGCGAGGTCATCGCCGTGAATGACAAGCTGCCGGATTCCCCCGCGACCGTGAATGAAGACCCCGCCGGTGCCGGCTGGTTCATCAAGATCAAGCTCGCGAACAAGGCCGAACTCGATGGCCTGATGAGCGAAGCGGAATACGCCGAATATCTGAAATCGATTGCGTGAGGCCGCGATGCGCTATCTGCCGCTCACCCCCGATGATCGCGCCGGCATGCTCGCCCGGATCGGCGTGGCAACCGTCGATGATCTCTTCTCGGATATCCCCGCCGACAAGCTCCTGAAGGAGCCTGTGAACCTGCCGCATCATGCGGGCGAACTCAGCGTCGAGCGTACGCTTGGCGCGCTTGCCCAGAAGAACGTGCCGGCTTCCTCCGTGCCGTTCTTCGTGGGGGCGGGCGCCTACAAGCACCATGTGCCGGCGACGGTGGATCACCTGATCCAGCGTTCGGAGTTCCTCACGAGCTACACGCCCTACCAGCCGGAAATCGCGCAGGGCACGCTGCAATATCTCTTCGAGTTCCAGACGCAGGTGGCGCTTCTCACCGGCATGGAGGTCGCCAACGCCTCGATGTATGACGGCTCGACCGGCACGGGCGAAGCGGTGCTGATGGCGCATCGCGTCACCAAGCGCCGCAAGGCGGTGCTCTCGGGCGGCCTGCATCCGCAATATGCCGATGTGGTGAAAACGCTCTCGGCCATGGCGAATGATGCGGTGGTTGCCGCCCCCGCCGATGTGACCGGCACGGAAGATCTCGCGAAGCTCATCGACAACGAGACCTCCTGCATCGTGGTGCAGAACCCGGATGTGTTCGGCAATATCCGCGACCTTCGTCCGCTGGCGGCCGCCGCGCAGGCCAAGGGCGCTCTCTTGATCGCGGTCTTCACGGAGGCTTTGTCGCTCGGCCTCATCGAGAGCCCCGGCGCGCAGGGTGCGGATATCGTGGTGGGCGAGGGCCAGTCGATCGGCAACGGCCTCAATTTCGGCGGACCCTATGTCGGGCTCTTCGCCGCGAAGCAGAAATACGTGCGCCAGATGCCCGGCCGCCTCTGCGGCGAAACGGTGGATGCCGAGGGCAAGCGCGGCTTCGTGCTCACGCTCTCCACCCGCGAGCAGCATATCCGCCGCGACAAGGCCACCTCGAACATCTGCACGAATTCGGGCCTCTGCTGCCTCGCCTTCACCATCCACATGACGCTTCTCGGCGAGAAGGGCCTGCGCCAGGTGGCGCAAGCCAACCACGCCAATGCGGTGGACCTCGCCGAGCGGCTCGAAGCCGTAAAGGGCGTGAAGGTGCTCACATCCGCCTTCTTCAACGAATTCACCGTGAAGCTGCCGGTGAACGCGGCGGAAGCCGTGGAGAAAATGGCGAAGAAGGGCGTGCTTGCGGGCGTGCCCGTCTCGCGCCTGCTGCCGGGCGCCGGCCTCGATGACCTGCTCATCGTCGCCAACACCGAAGTGAACACCGATGAGGATCGCGAAGCGTTCATCACAGCGCTGAAGGGAGTGGTGTGATGAAGAGTTTAAAAACACTCGTGTTTTGCTGTGCGGCAACTCTTCTTTCGTTTTCCGCTCAGGCGTGGGAAAGCTTGTCAGATATCCCGTATAAAATCCAACTGAAGGTTGGAAACAAAGTTATAGAGTCTGGGTCGCCCAGGATCATATACACCCCCCAGCTGTCTGAATTAACTGGGGGCAAGCGAGCTGTCGCTTATTGTTTTGAAAAACAAGCAACCTTTGCGAAAATTAAAGACAATTTTTATTCGGTAAACGGGAATGCTCGTAGCCTTTATGGGTCGGTCATTGTTGTCCGTGGTATCGAATACAATGTGATCGATGCGCGTGAAGGACCGCTCGCTGACAAAAACATGAGCGTCGCTTTAATGTCTTTAATTCGTGAAGCTAATCTTGTCTGTAACTGACAAATGGGAGTGGTCTAATGCTCAACAATCAGGGTCGTCCCACTTCCGCCGGTGAAGCCGCCGCGCAGGCGCATCCCACCTTCACGGGCAACCGCGCGCTGATCATCGAGGAAGCTTTGCTCTTCGAGATCGGCCGCGCCGAGACCACAGGCGTCGACGTGCCCACCCCCAAGGCGGTGAAATCGCGCCTCGGCGGGCAGGAGCGCAAGGCTCCGATCGGCCTCGTTGGCCTCTCCGAGCCCGAGACGATGCGCCATTTCGTGCGCCTCTCCCAGAAGAACTACGGCATCGATACCGGACTTTTCCCGCTCGGTTCCTGCACGATGAAGCACAATCCGCGCCTCAACGAGAAGATGGCGCGCCTGCCGGGCTTCGCGGATATCCATCCGCTCCAGCCGCAATCGACGGTGCAGGGCGCGCTCGAACTCATCGAGATGCTCGCGCATTACCTGATGACGCTGACCGGCACGGAAGCCGTCGCGATGTCGCCGAAAGCCGGTGCGCATGGCGAGCTCTGCGGCATGATGGCGATCAAGGCCGCCATTGAAGCCAAGGGCGAGGGCGAAACACGCCGTGTGGTGCTCGTGCCGGATTCGGCCCATGGAACCAACCCCGCCACTGCCGCCCTCATTGGCTTCGAGGTGAAGCCGGTTCCGGCCCGCGCCGATGGCACGGTGCATGTGAAGGACGTGAAGAAGCTGCTCGGCCCGGATGTCGCGGCGATCATGCTCACGAACCCCAATACCTGCGGCATTTTCGAGCCGCAGATCGTGGAAATCGCCAGGGCCATGAAGAAGGCCGGGGCTTATTTCTACTGCGATGGCGCGAATTTCAATGCCATCGTCGGCAAGGCGAAGCCGGGCGATCTCGGCGTGGATTGCATGCATATCAACCTGCACAAGACCTTCTCGACGCCCCATGGCGGCGGTGGTCCGGGTGCGGGCCCGGTGGTGCTCTCGAAGCGCTTGGCTCCTTTCGCCCCCGTGCCGTTCATCCGCCGCAAGGGCAAGAAGCTGGAACTCGTGGAGCATGCCGCCGATGCCGGCAAGGCGCAGCCTTTCGGCCGTGTCACGGCCTTCCACGGCCAGATGGGCATGTATGTGCGCGCGCTGGCCTATATGCTGAGCCACGGCGCAGATGGCATGAAGCAGGCTTCGGAAGATGCCGTGCTCTCGGCCAATTATATCCGTGCCGGGCTGCAGGACCTGATGTCCGTGCCGTTCCCGGAGCATCCCTCGATGCACGAGGCCTTGTTCGACGACACCTGGCTCAAGGATACCGGCGTCACCACGCTCGATTTCGCGAAGGCGATGATCGACGAGGGCTACCACCCGATGACCATGTATTTCCCGCTCGTGGTGCATGGCGCGATGCTGGTGGAGCCGACCGAGAGCGAAAGTCGAGCCTCGCTCGATCTCTTCATAATGGCTCTGCGGGATCTCGCGATGCGCGCCAAGCGTGGTGAGACCGAACGTTTCTCCGGTGCGCCCTTCCATGCGCCGCGTCGGCGGCTGGATGAAACGCGCGCCGCGCGCAACCCCATCCTGCGGTGGACGCCACCGCAGCCAATGCAGCAGGCGGCGGAGTGAATGCAAAAGGCCCGGGAAACCGGGCCCTTTTCGTGGGTCACTACATCCCGCCGAAAATTGCTATCACCTGGCGAATCGCAACCGCGCGCGCCACCGGATGGGTGCCGACCGTCACGATGCCGCTGCCATCAGCGGTGTAGGCCGCCTTCCGTTCGCGGATAGGCAGGTTTGGGTGGTCGAAATCATGATACGCGCCTTCATAACCAATGAAGCGCGTGCCCGGCAGCGCCTTGCAAGGTTCGGCGGGCGTCCAGTTATCCGCGAGGCCGTGCAGGATCGTTACGGGCAGGCGCGTGCGATAGCGGGCATCCTCTGCATAGACCCGGCAGCCGGGATAGAACGCGATCGCTTGGCGGAATTCAACACCCCTCGGACCGCGGCCGGTGCGCGCGGCGGAGAGCACAGTCGAGCCGCCATTCGACCAGCCGAGAAGGCCGATGCGGTTCCGGCTGATATCCCCGCGCGCTGCGAGCCACTCGGCGGTCGCGAAGACATCCTCGGCGCGATCACGCGGGCGGATTGAGCGGTCGTGAACGCGGCATTGTGAACCGAGCCCGCGCGAGCCGAAACTGTCGGGGAAGATCACGAGGAATCCGGCACCGGCGAGGCGTTGGCCCCAATCGTCATCGCGGGTCTGCCACGGGCCGCCGCAGCCATGCAGCGCGACGATGGCCGGGAAGGGGCCAGCGCCCGCAGGCTTGTAGAGCTTGGCCTTGAGCGTCAGCCCCTCGCGGCCGGGCAGCGTGATGACCTCCTGTGCGGCCAGCGACTGGAAGGCGACAATAGCGCAGATCGCGCCCAGCAGGATTCGAACGTGCCTCATGGCATTTCCCCGATTCCCGCTCATCATGCCATGAAAACGGAAAGGCCGCCCGGAGGCGGCCTTGGGAACGTTTCCAAGCGGTAAAAGCTCAGTTGAGCTGCGTCTTCACCTGCTTCAGCCCCTCGGTGAAGGCGTCGTCGCCCTTCGCGGCGGCAAGGATGGAACCGGCAGCCTTTACTGCGAGTTCGGCAGCGGCCTTGCGCACGTCGGCAGCGGCCTGCTGCTCGGCCTGCGCGATCTTGAGTTCAGCCTGCGCCGTGCGGCGCTTCACGAAATCCTCGAGCTTGGCCTTGGCTTCCGCCTCGACACGCTTGGCTTCGGCCTTCGCAGCCTCGACCAGCTCGGCGGCTTCCTTTTCCGCAGCCTTGCGCTTGTCCTCGTAGGATTTCAGCAGGGCCGCAGCCTCGTTGCGCAGACGTTCAGCCTCACCCAACTGGGCGGCAACCTTCGCGCCACGGGCATCGAGACCTGCGAGAATGAACTTGTGCACGCCGGCAAAGCCGAGAATGCCGAGGAAGATCAGCAGGGCAAGCGCTGTGAAGAAACTGGCATCCATTGATGTTCTCCTCAGCCCTGCGCTGCGCTGATCGCCTTGGCGACCGCCGCATCCGTGGCTTTGCCGCCAAGCTGCTCGACGATGGCCGACACGGCATCCTTGGCGATGCCCTCGACATTGCCCATCGCCTTGGCTTTGGTCTCGGCGATGCGGGCTTCCGCGGCGGCAAGCTTGGTCGCGAGATCCTTCTCGACCGAAGCGCGCTGCGCGTCGATCTCCTTGGCGCTCTTGTCGCGGGCTTCACCGGCAATGGACTGCGCATTGGCGCGAGCCTTGGCCAGCGAGGCCTCCAGAGCAGCGGCCTGCTCCTCGGCTTCCTTCTGCGCGGCGCTGGCCGCACGAAGGGCACCCTCGATCGTCTCGCGACGCTCTTCGAGCACAGAGCCGATGCGCGGCAGGGCCACGCGGCTCATGAGCGCATAGAGCGCCCCGAACGTCAGCACCAGCCAGAAGAGCTGGCTCGCATAGGTCGAGGAATCGAAAGGCGGAAAGCGATGCCCACCGCCCTCGGCACCGGCCGCAAGGGCCGGCAGAGCGGGAAGGGTCGCAATCAGCGTCACAAGCACGAAGCGCATGGGCCGCATCCGGACATCAGGGTGGTGGTGGGCAGCATTCCCGAAGGCGCCGCCCGCGAAAGTCTTGAGCGCGAGGCTCGACCTTACACCACGAAGAGCAGGAAGATGACGACGACGAACGAGAAGATGCCGAGACCTTCCGCGAGCGCCGCGCCGATCAGCGCGCGGGTGAACTGGCCATCAGCCGCCGACGGGTTGCGCAGCGCGCCCGAGAGGAAGTTGCCGAAGATGTTGCCCACGCCCATGGCGGCGAGGCCCATGCCAAGCGCCGCGAGACCAGCGCCGATATACTTGCCAACGATCGGATCCATCGAGATTACTCCGTTTGAGAAGATAGGTGGTGGTGGATTTCGTGCCCGGCGATCTCGTCAGTGCCCCGGATGGAGCGCATCATTGAGATAGACGCAGGTCAGAATGGTGAAGACATAGGCCTGGAGGAACGCCACCAGGAATTCGAGCGCGGTCACCGCCACGGCCATCAGCAGCGGCAGCGGCGCAATGACAGCCCAGGCGCCGGCGCCCAGCAGCATCACCGCGAGGCCACCGAAGGCCTTCAGCACGATGTGGCCGGCAAGCATGTTGCCGAACAGACGCAGCGAGAGCGAAACCGGACGCGACAGGA
>Ga0209053_1000463_pt1 | contig 28179 bp, 24 predicted proteins | sample EBPBio152010_DNA_FD_185864 | JGI IMG/M metagenome (GOLD analysis project Ga0209053, IMG submission 185864) | Wastewater treatment Type I Accumulibacter community from EBPR Bioreactor in Madison, WI, USA - Reactor 1_7/15/2010_ DNA (SPAdes)... | ecosystem: Engineered > Bioreactor > EBPR >... | reverse complement strand
CGGCGGGGCGGCGGGGCGGGTGCCTCGTCAGCCTCGGGTTCGGGCAGGGGCGGATGGCGCATCCGGTGCCAGGCCGCGCCCGCCAGCGCCAGTGCCCCCGCCATGAAGGGCAGGAACGGCAGCCCCGGCACCAGGCCGAACAGCGCCAGCAGCACCGCCACCGTGCCCAGCGCGCCGGGATATTGCCCGAGCTGGCGGAAGAACGAGATATCGACCGACCCCGTCGTGCCGCCACGCGCCAGCAAAAGCGCCGAGGCGACCGAGATGACCACGGCGGGGATCTGGGTGACCAACCCGTCACCCACCGTCAGTATCGCATAGGTCTCAAAGGCTTGTGCGGCAGGCATGCCATGGACCACGATGCCCATGATCAGCCCCATCACCAGATTCAGCCCGGTGATCAACAGGCCCGCAACGGCATCGCCCTTGACGAATTTCGACGCGCCATCGAGCGAGCCAAAGAAATTCGTCTCGGCGAGTTCGCGTTCGCGCCGGGCCTTGGCCTCGGCATGGGTGATGGCGCCGGCGGCCATGTCGGCGTCGATGGCCAACTGCTTGCCCGGCATCCCGTCCAGCGCAAAGCGCGCGCCAACCTCGGCCATGCGGCCGGCGCCCTTGGTGATGACCATGAAGTTCACGATCAGCAGGACGCAAAAGATCACCAGACCCAGCAACAGACTGCCGCCCATGATGAAATTCGCGAATCCCTCGATCACATGACCGGCGGCGGCGGTGCCGGTATGGCCCTGCCCGATGATCAACTTGGTGGACGATACGTTGAGCGACAGCCGCAGCATCAGCGACGCCAGCAGGATCGTCGGAAAGGCCGAAAAATCCAGCGGGCGTTCGACGAAGAGCGTGACGGTGAACATCAGGATCGCCAGCGCAAATGAGGCGGCGAGGCCGATATCGAGCAGAAAGGCCGGCACCGGCAGTACCATCATGGCGACCACCGCCATCAGCGCGAGGGCAAGCAGGATCGTCGGCTGGAACAGCGTGCGGGGGCTGATGCGGATCATGGCAGCCTCGCGAACAGCGATCCCATGCCGGAGCGGCGCGGCACCAGCGACCCCGCCCCGCCCGCCGCCCCCGCCTGCAACAGCGGATAGGCGTTCACCCGGGGCGGCGCGGCCCCGGGCAGGTCAAGCGCGGCAAGATGCAGCGGCGCGGGCTGCACCCCATCAAGGATCTCGGCAAATCGGCCGGCATAGCGTTCGGCGAAACTGTCCGTGCCGGAATGATACGCCCCGGCGGCGCGCACCCAATCGCCGGTTTCACGGTATTTTCCGGCGATGAAACGCGCGGCATATAGCGCGTTGGCCTCGGGGTCGAACATCGTGGCCAGATCGGGAAAGCGCATGCCGTGCCAGCGGTGATTCAGCTGGAAACAGCCGATATCGAGATTGCTGTATCCCAGCGATAGCTGGGTCTGCACGAAATCCTGCGCGGCGGCGGCGGTGTCGAACCAATGCCCCTGCCCGGCCTGATTGACCGCCCAGGGCCAGGGTTGCAACTGGCCTTGCCGGTTCCGGCCGGTTTCGGCCCGGGTCAGGGCAAGCATCACCTCCACCGGGACGCCGGTCTGCGCGGCGGCGCCGGTCGCCGCACGGTCGCAAAGATCGGCCTGGGCCAGCCCAAGGCCGGGGGCGAGGATCAGCAAGGCGAGCAACAACAGCCGCAACGGCATGGTATCGGATTCTCCGAAGGCATCGTTTCCCCGAAGCCTAGGGGCCGAATCTTTCCAAACCGTTAGCTTTGTTCGCCTTTCAACCCATCGCGCAGATCGCCGACTGGGCCGCGCAATAGCGGCGATGCCCGGCATCGAAAGCCGGCACCAGCGCCGTCACCGGATCGACCACGCGGGCAATCGGCGGCAGGGTCGCGATCTCTGGCCCGGCGCCGGTCGCGGCCATCAGCGCCAACCGCGCCGCGCCGAATGCACCGCCGAAATCACCGGCCTCAGGCAGCAGGACCGGCACCTCCAGCGCGGTGGCTATCGCCTGCAACCAGTAGTCCGAACGCGACCCGCCGCCGACGGCGATCAGACGCTCCAGCCGGGTGCCGGTCGCGGCCAGTGCATCGCGGCAATCGCGGATCGCAAAGGTCACGCCTTCCAGCACGGCGCGGGTGCCGGCGGCGCGGTCGGTCGCATGTTCCAGCCCGGTAAAAGCCCCGCGCACGGCGGCGTTGTTCAGCGGCGTCCGCTCGCCGCCCAGATAGGGCAGGAACACCGTCTTGCCCGGCGCCTGCACCACACCCAGTTCGGCGGTCAGCGCGGCGGCGTCACGATCGACAAACCGGCCATACCAGTTGAGCGCATCTGTCGCGGCCAGGATCACGCCCATCTGATGCCAGGTATCGGGCAGCGCATGGCAAAAGCTGTGCACGGCGGTTTCGGGCGCCGGCTGATAGCCGTCATTGGCGGCAAACAGCACACCCGAGGTGCCCAGGCTGACAAAGGCATCGCCCGCGCGCACTACGCCCACCCCCACGCCCGAGGCGGCATTGTCACCCCCGCCGCCCGCGATCACCACGCGGTCGGACAGGCCCCAGCGCCGCGCCAGTTCTGGCCGCAGCTGCGCCGAGACCGCCGACCCCTCGACCAGTCGCGGCATCTGCGCCCGGCTCAGCCCGGTTTCCGCCAGCAGCCGGTCGGACCAGTCGCGCGCGCCGGTATCGAACCAGCTTGTCCCCGCCGCATCCGACATTTCGGCGACATGTTCGCCACTCAGCCAGAGGCGCAGGTAATCCTTCGGCAGCAAGACCTTGGCGACGCGATCCCAGATCTGCGGCTCGTGCTTGCGCAGCCAGTCGAGCTTGGGCGCCGTGAAGCCCGGGAAGACGATATTGCCCGAGATGCGGCGGAAATCGGGGCGGGCATCCAGCGCGGCGGCCTCGGCATGGGCGCGGGTATCGTTCCACAGGATGCAGGGCCGCAAAACCCGGTCATCGCGGTCCAGCAGCGTGGCGCCGTGCATCTGCCCCGAAAGCCCGATGCCGCGCACCGCTGCAAGGCTGATCCGGGCCGCCAGCGCCGCCATCACCGTTTCAGTCGCGGCGACCCAGTCCTCTGGGGCCTGCTCGCTCCAGCCCTCGGCGGGGCGCTGCACCGTCAGCGGCGCCGAGGCCTCGGCCAGCACGCGCTGATCGCCATCCATGACCAGCCCCTTGAGGCCGGATGTGCCGAGATCGAGACCGATGAACATGGACAATCCTCCTTGTGCCGCGCAGTCGTGCCACCCCGTTCTGAATACGGCCTGCGCCGGCCCGCGTCCATTGCGGATTGTTTGCGCAAACATGCTATCCATTGTCGCGCGGCCCGCACCACACACAAGATTTTCAGGACGCGCCCCGCCTCTGTCATTGAGGTTGCACCAACAAGCTGCGATAGTTTTCGCCATATTCTCGGGGGAGATCGCGCATCCATGTGTGCCTTGCGTCCAGCGGCGGGTTGGGCCGCGCTTGCAGTCGCGTCCTGGGGGCTGACACAGCCCGCCCTGGCTGATGACCGGGTGACCTTTGTCGTGACCGGGGCCCATGCCGACGCGGTGGAAGACGACCTGCGCGCGGCTTCGGCCGTGCTGGCGGCGCGGCGCGAAGACAAGATGACGGCGGAAGATCTGTTTGCCGCCGCGCGGGGCGAATATGCGCCGCTGGTCAATTCGCTTTATGCCCTGGGATATTACGCGCCGGTGATCCATGTGCTGATCGACGGTCGCGAGGCGGCGGCGATCCCGCCGCTGGATGCGCCCACGCGGATCGGCACCGTGGCGGTCAGCATCGACCCCGGCCCGAAATTCACCTTTTCGCAGGCGCGGGTGGCGCCCATCACCGCTGAAACCCGCCTGCCCGAGGGGTTTGCCCGCGGCAAGCCTGCCGAAAGCGGCATCGTGCGCGAGGCGGCGCAGACCGGGATCGACGGCTGGCGCGACGCGGGCCATGCCAAGGCCGAGGTCGCCGATCAGGCCATCGTCGCCGATCACCGCTCGAATGAACTGGCCGCCGATATCCGTCTGGAACCCGGCCCGCGCCTGCGCTTTGGCAGGCTGACGGTCGAGGGCGAGGAACGCATGCGCGAGCGCCGCATCCTCAAGATCGCGGGCCTGCCCGAGGGCGAGGTCTACAACCCCGACGAACTGCGCCGCAGCGCCGAACGCCTGCGCCGCAGCGGCGTGTTCAAGTCGGTCTCGCTGACCGAGGCCGACCAGATCCGCAGCCCCGACCTGCTGGACATCACCGCCACCGTGGTCGAGGAAAAGCTGCGCCGCTATTCCATCGGGGCCGAGATCTCCAGCTTTGAGGGGCTGGACCTGACCGGCTACTGGCTCCATCGCAATCTGATGGGCGGCGGTGAGCGGCTGAAGATCGAGGGCGATATCCGCAATATCGGCGCGCAGAACAGCGGGGTCGATTACGGCATCGGCATCACGCTGGATCGTCCGGCCACGATCACCCCCGACACCACTGCCAGCCTGAAGACCGAATTCGGGCATATTGCCGAAGAGGATTTCACCGCCGATATCGCGACCTTCGGGCTCGGCTTCTCGCACTATTTCTCGGATACGCTGACGGGGCGGGTGGGGCTGGAATACAGCTATGCGAAGCTGAGCGATTCCATCGACGAATACACCTTCAAGCATCTGTCGCTGCCGATCGGGGTGACCTGGGACAAGCGCGACGAAAAGCTGGACACGAAAAAGGGCTTTTACCTGGACGCCGAATTGCGGCCCTTCCTAGGTTTTGGCATCACCGATAGCGGCGCGCAGATCAAGGCGGACGGGCGCGCCTATGTCACCTTTGGCGACCGCCGGCCGGTGACGCTGGCGGGCCGCGCGCAGGTCGGCGCCGTGGTCGGATCAGACCTGCTGGCCACCCCGCGCGACTATCTGTTCTATTCCGGCGGCGGCGGCACGGTGCGCGGGCAGCCCTATCAATCGCTGGGCGTCGATCTGACCGAGATTTATGGCGACAAGATCGGCGGCATGGCCTTTGCCGCCGTCTCGGCCGAGATCCGTGCCCGGGTGACGGAAAAGATCGGCGTCGTGGGTTTTGTCGATGCGGGCTATGTCGGGCCGTTCGATTTCGGCGGCGGCGACTGGCATGCCGGGGCTGGCCTTGGCGTGCGCTATGCAACGGGCTTCGGCCCGATCCGCCTGGATGTCGCGATGCCGGTCAGCGGCAGCATCGACACCGGCGAAGGTGTTCAAATCTATGTCGGTATCGGACAGGCATTCTGATGAAACGGTTCCTGCTTCTGACCCTCTGCGCCCTGCCCCTTGCCGCCCAGGCGCAAGAGGATGACCGCAGCTATCTGACCGCCCTGCTGGAAGACAACCTCTCCGGCGCCGGGCGCAAGGTCACCATCACCGATTTTGCCGGCGCGCTATCCTCGCAGGCCACGATCGGGCAACTGACCATCGCCGATGACAGCGGCATCTGGCTGACGCTCAAGGATGTGGTGCTGGACTGGAACCGTTCCGCCCTGCTGGCGGGGCGGGTTTCGGTCAATACCCTGACGGCATCCGAGATCATTCTGGATCGCCTGCCCGATACCGTGGCCGAAGACACCCCCTCGCCCGAGGCCAGCAGCTTTGCCCTGCCGGAATTGCCGGTCTCGGTGAATATCGGCGAATTGGCGGCCAAACGCATCGCGCTTGGGGAAAGCGTGCTGGGCCAGCCCATCGAGGCCCGGCTGGAGGCTGCCGTCGCGCTGGCGGGCGGCGAAGGCAATGCCCAGCTGGCGCTGGTGCGCACCGATAGTGGCCCCGCCGGCGAGATCAAGCTGGACGCCGCCTATTCCAACACGAGCCAGGTGCTGAAGCTGGACCTCACCGCGCATGAGGGGGCCGAGGGCATTGCCGCCACGCTGGCCGGCCTGCCCGGTGCGCCCGCGGTCGATCTGACCGTGCAGGGCGAGGCGCCGCTGTCGGATTACACCGCCGAGATCCGCCTCGCCTCGGATGGCGAGGATCGGCTGGCCGGCAAGGTGACGGTCGCGCTGGACGAAACCGGCGACACGGCCTTCAACGCCGATCTGGGCGGCGATCTGGCGCCCTTGTTCCTGCCCGCCTATCGCGAATTCTTTGGCACCTCGGTCACGCTCAGCGCCAATGGCACCCGGGCGGCGACCGGGCGCCTCGATCTGGAACAGTTCCGTCTGGCCACACAGGCGGTGGAGCTGGAGGGCGCACTGGTCCTGGCCGCCGATGGCCTGCCGGAGCGGTTCGATATCAAGGGACAGCTGGGGCTGGACGGCGCGCCGGTCACCCTGCCGCTGACCACCGACATGCCCACGGCGCTGACCCATGCCGATCTTGCGCTGACCTTCGATCAGGCGGCGGGCGAGAAATGGACCGCCGATATCGCCATGACCGGGCTGGAACGCGCGGATTTCACGCTGCGCGAGGCCACGGCCAAGGGCGGCGGCACCATCGCGCGCCCCGATGGCAAGGCCCGCGCCGTCGGCCTGCTGGATATCGTCGCGCAGGGCGTCGCGCCCACCGATCCGGCACTGGCCAGGGCGGTCGGCGATCAGCTGTCCGGCACGGTCGCGTTTCAGTGGCAAGAGGGGCGCGACAGTTTCGACCTTCCGACGCTGCGGCTGAACGGCACCGATTACGCCTTTGACGGCGGGCTGAGCGTGCAGGGCCTGGAAACCGGGCTGACCATGCAGGGCCAGGGCAGCGTGCGGGCCGAAGACCTGTCGCGCTTTGCCGATCTGGCCGGGCAGCCGCTGGCCGGTCGCGTCAACGGCACCCTGTCGGGCAAGACCACGCTGCTGACCGGCGCCTTCGATGTCGCCGGCAAGGTGACCGGGCAGGCGCTGAAGATCGGCGTGGCCGAGCTTGACAACCTGCTGTCGGGCGACACGATCCTTGATCTGGCGCTGCGGCGTGACGAGGCGGGCACCCATGTCAAACAGTTGGATATCCAGACCGCCAGCCTGACGGCCAAGACCTTTGGCACCCTTGCCACTGCCGGCAGCGACCTGACTGCCGATCTGGATTTCAGCGACCTGTCGGTGCTGGGCCCGCAATATCGCGGCGCGCTCAAGGGGCGGGCGCATCTGCTGGGCACCGCCGAGAAGGGCAATGTGACGCTGGATGCCGCCGGCGACAATCTGGCCATCGGCATTGCCGAGGTGGACAACCTGCTGAAAGGCGCCTCGACCATCGCGGCGGCGGGCGATTACGCGGGCACGACGCTTGATCTTTCCAGCCTGGAGATCAAGGCCGCCAGCCTTGAGGCGCGCGCCCGGGGCCGGCTGGCGCAACAGGGCAGTGATGTGACGGCGGATCTGGTCTTCAACGACCTGCGCGCGCTTGGCGGCGGCTATCGCGGCGCGCTGCGCGGACAGGCGGCGTTCAAGGGCACCCCGCAAGAGGGCAGCCTGACCGCCACCGCCACCGCCAGCGGGCTGGCCATCGGCCAGGCCGAGACCGACCGCCTTCTGTCGGGCGAAACCCGGCTGAACGCCGATCTCGCGCTCAAGGACGGGCGCATTCGCATCAACAATGCCACCGTTTCCAACCCGCAACTGCGCGCCAATGCCTCGGGTGAAATTGCCGGCATGCAGCGGCAGGTCAAGCTGGAGGCGGTGCTGGTCAGCCTTGCCACCCTGCTGCCCGAATTTCCGGGCCAGCTGACCGTCGCCGGCACCGCGACCGATGACGGGCGCGGCTATGACCTGAACCTGACGGCGCGCGGGCCGGGCGGCATCAACTCCAGCATTCGGGGCCGGGTTGCCGCGGATATGGCCAGCGCCGATCTGGCGATCAACGGCAGCGCCACGGCGGGCCTTGCCAATGCCTTCATCACCCCGACCACTGTTTCGGGCAATCTGGGCTATGACCTGCGGCTGAACGGGCCGCTGGTGCCCGCCTCGCTGGGCGGCACCCTGCGGCTGGAGGGGCTGCGCATCGCCAACCCGCTCTCGCCCGCCACGATCGAGGGGCTGGGCGGCACCGTCACCCTGGGCGGCGGCCGGGCGCAGCTTGACCTGCGCGGCGGCGTGAACAGCGGCGGCAGCTTTACCGTCACCGGCAGCAGCAGCCTTGCCGCGCCCTATGCGGGCGATCTGCGCCTGGCGCTGCAACAGATCCGGCTCAAGGATCCGCAGCTTTACCAGACCCGGCTGAACGGCACCGTCACCGTCAACGGGCCGCTGACGGGCGGCGCGGTGATCGGCGGTGAAATCGTGCTGAACGAAACCGAATTGCGCATCCCCAATACCAGCATCGGCGCCGCGCAGGGGCTGGATGACGTGAAACATGTGGCCGAACCGGCCGATGTGAGGGCCACCCGCAGCCGCGCCGGGCTGCTGGACGAGGCGGCCTCTGGCAGCACCGGCGGCGCCGGCAAGGCCTATCCGCTGGATCTGCACATCTCGGCGCCGCAGCGCATCTTTGTGCGCGGCCGCGGGCTGGACATGGAACTGGGCGGCGATCTGCGTGTCACCGGCACCACTGATAACGTCGTGCCCGCCGGCGCCTTTGAACTGGTGCGCGGGCGGCTCGATATTCTGGGCAAGCGGCTGGTCATCTCGGAGGGGCGGCTGGAATTGCAGGGCGATTTCGATCCCTACATCCTGGTCCTTGCCTCGAACGAAAGCGACGGCATCACCAGTTCGGTCAAGATCGAGGGGCCGGCCAGCGAACCGAAGGTCAGCTTCGTCTCTTCGCCGGAACTGCCCGAGGAGGAGGTGCTGGCGCGGCTGCTGTTCGGGCGCGACCTGACCGCGCTGTCGGCCTTTCAGGCGGCTCAGCTGGCCTCTGCGGTGGCAACGCTGGCCGGCAAGGGCGGCGACGGCATCATGAGCAAGCTGCGCAAGGGCTTTGGGCTTGACGATCTGGACGTGTCCACCAATGCCGAGGGGCAGACCGAACTGAAGGCCGGCAAGTATATCTCGCAGAACGCCTATACCGAGGTGCAGGTGGATGGCGAGGGCAAGGCCAAGATCAACCTGAACCTCGACATCACCGATTCCGTCACCCTGCGCGGGTCGGTCGGCGCCGATGGCGGCACCAGCATCGGCATCTTCAAGGAAAAGGACTACTGATCCTCGACCGGAGGCAGGCCTGCCTCCGGCACGCCCTCACGCTCGGCATCCACGGCGGCGCCGAACAGGATGGCATAGGCGCTCAGATACAGCCACATCAGCAGGATCGCGACCGCCCCGAGCGAGCCGTAGACCCTGTTATAGGTGTTGAAATGCGCGAGATAGAGGACAAACCCGCGCGACACCGCGAACCACAGCACCACCGCCACCAGCAGCCCCAGCGTCAGCAGACGCGGCTGATGATGGTCGGCGCGGTTCGGACCGAAGCGATAGGTCAGCGCCAGCCCCAGCACCACCATGCACAGCGCAAACAGCGTATTGGCCAGTTCCAGCGCGATCGAGGCCAGCGCCCCCAGCGGCAGCAGCGCGATACCCAGCGGCACCGCGACCGAGGCGACCAGCGCCACCAGCACGATGGCCATCAGCACCATGGTCAGCACCAGCGCGCGCAGCGTGCCGCGCAGGCTGTCGTGATCGGGGCGGTGATGCACCGCATTCAGCCCCGACATCATGCCCTGCACGCCCGCACGGGCCGACCAGAAGGCCACCAGCAGCGAGACAAAGCTTGTCCAGCCCAATTCGCTGCCATCGGCGGCCAGCAGCGCCTCGACCTGGGTATTGAGAAGTGAAAAGGCGTCGGCGGGCAGGAATTCGGCCAGCAGGATCATTTCCTGCCGGATCGCCGCAGGATCGGCCACAAAGCTCCAGATCGCGATGACAAAGGCGATTCCCGGAAACAGGGCCAGCAGGCCAAAGAACGCCACTGCGGCGGCCGCCATGCTGATATTGGCATTGCCCGCGCGGATGAAGACCCGCTTCAGGCGGATGCGCAGATCCGACATTCTTCCCCCAGAAAAGCAGAAGGGCTCGCAAATGCGAGCCCCCTGTCATTCGTTGCCAGAGGCAACTGAACGATTAGTGATCGCCCGAGTCGTTGGCGACCAGAGCGGCGACCAGCGCCAGACCGGCCAGACCGGCGACAACGGCGCCAGCGCCCAGCGAACCCGACGAAGCCGGAGCAACGACGGCGACCGGGGTCGGTTCGACTTCAACGGCGACCGGGCCACCGGCGAAGGCGGCGGTCGACATCACCGACGCGGCGGCGACGAGAGCGGCAAACTTTTTCATGATTTTCTCCATACACTTGAGATTGGCGATTGCCCACGCGATAGCATAACGGGACTAGTAAAGGAAGACAGATTTCTAGCCGCCGTCAATGACCCGCGCGAGTTCGAGATGGCCCCATTGCGGAACCAGTAACTCTTTGGATTTCCTGAGTTTTCCACCGTTTTCGAACCAGTATTCGTTGGTGAAATCACCCTGTTTTCCGGTGCAGTTCTCCACAACACGAGTGGTCGTATGTTGCTGCGCTACCACAGTGATGCTCGCTGCGCCTGCAAAATGGACAGAACACTCATAGGAATAGCGAACCAGTTGGTCGCCGCCGTCCAGATAGGTATAGCTCCGCTTGTGGCTGCCGCTGCCTGCGCGCAGCTGTGCAAGGCTCGGGCCGGTGGATTGCATGATGTCCGGCCCGAATCCCCGGGTCTCGACCATCACGCCGTCGCGGAAGGTCACCGTCAGGTCATCCGAGGTGGACCAGGTCTGCACATTGCCCTTCACCGCGATCGGCACGAGATAGAAGGTGGCATTGCCCGACTTCATCTCGCCCTTGATCACCGGCACGCCCAGCTTGGCCAGATCGGCGCGCGTCACCTCGGCGGCGGGTGCGGCAGCCGCCTTGCCTTTTGTCAGCGCCTTGGCGGCCCCCGCCATGGCACCCAGCACGGGCGAGATCTCGGTCTGGTTGCCGCAGCCGGCCAGAACCAGCAGGCTGACGAGGCCCGCGCTCAGAAAGGCGCCTTGCCTCATCATTTCCAGAATCTCCCCCACTGTTCGTCAATGCCGCTGGCATCATAGTCGCGCAGCGTCTCGAACAGGCGCCCTTCGACATCCAGCTTGGCGCCGCCATCGCGGCCAAAGGGCCGGATCGTGGTTTCATAGGTCTTGCGGCCCGGGCGCCCGGTGCCCCAGGCCAGCGGAACCTCCAGCGTGATGCCCTTGTCAAACGACCCGGAGCCGAAATCCTCGGACGACACATTGGTCTTGGTCGCAAAGGCCCCGATGCGCCAGCCGCTGGCAAATTCACGCTCCAGCCGCAGGGTCGCGCCCACATCGCCCGCCAGATAGCGGCCGACATCGACCTGGGCATTATAGCCCGGCGCAAAGTTGTAATAGGCCGAGATATGGCCGCTGGCGACGCGATAGTCATACTCGCTGAAGCCGAACAAACCGTCGCTGTCGCGCTGCGCGACATAATTCGCCTCGGCGCCGATGGCCCATTTGCGATCGACGGGCTTGTACAGCACCTCGGCCGACACGCCGCCGAACATGCGTTCCAGATAGCCGACCGAGACGCGGCCATAAACATCATGGCCAAGATAGGCATATTTCGTCAGCGACAGCCGCTCCAGCGCCGGGTCGCCATTGGCGTCATACCGCTCCACATCCGAGCGGACGGGTTGCAGCGCCGTCGGCTTGGTCGGCGGGATATTCCCCAGATTGCCGGCCAGACGCTTGACGGCAGAGCCTTCCAGCACCCAGCCGGGGCTGAATTCCAGACGTGCGGCCAGACGCGCGCCGACATCCATCTTGAAGGGCGAGCCGCGCTGGTCGAACAGGCGGATGCGGTTATAGGGGCTGATCGACCAGGTGAAGTCGGGGTAACGCTCGGGGTCGTAGGTCAGCGCCGGGCGCGGGCCCGGATCACTGATCGCGATTGCCGCACGCATCGATTCGGCCGCGGTCGGGCTGTTCTCGAACCGCTCCAGATCGCTGCGCCGCATCGTCACGCGCGAGGTGGGCAGGCCATCGACCACCGGCACGATCTCGAACACCTCGATGGATTCGGGCATCGCATGGGCCATGGCGCGCGCCACGCGACCAATCGCCTGCGCCTCGGCGTCATAGCGCTTGTTGCGGATGCGCACCTGCGCCCGGTCGGCACTGTAGGAGATCGCCTCGACCTCGACCCCGTCAGCCTTGAGCCGCTTGTTGAGGTTGACGATCAGGATCGGCGCCGCATCAGACTGGGTGACCCAGTCGGTCGAATAGGCCTCGGGGTCTGCGCTGCGCGAGGGGCGGATCTTCACCGGATCGGGCGCGCCGTCCTTGATGCTGCCCTGCGGCCGCTGCTTGGGGTTCATCACGAAATGGGCGGTCAGGCCCAGTTCGCTGCCATACATGTAATAGCCGCCGATCTGGAACCATTCGTTGACGCGGTATTCCGCGCCATAGTTCAGGTGGCTGCGCTGCTTGAAGGTGCCGCGCTGGTCATCCTCGATCAGGTAGGCATCCGAGGAATATTCGGCCTTGAGCGTCAGCTTGTCGGTCGCGCGCCATTCGACCCCGGCAAAGGGGGCGGCATCGCCACGGAACCACTGATTGTAGTTGAACTTGCCGCCCTTGCCGATGTCGATCTTGTCCCGGTCGCCAAAGGGCGCGCCGATGGCGCCATGACTGCCCAGCCGGCCCCAGCCCAGACCGACCGTCGCCTTGAAATTCGGCGTCAGGTTCTTGGTCGCGGCGATATATTCGCCCGACAGAACGCCGGTCCCGGCGAAATCCTGCAAGCCGACGGTAACCGCGGGCAGATAGCGCCCCTCTTCCAGCAGCTGATAGCGGAAGTCGAAGGAACGGTCGTAATAGGTGCCGAAGGTCGAGGTGCTACAGGCCGGCAGACAATCCGACCAGTCGCGGATACCCAGGAAACGGAAACTGGCCGACATGCGCGGCGCAATCTGGAAGGTCAGCGTCGTGCGGCTGATCGGCCCCCAATGCGCGGTGGTCATGGTCAGGTAACCGTCAGGCTGCATCTCGCCCGAGGGCATGTCGATCAGACCCGACACGCCATAGCCATTCAGGCTGGGCGCCACGGTTCCGGTTTCCGCATGGGCGGCGTGATGGGCGCCGATGGCCACCAGGGAACTTGCGATCAGAAGCCGGGCTTTCCGGGCAGCCAGAGAAGTCATGCGTCGTTTGCCTTGCAAGAAACTTGGATCCGCGGGCAGTCTAGAAGAAAGCCCGGCGTTCAACAATCGGAGACAATGATTTTAGGCGAATCATTGCACGGCGGCGGCATGCTGCGGCGGCTGATAGCCGTTCACCCAAGCCAGGATCACCTGCCGCGCGGCCTCTTCATCGCCGGTCGCAATGGCGCTGCGCAATGCCCGCAGCGCCGAGGCCATCTCGATTTCCGACAGGCTTTCCTCGCGCGCGCGCAGGATCTTGCTGTGCGGGGTGGTCAGTTGCCCCTCGCCGATCAGCAGTTCCTCATGCAGTTTTTCGCCCGGACGCAGGCCCGTCACCTTGATCTCGATATCGCCATCGGGGTGATCGGCATCGCGCACGGAATAGCCGGCGGCCTGGATCATCTGCACCGCCAGTTCGCGAATGCGCACCGGCGTCCCCATATCCAGCACGAAGACATCGCCGCCGCGCGAGCTTTCCTTGTCGGAGAATGACCCCGCCAGCAGCACCAGTTGCGCCGCCTCGGAAATCGTCATGAAATAGCGCGTCACATCCTCATGCGTCAGCGTGACCGGGCCGCCATGCGCGATCTGTTCCTTGAACAGCGGAATGACCGACCCCGACGAGCCCAGCACATTGCCGAAGCGCACCATGGAAAACACCGTCCCGCGCGAGCGTTTGGCCATATCCTGCACCACCAGTTCGGCCAGACGCTTGGACGCGCCCATGACATTGGTGGGGCGCACCGCCTTGTCGGTGGAAATCATGATGAACCGGCCCACCCCGGCCTCATGCGCGGCATCGGCGATGGTGCGGGTGCCCAGCACGTTATTCGCAAGCCCGGCCAGCGGATTGGTCTCGACCAGCGGCACATGCTTGTAGGCGGCAGCGTGGAACACGACATGGATGCCATGGCTCTGCATCACGATCCGGGTCAGCCGGCTGTCGGTGACCGACCCCAGAACCGGCACGATCTCCACCCCGGCGCGGCGGGCAGCGTCGCACAATTCGCGATCCACATTATAAAGCGCGACCTCGCTCACCTCATAAAGCACGATCCGCGCCGGGCCATATTGCAAGAGCTGCCGGCACAGTTCCGACCCGACCGACCCGCCCGCACCCGAGACCAGGATCGACTTGCCGCGATAGGCATCTGCCGCGCGCGACAGACCCTGATCCACCTGTTCACGCCCCAGAAACTGCCCCGGCGCCACAGGGGTCAGCCGGTCGATCAGTTCCTCGGTGCCCACAAGCTGCGAAAATGACGGCAGCGACTGCACCTTCAGCCCCATGTCGCGCAGCTTGCGCGTCAGCCGCGCGATCTTGGGCGGCGAGACCGAGGGCATCGCCAGGATCACCCGATGCGCGTCATGCCGTTCGGCCAGACGTTTCAGATTGTCGGGCGACAGCACCCGCAGCCCCGCGACCGTGGTCGATTGCAGCGCCACATTGTCGTCAATGAAGGCAACCGGCGCGATCCGCTCATGCGAGCGCAGGGCGGCGGCCAGCTGCACCCCGGTCGTGCCGGCGCCATAGATCAGCACCCGATGCTTGGGCTGGCCCTGCCGCAGCACCCAGAGCAGCATGTTCAGCATGGCGATACGCAACCCGGCCGAGGCCAGGAACAGCATCAGCCCGAAGGTGACGATGCCCAGAAACGGAAAGGCCGGCAGCGCGATCCGCAGCAGGATGCCCACGGCCACCGCCATCACCGCCGCATAGATCCCGGTGCGCAGCATGGCCGAGGTTTCATAGGATTTCAGCTGGATGCGCGGCAGGCCCAGTTGCAGCGCGACCAGCCCGCCCAGAACCCCGCTCAGCGGCAGGATGACGCGCAGCCCCATGGTCTGAAACAGCAGCGCCCAGCCGTCATGCAGCATCCCGATACAGAGCAACAGCGCGACAGGCGGCAGGATCACGTCGATCAAGAGCAGGATCGCATGCTTGTTGCGCCGCGTCAGGCGGGATTGCAGGCCGAAAAGGGCCGTCCGGATCTGTTTCATGGCTTCCCTTGCCCTGGTGGCAGGCCAACTGCACAAATTGCAATGGGGTCGCAGCGCCGCGCTGCGGCGATACAACCCTATCTTGTTTCCCGCTTACTACTGTAACAGCTTTTTGAAAAGGACGCGCCCACCCGTCTCGGCAATGAGTCGCAGATCGTAGCAGATCGACCGGTTCCGGGCATAGATCAGGTCCATCCGCGCCTTGCGCGGCACGCAGCGGCGGCTATAGGCGGCATCGGTCGCCTCGGCGCTGTCGCATTGGCGCAGGATCCATTCCTCATGCGCGTGGAAATGCAGCGAGGCAAGGCCGGTGATCCCCGGCCGGCATTTCAGCACCTCGGCATAGAGATCGGGGAATTTCTCCACATAAAGCCGCAGCGGCGGGCGTGGGCCGACAAAGCTCATGTCGCCGCGGATCACGTTCCACAATTGCGGGATCTCGTCCAGCCGCGCCCGGCGCAGCAGCCGCCCGATGCGGGTGACCCGGGCCGATTTGTCACCACCCGACACGCCGGAATCCTGGCTGACCACGGTCATGGTGCGCAGCTTCCAAAGGCGAAAGGGCTGGCCCGGGGCCTTCATCCGTTCGGCCACATAGAACAGCGGCCGCCCCTCGACCACCAGCAACACCCCGAGCAGAATCGCGAAGGGCAGCGCCAGAAGCGCGATCAGCAGCACCGCCAGAACCAGATCGAACAGCCGCTTGGACAGGGTCATGCCCCCTCCTCCATCCCCGCCGCGCGCCAGTCGGCGATCAGCGCCCCTGCCCGGCTGGTGCCGGCCAGACCGGGCAAAAGCGCCTCAAGCCGCGCGGTATCCAGTTCCACATGCGGCAGCACGCCGGGGTTTTCCGGCCCCCACTGCCAGTCGATGCCCGCCGCCGTCAGCAGATCCGCCATGCCCACGGCCCCGGGCGCCGCGATATTGATCGCGAAAGGCAGCGCCTCGCCCGCCGCCGCGCGGGCGCAAAGCGCGGCCAGCACCCGCGCCAGCGCAAGCGGTCCGATATAAGACCGGCGCGGCCCGTCCTTCTGGCCCGGCACCGGATCAAGCCGCACGACCTCCCCCCGGCGGCCGCGGCCGACCACCGCATCGGCCCCCAGAACATTGCCGATGCGCAGCACGCTGACCGCCGGACGGCCCGCGCCTGCCCAGGCGGCCACCGCATGTTCCATCTCCAGCTTGGCATGGCCGTAATCGCTGGCGGGATGCGCGGGCGCGTCCTCATGCAGCTTGCGGCCATCGGCACCGTCGCGCCCGTAAACCGCGGCACTGGAACACAGAAACACCTGCCGCGCGCCCCAGATCCGCGCCGCCTCACAGGCCGCCAGCGCAAGATCGGTGTTGCGCGCCAGCGCCGCCGCATCGCCCCGCGTCACCCCGGCCAGCGCCAGCACGACCGAAACCGGACCTGCCAATGCCGGCACCGGCGCCTCCAGCGGCGCCCAGCTCAGCCAGCCCTCCGGCACCGCCCCGCGGCCCTGCCACAGCACCGGCATGGCCCCGCCTTGCCAGCCACGCCGCAGGATGCCGCCCAACCGGCCATTTGCGCCAAGAACACAGATCATGCCGATCGGACGCCGCCTCCGCATTTGGACGTTGAACCCATTCCAGCACCCAAGTATCTTGCCCCGACTGCATTAGTCCACCCTTGCAGGTGCGACGACACCGGAGTTCGTTAATGTTTCACAAGACCGGCAAGTTGCTCCTGCTTTCGGCGGGGATGTCGCTTCTGGCGGCCTGCGCCGATGGGCCTGGCGCCGCGCCGCGCGCCGAACAGATCCTGAAAGGCGCGGAAAAGGAAGATGCGACTTTCGCGGTTTTCCCGGTCACCCGTGAAACCCTGCCCATCCTGTCCAGCTGGCCGCACAAGCCCAACCCCAACCCGACCGGCTGGATCGACCGCGTGCGCGGCCCCTCGTCGCAGACGATCGAGGTGGGCGACACGCTCGACCTGTCGATCTGGGATAACGGCGAAAGCTCGCTTCTGGCGCAGAACGGGCAAAAGGTGGTGGAGCTGAAGGGCATCCGCGTCTCGCCCGATGGCGAGGTGTTCCTGCCCTATGTGGATCGCGTCTATATCGCCAACATGACGCCCGACCGCGCCCGCGCCGCCGTGCAGGAAAAATTCGACGCCATCATTCCGTCGGCCCAAGTGCAGCTGCGCCATGAACCGGGGCGGCAAAGCTCGGTCGATCTGATCAGCGGCGTCAACAAGCCCGGCAATTTCGTGATGCCCGACCGCGATTTCACGGTGCTGAGCCTGATCGCCCAGGGTGGCGGTCTGACCAAGGATCTGACGAACCCGCAGGTCCGGCTGCTGCGCGGGTCCAAGGTCTATGGCATCTCGGCCGACCGGCTGATGAAGACGCCCGCGCTCGACACCACGCTGCGCGGCGGTGACAAGGTCTATGTCGAAAGCGACGAGCGTTATTTTCTGTCGCTCGGCGCCACCAACAAGCAACAGCAGATCCCCTTCCCCGACGATAAGGTCTCCGCACTTGACGCGGCCTCGCTGGCGGGCGGTCTCAAGGATACGCGCGCCAATCCCAAGGCCGTTCTGGTGCTGCGGGATTATGACGCGCGGCAGGTGCGCAGCGATGGCACCGGCCCGAACAAGGATCGCGTGGTCTTTACCGTCGATCTGACGACGGCCGACGGCCTGTTCAGCGCCGGCGAATTCCTGATCCAGGATCGGGACGTGGTCATGGTCACCGAAAGCCCGCTGATCAACAATTCGGCGACGATCACGCTGATCTATGATCTCTTCGGCATCGGCCTGCGGGCAGAGCAGATCACCAACTGACCCTGACCGCCGGGGGCGAGGTTACTCCTCGCCCTCAAGCTGGGTGCGCATCTCGCGCAGCACCGGCAGCACGGCGCGCACCCGTTCGGCGCCGATTGCCTGCACCACCTCGCCGATCAGCGGCGCGATGGCCTGCACCGCCGCATCGCGCGCCGAACGCCCGGCGGGGCTGATCGCCACGAACTTGCGCCGCGCATCGTCCCAATCGGGGCGGATATGCACATGGCCCGCCCATTCCAGCTTGGTCAGCGTATTGGTCATCGCGCCGCGCGTGACATGAAAGCTGCGCGCCAGTTGCGCGGGGGTGCGTTCCTCATTGATGCGGGCCAGATGGTTCAGCACCCCGAAATGCGACAGCTCCATCCCCTTGGGCAGCACCTTGGAGATGCGGTTGCGCGCCAGCTGATCGGCCATGAACAGCTCGCCGAACAGCGCGATCGCCAGATCGTCGGTCTTTTCCGCCATCACGGCCCCTCGAAATCGCGATCATGCGACAGCGAGGGCACGCGCCCCCGCGCCCGCGCCACCTCGGCCAGATCGAGATCGACCAGCGTCACGCCCGGATCGGTGCCCGCATCCACCAGCACCTCGCCCCAGGGCGCGATGGCCAGGCTGTGCCCATGGGTGCGCCGGCCCTTGCCCTGCGTCTCGGGGTGAAAGCCGGTCTGCGCCGGGGCCAGCACGAAACAGCCTGTCTCGATCGCGCGCGCGCGCAACAGCGTTTCCCAATGCGCCTCGCCCGTGAGGTGGTTAAAGGCGGCGGGCACGGTCAGGATCTGCGCGCCGCCCTGCGCCAACCGGCGGAACAGATGCGGAAAGCGCAGGTCGTAACAAACCGCCATGCCGATCGCGCCCAGCGGCGTCTGCGCCACCACCGCCCGCGTGCCGGGGCGATAGGCGGCGCTTTCGCGATAGACCTCGGTTTCCGACACGTTCACATCGAACATGTGGATCTTGTCATAGCGCGCCGCGATGCTGCCATCGGGGGCGATCAGGAAAGACCGGTTGGCAAAGCGCCCGTCCGCATCATGCGTCAACACCCCCAGCGAGCCGATCAGCACCCAGATGCCAAGCGCGGCCGCCTCGGCCCGCAGCGCGGCCAGCGTGGCGTCCTCTTCCTCGTGGCGCAGGGTGGCGCGCTGGTGGTCGCGGCTGGAGCTGAGCATGTTGGTGCATTCCGGCGTCAGCACCAGTTCGGCCCCACCCGCCGCCGCCGCGCGCAGAAAGGTCAGCGTCTCCGGCAGGTTCGCCGCCGGATCGTCGGTCACCGTCAGTTGGACAAGGGCGCAACGCATCGCTCAATCCGCCAGAAGCGGGTCAAGCCTGCCCTCGGCATCCAGCGCGTGAATGTCGTCGCTGCCGCCCACATGCCGCCCGCCAATAAAGATCTGCGGCACGGTGCGCCGTCCGCCCGCGCGGTCGGTCATCGCAGCGCGGAGCGCAGGGTCGCGGCTCACGTCGATCTCGGTATAGGCGGCGCCCTTCTTTCCCAGCAGCCGCTTGGCGGCGGCGCAATAGGGGCAGGTCGGGGTGGTGTAAATCTCGACGGGTTTCATGGCAGGATCCGTGGCAAGGGCAGTTTTGCCGCGAACTATAGGCATTTACCCTTCTTTCGCAACGCGACACATCACCAGAACATCGACCCGCGCCGCCCCCGCGGCCAGAAGCGCGTCGGCGCAGGCGCCCAGCGTGGCACCCGAGGTCATCACGTCATCCACCAGCAGCACGGGCCGAGCCTGCACCTGCCAGCTGCGTTTTTCATTCACGCGAAACGCCTCTTGCACGTTCAGGAACCGCCCCTCGCGGTCGCGCCCCTCCTGGCTGCGGGTGTTGCGGCGGCGGATCAGCAGATCGGGGCAATGCGGCAGATCGGCCAGCCGTGCCAGCCCCGAGGCCAGCAGCGCCGACTGGTTGTAACGCCGCCGCACCAGCCGCATCCAGTGCAGCGGCACCGGCGCGATCAGCGTATCGGGCTGCAAGAGCGGCCCGGCCGCCCGATGCATCCAGCCCGCCACCGGCTGCGCCAGATCAAGCCGGTCGCCATGTTTCAGCGCCATGACCATCTGGCGGGCATTGTCGCGATAAAGCATGGCAGCGCGCCCCCGGCTCCAGGGGCGGGCGATGGTCAGGCATTCGTCGCATTGCACCGCGCCCTCGGCATCATCCCCGGGCAGGGGCGTGCCGCAGCAATCGCAAACTAGCCCGGTGACAAAGGGCGTATCGCGCCAGCATTTCGCGCACAGCCCGAAATCGGTGGTCACAAGCGCATCGCAGCTCAGGCATTGCGGCGGGTAAATCAGTTGCACCGCGGCTTGCAATCTCATCCGACCCTCCTATGGTCTCGGCGATCAAGGAGAGCCGCATGACCCCCCCGCCGCTGACAGACCGCGCCGCCCTGACCCGGAACCGCCGCCGCGCCCGGCGCGACGCGCTGTTCCTGCATGACGAAGCCGTCTTCGAGGTTCAGGAAAGACTCCTCGCGGTTAACAGGCAGTTTACGAAACCTGCCATCGTCACGCCTTTCGCAGAAATCTGGCGCGACCTGTTGCCCGGCGCGCGCATCGTCGCGGATGATGACCTGCTCGACCTCGCGCCCGGGGCGCATGATCTGGTGATCCACGCGCTTGGCCTGCACTGGGCGAATGATCCGGTGGGCCAGCTGGTGCAATGCCGCCGCGCGCTGCAACCCGACGGGCTGCTGATGGCCTTTACCCTGGGCGGCCAGACCCTGCACGAACTGCGGGCAAGCCTGGCCGGCGCCGAGGCCGCGCTGACCGGCGGCCTGTCGCCCCGTGTGCTGCCCATGGGCGAGATCCGCGATCTGGGCGCCTTGCTGCAACGTGCAGGGCTGGCGCTGCCGGTGGCCGACGGGTTCACCCGCACCGCCAGCTATCGCGACATGTTTCACCTGATGGCCGATCTGCGCGCCATGGGCGAGACCAATGCCCTGACCGAACGCCTGCGCCACCCCACACGGCGCAGCCTGTTTGTCGATGCCGCCCGCCGCTATGCCGAAAGCTTTGCCACCGCCGACGGGCGCATCGCCGCCAGTTTCGAGGTGATCTGCCTGACCGGCTGGGCGCCGCATGAAAGCCAGCAAAAACCGCTGCGGCCCGGCTCGGCCATCGCGCGCCTGGAAGACGCGCTGAAGGCTGCGACAAAACAGGGTGGTTGACCCCGCGCGCCGCGCCGCTATCTGGGAAAGGCAGGAATGAAGGAGAACGCGATGCTGGATGCGCTGCGCGAAACCATGGCCCGGATGATCCGCCCCGGCGAGGAACGGCTGGAACATGCCCCCGCCACGCACCCGCCTGTCGCGGCGCGCAAGATCGGCGTGCTGCTTGCCAATCTCGGCACGCCGGACGCGACCGATTACTGGTCCATGCGGCGCTATCTGAACGAGTTTCTGTCGGACAAGCGGGTGATCGACTATCCGGCCTGGAAATGGCAGCCGCTGTTGCAGCTGATCATCCTGTCCAAGCGGCCCTTCACCAGCGGCGCCAATTACAAGCTGATCTGGGATCAGGAGCGCGACGAAAGCCCCCTGATGACCATCACCCGCGACCAGACCGAAGCCGTGGCCGCCGCCCTGCAAGCCGATCTGGGCGATAGCGTCATGGTCGATTTCTGCATGCGCTATGGCAATCCTTCAACGGAATCGAAGGTCAGGGCCATGGTGGCGGCGGGCTGCGAAAAGATCCTGTTCTGCCCGCTTTACCCGCAATATGCCGGCGCGACGACCGCGACCGCGAATGACCAGTTCTTTCGCGCGCTGATGAAGGAAAAGCGCCAGCCCGCCGCGCGCACCCTGCCGGAATATTTCGACCATCCGCAGTATATCGACGCCCTCGCGCAATCGGTGGAGACGGCCTATGCCGGCCTTGACCACCGGCCCGATGTGCTGGTCGCGTCCTATCACGGCATGCCGCAACGCTATCTGATGGAAGGCGACCCCTACCATTGCCAGTGTCAGAAGACCTCGCGCCTGCTGCGGGAACGGCTGGGCTGGGACAAGGGCGAGATCCTCACCACCTTCCAGTCGGTCTTTGGCACCGAGGAATGGCTGCGCCCCTATACGGTCGAACATGTCGCCGAACTGGCGAAGCAGGGCAAGAAACGCATCGCCGTGATCGCCCCGGCCTTCAGCGCCGACTGCATCGAGACGCTGGAGGAAATCAACGGCGAGATCCGCGAAAGTTTCGAACATGCCGGGGGCGAGGTCTTTACCTATATCCCCTGCCTGAATGCCGGGCCCGCGCATATCGCCGCGCTGACCGCGGTGATTCGCGACAATCTGGCCGGCTGGGTCTGAAAACACAAAAGGCGCCGGGTTGCCCCGACGCCTTTCATAACTGGAAAACAGCGCAGCTCAGTTGGCGACGGCAGCAGCCACAACCAGCAGGAGCAGCAGCGGAACCACGACGCCGCCGGCCGACGACGAAGTGCCATTCACAACGACTTCTTCTTCCATCACCGGCTGGACCATGCCGCCCGCGAAAGCGGTCGAGGTAGCGAGCGACAGGGCGGCAGCGAGAGCGAGTTTTTTCATGATGACCTCCAGATAGAACCTGATGCCCGGGTTTGCAGAGTGGGACATCAGGCCACGAACAGACCTCGTGTTGGCCTTGTAGCACGGCCAATCTTTCTGGCAACGGGGCGCATATGGCGCCCCGTTCGAGTCGCCTCAAGGCGTCAAATCAGCAACACCTGCGCACCGACCTGCACCAGATCGTAAAGTTCCTCGACATGTTCGTTATACATGCCGATGCAGCCATTCGACGACTTGCGCCCGATCTTGCGCGTGTCATGCGTGCCGTGGATGCGGTAATATTCCCAGGACAGCCACATGGCGCGCGTGCCCAGCGGACAATCCGGCCCGGGCGGGATGAAATCCGGCCAGTCGGGATTGCGTTCCTTCATCGAAGGCGTCGGGCGCCAGCTGGGCGCGGGGTCTTTCTTGATGATGCTGGTCCGGCCCAGACGGGTCAGCTCCGGCGAGACGGGAACCGAGGTCGGATAGAGCTTGTAGACCGACTGGTCGGCAGACCAGAAATGCAGCGCCCGCGACTGCGTATCGACCAGCAGCGCCCCGTTCTTCAGATCCGGGAAATACGACTGCCAGTCCAGCATGCGAAAGCTGGCGATATTGCTGCGCACCGGCGCCTGTTCGGCCAGCGCCGGCCATGCGGAGGCGCCCAGCACCGCCGCCGCGCCACCCAGAACTGCCCGGCGGCTGGGCTTGAACGTCATGTCCGAAGACATCCGCGATCTCCTTAGATTGCACTTTGGGCGGTTTTTAGCCGCTGCAACGCCGCATCGCAAATCAAACAGGTGTCATTCGGCGAATTCACGCAGAGTTGGGTTTGATCCTGCACATGTGATTGGCTAAAGACAGCAGGTCCGAAGCCTTTGGTGTTTGAGAAATGACGAAACTTACCGTGCTTGCGGTCTGCGCTACCGCCTTTCTGGCGGCCTGTTCCTCGGCGCCGACCGGGCCGCAACTGGGGCCTGACGGCCGCCCGCTGCCGACGATCTACAAGATCGACAAGCGCAGCGAGGCAGAGATCCCCGTGCGGGTGCGCGATTCGCTGAACACGCTGCGCGCCGCGCGTGGTCTGGCTCCGCTGGAATTCAACGCGGCCCTCAACGCCGCGGCGCTGGCCCATGCGCGCGACATGTCGGCCCAGGGTCGGCCCTGGCATTTCGGCTCTGACGGATCGTCGCCGCTGGTGCGGGCGCAACGCGCCGGCTATGGCGGCCACCTTCAGGGCGAACTGATCGCGGAAACCTATGAATCCGATCTGGAGACCTTGGCGGAATGGTCGGGTCAGGCCGATACGCTGGGCGTGATGATGGATGCCGCCGCCAATGAAATGGGCTTTTCCTGGTATCAGGAACCCGGTGGCAAGATCTGGTGGACGCTGGTCACCGGCGACCGCACCCGCCCGCCGGTCGCCAATGTGACCTCGCTGGCGCTTGGCCGCACCGTCACCTCCGAGATGGACAACCTCGCGGCCGCCCAATAAGGCCCGCGACCCCGCACGAAACGAAAAAGGGGGCCAGCGGCCCCCTTTCTGCCGTCAGGGCAGGATATAGATCGGCGTATATTGCCGCAGCATGGAATAGACCTCTTCCATCTCGCTGTCGGTGATGGCGATGCAGCCCGCCGTCCAGTCGCCCTTGTTGATGCCCTTGTAGCGCGACCGCCCATGAATCATGATGTCCCCGCCGGGCGATTTGCCCTGCGCCTCGGCAAAGGCGACATCGTTCTGGTTCGGGTAGGAAATCCCGACAGACAGGTGATAGCGGCTCTTGGGGTTGTGGTAAGAGATGTAATAGGCGCCTTCCGGGGTCTTGCCGTCGCCCTCGAACTGCTTGTGGCCGACCGGGGCAAAGCCCAGCGAAATATCGTATTGCTTCAGCACCTTGTCATTGTGCAGCAGATACATCTTGCGATCGGCCTTGTGGACCTGGATCGCCGTCACCGCCGGGCCGTGATAGCTGCGGAACTTGCCGCCACCGCCACAGGCGGCCAGCCCGAAGGCCAGCGTGACCAGAATCAGGATGCGCAGGAATGTCATGGAACTGCCCGAGTGTTTTTCTGCCCCTTAGCGGTTTTCGCATGTTCTGCAAAGCCCGCAAAGGTGCGCCGGCGCACAACCGGATCACGGCTGCGTGCGCATGTCAGCGGCAGAAGCGCGCGGCCAGCTCCACATGGGCCGACCAGCGGAACTGGTCCACCACCTGCACCCAATCCAGCCGGTATCCCGCCGCGACCAGCACCGCCGCATCGCGCGCAAAGGTCACCGGATTGCACGACACCATGGCAATCACCGGCACCGCACTGCGCGCCAGCGTCGCGGTCTGCGCCTCGGCCCCGGCGCGGGGCGGGTCGATGACCACCGCCTCCACGCCCTTGAACTCATCCGGCTCCAGCGGACGGCGGAACAGGTCGCGGGTCTCGCAGGTCACGCGATGCAGGCCGCCGACCTGACGCCAGCCCTTGTCCAGCGCGGCCATCATCGCGGCGTCGCCCTCAACCGCGTGAATATCGGCCTGTTCCGACAGCGGCAGCGCAAAGGTGCCTGCCCCCGCGAACAGATCGGTGATGCGGGTCGCGCGGCCCACGGCCTCTTGCACGGCAGCCAGCAGCGCGGCTTCGCCCTCGGCCGTCGCCTGAAGAAAGGCCCCGGGCGGCGGCGCCACCAGCGCCTTGCCAAAGCGCTGCATCGGCGCGGCGCGCAGGGCGACCACCTCATCGCCCCAGGTCAGTCGCGACAGGCCCCGCGCCTCGGCGATGCGGGCCAGCGCCAGCCGCAGCTCGGCATCCAGCGGCTTGCCCCCCGTCACCACCACATCCGGCCCGGCCAGCGTGCGCGTGACCGAAAGGTCAAGCTCGGCCGTGCGCGACCCGCCGGCCACCACCAGCGCCTCCAGCGCGGGCAGGGCGGCCATCAGATCGGGATGGAGCAGCTGGCATTGCGGCACCGGGATGATGAGGTTCGACCCGCGCGCGTGAAAACCGATCAGCGCACCGCCCTTGGTGCGCCGCGCCGCCAGCGTCGCCCGTCGCCGCGATCGGGGCGGCGAGGTCACGATGGAACGCAGCGCCGCCTCAAGCCCCTGCCCCGCCAGTGCCCCGCGCACGATCCCCAGCTTCCAGTCCGCCACGAAACCGTCGCGGGCATGCTGCATCAGACAGCCGCCACAGCTTTTGGCATGGGCGCAGGGTGCCTTGATCCGGTCAGGCGAAGGGGTGACGATCTTCGGCGCCAGCAGAGTGCCGCCCGACAGATCGCCCTCGATCTCTTCGCCCGGCAGCATGCCCGGCACATAGACCGGCCCCTCCGGACCTTCGGCGATGCCGTCACCCAGATGGCCCAGCCGTGCGATCGTCAGTTTCATTCCGCTGCCTCGTCGGTGACAATGAAGCCCCCCGATTGCCTGTTCCAGTAGCGGGCGTAAAGCCCCCCCTTGGCCAAAAGCGCCTCATGGCTGCCTTCCTCGACGATGCGCCCTTCATCCAGCACGATGATCCGGTCCATCGCCGCGATGGTCGAAAGCCGGTGCGCGATGGCCAGCACCGTCTTGCCCTGCATCACCCGGTCCAGCGCCTCCTGGATACTGGCCTCCACTTCGCTGTCCAGCGCCGAGGTTGCCTCGTCCAGCACCAGGATCGGCGCATCCTTGAGAAAGGCCCGCGCCAGCGCGATGCGCTGCCGCTGCCCGCCCGACAGCTTCACCCCGCGTTCGCCCAGAAAGGCGTCATAGCCCTTGCGGCCCTGATGATCTTCCATCGCCATGATGAAACCATGCGCCTCGGCGGCCTGCGCGGCGGCGATGATCTCGGCCTCGGTGGCATCGGGGCGGCCATAGGCGATGTTGTCGCGCGCCGACCGGTTGAACATCGCGGTTTCCTGCGTGACCATGCCGATCTGCCGGCGCAGGCTTTCCTGTGTCACGTCGCGCACGTCATGACCATCGACCAGAACGCGCCCCTTTTCGCAGTCATAGAGCCGCAAAAGCAGCGAAACCAGCGTCGATTTCCCGGCGCCCGAAGCCCCGACAATGCCGATCTTCTCGCCCGCCGCGATATGCAGCGTAACACCGTCGATGCCGCCACGCCGGCGCCCATAGGCAAAGCTTGCCGCCTCATAGGCCACCCGCCCCTTGATGCGCGGCAGGTCCAGCGCATCGGGCGCATCGGCCAGGACATGCGGCTGCGCCAGGGTGCGCATGCCGTCCTCCACCTCGCCCACGCTGGTATAGATCGACATCAGGGTAAAGCTGACCCAGCCGGTCATCTGCGCGATGCGCATCGCCACCGCGCCGGCCGCCGCGATATCGCCCGCCGTGGCATGGCCCGATTGCCACAGCCAGACCGTGCCCCCGATCAGCAAGACCGGCAGCACCCCCGCCAGCGTCATCAGCGCAAAGCGGAACCAGGTGGAGATCTGCCCGAATTCGAGACTACGCTCGCGGAAAACCTCCATGCTTTTCAGCGCCACGCGATCCTCGAAAGCGGCATGGGCAAACAGTTTCACCGTCTTGATATTGGTGATCGTGTCCACCACCTGACCCGAGACCATGGCCCGCGCCCCCGCCCGCGCCGCCGAATTTCCCTTCACCTTGGGCAGAAAGAACCGCACCAGCGCCAGATAGGCGACAAGCCATGCCAGCAAGGCCAGCGCGATGCGCGCGTCGATGGAAATCAGGAACACCGCCGACCCGATCACCGAGGCCAGCGCGAAACAGACGGTGTTGATCACCTCGGTCGCGACATCGGTCACCGCCCGCGCAGCCTGCATCTGCTTTTGCGCGATGCGCCCGGCAAAGTCATTGTCAAAGAAGGTGACCGCCTGCCCCAGCGTCCAGCGATGCAGCCGGCTCAGCACCAGGGGCATGACATTCGGCCCCACGATGATCGAGTTCGACGCGGCCGAGGCCGCCATGGCCAGGGGCCGCAACAGCAGGTAAAACAGCAAAAACAGCAAGAGCAGAGACATGTTCTGCGCAAAGAACCCGACCGGCCCGTGATTGACCGCCGCATCCACCACCCAGCCCAGGATCAGCGCCGAAACCACCTCGGTCGTGCCGGCCAGCGACGAAATCACCCCCGCCACGATCAGCGGCGCCCACGCCCCGCGCAGACACCAGCGAAAGAACGGGCCAAGCATCTGGGGCGGCTGCCCCTCGGCGGGGCGAAACGCGTCGATCAGGCCACCAAGGCGCCGGGTCAGGTTCATGCCGCATCCTCTGTTCCGATGAAGCCCCCCGACTGCCGCGCCCAGAACCGGGCATAAAGCCCGCCCTGCGCCAGCAATTCGGCATGGCTGCCATCCTCGGCCACAGCGCCATCCTCCAGCACCACGATCCGGTCCATCGCCGCGATGGTCGAAAGCCGGTGCGCGATGGCGATCACCGTCTTGCCCTCCATCACGCCATAAAGCGCATCCTGAATCGCCGCCTCCACCTCGCTGTCCAGCGCGCTGGTCGCCTCGTCCAGAATGAGGATCGGCGCATCCTTCAGGATCACCCGCGCCAGCCCGATGCGCTGCCGCTGCCCGCCCGAAAGCTTGACCCCCCGCTCACCCACATGGGCATCGTAGCCGCGCCGCCCCTCCGGGTCTTCCAGCGTCAGGATGAATTCATGCGCCTCGGCCCGCCGGGCGGCGGCGATCATCTGATCTTCGGTGGCGTCGGGCCGACCATACAAGATGTTTTCCCGAACCGAGCGGTGCAACAGGCTCGAATCCTGCTGAACCATGCCGATTTCGCGGCGC
>Ga0209053_1000453_pt1 | contig 28859 bp, 22 predicted proteins | sample EBPBio152010_DNA_FD_185864 | JGI IMG/M metagenome (GOLD analysis project Ga0209053, IMG submission 185864) | Wastewater treatment Type I Accumulibacter community from EBPR Bioreactor in Madison, WI, USA - Reactor 1_7/15/2010_ DNA (SPAdes)... | ecosystem: Engineered > Bioreactor > EBPR >... | reverse complement strand
CTGCTCTATCTCGGCTATGTTGGCTACTCGATCGTCTTCTCTTTTGCGGCTGGTGCGCTCATTGTCGGGCGGATCGATGCGGCCTTCGCGCGGATGCTGCGCCCGTGGAACCTCGTCGCGTGGATCACGCTGACTTTGGGCATCGCGATGGGCTCCTACTGGGCCTATTACGAGCTGGGGTGGGGCGGCTACTGGTTCTGGGACCCGGTGGAGAATGCCTCGCTGATGCCCTGGCTCACGGGCACCGCGCTTCTGCACTCCGCAATCGTGATGGAAAAGCGCGAGGCGCTCAAGATCTGGACGATCCTGCTCGCGATCATCACCTTTTCGCTTTCGCTGCTAGGCACCTTCCTCGTGCGTTCAGGTGTGCTGACTTCGGTGCATGCTTTCGCGGTGGACCCTGAGCGCGGATTGTTCATCCTCATCATCCTCATCGCCTTCATCGGTGGCTCTTTCACCTTGTTCGCGCTGCGGGCGCGGGCCATGGAGTCCGGTGGGCTATTCGCTCCGGTCAGCCGTGAAGGCGCGCTGGTGCTGAACAACTTGTTCCTCGCGGTGGCCTCGCTCGCCGTGCTGGTGGGCACGCTCTACCCGCTCGCGCTGGAGGGTGTGACGGGCCAGAAGATCTCCGTCGGCCCGCCCTTCTTCAATCTCACGGTCGTCCCTTTGATGCTGCCGCTCTTCGTGGCGATCCCCTTCGGTCAGCGCCTCGCCTGGAAGCGCGGCGACCTGCTCGGGGTGACGCAGCGCATGGGACTCGCCATTGGCCTGAGCTTCATCGCGACGCTCATTGCAGCTTACTATATCGGGCGTGGTCCGGCCCTGGCGATCGTTGCGATTGGCCTTGGAATCTTCATCCTGCTGGCCTCGCTGGATGAAATCCGCGAGCGCGCCATGCGGGGCGGCACGAGCGGTGCGCTCCGGCGCCTCATTGGTTTGCCGCGCACCTTCGTAGCGACCGCTCTGGCCCATGCCGGGGTCGGTATCATGGTGATCGGCATCGCCTTCACGGCCTTCGAGAAGGAGGCGATCCTCTCGATGAAGCCCGGCGAGAGCGTGAAGCTCGGCGAATATACGCTCACCCTGCGGGGTATCGCGCCCTATACCGGTCCCAACTACACCTCAACGGTCGCGCGCTTCTCGGTGCATGATGGCACGCGTGAAGTCGCGGAGTTGCGCCCGGCGAAGCGCGTCTATATCGGGCGGCAGATGCCGACTTCTGAAGTCGGCCGTCATCGTGTCGGCTTCTCCGAGGTCTATGTTGCCATTGGCGAAACCTCCGATGGAGCGCATGTTGATCTCCGCGCCTATTGGAAGCCCTTCGTGACCCTGATCTGGCTTGGTCCGGCGCTGATGGCGCTGGCAGGCCTTCTCTCGCTCACGGATCGTCGCCTACGCGTTGGCGCACCGCGCGTCGCCGCCCGGCGACCGGAACGGCTGGAGCCGGCGGAATGAGCAGGCTTTCCCGCCGTGTGCTGGTCTTCGGGGCGCTGGCATTGTCCGGCGCCGCATATGCCGTGCAGCCCGGCGAGCAATTGAAGGACCCGGAGCAGGAAGCGCGCGCCCGCAAGCTTTCGGCTGAATTGCGTTGTCTCGTCTGCCAGAACCAGTCCATCGACGATTCTGATGCGGAACTCGCCCGCGATCTTCGTCGCCTTGTGCGCGAGCGCATTTCGGCAGGGGACAGCGATAGCACCATTCGTCAGTTTCTTGTGGCGCGCTATGGCGAGTTCGTGCTGCTGCGCCCGCCTTTCTCCGCTTCCACCGCCCTGCTGTGGAGCCTCCCGGCCCTTGCGCTGATCGGCGGGATTTTCGCTGCGCGTTCGCTGTTCGGCCGGCCCGTCGAGGCTGTCGCGACGCCCGAAGCCGCACCCCTCGCCGAAAGCGAGAAAGAAGCGCTGGAAGCTCTGCTCGACAAGCGCGACCGGGCCTGATCTCCCTACCTTACGGAATTGTCATCCGTCCGAAAGCTTCGAGCGAGATGCTTGCAGGCATTATCGGCTCCAAGGTCCTGTGGCTGGCCAAAGCACCCTCCGTCGCCCCCCGCTCCACAGCCGGACGCAGGACCGAACTCCCCTTCGCCTTGACGGCGCTGGCTCGCGCGTGGCGTTGTGTCGGGGCACCTGAACGAGCCATTCCCGCATGAAAATCCTCGTAGTCGAAGATGATCCCGAAGCCGGTCGCTACCTCGCACGCGCCCTGAACGAGGCGGGGCACGTTGCCGACCTCGCCGCTGACGGCGAAGTGGGGCTCGAAATGGCGATGGCGGGAAGCTATGATGTTCTTGTCGTCGATCGCATGCTCCCGAAGCGCGATGGCCTCTCGCTGATCATGGCCCTCCGCGCGGAAAAGCGCACGACGCCCGTGCTCATTCTTTCCGCGCTGGGGCAGGTGGATGACCGCGTGCTCGGCCTGCGCGCCGGCGGCGACGATTACCTCACCAAGCCCTATGCCTTCACGGAGTGCCTCGCACGCGTGGAAGCGCTCGCGCGCCGCCAGAACCCGCAAAGCGCACAGCTAACTTATAAGGTCGGCGATCTTGAACTCGACCGCCTCGCGCATCGCGTGAGCCGTGCGGGCGAGGATATTCCGCTCCAGCCGCGCGAATTCCGCCTGCTCGAATATCTCATGCGCCATGCGGGACAGGTGGTGACGCGCACCATGCTGCTCGAAAATGTGTGGGATTACCATTTCGACCCGCAGACCAACGTCATTGATGTCCACGTTTCGCGCCTGCGCAGCAAAATCGAGCGCAAGGGGCATGCGACGCTCCTGCACACCATTCGCGGGGCGGGCTACATGATCCGCGATCCCGGCCGCTGAGGCATGGCCCCGGGCTCTCCCCCCTCGACGCAGGAACGCGGCTGGCTCGCCGGGCTCGGTCGCATGGCGCGCACCACGGCCTTCAAGCTCTCCGCCTTCTATCTTCTGATTTTTGCGCTCTTCTCCGGCATCATCCTTGGCTACATTGCCTGGAATACGCGCCGCCTGCTTGATGCGCAGATCACCGAGACGATCGAGACCGAGATCAACGCGCTTGCCGAGCAATACCGCCAGGGTGGTCTGCGCCGCCTTGTCGCGGTCATCGAGCGGCGCGGGCGGCAGAGCGGCTCCTTCCTCTACCTGCTGATCGATTCGCGCGGCGATGCCATGACCGGCAACGCCATCCTCCGCGTGCCGGTGCAGAGTGTCAGTCCCGGCTGGAGCGAGATGCGTTACAACTGGCCTGACGAGGCCGATGATATCGCTCGTCGCGCCAAGGTGCGCACCTTCATCCTGCCCTCTGGCCTGCGGCTCTTCGTCGGGCGCGACTTGGAGGAACAGGACCGGCTGCAGATCACCATCCGCCGGGCGCGTGGCATCTCGCTGCTGCTCGTGCTGCTGATGGGCGGATTTGGCGCATGGTTCGTGACGAAACGCGTGCTGAAGCGCGTGGAGGGTGTCGCCACAACCTCTACCGCGATCATGGCCGGCAACCTCTCCGAACGCCTGCCGGTGACCAACACGAACGACGAGTTCGATCGCCTCGCTTTGCATCTCAATGCCATGCTCGACCGCATTGGTGAGTTGATGACCGGCCTGCGTGACCTCTCGGACAATGTGGCGCATGACCTCCGCACGCCGCTCACGCGTCTGCGCAACGGCGCGGAGGATGCGCTGCGCAAGGCCGAGACGCTGGAGGATGCCCGCGCCGCGCTCGAACGCGCCATCGAGGAAAGCGATAACCTGCTGCGCATCTTCGACGCCCTGCAGATGATCGCGCGCGCCGAGAGCGGCAATCTCGCCACCTCCCTGAAACCCCAGAAGTTGGAAGAAATCGTCTCAAGCCTGGCGGAACTCTATGAGCCGCTGGCGGAAGAAGCGGGCCTCACCTTCGAAACGAGGATCGGCACCGACCTCTTGGCCAACGCCAATCGAGAACTGATCGGGCAGGCCTTGTCGAACCTCTTCGATAACGCGCTGAAATACGGCGTGAAGCCGGAAGGCGGGGGTGGGTCGCTCATCGTCACGGCAGAGAAATCCGGTGGGCAGATCCGCATCGCGGTGGCCGATCGAGGCGAGGGCATCCCGGAGGATAAGCGCGCTGCCGTTGTCGAACGCTTTGTGCGGCTCGATGCCAGCCGCGCGAAACCCGGCCTCGGCCTCGGGCTTTCGCTCGTCGCGGCGGTGGCGCGCCTGCATGGCGGCGAATTGCGTCTCGAAGACAATGCGCCCGGCCTGCGCGCGGTGCTGGTGCTGCCGGAAGCAGTGGGTTCTGCCGGAAGAAGCCTTGCGCAAGGGCTTGCCCTGCCCGAAAAAGAGGCATGAACACACCCGCCTCGCTTCTCTCCCGCCTCGTTTCCGCTCCGAAATCCGGAAAGCCCGGCGCATCCCGTCTCGCGGATGTGCTGGCCGAGGAGGAGGCGCAGCCGCTCGCTGACCTGCTGGAGGGGCATGAGGCAGGCAAGGCGATGCTGGCCGGCATCGCGGAAGGCTCGCCCTTCCTCTGGCGGCTCGTGCGGCGAGACCCGGCGGGTGCCGCCGAATTGCTGGCTGCGTCACCGGAATCTGGCCTTGAGGCCATCTTCGAGAGCATGCGTGCTGCCGGCCGCGCGGGCGATCTTCAGGCCGGCATGAAGGCGCTACGCCAAGCCCGCAACCGCCACGCGCTTCTTGTGGCTATGGCTGATCTCGGCGGCGTCTTCGATATCATTGCTGTCACTCGCGCGCTGTCTGACCTCGCTGATGAGGCAACGCGCGCAGCCCTGCAGATCGCGATTGCCCAGCATGGCAGCGACCTTGCGATTCCCGATCGCGCGAAGCCTTTCGAAGGCCTCGGCCTCTTCGTGCTGGCCCTCGGCAAGCATGGCGGGCGCGAACTTAACTATTCCTCCGACATCGATCTCGGGTGCTTCTACGATCCCGAGGCGCCGGCCTTGCGTGATCGTGCCGATCACCTCGATCGCTGCGTCGCGATCATCAAGGCGATGGCGAACATCCTCTCCCAGCGCACGGCGGATGGCTATGTGCTGCGCGTCGATCTGCGTCTCCGGCCCGATCCCGGCACCACGCCCATCGCCATGCCGGTCAACGCCGCGCTCGCCTATTACGAAACGGTGGGCCAGAACTGGGAACGCGCGGCGATGATCAAAGCTCGCGTCGTGGCGGGCGACGAGGCCGCCGGCACGGCCTATCTCCACGAATTGCAGCCCTTCATCTGGCGGAAATACTTCGATTACGGAGCGATCGCTGATATCCACGCCATGAAACGGCAGATCTATGCCGTGAAGGGGCATGACCAGATCGCGATTTCCGGGCATGATCTCAAACTCGGGCGCGGCGGCATCCGCGAGATCGAGTTCTTCGTGCAGACCCAGCAGCTGGTTTATGGCGGGCGGCGTCCTTCCTTGCGCGGCTCGCGCACGCTCGACATGCTCGATGCGCTCTGCCGCGAGACCTGGATTACGCCCGAGGCCGCGAAAGACCTGACCGAGGCCTATGGAATTCTGCGCACGCTGGAACACCGCGTGCAGATGATCAACGATGAGCAGACGCAGAAACTGCCGAAATCCGATGAGGATCTTGGCTGTTTCGCCCGCTTTTGCGGGATGACGCGCGCGCAATTCGACAAGCACCTGACGCGCGCCCTGAAGAAGGTGGAGCACCATTACGCCCGCCTGTTCGAAGGTGGCCCGGCTTTGGCGTCTGGGGCCGGCAGTCTGGTCTTCACCGGCGTCGATACCGATCCCGAGACGCGCGAAACGCTGAAGCGCCTCGGCTTCAAGCAGCCGGAAATGGTGGCGGAAACCGTGCGCGGCTGGCATTTCGGCCGCCGCCCGGCGGTCACCACGCCGCGAGCCCGTGAAGTGCTGACGGAGCTTGTTCCCGGCCTGCTCGAAAGCTTCGGTCGCGCATCGGACCCCGATGGCGCGATCCTCGCGCTGGATGGCGCCCTCCAGCGCATGCCCGCGGCGGTGGAGCTGTTCACGATCCTCAATTCCAATGCGAGCCTGCGCCAGCTTTTCGCGGAATGCCTCGGCACCGCGCCGCGCCTGTCGCAGATGGTTGCGCAATCGCCGCACGTGCTCGATGTGCTGGTCGATCCGGATTTCTCAAACCTCGGGGCAGACCCGGAAACGCGTCTGGGTCCGCGCCTTGACCGCGAGACCGATTACGAAATGGCGCTGGAGCGCGCGCGGCATCTTCTGCGCGGAGAGCGCTTTCTCATCGGCACGCGGGCTTTTTCGCGGCTCATTCCCGTGAGGGAGCTGGGCGAGGCGCATACCGTGCTGGCCGAGGCCACATTGCGCCTCGTTTTCACGCGCGTGCGGCGCGAATTCGCCGAACGGCATGGGCAAATCCCCGACGGTCAGGTCGCGATCATTGGCTATGGCAAGGCCGGTTCGCGCGAACTCACCGCCAATTCCGATCTCGATCTCGTGGTGGTCTATGATGCCCCCGGCGACGTCTGGTCGGATGGCGAGAAATCGCTGATGACCAGCGAATACTACGCGAAGCTTACGCAGCGCCTTGTAGCGGCGCTCTCAGCACCTATGCGCGCCGGCACACTCTACGAGGTTGATCTGCGCCTGCGCCCCTCGGGCAAGAAGGGCCCTGTCGCGGCTTCGCTCACGGCGTTCCGCGCCTATTTCGGCTCGGATGAAAGCGATCTCTGGGAGCATCTCGCGCTGTCGCGCGCGCGCGTCATCACGGGCGATGCGGCGCTGGCCTCAGAGCTTTCCGGCAGCATCCAGGCGCTGGTCGGCACGAAGCGCGACGCCACGAAGGTGAAGCGCGAAACCGCCGCCATGCGCGCGCTGATGCACACCGAAAAGCCGGGCCGCGACCGCTTCGATGTGAAGGATCGGCCCGGTGGGCTGGTGGATCTGGAATTCATCACGCAGGCTTTCGCGCTCATCCATGCCAGCGAACACCCGGCCCTTGCGATCGGGAACACCCGCGCGCGGCTTGCCGCTGCGGGGGAGGCGGGGTTGCTCACCGAAGAGGAGACCGAAACGCTGCTCGCGGCGTGGGATCTGCAGATCGGCTTCCAGCAGGTGGCCCGGCTCGTGTTGCCCGGCGCCTTCTTGGAGGTCGAGACCAGCCTCACCCTGCGCCGGCAGATCGCGCGTTTGCTGGATTACCCGGATTTCCCGCCGCTATCGGCGGATCTCGATCGGCTCCAGCACGAGGTGCGCGCGATTTTCGTGAAGCGGATCGGCGCGGTGAAATAATCAGGCCATCGGCAGGTCGAGCTGGCGCGGGCGCTGCACGATCGGCAGATGCACCATGGTCAGCGCACCGAGCTGAGGCGTGGAGCGGATGCGCAGCGTGCCGCCCTGCAACTCGATGAGGCTGCGCGCGATCGCCACGCTAAGGCCCGAGCCCTTGCAGCCATCATGCAGCATGCCGTCGATATGCCCGAAGGGCTTCGTGAGCGTGCCGATATCGCTTTCCGAGAGATGGCAGCCCCGATCGGAGATAAAGACATTGATGTAATCGCCCTGCCGGCGTGCCCGCATGGTCACGGTGCCATGCATCGGCGAGAGGCGGATCGCATTGCGTGCGAGATGGATGAGGGCCTGCGTGGTGGCGCGGGTATCGATATCCACGGCCACAAGGCCAGCCGGCTCGGCGAGCGTGGGGTCGATCTCGAGGCGCACATGCTTGGTCGCGGCATCGAGCGCCACGGCGGTCGCGGCATCCTCGAGGATTTCGCCGATGGCGTTCGAGGAGCGCTCGATCGTCACGCGGCCCGCCTCGATATGCGCCATCTCCAGAATGTCGTCGATGATCGTCAACAGATTGCCGCCGGAGACGCGGATATGGGCCGCATAATCGCGATATTTCGCACAGGTAACAGGCCCGAGAACCTCGTTCTCGATCACTTCCGCGAAGCCGAGAATGGCGTTCAGCGGCGTGCGGATCTCGTGGTTCATATTGGCGAGGAATTCGGCCTTGAGCTTCGTGGCGCTCAGCACTTCGGCCTTCTGGTCGCGGTAGAGATTGGCGAGTTCCGCCAGCTCCTGCGCCTGCTTGCGCAGGGCCTCACGGGAGGCGGCGAGGTCGGCGATGGTGATCCGCAGCTGGCGTTCGTTCTCGAGCAGATGATCCTCCTGCGCCTTGCGGGCGGTGATGTCGGTGCCCACCGAAACATAGCCACCGGCGCTGGTGGGCCGCTCGCTGATCAGCAGCCAGCGGCCATCCTCGAACTGGGCCTCATAGGCGCAGGATTTGTTGGCCGATCCGGAATCATGATCGATCTCGATGACGATGCGCGGTTCCTGGGCTTCGGACATGACGTTCTGGTAGCGCATGCCACGACGCGTGGCCTTGTCCGAGAGGCGATGGAAGGAGCGGTATTTTGAATTGCAGAGCACGAGCTGGTTGTTCTCGTCCCAGAGAACGAAAGCCTCGGAGATGCTCTCGATCGCATCACGCAGACGCATTTCGGCTCGCTCGCTCTCGGCCGCGGCCTCACGCTCTGCGGTCACGTCCATTACCACGCCCAGGAGGCGATGCGGCTGGCGGCTGCCCTCGGCGAGGCGTGCGGCGCGCATATGCAGCCACACCCATTCGCCATTCACATGCTGCATGCGGAAGATGTGGTCGATCTCACCGGCTTGCACCGCGCTCCGCTCGACAACTTCCAGCGGGGAGAGATCATCGGGATGGATCAGTGCTTCGATGCCCGAGCGGGAGACCATGCGCTCGCGCGGCTCCAGACCCAGCAGGCGGAACATCGAGTTGGAAAGCCAGAGATGGCTCGCACCGACACGACAATCCCACAGGCCGACATTGCCGCGATCCAGCGCCACCTCGAAGCGGTTGAACAGGCGTTGTGCGCTCTGTTCGGTATCCCGCGCACGGGAGCGTTGCTTGTAGAAGGCGAGGCAGAAGGCAATCGTAACGGCGCCGAAAGCCAGAAGAAGCGCCGTGATCACCGAGGCATGGTGCTGCCAGTTCGTGAGCTCATCCTCCACCGGTTGATAGGCGATCAGCGTCTGGCCTGTCAGGATTTCGCGGGTAATCAGGCTCGCGAGGCGGCCATCGGCCAGCGTCACATGGCGCATGGCACCGAGGGCACGCGCGGAAAGCACATCTTCCTTGCCATCGAACAGGCTCGCGACCGGACGACCGAAGGTGATGTCCGGCCGGCTGGAGCGATAGACACGGCCTTGGCTGTCCGCGATCAGGAAAGCCCGTCCCGGCAGGTCTGCCCCCGGCGGCACGGCCAGAACGGCATCCGCCGCGTCGGCTCCGGTGTGATGGCGGACGGCAGCTTCCGACACGAACATCTGCGCCGCGACAGAGAGCGCTTGCTCGCTGGAGGCGAGCATGTCGCGGCGGCTCGTCGTGTATTGCGCCAGCATGCTGAAACCGGCGATGACAAGAAAAGTCACAACCAGAGCGGGAACGATCCGATCGAGCAGCGGGTCAGTCGCCTCCGGCAAATCGGAGCCGTCGGCCGACCGCAGCTCAAGCGATCGATCAGTCTCCAATTTTCTGGAAAATGGGCGCAATAAGCCCCAGCTGGCCGCGAAATCCCGCACCATTCCCGCCCCCTCGAATGTCTTCTTGAGCCCGGGGAATGTGCCGCATCGCCCCGAATCACCCGTAGTTGAATCGACGTTGCCCCCCCTTGTCCAGACCGCCCTGGAGCCCTTCAGGAGGCATATGGAAGGCCGCTGAAACACTGCACCCAAAAGTTGTGTATGGGCGCGTTGACACGGATTCTTTGCGGACTCTTTCCGTTCTTTTTTCGTTCGGGCTGGGGGCGTAAAATCAGGGGCGGGACTGCGGCAAATTCGCGCAAGAGTTGCATTAAAATTTTTTTAACATTCGGGGTCGGAGGAGCCCGGTCGGCGTTGTCGACCGGGCTTCACGCGCCTCACGCCATTGTCCGTTCGAGAATGTCCGACAAATCCCGCGAGCGGTTCGGTGCCACGAGACTCCGCAGGGCTGATTCGGCTTCGGCCCGGCGGCCGGGTTCCAGCGCCTTCCAGCTCCGGAAAGCGGTGGCGAGACGCGCTGCAAGCTGCGGATTCTTGCCATCGACCTGGCCAATTACGCCCGCGACCAGCCGATAGCCTGCGCCATGCGCCGCATGGAACCCGCGGGGGTTCCCATTGGCGAAGGCACCCACCAAGGCCCGCACGCGGTTCGGGTTGCCCAGCGTGAATTTCGGGTGGTTGAGCAGCGCTTCCACACGCTCGCGTCCCTTTTCACCGGGAATGCTGGCATTCAGCGTGAACCACAGGTCCAGCAGCAGCGGATCGTCGCGGAAGCGCATCTCGGCCGCCGCGAAGGCTTGATCCCGTTCAGGGCGATCCGCCGTCACCAGCGCCCAGAGGGCATTAGCGCGGTCGCTCATATTGTTCGCGCGCTCGAATTGCTGAAGCGCGAGTCCTGCGCCCTCCGCCGGGTTGGCTGCGATGAGGTAGTTCAGCAGGCGCAAGGCCAGCGCGCGCTTGCCCGCGCTCGCCGCATCGGGGCTGAACGGCACGGATTTCGATAGCGCGTCGTAGCGGGCGCGGGCGAGGCCGCTGACACTCTGGCCGATAGACTTCCAGAGCGCCGTCACAGCCGCGCCAATCGCATCCGGATCGACATCCTGACCAATCTCGCGCGCCATCTCCGTTTCGCGCGGCAGCGCGATGGCGAGGGCGGCGAAGGCGGGGTCGGAATCCGAATTCCGGATGAGCCGCTCCACCGCCGCCGCCAATGTGGCATCGGCCAGCGGTGCCTCACCGTTGCGGATGCCCGCGACGGAGCGCTTCAGAAGGTCGATCTCGACATCCTGCAAGGCCTGCCAGCGGTTGAACGGGTCGGGATCATGCCCGGCGAGCACCAGCAAATCACCCGGCTTGCGGTTGATCTCGACACGCACCGGCGCGGAAAAGCCCCGGAACAGCGAGGGGATGGGGCGCACCGGCATGTTCTCGAAGGTCTTCTGGCCTTCCGCGCCGTCGAGCACGAAGAGGTCATCTGAAACGAGGCTCTTGCCCTCGCCATCGAGCAGGCCAAGCTTCACAGGGATCACCTGCGGATGCTTTTCCGGCTGGCCCGGCGTGGGCTTTGTGGTCTGCTGGAAATGCAGCGTGTAGCGACCGGAAGCCGCGTCATATTCATCGCGCACGGTCACCAAAGGCGTGCCGGCCTGATCATACCAGCGCATGAACTGCGTGAAATCGTGCCCCGAGACATCTGCGAAGCACTGGATGAATTGCTCCACCGTGCAGGCCTCGCCATCATGCCTCTCGAAATAGAGATCCATGCCCTCGCGGAATTTCGCCGGCCCGATCAGGAGCCGGAGCATCTGGATGACCTCCGAGCCCTTGTTGTAGACGGTCGCCGTGTAGAAGTTGTTGATTTCCTTGTATTGTTGCGGCCGCACGGGGTGCGCCAGCGGACCAGCATCCTCCACAAACTGCGCCGCGCGCAGCGTCTGCACATTGGCGATGCGCTCCACGGGCCGGGAGCGCTCGTCGGAGGAGAATTCCTGATCGCGGAAGACGGTCAGCCCTTCCTTCAGGCAAAGCTGGAACCAGTCGCGGCAGGTGATGCGATTGCCCGTCCAGTTGTGGAAATATTCATGCGCCACAATGGCTTCGATGTTGTGGTAGTCTTGATCGGTCGCGGTCTCGGGCGTTGCGAGAATGTAGCGATCATTGAAGATGTTCAGGCCCTTGTTCTCCATCGCGCCCATGTTGAAATCGGACACGGCGACGATGTTGAAGAGGTCGAGATCATATTCGCGGCCAAACTTCTCCTCGTCCCATTTCATCGAGCGGATGAGGCTGTCCATCGCGTAATCCGCGCGGTCGCCCTTGCCCTTCTCGACATAGACATTCAGCGTCACGCGCCGGCCCGAAGGCGTGGTGTGATAGCTGGTCACCCAGTCGAGATCACCCGCGACCAGCGCGAAGAGATAGGCGGGTTTCCGGTGCGGATCTTCCCAAAGCGCGAAATGGCGCGTGGTGCCGGCAATGTCGCCCCCGCCCACGGGGTTGCCGTTGGAAAGGAGCAGCGGCGCCTCGGCCTTTTCCGCCTCGATCCGCACAGCATAGGTGGACATCACATCCGGGCGGTCGAGGAAATAGGTGATGCGGCGGAAGGCATCCGCCTCGCATTGCGTGCAATAGACGCCATTCGAACGATAAAGCCCCATCAGGCGCGTGTTCGCAGCGGGGTTGATCTGCGTCGTCAGCGTCAGCGTGAAGGCATCCGGCACATCGGGAATGAGCAGTTTGTCCGGGCTCACTTCATAAGCGGAAGCGGCAAGAGCGTTGCCGTCCAGCGCCAGTTTCAGCAGCGTCAGGTCCTCACCGTCTAGTACCAGGGGCGCGCCCGCACGGCCCTTGGGGTTGCGGCGCATCGTCAGCACCGCATGCACCACCGTCTCGGAGGGATGCAGCCGGAAATCCAGCGCCACATGGTCGATCAGGAAATCGGGCGGGCGATATTCCGAGAGGCGGATGACGGGCGATTGATCGGGGCGCATGGCAACTCCGGCAAGAGACAAAAATCAGGCGTTTGAACGCTCGCGCGGAAGATGGCAGGCGGTTTGCCGCATCGCAACCCGCTTCGCGCGCGGATCAACCGACAGCGTGGCGATTGCAGTGGCGGGAGAGCAGAACCATCAGGCTCATCGCGAGAAAACCGAAGACCATGAAGGCCAGCACGATGCCTGAAGCGCCAGAGCGATCCACAATCAACCCGCCGAGGACCGGCGCAACGGTCGCTGCCACGCTCGGCAGCAGTGTCACCTTGCCAAGCCGCTCGCCATAGCCTTGGGAGCCGAAGAGGGCGAGCGTCAGCGTGCCCTTCACAATGGTGTTGAGGCCGTTCGCGATGCCATAGGCCGCCGCGAACAGGATGCCGCCGAGCAGCACGCCCTTCGATATGGCGAGCAACACGAAACTGAAGGCGAACAGCGTGTTCGAGACCTGCGCCGTGCGCAATGCCGTATGCTTCTGGGCGCTCGCCATTTCGCCAAGGCGGCCGAGCACCTGAAAAACGCCCACGAGGCTAGCGACCAGCACGGCTTCCGAGAAGGTGAAGCCCAGGCCTTCCAGCACGGGGAAGGCCAGCATCGACCACCCGTTACCCACAAGCGAGATGCAGGAGAGCATCACGGTCATCAGCAGGAAGGCTGCTGCCTGCCCCTCGGGCTTCAGACCGGCCGGCACAGGTTGGGGCAAGGGGGCGCCGTCAAGCTGTTGCTCACGGCCATCCAGCAGCATCCCATGCAGCGGCGCACAGAGCAGGATATTCACGGCCCCGAAGATCAGGACGAGGCTGCGCCAATCCAGCACATTCAGCAGGGTGGCTGTAACAGGCCAGACGATCGAGGAAGCAAGCCCGCCGATCAGCGTCAGCAGCACAATGGCACGCCGCGCATTCTGGCCGGACATGCGGGCCAGCGACGTGAAACTCGCATTATAGAGCGAGAGCGGCGACCCCAAAGCCACGATACCCCAGCCCACGAAATAGAGCACCGGGCCTTTCGCGACGGCAATCACCAGCAGGCCAAGCCCCATGAGCAGCGAGCCCAAGGCCATCACCATGCGGGAGCCTTGCCGATCCTGAAAGCGCCCCACAAGCGGCCCGGCAAGGCCGGAGGTGAGCAGCGTGAGCGAGACGCCCGCCAGCATCACGCTCTTCGACAGGCCGAGATCGCGCATGATCAGCGTGCCCATCAGGCCCAGCAGGTAATAGGTGGTGCCGTAGCCGATGATCTGCGTGAAACCGAGGCCCCAGATGGCTTTCCGCACACGCGGAGAGAGAGGCGACGGAGAAGGCGACTCGGCGGGGGAGGGCATGTCGCATAACGCTTAGGCCCGCTGCCGAAAAAAGAAAAGGCCGCGCCTTGCGGGCGCGGCCGGGCCTGTCGGGAGAAGAACAGGCGTTATTGCTTCACGCGCGACTGCAGCAGCGGAACCCAACGATCATTCTCGGTTCGCACGAGGCGTGCCAGGGCCTCCGGCGAAGCGCCGGCCGCATCCGGCACCACGCCGCCGAGACCTTCGAGCTTCGCCTTCGTGGCCGGATCGGTCACCGCCTTCACCAGCGCGTCGCGGAGCTTGGTCGCCGCTTCAGCCGGGATGTCCTTTGGCGCGAACACGGCGTTCCAGGCCGAGACCTGGAAGAGCGAGAGGCCGGCTTCCATTGTCGTCGGCACGTTCGGCAGCGAAGGCGAGCGCGCCGTCGTTGCAATCGCCAGACCGCGCACGCCACCACCGGCGACCTGCCCCTGCACCGAGACGATCTGGTCGCACATGTAATCGACCTTGCCGGAAACGAGATCGTTCAGCGCCGGGCCCGTGCCCTGATACGGGATCGGGGTCGGGTTAATCTTGAGCATCTCGTTGAGCAGGACGCAGGTAATATGCGACACGGAACCCGAGCCGGCATGAGCCTGATTGATCGTCTTCTCGTTCTTTTTCGCGTAGTCGATGAATTCCTTGAGATCCTTAACCGGCAGATCCTTCCGGGTCACGATCACGATCGGCGTGCCAGCGGCAAGGCCAATCGGGGTGAAATCCGTTTGCGGCTTGTAGGCCAGATTGGGGTAGAGGCCCGGGGCCGCCCCATGCGTGCCCATATGGCCCATCATGATGGTGTAGCCATCCGGCGCGGCGCGCGAAGCGCGGGTGATGCCGGTGGTGCCGCCAGCGCCGGCGACGTTCTCGATCACGACGGTCTGACCCAGCGTGCGCGACATGTGCTCGCCCACAATGCGGGCAATCACGTCCGTCGGGCCACCGGCCGCGAAGGGCACGATCATGGTGATCGGCTTGTTCGGGTAGGCCTGCGCGGCCGCACCGGCAATGCCCATCAGAAGGGCGGAGCCAGCCATGAGAATGCGACGAGTAAACGACATCAGTTTCTCCCTCGAATTGTCTGTCGTGTTTTTCTTGCACCAGAACGGTAGCGCGCAGCGCGGTTCAGGCAAGTCCGTAGAATCCACATCGGCTGCGGCGAAATCGCGGCGGTGGATAAGGGAAGGGCGGGCTTTTTGGGCCCGCCCCTCAATTCTCAGTCCTCGACGAAGACCTCGTCGCGTTTCTTTCGGAGCGCCGGCGTCACAGCGAGGATCAGCAGAACCACTGACACCACAATCAGCACGGTGGAGATCGGGTGCTTCGAGAAATCCAGGAAGGTCCACGGATCACCACGCGAGAGCAGCATCGCCTGACGCAGTTTTTCTTCCATGATCTTGCCGAGCACGAAGGCCACCAGCATCGGCGCCGGCTCGAAGCCGAGCTTGATCAGCATGTAGCCCGTGAGGCCGAAGAAGGCCGTGAGCACCACATCGAAGGGCTGGTTGTTGATCGAATACACGCCAATCGCGCAGAACAGCAGGATTGCCGGGAAGAGCATGCGATACGGCACGCGCAGCAGGCGCACCCACAGGCCCACCAGCGGCAGGTTGATGATGACAAGCATCAGGTTGCCGATCCACATCGAGGCGATCAGGCCCCAGAAAAGATCCGGCTGCTTTGTCATGATCTGCGGACCCGGAACGATGCCATGGATGGTCATCGCGCCGACCATCACCGCCATCACCGCATTCGGCGGAATGCCGAGGGTGAGCAGCGGGATGAACGAGGTCTGCGCCGCCGCGTTGTTGGCCGATTCCGGCCCTGCCACGCCGCGAATGGCGCCCTTGCCGAATTCCTGCGGGTTCTTCGCGATTTTCTTTTCCAGCGTATAGGCGCCGAAGGCTGCGAGCACCGCGCCACCGCCCGGCAGGATGCCGAGAATGGAGCCCAGCACCGTGCCACGCGCAATAGCCGGCGCGGCTTCCTTCATGTCGGCCTTCGTTGGCATCAGGTTGGTCACCTTTTGCTGCACAAGGTCGCGGCTCTCTGTGTTCTCGAGGTTCCGCAGGATTTCCGCGAAGCCGAACATGCCCATGGCGAGCGTTACGAATTCGATGCCATCCGCCAGAGGCAGCAGGCCGAAGGTCATGCGTTGTTCGCCGGTTTCAAGGTCGGTGCCGATCGTGGACAGCAGCAGGCCGAGGAAGATCATGGCGATCGCCTTCAGCACCGAGCCCGAGGCCAGCACGATGGCGCAGACAAGGCCCAGCACCATCAGCGAGAAATAGTCGGCAGGCCCGAAGGCTTGCGCCACGGAAGTCAGCGGCTTGCCGAGGGCAGCCACCAGGATCGTGCCAAAGGTGCCCGCGATGAACGAGCCGATGGCGGCAATGGCGAGCGCCGTGCCGGCGCGGCCTTTCTTCGCCATCTGGTGGCCGTCAATGGCGGTGACCACCGAAGAACTTTCACCCGGCAGGTTCACGAGGATGGCCGTGGTCGACCCGCCATATTGCGCGCCGTAATAGATGCCCGCGAGCATGATGAGCGCGCCCGTCGGGTCGAGCTTGTATGTGATCGGCAGCAGCATCGCGATGGTCGCGATCGGGCCGATGCCGGGCAGCACGCCGATCAGCGTGCCCACAAGCGCGCCGATGAGGCAGAGCAGGATGTTCATGGGCGTGACCGCAACGGCGAACCCATGTGCAAGGTTTGTCAGAAGTTCCATGGATCGCGCCTCAGAAGGTCGGCCAGAGGGGGATCGGCTGGCCCAGGATGCCCGGGAACAGCACGCAACAGAAAGCAGTCATCGCAGCACCGAAGATCAGCGCTTCCGTGATCGAGCCCTCGCGGGACGCGAAATAGGAGATCACGATCATCGGAACGCCGGTGACCGCGAGGCCGAGATCACGCACGGTGAAGGCGAAGAAAAGCACCGAGCCGAGAATGGCGAGTGGGCCTTGCATGCCGAAGCGGTCCTTGCCCGGGAAACCGTTCGCAACCGCCACAATCCCTCCGGAAATGATGAACCCAACGAGAGCCGAGATCTTGTCGAACAGCACGACGCCCGTGCTTTTCGCCAGCGAATTCAGCCCCTGATCGACCAGCCACATGACGATGAAGAAGACAAAAAGCCCGGCAACGCTTGGCGCAAGGCTCGAATCAACGCCCGGCCCTTCTTTCAGGAAACCCGAGATCATGATCCAGGCTCCGAGTGCCGCGAGCCCATAGGCAAAAAGCCGCGGCGCCGTGCCGGAGGCAAAGCCCACGCGACCCGCTGCCGGCAGGTGGTTGACGAGATAAAGGGCAAGGGCCGCGATGCCGATCAGCACAGCCCCGGCGACGATGTCCTGAATGGATCGGGCCCTTCCGCCCGGTGGCTTGGCGATCATTCGCTCCCCCTGTTTTCATGCCGTATTGCTCGCCCGGGCTAAAAAGCCGGTCAGGCGAGGCTCCCAAGTCTTGGGCTGCTATCGGCTTTCCCTGAGGGTGTAAAGTCCACGGTTTTCCACAAATTGCAAGCACTCAATCGCTGAAACGGTTTCGTATAGCCAAACATCAAAGAGTTCATGAAAAAGACAATTGATGGAAACAGCAACATCGTTATCGGCAATACACGAGTGTCATCACGATTATTCGTGGGAATCTTTGCAAGAACGGTTGCGCTGCCTCTGAAGTTATGACTGCCCGGTGCGGCATGATGCGCCACGCTTCACGCGGAAAATCCTCGGAATTGCGCAGACAAGCGCTAAAAGTTGCATGGATTCCTCTCGAAACCCGCGCGGTTCGATTTGCGCAAGCAGCGCGACTGCGTTACAGCCGTTCTGCATCCATTCCCATCGGAAATCCACATCATGTTCGGCATTCCCATCGGCGACCTCGTTCCGCTGGTCATCGCGCTATTGGCTGCGGGGGTTCTGACCGGCCTGCTTGCCGGCATGTTCGGCGTAGGCGGCGGCGCGGTGATCGTGCCCGTGCTCTACCAGATTTTCGGGTTCCTCGGTGTTCCGGAGGATGTGCGGATGCACCTCTGTGTCGGCACCTCGCTGGCTATCATCATCCCCACTTCCATCCAGTCCTACCGGGCACATCGCGCGAAGGGGAAGGTGCTGGAGGATGTACTGAAGGTCTGGGCCGTGCCGGTGGTGCTCTCGGTGCTCGTGGGCGGTGCGATTGCCGCCTTCGCGCCGCCGCTGGTGCTGAAGCTCGTTTTCGTGCTGGTCGCGGGCTCGAATGCCACGAAGCTGCTCGCGGGACGGGATGACTGGCGTATCGCAGCTGATCTGCCGGGCAAGCTTGGCATGCGCGCTTATGGCGTGCTGATCGGCCTCGCCTCATCTCTCATGGGCATTGGCGGCGGGGCGATCTCGAACATGATCCTCACCTTGCACGGCAAGACCATCCACAATGCGGTGGCGACCTCCTCGGGCCTCGGCGTGCTGATCTCGATTCCCGGCGCGATCAGCTACATTCTCGCGGGCTGGTCGAAGATGGCCGTGCTCCCGCCGCTCTCCGTGGGCTTCGTATCGCTGCTCGGTTTTGCGCTGATTGCGCCGGTTTCGGCCTATTTCGCGCCGTTTGGCGCGCGCCTTGCGCATCGCATGCAGAAGCGAACGCTGGAAATCGCCTTTGGCGTGTTCCTGCTCATTGTCTCCGCGCGCTTCATCTGGGGCATTTTCTTCTAGCCAGCGGCGCATGCCCGGCTATCCTCGCGCCGGAAACCGGGGAGGGGGCATGATCGCGGCGGAAGACATCACCCGGCTTTTCGCGCGGATCGACGCCTCGCGCGATGCCCTCGTAAGCCTCACGCAGGATCTCCTGCGCTTTCCCACAATCAACCCGCCGGGCACGGATTACCGCGCGATCTGCGCCTATCTCGGCGGCTGGCTCGCCGCGCGGGGCGGCGCGGTGCAGCAGATCCGGGCCGAAGGCGAGCCGGATGACAGCGATGAATTTCCCCGCTGGAATGTGATCGGCCGGTTCGAGGGCGCGCAGCCCGGGCCTTGCATCCATTTCAACGGCCATATCGATGTGGTGGAAGTCGGTCTTGGCTGGACCGTTCCGCCCTTCGAGGGGCTAGTGAAGGATGGCCGGGTTTACGGGCGCGGTGCTTGCGACATGAAGGGCGGCATCGCCGCGAGCCTTATCGCCATTGATGCGCTGCTGGAATGCGGGCTCCTCACGCGCGGCGCGCTGGAGTTTTCCGGTACGGCGGATGAGGAGTCGGGCGGCTTCGGTGGCGCGGGCTACCTGGCGCGCCACGGCTTTTTCGATCGTTCCCGCGTGGATCACGTCATCATCCCCGAGCCGCTGAACCCCGATCGCATCTGCCTTGGCCATCGCGGCGTGTGGTGGGCGGAGGTGGAGATCACCGGGGCCATCGGCCATGGCGCGATGCCTTTCCTCGGCGTCAATGCGATTGCCGGCATGGGCGATCTGCTGGGGCTGATCGAGAGGGACCTGATGCCCCGCCTCGGCAACCGCGTCACGGCCATGCCCTGCATGCCCGAGGGCGCGCGCCGCGCGACGCTGAACTTCAATTCGCTGCATGGCGGCCAGCCCGAGCCCGGTGATGGCCGCCCTGCGCCGGTGGTCGCAGATCGCTGCCGCCTCGTGCTCGACCGGCGCTACCTCGTCGAGGAGGATTTCGCGACCGTGAAGGGCGAGATCATCGAACTCCTCGACCGCGTGAAGGCCACGCGTGCGGGCATCGACTATTCGATTCGCGAGATCATGACCTTCGAACCCACCATGACCCCGCCGGATGCGCCGCTGGTGCGCACGCTCGACCACTGGATAGAACAGCTCTTCGACCGCCCGGCGACGCTTATCGCCTCGCCCGGAACCTACGACCAGAAGCACATCACGCGGCATGGCTCGGTGCAGGCCTGCGTGGCCTATGGGCCGGGAATTCTCGACCTTGCCCACCAGCCCGATGAATGGGTCGGCATTGACGATATGATCGCCTCGGCCAAGGTGATGGCAGCCGCGGCGCTCACCCTGTTGCACGAGCGCACGGAGAATGCATAAGTCCGCTTGCGCTGATGCGCCTGACTGACAACTGGGAGGGAATTCATATGCAAAAATCGACCCGTCTTGGGCCGTTCGCCGCATCTCTCAGCCTCGCTGTGCTGGGATTTTCCGCCCTCCCGGCGGTCGCGCAGGCGCCGAAGGATTCGGTGACAATCTGCCAGACGCTGGAGCCTCCGATTCTCGATCCCACGGGTGGTGCTGCTGCGGCCATCCGCGAGGTCACCTATGACAACGTGTTCGAGACGCTTCTCGCCTATAACGGAGAAGGCCGCATCGAGCCGCGCCTCGCCGAGAAGATCGATTCGAGCGCCGATGGCCTCACCCACACCATCACCTTGCGTTCGGGCGTGACCTTCCATGATGGCGCGGCGCTGACGGCGGAGGATGTGAAATTCTCCTTCGAGCGCGCGATGGCGCCGGATTCCAAGAACAGCCAGAAATGGATTTTCGCGCCCATCGACCGCATCGAGGCGCGCGATGCCCGCACGGTCGTGATCACGCTGAAGAGCTTCGCGGGCGATTTCCTCGATGGCCTCGCATGGGCAGATGCCACGATCTTCTCGGCGAAATCCGCCGACAAGGCTGCGACAGAGCCCGTGGGCACCGGGCCCTACCAGTTCGTGCGTTGGAACCGGGGGGATCGCCTTCTGCTGAAGCGCAACGAGAATTACTGGGGCAAGAAGCCGACGATTCCGAACGCCACCTTCCGCTTCATCTCCGATCCGCAGGCGCAGGTCGCGGCACTCACCGCTGGCGATTGCGACGCGCATACCAATCTCAGCGCGCCGGAAGCCGTGCCTCAGCTCCGCGCCAACGCCGCCCTCCGCGTCACCATCGGCCGCACCGAGGGCGAGACGATTGTGGCCATGAACAACTCGAAGCCGCCCTTCAACAATCCGAAAGTGCGCGAGGCGATCTCCAAGGCCATCGATCGCTCGCAGGTGAATGAAGGAGCAATTTCCGGGTTCGGCACGCTGATCGGCACGCATTTTTCGCCAAACCACCCGGCCTATGTCGATCTCACGGGTGCGGTGAAATACGATCCCGCCGCCGCAAAGAAGCTTCTCGCGGAAGCGGGCTTCCCCAACGGCTTCTCGGTTACGCTCCGCCTGCCGCCGCCGGCCTATGCGCAGCGCGGCGGCGAGATTGTCGCGGCCATGCTGGGGCAGGTGGGGATCAAGGTCTCCATCGAGCCGGTGCAATGGGCGCAATGGCTGGAGCGCGTCTATCGCCAGCGCGATTACGATCTCACCATCGTGGCGCATGTCGAGCCGCTGGATATCAACATTTACGCGCGGGACGGCTATTATTTCGGCTACAATTCGGAGGCCGTGAAGGCCGCCGTGGCACGCACGAAATCGGCGAAAACCGAGGCCGAGCGAAACGCCGCCTATCAGGAGGCGCAACGCCTCATCACGGCGGATCACGCGAACGTCTATCTCTTCATGCTGCCGAAGATCACCGTCAGCCGTGCCGGGCTCACGGGCATGTGGACCAATTGGCCCGTGCCCGCCAACCCGCTGGCCGCGCTAAGCTGGCAGTAACAGCTTGAGGCCGCGTTACGGCGCTCCGGCATGATCTCCTTCCTGGCGCGCCGTCTGGTGACGCTCCTCACCACCTTGCTGGTAGCGGCGATCGTCATTTTCGGCGTGACCGAGATCCTCCCCGGCGATCCCGCCGCGGTCATGCTCGGCCTCACGGCGACGCCGGAAACGGTGGCGGCCTTGCGCACCGAGCTGGGCCTCGATGCGCCGGCCTTCCAGCGTTTTTTCGGCTGGATTATCGGGTTTTTCACGGGGGATCTCGGCATTTCCTATGCCTATCGCGTGCCCGTTGCGGGGCTCATTGCCGAACGCCTGCAGGTGACATTGCCGCTGGCGCTGATGGCGAGTTTCCTCGCGGCCACTCTGGGCATCACACTCGGCGCTCTGGCTGCGAGCCGCGCGAACAGCCTCGTCGATTCAGCCCTCATGGCGAGCGCGCAGGTGGGGCTGGCGATCCCGAATTTCTGGTTCGGCATCCTCATGGTGCTGCTGTTTTCCATCACCCTCGGCTGGTTTCCGGCCGGTGGCTTTCCGGGCTGGGAGACGGGATTTCTCAACGGCTTTCATGCGCTGTTCCTGCCGGCCTGCGCTTTGGCCCTGCCGCAGGCGGCCGTGCTGGCGCGCCTCACGCGGACGGCCGTGCTGGAAGCGCTCGGCGAGGATTTCGTGCGGACGGCCCGCGCCAAGGGCCTCAATGCCGGGCAGACCCTGCGCCGGCATGTTTTGCGCAATGCGATGGTGCCGGTTGTCACCATGCTCGCCTTGCAGTTCTCGTTCCTCATCACCGGTACGATCATCATCGAGAATGTGTTTGCGCTGCCTGGCCTCGGGCGGCTCATCTTCCAGTCTGTCGGCGGGCATGACCTCGTGACCGTGAAAAGCCTCGTTATGATCTATGTCGGTGCGGTCATCCTTGTGAATGCGCTGGTGGATATGGCCTATGGGCTGATCGATCCACGTTTGCGTTTCGGCCGCGGGGTGGGCCGATGATCACCCGAGCCTTGCGCCATCCGAGCTTCGTGGTGGGGCTCGCGATCACCCTTCTTGTGGTTCTCGTTGCCGTGATCGCAGCCTTCTGGACACCCCATGATGCCACGGCGATGCGCATTTCCGCGCGCCTGCGCCCGCCCTCGGCCACGAACTGGTTTGGCACGGATCAATTCGGCCGTGATGTGCTTTCCATGCTGATGATGGGCGCGCGCAACGCGCTGCTCGTGGGTGTGGTGGCGGTGGGCATCGGCCTGTCCATCGGCGTGGCACTCGGTATGGTCGCCGCCACCCGCGAAGGCAGCCTTCTCGATGAAGCCATCATGCGGATCTGCGATTTCACCTTCGCCTTTCCGGCGGTGCTCACGGCGATCCTCATCCTCACCTTTCTCGGGCCGGGGCTGGTGAACGCGATCATCGCGATCGGAATCTTCAACATCCCGGTTTTTGCGCGCATTGCGCGTGGCGCTGCCTTGCAGGTGATGGCGCGGGATTACATCCGCGCGGCGCGGGCCGCGGGGCGCACCACCTTTGGCATCCTCTATCGCCATGTACTGCCGAACATCACGGGCATTCTCATCGTGCAGGCCAGCGTGCAATTCGCACTGGCTATCCTCGCGGAAGCCGGGCTCTCCTATCTCGGCATCGGCACGCAGCCGCCGAACCCCTCCTGGGGACGGATGCTGAATGACAGCCAGACCTTCCTGTCGCAGGCGTCCTATCTCGCGATCTTCCCCGGTGCGGCGATTGCGCTGGCCGTGCTCGGCTTCAACTTGCTGGGAGATGGCCTGCGCGACGTGCTCGATCCGAAATCGAAGGAGCGCTGAACATGCTCCAGGTCGAGCACCTGCGCATCACGTTTCGCGGCACGCCGATCCTGCGGGACCTCTCCTTCGAGATCGACCCGGGCGAGGCGCTGGGCCTTGTGGGCGAAAGCGGCTCGGGTAAATCACTGACGGCGCTCGCGATCATCGGCCTTCTGCCGCAGGGCATGCACGCCGAGGGCCGCGTGATCTTCGAGGGTGAGGATCTGCTGGCGCTCGATGATGCTGCCCTCTGCGCTATCCGTGGCCGGCGCATGGGCATGATCTTCCAGGAGCCGATGACGGCGCTGAACCCCGTGCATCGCATCAGCGAGCAGATCGCCGAACCGCTCGTGCTGCATGGCCTGATGAGCCATGGCGAGGCCTTGCGCGAGGCCGAGCGCCTGCTCGAACGCGTGGGCATTGAGGAGCCGCATCGCCGCCTCCATTCCTATCCGCACGAACTCTCCGGCGGGCAGCGCCAGCGCGTGATGATCGCCATGGCCATGGCCTGCAAGCCGGGCCTGCTGATCGCGGATGAGCCCACTTCCGCGCTGGACGTCACCGTGCAGAGTGAGATCCTCGATCTCTTGCGCGATCTGCGCCTTCAGGAGGGCATGGCGACGTTGTTCATCAGCCATGATCTCGCGGTCATCGCGCGCATCGCCCGGCACACCCTCGTGCTCTATGGTGGTGCGGCGATGGAGATGGGCGATACCCTCGCGCTGCTGCGCGAGCCCCGCCACCCCTATACGCAAGGCCTGCTCGCAGCCTTGCCGCATGGCCAAAAGCGCGGCACGCGCCTCAAGCCCATTCCCGGCTTCGTGCCGCCGCCGCATCTGCTGGCACCCGGCTGTCCTTTCCATGGGCGCTGCCCGCGCGGTGACGCGACCTGCGCGCGGGAGGCACCGCCGCTGTCCCTCGCGCATACCCGCGCCTGGTGTTTCCATCCGGGGAGGGCGGAATGAGCCCTGTTCTGGAAGCCCGCGACCTTTGCAAGAGCTACGCCCTGCCGCGCGGAACCCTGCTCGAACGGCAGCGCCGGCTACAGGCCGTGAAGAACGTCTCGCTCCGTGTCGAGGCGGGCGAGACGCTGGGTATCGTGGGCGAGAGCGGCTCTGGAAAATCCACGCTCGCGCGCCTGCTGATGGCGCTGGAAAAGCCCGATTCCGGTCAGCTCCTCTGGCAAGGCGAAGATTTGACGGCGCTGACCGCCGCTGAATTGCGCGCGCGCCGCCATGACATCCAGATGGTTTTTCAGGACCCCTATGGCTCGCTCGATCCGCGCATGCGCATCCTTGATACCGTGGCCGAGCCGCTGGATATGACGGAGCCTGGCCTCTCGCGGGAGGATCGGCGCGCGCGGGTGGCGGATATCCTCGAACGGGTGGGTCTCAATCCGGAAGTTCTCGCGCGTTATCCGCATCAGTTCTCGGGCGGGCAGCGCCAGCGCATCGCCATTGCCCGCGCGCTCATCACCCGCCCGCGCATTCTCGTGGCGGATGAGCCGGCCTCGGCGCTGGATGTCTCGATTCAGGCGCAGATCCTGAACCTGCTCGCTGATCTCAAGCTCGAATTCGGCCTCGCCATGGTTTTCATCAGCCATGATCTCGGCATCGTGCGATACCTCTCGGATCGCATGATGGTGATGCAGCACGGCGTGGTGGTGGAGGAGGGCGAAACCGAGCGCGTCTTCACGGCCCCATCGCATGATTACACCCGCGCGCTGATCGCCGCGATGCCCAGGCTTTTCGAGGAAGAGGACCACGGCGCACAGAGGCTTTGATTTGGCCTTTTCGCCCGAGCGCGGTATGTCGAGGCCATGCTTTCGCCCCAGGACTTTCGCTTCTCCGTTGCACCGATGATGGACTGGACTGACCGCCATTGTCGGTTCTTCCATCGCCTGCTGAGCCGTCGCGCGCGGCTCTACACCGAGATGGTGACCACCGGCGCAGTGTTGCATGGTGACCGCCAGCGCCTGCTCGGCTTCTCGCCGGAGGAGCAGCCCGTCGCGCTGCAGCTCGGTGGTTCCGACCCAGATGATCTTGCGCGCGCAGCGAAAATCGGCGCGGAATTCGGCTATGTCGAGATCAACCTCAATTGTGGTTGCCCGTCTGATCGCGTGCAGAACGGTCGCTTCGGCGCCTGCCTGATGCGCGAGCCGAAGCTCGTAGCGGAATGCTTGGCCGCCATGAAGAGCGCGGTTTCCATTCCCGTCACGGTGAAATGCCGGCTCGGCGTGGATGATCAGGATACCGAGGAAGCGCTTGATGCGCTGGCCGATGCCGTGCTCGCCGCGGGGTGCGATGCCCTCATCGTGCATGCGAGGAAAGCCTGGCTGCAGGGCCTGTCCCCAAAGGAAAATCGCGATATCCCGCCGCTCGATTATGCCCGCGTACGGCGCTTGAAAGCGCGGCTTCCCTCGGTGCCCATCGCGATCAATGGCGGCATCGCGAGCATGGCCGAAGCGCAGGCGCTTCTAGCTGCCTATGGCGATTTGCCCGGCCTTGATGGCGTGATGCTCGGTCGCGCGGCCTATCACAATCCCGGCCTGCTGCTGGAGGTCGATCCGGTTCTCTACGGCGAGGCGGCGCCTGCGGCCGATCTCCACGAGGCGCTGGAACGGCTGATGCCCTATCTCGAAGGGCTGGTGAAGGCCGGGCATTCGCCGCATGCGCTCACGCGGCACCTGCTCGGGCTCTTCCAGGGCCAACCGGGTGCGCGCGGGTTCCGCCGCCATTTGTCCACGGAGGCCGTGAAAGCCGGGGCAGACGCGAATGTCCTGCGTAAGGCGCTGTCTCATCTCCGCCGCAGGCCGGAGGCCGCCTGACCCATGAATGACGACGCCGTTTTCGCCCGTGTGATGGAAAGCTTCGCCCGGCAAGGCCTGATGAAAACCCTCGGCGCCGTGCTGGATCATGCGAGCCCCGGCCGGGTGGTGATTGGGCTGCCCTTCTCGCCGGGCGTCACCCAGCAGCACGGGTTCGGCCATGCCGGGGCCATCACCTCCATCGTGGACAGCGCCTGCGGTTACGCCGCGCTCACGCTGATGCCCGAGGGGAAAGCGGTGCTGACGAGCGAGTTCAAGATCAACCTGCTCGCACCTGCCGCCGGTGAGCGTTTCGAGGCCGAAGGGCGCATCCTCCGGGCCGGAAAGCGCCAGCATGTGGCGATGGGCGAGGCCTTCGCCATCCAGAACGGCGCGCGCAAACCCATCGCGGTCATGCTCGCCACGCTCGTGGTGGTCGATGGCGAGGGCGGGCTTTCGAACTAGCGGGATGCTTCAGTTCGCAAAGCCGAGCATCGCCTTGTTCTGGTAGCCGAAAACCAGAATGAGCACGACCACGCCCCAGATCAGCAGGTTGCGCAAGCTCTCGCCCATATTGCCGCGAATTTCCGCCAGCGCCCAAGTCCCGATCATCGTGGCGAGGATGCCGAAGGCGACGAGGCTCGCCATGTCATCGCCGGACAGGCTCGGCAGGCCGCCGCTGACGGCCAGAACCAGCACGATGCCGAGGGCGAGGAGGATGAGCATGGTGGCGCGGGGCGAGTTCATGATGTCTCCTCAGAGGGGACCGCGCGCGGCGCTGGCGCCCGCGACGGCCAGAAGCAAAGCGATCTCCGCCAATTGCTGGGTTGCGCCCAGCAAATCACCGGTGAAACCACCAATCTTGTGACGCATCACGCGCACGGCAAGCCCCACCGCGAGCATCGCGGGCGGAAGCGCCACCGCCAGCGCCTGCGGCAGATCGATCAGCAGCATCGCACCGGCGAAAAGCACGATCCCGATTGCGATGGCCCGGAGCAAGCCGCCGGTTTCCGGCATCAGCGTCGCAGCGGCGATTCCGCCTGTGCGGGCCGGCTCCAGGAAGCGCGTGGGAATGAGCGACAGCGCCCGCGATAGCCCGCCGATGGGCGCGATGGCGATGGCCGCGTAAGGCCCCATCAGGCGGAACAGTTCCGAGAGAATCGCAAAGCGCAGCAGCAGGCTCAGCGCGAGGCCCGCCGCACCATAGGCCCCGACGCGGCTGTCGCGCATGATCTCCAGCCGCCGCTCGGGCGTCATGCCGCCCCACAGGCCGTCGCATGCATCGGCGAGGCCATCCTCGTGGAAGCAGCCGGTGATGATGACGATGGTGCATAGCGTGAGCGCCGCCGCAATGCCCGCTGAAAGGCCGAGCAGAACCGCGCCGGCCCCTACAAGCGCGCCAATGCCGCTGAGGATGGTGCCGGCCACGGGCACGGCCGGTGCAATGGCCGTGAAATCCGGCATGGCATGCGGATCGGCTTCGTAAGGCAGGCGCGGAACCGGCAGGCGGGAATAGAATCGCAAGGTCTGCGCCAGCCGGATCAACGGGCGGAGGGGTAGGGGAATCCCGGCTTCCGCCGAGGCGTTATCGTCCATCAAGCGCGCCTTTTTCGCTCGCCTTCAACCTTGGCCGCAGGCGGGAATCGCTCGCCTTGCCGCGGGCCTTATGCCCATGGTAGCGACCCCGCGACCCTTCCGCCAGTTCAGGAAAAAGCCCCGTGCAACCCACCGGCCTGCCTTTCGACGATATCCGCGCCCTGATCCGGGATATTCCCGGCCCGGATGAGAAATCCCGTGCCGAGACGCAGGCGCGCGAGGCGCAACTCATCAAGCCGGCGGGCGCGCTGGGGCGGCTGGAAGAGATCGTCGCGCATCTCGCGGCCTGGCAGCATCGCAGCACCCCGCGCATCAGCCGTCCGCTGGTGGCGATTTTCGCGGGGTCGCATGGCGTGTCCGCGAAGGGTGTCTCGGCCTATCCATCCGAGGTGAACAGGGCGATGCTCGCGAGCTTCTCGAACGGGCATGCCGCCATCAACCAGATCTGCAAGGCGCATGATCTGGGCCTGAAGGTCTTCGATCTCGCGATCGAGATTCCCACCGTGGATTTCACGGAAGGCGCGGCTTTGGAAGAAGCGGCCTGCGCGGCCACCATTGCCTTCGGGATGGAGGCGGTGGCCAATGGCACGGATCTCCTGTGCGTGGGTGAGATGGGCATCGGCAACACCACGGCCGCAGCGGCGATCTATGCCGCGCTTTATGGTGGGCCGGTCGCGCCATGGGTGGGGCGCGGAACGGGCGTGGATGATGCCGGCCATGCCCGGAAAATCGCGGCGGTCGAGGCGGGCCTCGCGCTGCATCGCAATGCGCTGAAGGACCCGCTGGAAGTGCTGCGTCGTCTCGGCGGGCGGGAGATCGCGGCGATGGCCGGTGCCATTCTCGCCGCGCGCATCGAGCGTGTGCCGGTGATCCTCGATGGTTATGTCGCGACCGCTGCCGCAGCCGTTCTGCACGCGATCGAGCCTTCGAGCATCGCGCATTGCCTCGCGGGCCATGTCGCAGCGGAAGGGGCCCATGCCGAGGTGCTGAAATGCCTGAGCCTCACGCCCATTCTCGATCTTGGCTTGCGCCTGGGCGAGGGGAGCGGCGCGGCCTTGGCTTGCGCCATCGTAAAAACCGCGCTCGCCTGCCACACCGGCATGGCGACCTTCGCGGAAGCCGGCGTGCCAGGCAAGGCCTCGGTGCTGCACTCCTAGGCCGCGCGGATCGAGCCTGGCGGCTGGCGGCGGATGGAGGCACTGGTAGGTTTCGAGCTGTCCGGATCCACGGCGGCCATCGCGGTCATCACGCGCGTCGCGGGGAAAATTGCGGTCACCTCGGT
>Ga0209053_1000451_pt1 | contig 28902 bp, 23 predicted proteins | sample EBPBio152010_DNA_FD_185864 | JGI IMG/M metagenome (GOLD analysis project Ga0209053, IMG submission 185864) | Wastewater treatment Type I Accumulibacter community from EBPR Bioreactor in Madison, WI, USA - Reactor 1_7/15/2010_ DNA (SPAdes)... | ecosystem: Engineered > Bioreactor > EBPR >... | reverse complement strand
TCGCCGCCATCCTCGGCCAGCTCACCCCAGATGACGCGCAGCTCCTCGACGCGCTCCAGGCCCGTCACGTGCCGGCCGAGACCTCCTGGCAAGACCCCCTCGGGCACGCCCGCTTCCTCGAGCTTGAAGCCACCCGAGGCGCGGACCTCCGCCAGTTCCTCGACGTCCGCAGGTCGGCCGATGCCGTAGCCGCTCCTGCACCCTCGGGCACGGAAGCGCTCGCCGAGGCGCTCGCAGGGCTGACCCCGCCGCGTGTACGGATCGCAGCCGACAACCTCTTTCGCCTCGGCCTCCTCTCCGACGTCTCGTCCGCGATGGTCTCGCGCGACACCGGCCTCGGCCGTCGCGGTATCCTACCCACTGCGCCCCAGTTCTTCCCGACCAACGACCGTGGCGCTGTTGTCCTCTCCGACTTGGGGGCCGCCTTCGTGCGGGCGTGCACTCCGCCTGACCTCGCGACTCCCGGCGACTCCTCCTCGTCCGAGTTGAGCGCTCACAATGGGGTGGGAGGGGGGGCAACCTCGCATCCGGCCTGATACGCGAGTCTCCTACGCCTGCAACCCGGCCGCCCCTTGCCCTTCACTCCCCCAGCCCCGCTATCCGACACTTCCTGGCAGGCCCCCGGAAATCCAGCACGTCCTCGACGAGGCGTACGCATACTGGCTCGCGTACAGCCTGCCCGACGAGGGAGCCCTTCTGTACGTACCACTACACCGACCTCCGAGGGCTACGGGGATTCTTTGAGGGCCGGTTGTTCTGGCTCACCCACGCTTTCGTCCTCAATGACCCGTCCGAGCTCGACTACGGCGTCGCGCTCGCCATCCGGTAGATCCAACTCTTGACCCTGAGCTATGGCACTCGACTTCACAAAGCTCGGCTCCTCGGGCGCCGCCGACACCGCGCTCCCTCCCCGTGAGATCTTCGCCGCGCTCCCAGAAAAGGATCCTAAGTACAACTATCCACGCGACGTCCAGGCGGAGGTCTGGCGCGAGTGGTTTGAACGGCGCGACGAGCGCGACGTCGTAGTCAAAATGAACACGGGGAGCGGCAAGACTGTCGTTGGGCTCCTCGTTCTCAAGAGCTGCCTTAATGAAGGCAAAGGGCCGGCTGTCTACGTCGCGCCAGACAACTATCTAGCAGATCAGGTTGCCAATGAAGGGCGGCTTCTGGGCCTCTCCGTTGTAACCGACCCACGGTCAACAGAGTACGCTCGCAGTCGTGCGATCCTCGTCGTCACTATCAAGACCCTAGTGAACGGCCGGTCCAAGTTCGGCGTCGGAGAGGAGGGCGCCGTTATCCCCATCGGGAGCATTGTTGTCGACGACGCGCACGCCTGCTTGGCAGAGACTGAGGACCAGTTCTCCATCGTGGCCCGGGACAGCGTTCATGATAAGCTCCTTGCCTTGTTCGAGGAGGACCTGGTAGCGCAGTCGGAGTCGCGGTACCTCGAGGTCAAAGCCGGTGACAGGGCGGCGTCCATGTCCGTCCCGTACTGGGCTTGGCAGAGCAAGATCAGTGAAGCGACGAAAATCCTTCACGATGCTCGCGAGACTGACGCCTTGCGGTTTTCGTGGCCGCTAGTCAAGCGTGATCTGTTCCTCGCCCGGTGCGTGTTTGGCGGTGGCGCGGTCGAGGTGGCTCCTCGATGCCTTCCCATTGATGCCATCCCCAGCTTCGAGCGGGCCGAGCGGCGCGTGTTCATGACGGCGACGCTTGCTGACGATGGCGTGCTCGTGACACACTTCAACGTGGTGCCAGAAGCCGTCCGACGGACCGTCACGCCCTCCACCTCGAGCGACGTTGGGGACCGGCTGATCCTCCTTCCACAGGCGCTCAATCCTAATTTGACCGATGACGACGTGAAGAGGCTCGTCAAGGAGCTCTCTGAGCGCTATAACGTCGTCGTGATCGTGCCATCGGGATACCGGGCCCGGTTCTGGGCCGAGGTGGCCGACCAAACACTTACAGCCGACAACCTCCGACAGGGTGTCGCAAGCCTCAGGGACGGTCACGTCGGGCTCACCGTACTCGTAAACAAGTACGACGGTGTCGACCTCCCAGGAGACGCTTGCCGTGTCCTCGTTCTCGACGGGCTCCCCGACGTGAGGAGCCTTGTAGATCGAGTTCGCGAGGGAGCCCTAGCCGGAAGTGACCGCACAGCGGCCGAGCGAGTCCAACGTATAGAGCAGGGGATGGGGCGAGGAGTTCGATCCAACGACGACCACTGCGCCGTTCTCCTAATGGGCAGCGGGCTCACGCGCCACCTATACGTGGGGGGCGGGATGAGCCTTCTCACCACGGCGACCCGCGCGCAACTGGAGCTGTCAGACCAGGTGGCCGACCAACTCGACTCCCCAGGCGTGGAGGACCTCCAAGAGGTCATAGCCTACTGCCTCGAACAAGACAGAGATTGGATCCAGGCGAGCCGGGGCGCCCTCGCCTCGTTGAAGTACCGCGCCGAGGGCTCCGTCCACCCGACTACCCCCCACGAACGAGCGGCCTACGACGCAGGGAGGTTGGGCCAGTTCACGGAGGCCGTTGCCGAGATGCAGTCCGCCGTGAATGGGGCGACCGACGACCGCCACCGGGGGTGGCTCAAGCAAGAATTAGCCGCCTACAAGAACCCTATTAACGCGCCAGAGGCTCAGGTCATTCAGAAGTCAGCCCTATCACTCAACTCCAACCTGTTCCGTCCCCTCGCGGGGATTGAATACGTCAAGTTGGACTCGGCACAGCGGGAGCAGGGTGCCCGGTGCGCACAGTACTTCATGGACCGATTCGAGACGCCGAATCACCTCGTCGTGGAGGTGAATGACATCCTCGACCGGCTCGTCTTTCAGCCGGAGATGTCGACCTCGTTCGAGAAGGCGTTCCGAGATCTGGGTCTACTGCTAGGGCACGACGCCCATCGCCCCGAAGTGGAGTACGGGCGTGGTCCAGATGTGCTCTGGTGCGTAGGTGAATCCAGATTTTTCGTGGTCGAGGCGAAGAGCGGAGCTGTTGTCGACACGATCTCGAAGCGCGACGTCAACCAGTTATCGGGCTCGATGAACTGGTTCGCTCAGCAGTACGGCGTCGGGACATCTGCTACACCACTACTCGTTCACCCATCTCGAAAAGTTGGACGGGCCGCGACTGCGCATCCTGACATGCGCGTGATCCGTGAGGAGGAGTTGGCGCTGCTCAGAGAAAATGTACGCAGGTTCGCGGCTGGCGTAGCCGCATCCGGCATGCCCTACCGCACCGAGTCCATTGCCGAGCATCTCCGGGCGAACTCGCTAACACCAGACGCCTTCATCGACCGGTATTCTGTGAGGGCTACTCCCAGCTGAGTCAGCGTAGCCCCACTCAAAGGGCATACCGAGCCTCTAGGCAGCTTGCTCCTTTGCCCGTTCCCCAAGCCGGTCATGCGCCGTCGGCGTCAGACTCGCGTGCCTCGCGAGATGAATCCGTCCCGGATTGGCCGTCTACGAAGTATAGGAATAGGCTTCTGCATTCAGTAACAGCGCCATTCAGACGCCAAGGTACCGTGCCGATGAGTCGTCCGGCCGGGCGTGTGCATACTGGCTCGTCGTCTGGAGCGAGGCGTGGCCGAGTGTCTGTTGAACGAGGTGGGGCGGGGCGCCGCGGTCGAGTGCGTGGCTCGCGTGGGCGTGGCGGAAGAAGTGGGGTGAGACGGCGTCGGGTAGCCCGGCTCGTTTAGCCATCTGCTTCACGACGCGCCAGAGCTGCTGGCGCGTGAGCGGACGCGCCGACTGGTTGTCATCTGTCTTCCGCGACCGGAGGACTGGGCCGTTGGCCTCGACGTGGCCAAGAATCATCTCGTGCTGGCGGTGGCTGTTGAGGACGCTCCAGGTGTCGGCCGAGAGGAGCACCCGCCGTGTCTTCCAGCCTTTCCCAAAGAGCGTGATCTGCCCGGTCGGTCGACCCCGCTCAAGCGCGCGTTCGACGCAATCCTGCCATCGAAGTCCGGCGAGCTCCGAGACCCGCCCGCCGCTCGCGTAGAAGAGTCGGAGGGCGAGCGCATTCCTCTGATCCGTGAACGACCCCTCGACCGCGGTCGCATCGGCGACGGCGAGCATGCGGTGGACGGCGGCCTCAGGGAGGATCCGCTCAGCGAGCGTGCCTTTCTGCCTGGGTAGGCCAACCGCCGCGCCGACGTTGTAGACGAGATAGCCGAGCTTGTGGCCGAACGAGAGTAGGCTCTTGACGGCCGAGAGCTTCCGCGCGCGCGTCGAGGCGGCCAGGCCTGCATTCTCGAGCGCGTCAGCCCAGTCCTGGACGTGCTGGAGCGTTAGATGCTGCAGGGGCGTATCGGCGAAGTCAACAAAGGATCGGACGTCGCGCTCGTAGGCGTCGCGCGTGTTCGAACTCTTGCCGTGGAGCCAAAGCCGGACGAGGTGGGCGTCGTCGTCTACCTGAGAGATGGTCGCTCGACGCTTTAGGGTTTCCCCTGAGTAGGAAACCAAATCGGAGGGAGATTCAATCGCCATTGAACTCTATGGCATGAGGAGGCCGCCCCCCATTCATCTGACGTGCCCGACCCATGTCCGCAATGGTCTCTTTCTGTCCGGCATCACGAAAGAGCTTCGCCCAGTCGCTATAGGGAGACGCCATCGCGTGCTCCAGGGCGGCAAGGTCCCCACGGTGTTGGGAGGTGAGGCGAAGGTGGCCCGCGTCCGCTAAGAGCTTTCGGGCTATGATCGGAAAGGCGATGGTCGCGAGGAGCTCGTGCTCCCGAATCGCCCAACTGTATGGTCCTTCGGGGTCTTCGGAGGTTCGCTGCCCGTGCCCGAAGCTGTTGCGGATGTCGTAGAACTCCCTCACCCAGGCGTTCGCGACGCTGCTTTTCTTACCGTACCTCCTCTTTAGGCGCTCGGTGTATCGGTGTGAGTCCCGGAGCGGGGGGCGGTCGAGACCGTCGAGGACGGCGTCGAGATTTTTGCCGAGCATGACCGCCTTCCCGCGCGCTTGGAGGAGCGACTCGAACGCCGAGGTCAGCAGCACGTGGTCGACGCGGGGCGGGACGCCGCCGCCGTCCTGGCTGTCGGTGTTCGCTTCCACGAAGCAGGCGAGCGCGTCCATCCACCGCTCCCACGTGTCGTCATCTGTGGCCTGTCCGAGCGCCTCGATGGCCGACAGGAGCCGCCGGTCTGCGCGGACGAGCTCGTTGGAGGCGGCTTGCTCAGGGATCCCGATTCTCAGCTCGTCGATCTTCCGTCCGTCCTTGATCCCCCCGTACTTCGTGCGCACATCCCGACGGATGTGGGTCATATCGCCTTCGGTGTCGTGGACGATCTCCTGGAACCGGAGGGCGAAGTGCGCAGCGTTGGCATAGGCAAACCCCTCGACGATGTCGCGGTCCGCCAGCGCGGCAAAGGCGACGACCTTGATCCACTCGTTGATCGTCGCGCGCCGCTCAGCGTTGAGCGGGGCCAGTAGTGGTTGGTCGTCGAGCCGGATGAGGGCCAGCCGAGTGACGGGCTCCCCATGGAGGTCCCGGTACATCGACAAGACCGACGCGACGGCGGCCGCATCCGACGGGTCGTCGAGTTCAGGGATCTCTGGACGCTTTCTGCGATAGGGAACGAGGTGAACGGGTCCGACCGAGAGCCGATTGGCGAGGCGACACCAAGGGAGGAACGCTAGGGTCGGTCGAGGAGCTGGTGCAGCTTGGGCGGGTGTCTCAGCGACCTCGCGTTGCTCGGCAACCGCTACGGGGTGTGGTTCGGGCTGGTCGGAGGACATGAGCGGCTCCGCTATGCGGCGTGGAAGAACCCTTTGGTGTAGGCGACCTCGGCGTAGCCCGCTGGCGGGGGGACCGCGAAGGAGAACTCCACGTGGGGGCGTTCGACACCCTCCTTCGGCAGGCAGCATGCCTCATACGTCTCGCCGGATTCGCACGGGCACGGTTCGCTCGGCCCGAGGTGGTCGAACAGGGAGCGGGGGTGGAGTCGCGTTGTCTTCTCAACGTCCCAATCATCGAACGGGGATGCTAGCGCGCCGACGAGGTACTCGACGACGGAGTAATCGTAGTGGTCTTTGCGATTGCCGTCGTCGTCGACTGCGAACCCGACGGAGTACTTCTGGAGTGGGGTGTGGACAGCCCCCACGCCGACGAACTGGGCCTTCGTGATTCGACGGGCGGCCATCTCGCCACTGTAGATCTCGCCGACCCGGTGGCCACACCCAGCACAGAGCCGCTTCGGCTTCCCGCAAATCGTGCACTCAGCCTCGTCCACGATGAACTCCGGACTGAAGAAAACTGCGTAGGGGAAGAGCTTTTGGTACTGCGCGACGAGCTTCGAGATAAGACCCGGGAGCGTGAGCGTGCCAGCGATGGGGACGTGGCGCTCGAGGAATGAGAGCGTGATCTCTGCCTGTTCGAGCGAGCACCACCCCTCATAGTGCTCGCCTGCCTTTAGCTGGTGGAAGGCACGGACGTAGGCCATTCGGACATTTATCGCCTGCTCCAGACACCACACGTGCTTCGCACCTAGCTCGTCGCCGATATAGACGCGGCGGGCTTTCGCCTCCGCCAACTCTCCGAGAAGGCGATCGGCCGTGGGCGATGGGAACGAGCCGTCGAGGTCAAACGAGATGAACTGGGCAGCCTCAGCGAGGACGGCCTGATCTGCAAGGGACAACACGGTCATGAGCTCTTCCACAGGCGTTCGATCTTCTCACACGCCTCGGGGAAGTTCTCCGGTGTGCCCTCGTAGGTGAACGTCTTTGTGCGCTTCCGAGACTTCTTGTCGTCGACGACAGTGAGCGAGACGCGGACAGCGCGTTCGCGGTGGGGGGAGTGGATGCGCGCCCAGACGTAGTTCGAGATCACCCCGAGCGTGATGGGGAGCGCAGCCTCCGTCACGAGGAGATGGGCGAGGATGATGAGCTCGGAGTGGAGCCCAAGCTCGCGGAAGTCGTCGTCCTCGACGGCGGCCTCGACCTCGACGCCGACGGGGATGTGCTCCGAGACCCAAGCGAAGAACTCCTCGGTCTGCTGCGGGAAGAAAGGTCCAGGGTGCTCACGGAACGCGCTCTCAGGGACGAAGACGACGTCAGCGTTGCGAACGCGGTCGCCAAGCACGTCGCCTATGTAGGGTTGGGCAGCAACTTCAGTGAAGCCGTCGCCGCCGTCAGCGACCTTGAGGTCGTCGGTCTTGGACGACTCGTGCATACCAAGCCGTTATTGCGTCTTTGACCTTGCCAGGATTGGGCTTGCTCATCAAGGGTGCGAGGGGCTCCGGCCAGTAACATAATTCACGTTATGTCGCATTCGACGACGACACTGCCTCGTCAGCCATTCACGTCCTTAGCAGAGGCTCTCCTGCAGATCTTCCGTCAAGAAACCGTCTAGAGGCGAAGCCGCTCGGAACAGACATGCCGATGAGAATGCCCTCGCTCCCCAGGGTCGCGTAGCGAATCTTGTGGGTTCAGCCACCGAGCCCACCGTGGACCAGAACGACATCCGCCAGGCCATCACCGCCTCGCTGGAGGACCGCGTCCGCGACGCCATCAAAGGCGTCCTCGAGCAGGTCATGGAGGAGGAGATGGATGCCCAACTCCAGGCCAAGCACCGTGAGCGCACCGAGCGGCGACTCGGCGAGCGCAATGGCCACTACGGACGCGGCCTGACCACGACCGCCGGCCACATCGAGCAGATCCGCGTGCCCCGGGCGCGTGAGATGCCGTTCCTGACGGAGGTGTTCGAGCGCTACCGCCGCATGACCGGCTCGCTGGAGGAGGCCGTGCTCGAGATGTACCTCCAGGGCGTCTCGACGCGCAAGGTCGAGGAGATCACGGGCAAACTCTCCGGCACCCGCATTTCGAAGGACGCCGTCAGCCGTATCGCTGGGCGCTTCGACGACGTGTTTGCCGAGTAGAGAGGGCGGCAGCTCGACCGCGAACGGACCTACCCGTACCTCTACCTCGACGCGATCTATCTCAAGGCGCGTTGGGCGGGCGCTGTCCGCGACGTCGCGCTGCTCGTGGCCGTCGGCGTCACCGAAGAGGGCTTTCGCGAGGTGCTCGCCGTCGAGGCGGCTGTCGGCGAGCGGACGGAGACGTGGCGCGGGCTGCTTCAGGGGCTCAACGAGCGCGGTTTGCGTGGCGTCCGGCTCGTGATCTCCGACGACCACGACTCGATCAAATCGGCCGTCAAGGTCGAGTTGCCCGGCGCGGCGTGGCAGCGGTGCGTCGTCCACCTCCAGCGCAATGTGCTCGCGCACGTGCCCCAGACCGAGGCGGGAGCCGTTGCCGCGGACCTCAAGGTCGTCTTCCAGGCGGGCCGCCGCGAGACGGCTGAGACGCTGGCCGCTGCATTCTCCGAGCGCTACGAGGCGCTTTACCCGAAGGCGGTCGCGTCGCTGGCACGAGGCCTCGGCGAGGCGCTGACGTACACGGCCTTCCCGTCGAGCCACCACCGGTTGATCCGGACGACGAACGGCGTCGAGCGGGTCTTCGCCGAGGTAAAGCGGCGAACGCGTGTCGTCGGGGTCTTTCCCAACGATCAGAGCGCCGAGACGCTGGCGACCCCCGTACTGCTACGCGTGTCCGAGGACTGGGCCGAGCGCCGGTACCTGGACATGGCCCCGCTCCACGCCCTCTTTCCCCAACCCACAGGATTCGCTACTTGACCCTCCCCAGCCCGTAGCGTTTGCGGAGAATCCGGAGAGCGTAACGCCGTTTCATCCACAAGTCACCACACACGTGCCGATCGAATGTCTTTAATGTGCCATAACAATGTTGTCCAATTTTATCTCTCCGTCATATATATATATAAAATATATTATATTACTATCAGTTGTAATTTCAGTTTGACATAATTTGTTTATAATTACCATAATTCCACATGTATTATTTGTGATTTCATAGGTCGACATATTCGACAGGTACAATCTAATGCCCCCTATATTTCGATCTTCGAAACCGCCAATATAGTCCGAGTCAGATATTATATCTGAATTGCCTATGTAATTTTCATTTGCAAATGAATTATAAACATATTTATTAGTTCTAGATTTAATATTAAAGTGTATGATAGTTATGACAAATATCATAACTATAGATAGATAAAAAGCTAGTCTTTTATAGTCCATTGCCGATCAGTGGCCTGAGTGGAATGCCTCTCGCCGCTCTATACCTGTTAATTCTGTTTCTGGTCCTAGCCTCCGAAGAATTATATTCACCGGGCCCTACGCGTATTCCCCTAGAATATTCTACAGCATGATAAATCTCATGAGCTGCTACCTCTCCTAATGGTATACTTCTTCTTCTGTACACAGGATTCCCAAAAAAGTTTCTCAAGAAGCCGCGATCCGCATAATACATGGGTCTGGACATATGCATATTGAATCCATTATCTATAAAGTTGTCTGACAAATTGATCGATCTATTTGCAGGATCAAAATATGCACCTCCCAATCTTTCTATTTCTTCCAATCTGGAATTATCATCGTTAGGAACAAATTTAATAGTATATACATCTTCGCTTCCAATAAGACTTCTAAGATCTTGTGCAAATATATTTGCACCTTCTCCTATGCGCTGAACTCCCACAATCGTCAATGTTACAATGCCATTATTACTAGAAATATTATACAATAATCCTATACCAACATCTGAATATGCATCAACTAATCCAAATACTTCCTCTCGACTTCCGACTACAACAAGAGTGTCTCCTGATGGATCTGTGTAATACAAGGGGTTATTGTATGCATATGCATACGGAGTAATGCTAGTATATTCAGAGGCAAATCTATCTATTTGAGTAAATCGCCCAATCGCGGGCATGTAGTAGCGTGATCCGGCGTAATTTAGTCCTGTCTCATTGTCGAGATCGTACCCTGTGAAGCCCTCGCGTGTTGACGTACCCTGTACGTAAACGCGACCAGGCATCTCCAGACCGAACGGGTAGTAGTCCCGCATCGCGCGCACCGTACCACTCGCCTCCGCCACTGCACGAGGCGTTCCCAGCATATCCCGCACGTACGCCACTGTAGTCCCGCTTGACTCCCGTCGACCCCACGGTCCCAGCATGTGGTACTGCAGTACCTGCGAGGGTGAGTAGAACGCCAACTCCTCGCCCTCGGCGCCACGGATCGTGTAGCCGCCGTTCGTCCCTCCCTCGAACACCCGCCACCCGGTGTCGTCATAGAGGAACCGCCGCGTCGCGCTCCCGACCGTCGTCCACGCCGGCTGGTTGGTCCGGCCAATCACCGACGAGTGCGCATAGAGCGAGCCCGTGACCGACGTCACGTTCCCGTTCGGGTCGTAGCTGAAATCGGCGATCCTCACCTGATCATCCGTGACGGAGTCCAGCCGGTTCGACGTCCCGACGTAGTCGTACTGGTAGTCCAGCACGCCCACCGTCGGCTGCCGCCACAGCTTGCGTGTGATGTTGCCGTCGCCGTCGTACGTCACCTCGTCGACGTCGTAGCGGCGCACCGTTGACGGGCACGTCGCCGCCGCCAGCGTCCCCGTGCAGGCCTGGTAATCGGCCGCCGTCAACCGGTGCACCGAGTCGTAGGTGTACGCGTAGCGGTAAAGCGCCGCCTGGCCCGTCGTCGACGCCGGCCGCTCGAACGTCCCGCTCGTGACGAGGCTGTTGGGCGCGAACGTGTACGCCGCGCCGAAGAGCGGCGTATACGTGTCGGACGAGGGGTTCAAGGTGCGGGCGGCGATACCTGTCAGGCGGCTTCGGACGTCATAGGTGCTCGTCGTCTCGATCGTCCCAATCTGCCACGTTTGCACCACGCGCCCGGCCGCGTCGTAGTACATCCGCGCGATAGGGAAGGCGCTGCTCGCCGTCGGCGTCGATGGCATCCCTGTCGTATCCCCAACGGTCTCCGTCATGCGCCCGGCCGTGTCGAACCACGTCCGCTGGAAGAGCTGGTCTGATTCCACCCCAGCCTGGAAGCGCGTACCGTAAGCCCGCCCCGCGCGGTCGCGGTCGTAGGCGACCCGCACCGAGAGCGGCGTCGGGACGAGCGACTCGACCTCGCTCGGCACGGGAGCGAGCGAGACGTGGAGGCCCTGGATACGACCGTTGGCGTCGTAGCTGAACTGCCGGTAGCCGGAGTTGGGACCATCGGTGCCGGTCCGGCCCTCGAATGACACCTGCGTGAGGCGCCCTTGCGGATAGGCGATCGTGAAGCCGCTCGGCCGCGGCAGCGACGGCGTGGCCGTGTCGTACTGGTAGGCCGTGACCTCGGTGCGGTTCGTCGTCGGCCACGTCGGCGAGTTGAGAAGCGTCCGGTCGCCGAGCGTGGCGGCTGTGCCGGTGGTCGTCCCCTCTTCGAGCAGCCGGCCGAAGGCGTCGTAGCGCGAGTAGAGGAGTCGGCCGACGGCGCGCTGGTTCGGGTCGATCACCATGCGGAGGCGGCCGGCATCGTCGTAGGCCATCTGCCGGTCCGGCGTCGCCCCGGTGATCGTCTCGTCGGTCGGGTCGCTGTCACCGTCGCCGTCGAGGTCGGGCGTCGTCTCGGCGACGAGCTGGCTGAGCGTGTTGTAGCGGTAGTGCGTCTCGCGTCCCTCAGGGCTGGCGGTGCGGACGACCCGGCCCAGACCGTCGTACTGCGTCCGAGTGTCGAGTGAGTCTGACGAGGTGACCGTACGGGTGACCCACGACACAAGCCAGTTGTCAAGGGTCGCCGTCGCGAAGCGCCCAGCCGTGACCGTCCCAATAATTTCGTACTCACCTGCCAAGACAAAAACCGAGTCGGAAAGCGAAACGGTCCCGACACCGTGAGATACGTTGACCACCAGTTCTCCAGTCGCTACATCCTTGATCTGGAACGTGGTGAGTGGTATTCCAGAGCCTGTCTGGCTTCCGGACATCTCGGCCTCCCACTCAATTTGCTGAGGGTGGGTAATCGACAGGCTGGCGGTCCGAGAATCGGTGGCCGGCTGATTCGGGTCGGTTCCTGTCACGCTCAGGCTGTCGTCTCCTCCGAAGCTCGGCTCGTCTGCTGTCGTTTCGAGGAGACGCCTCTCCAGGACGGTCCTCCCGAACGCGTCCAGAAAGTCATGACGCACGTTGCCGATCTCGTCGGTCGTCGTCACGCGCATCCGCCGTCGCGACTCCGGCGTCCCGAAGTCCCCCTCATCCAGGTTGGTCGTGGGTCCGCCGCCGGGATCCTCAGGGACGAGCGACGATGGAGGATCCGGAGGCCCAGGATCCCACGCCGCCACGTCGTACGCGAACGTCGTTCGCGGGCGCGTGGCCCCGGTGATGGCCGGGTGCTCCGTCCGGAGGGGCCGCCCGTTGGGGGCCGACTCGTAGACCGTCAGCGTCGTCGGCTGCGTCGTGCCGTAGGTCGATTCTGCCGCCGAGCGGAGCGTCGCCCAGGGAGTGTAGCTAGCACCACCGGTGACCCGCGTCGTTGGGATCGCCTCGACGGGTCGCCCATGCAAGTCGTAGCGCGTGCCGCTGGCGAGGTACGTCTCCCCGTTCTCCTGAACCCGCGTTTGCACGACTCGGCCCCAGCCGTCGGCGTACACGAACGACGTTTGGTTCGGCGACGGCGCGCCGTAGGTGATCGTCCGGATGCGGTTAGGACTGCCAGAGCTCAGCAGATAACGGTATTGGTAGGTCTCCGTCCGCTGGCCGTTCGCGTTCTGGCGCTCCACCAGCCGGCCGAACCCATCGTAAAGGAAGCCCGCCGACTGACCGTTCGGGTCGACGACGCGCGAGACGAGCCCCGTCAGCGGATCGTACTCGTAGCGCTGCGTGAGCGTCGTGCCGCTCCCCGTGGCCGAGATCTGCGTCAGGCGACTCCGCCGGAAGCTCGTCGTCGGAACCAGGGACTCCTCACCCGAGGGGTTCTCGCCGTAGATCAGGTTGACTTCGAGGCCTGCGGCATCCACCACCTGCAGCGGCGAGCCGTCGCCGTTGAAGGTGTTCGTGACCGAGAGGCGCACCCACTCCGACTCGTCTGGTGTTTGCGTGCGCCGCCACGCATCGAAGCTGTCGTCCTTCGTGTCGTCCCCGGTGGCCACGAGGTTGGTCGCTGTTCCGCGGTAGGCGTAGGTCCGGTGTGGGAGCGAGACGCACCCGTAGGTGTCGTCTGGACACGGATAGGGTCCACCGTTCCCTCCGGGCTCTGCGATCTCCATCGGCGACGCTGGATTCGACGCCGGTACGAATGAGGCGTAGGTCGTCACCGTGCCGGTGAGCGGCGTGGCCACCACCCCGGCTTCCCTCGTCACGACCAGCGCCGGCGCCGTGAGATGGTTGCGGTCGAGCAGATGCTGGTAAGGACCGCCCCGCTCGGCGAGCTCCCATGCGTAGGTGGTCCGCGTCACGCGCGCGTACTCGCGGTCTCCCAGACTGTCGGAGCGGACGAGTCCCGAGGCGTCGTCGTACCTCAAGAATCGCTGGGCATCGCCGTAATAGCTGAGATCATCGTTCTGAGCAAAGCGCCATGTGGCGTCGCGTTGCATCCGGGCCGATGTCTGGCTCAGGCGGATCCGCGGGACGGTCACCGAACCGGCTGCGGTAACCGAGGGATACACGTCGAACGGTCCCCAGTAATCGGCCGATTCGAAGAGCGGCGGCGCGTGGTTCCGGTTGAGGACGAAAGCGTAGTCGGTCTCTCGCTGCAGGATGCGGACGCCACTCGCCAATCGTTCCTCGACCTGGTAGGGGATGCCCCACGTCCAGGCCTCGGCGCCGCTGAGGACCACCCGGTGCTGGATGGTTCCGCCTGCGCTGGTACTTAGCTCCTGTACCACGTACCGTGGGATGGTCGCTTGCGGCGTCTGGCCTTCAGGGGCTACACCCGATGTCGTGTAGTGGGTCGTGACGTGGCTTCCATCCTCAGACGTGGCCTTCACCCAGTCATAATAGACGCCGGCCTCCCCCATGTCCGAGCTAAACAGGGCCTCGGCAGGCGCAAGCTGAGGGATGACGGTTCGCCACAACAGCGGTGGGATCCCCGAGAGGTGTCCCGGACCGTAGGTGTAGGTCGTTGTGTGAGTCGTGCCGAGACCATCGGAGGCGCGGCGCGTCACCACGCGGGCACCTCCCATGAGCCGGTCGTTCAAGCCGTCGTAGGGGTGTGTCACGCGGAAATGCCCGAGGGTCATCCCGCCCTGAGCCGTCGCGACGGCCTCCGTCCAGCCGACACTGGTGCTGTCTACCCGGTCCTGCTCGTAGACGAACTCCTCCCGCCCGCCGGTCGGGTACCGGATGCTCTCGAGACTCCACAGCCAAGGGACGTAACCCGACGAGGCCCCCGGCGATTCGGACGTCCGGCCTTGACGGTCCACATAGAAACCGAAGTGGTCCACACACCGGACCTGCGGATCGAGGCACGCCCCGGGTGTCTCCGTGTTGTAGACCGGCGGCAACACAGAGTTGTCTTCGTCCGCTCCGAGGTACGTAAAGGCGTAGCGGCTGCTGTCCGTGCCGGCGGCGTCGCGCGTAGTGATCCCGTCGAGCCGGGGGGCTTCCCCGTACGGTCCGACAGGTCCCATGGCCCCATTTGTGACATCCAGCCGAACCGTCCGAACGGTTTGCCAGGCTCCCCCTCCGAGGCGACTGCGCAAGGTGAATCCTGGCCCGGCCCCTGAACCAAGAGCGACTTGGTGAGTGGGCGTCGTGATCTCGGTCAGCTCCTGCTCCTGGTAGATGTCGCTGCCGAAGTCTTCGCGCGGCTCCGTATCCGAGACCAGAGGACCATACGTGAAGCGGATCCAGGCGCCGGGCGCATCGTCGGCTGGCCACGCCGACGACGTCAGCGGGCTCGTCGCGGCGTTGAACGCCCCGCTAACCGTCGGAACCGGGTCGGTGAACGTCGGGCCGAGAATGGCGACCAGTCGCCATGCGCTCACGTACCAGTACGTGACCGGCTTCAGTAATCCACCGTCTACGAGAGAGCTCCGGTAGGCTGCGAGCGTCGGACGCTCGAACACATAGCGCACGCCGTCCTCGGTCGTCACGATGAACCGGTAGTAGTCAGGCCGGGTGCCGGGCACCACAACGGCGGGCGCGGCACTCCATGAGACACCGGCCGTTTCGCCTGCAATCGTAACCGACGGCGCGGAGAAAGCCTCGATGCGCCAGCCCGTCTGCCGAAGCGTCATAAACCCGCGGTAGTCGACGTGGGGCACGCACGGCGACGCCTCGGGACATGGGGGCATCCCGATCCCCGACTCTCTCGCGTTGGTCTGCATGAACGTCTCGCTGCCGCGACCCGGTAGCGTGACCTGGAACGCGTCCGGCGCCCAGCGTGGGTGGCCGACCGTCGTGCTGCTCGGCGTCGTGCCGTCGAACGAGTCCACGTCGTGGAAGCCTGTACCACCACCATCAGGGTAGTAGACGCCGCCCTTGACCTCGCGCGTGATCGAGCCAGGGTTGAAGCTCCAGCCCACGCCGAAGCGCGTCGCGCCAGCCGTCAGCGGAGTGGCCGACGAGTAGCTCATAACCAGTGGCAGCTCCAGCCCGCGTCCCGGCAGCGTCAACAGCGGAATCGAAAGCTGCAGGTCTCCCTTGGCCGTTACGCCGACCGTCTCGGGGCCGACCATCTGGGTGACCTCGGGCTGGGCGACGTGCTGGTTGAACACCTCCTGAGCCCGCACGTCCGGAGACAGGCTCAGTACGAGCGCCGTCACTAGGCCACTGACTATCCACCAGCTGCTCGGATACGTGCGTTCCGACAACCCACGCGGCACAGCTGGCCAGAGGCCTTGACGACGAACGCCAAGAGCATCGAAGCAACGACCCGCTAGCGCGCGAGTGCGCGACCGGCAAAGGCCGGACTCAACACGCTCGCCGAGGCCGTGTCTTCCCATCTCGCGACAGCACCGTGGGCCTGAGGTTCGTCGCCAAGCTAGACGACGCATCGCATACAGAGCAACGGGGCACGCCAAATGGTCCTGTCGATCCGCTACACCGTGGGCTACGCCTGCTGAAACGGTGCCGCAGACCCGGTGTGCAAGCCGCGGCGCGGCTTGCACGCTCCTGCACCAAGCCGCATGGTCCCGCACCATTCTGCATGACGCTGCACGGAATGGCACACCTTGCAGCGCCCCGTCTCGCTGTGGCCACTCTGCCGGGTCTGGTCGTGCCCAGAGACCCCAAGCAGGGCCGGACACCGTCTGGTAGGCCCCCGCACCATCCGGCACGACGTGGAACTACCTCGTCGCCTTGTACAGACGTGTCGGACGGCCACGGGAGAGATCACCCATGCCGGCCCGGGGGCCAGCTGGAAGCCTGGGTGGGTTCAGGCAGACGAGAAAAGATGATCGTAGACGAGAAAAGACGATCGTAGACGGAAAAGGACGGGATCAGACGAGCCCCAGCACCACCTACAGCCGGCGACCGCACGGGCCACGTGCCAAACTCACGTGCCGACTCCGTGAGCGGCGCGTCGTCCGCGGCTGCGGGGGACGATTGCCACCGCCTCCCTCTGTGGTATACCGCATCGGGATCCAGAGCTTGCAATAACAGACCTCCCCCCTACCCCGCCGCCGTCAGCACCGCGAGCAGCTCGCCCGGCGAGTAGACCGGCAGCACCGATCCCGCGAAGTCGGGCCCGTTGCGCGTCACGATCCCCTCGCACTGCGACGTCACCGCCGCCTCGTGCACCACCCCGTCTTCGTAGTCCGAGAACCCAGACGACAGCGCGCCCATGAGCTCCACGCGCCCGACGGCCGCCACGTCGAAGAGCCGCAGCAGGCGCTCCAGCCCGGCCAGACCCGCCTCGCGGCCTCTCCCCTGCTGGTACACGTAGTAGGCCGTCGTCACGGCGTGCGCCGCCAGCACGCCCGTCACCTGGCCCGTGGCCACGGCTCCGAACAGCCGCGCGCTGGCCTCGACCCACGGCTCGCGCTCGAGCAGCACGTCGAGCACGACGTTGGTGTCGACGAGCACGCGCCGCGGCGGGCGCGGGATGTCCGCCGTCATCGGTGACTCACAGTCATCGGGGCCATGCGCGTTAGCGGTGCTTCGTCTCGAGGTGGCGCCGGTACGCCTCCTCGGCCGCGTCGTCCGCTCGGAGCGACTCGGTCTCCGGGCCGCGTGCACTCCCGACGAGATCGCGCGCGTGCGGCGGGAGCGCCGAGCGCCAGTCCGCGCGGGCCTCCGCGGTCGCGCCGTCGCCACCTGACGCTTGGTCGTCGGGTGCGACCAGGCGGAAGTAGTTCTCGGCGAGCACCGAGAGACTGGTCCCGCGCGCGGCCGCGTAGGCCTTCGCGCGCTCGATCACGTCCTCGTCGAGCCGGAGCGTGAGCTTGGTCTTCACCGGAGTGTACGTGTACGTTCGGCGCCAATGTACGTCGCCACCCGCATAGACGCCGGTCACTTGTGACGGAGAGAGACCACGTTCAGGTCCTCGGCCGCCGCGCCCAGGCGTGGCGCTCAAATCCGGAGGCGAGCACCAAGGCCGTGGCCGAGCTCGCCGAGCGGTCGCAGCGCGGCGACACGCTCGCGACGGGCGAGCTGCTCCGCGTCCACACGCCGCACGTGCGGGGCGTGTGCTGGCGCCTCCGCGTCCGGCGCTCGGACGTCGACGACTTTGTGCAGGAGGGGCTGCTGGCCATGCTGACACCGATCGCGCGATTCGACTGCGGTCGTGGTGCGCCGCTGTGGAGCTACGCGCGTCCGTTCGTCAAGGGTCGGCTCGTCGAAGCGCTGGGGTGGCAGCTTGGGATGACGCGTCACCAGTCGAGGCACTACCGGGCCGTGTGGCGCGTGCACGACGCTCTGGAAGCGGCGGGCCAGGACACGGGCGCTGAGAGCCTCCGCCTCGTGCTGCGGCGTGAGGGACGCCGTGTGAGCGCCGAGACGGTGAGTGTGGTGCTGGAAGCGAGCGGCGTCCGCCGGAGCGCTGGCGACCGGCACCATCTGGCCACCACCGGCAACGACTGACCACGGCCGGCTCCCACCGCCCGAGACCAGCTGCTGTGCCACGGGTGTCCACGAGCGCCTCCCCTGGGTCCTGCAGAACGCCGTGAACTGCTGCCGCTGTCGCCTTCGGGGTCTTCCGAGGCATCTGTCTCAAAACGTTTCAGCCCGTCTCAAGCTGGTTAATGCTGGTATGGGCTGGTTAAGGCTGTCTCAGAGCGCCTCATGGCCTCAGCGGCAGGAACACGGTGCTGGGTTACTCGGAGGGCGGTCGGACCTGGCGTCAAGCATGTCGTGGTTCGTGGACGTGCTTGCGCTCCACGCGACAACGCTGGCGGCGACCGGAGCATCGCCAGCGGTCACCGAGCCCGGGTATGGGGGATTGTCGCCCCCGGGCGCTGGTCCAGCGCCCGTACGGGTCTGGACGAGATTGAACGAGAATGGACGAGTGTGAACGACTCTGAACGGTTGTGGACGAGAGCCGTGCGGCGCCGGCATGCGGCGGTGGCCGAGTCGTTCCGGTCGCCATGGCTGGGGCTGGGCGGTTGGGGCCGCCGGCATCATTATACCGCGTGCCTCGATGTAGCCGGGCTGACGGGGGCCATCGTGCCGAGCCAGATCGTGGCCGTGCACGCGACCATCGGTCGCCACGTGATAGACGCCCCGCGCCTCGACGTTGAACGGGCACCGCCTGTATGCGGATGGGCTGGCCGGCGTCGTGGAGTGCGGTGCCGGCGCGGACGCGAGCTCGTTGCCAGCCCTGCCCAGGCCGTATGGCGGCTCACTGCGACCGGTGGTCGTGCTCGTGTGACCTGCGCCGGGTAATCCGGCTCTTCTGCACTTCGCATGGTCGGTGGATGTGTGGGCCGTACCGACCCACTCCTGCGGCTCCAGGTCGGCTCTCATCGATCTCGCTTCATATCTTCATAGGCTCATAACCCCTAACGTTGATTTCTTCTCTTGAAGGAGTGAGCCGGTCGTCATATCTTCATCCGACTGTCACACCTCGCTCATGGCCACCGTCATCGCCGTGCTCAATCCAAAGGGCGGCTCCGGCAAGTCCACTCTCGCGACCAACCTTGCGCACGCGCTCCAACTTGGCGGGCGCAAGGTGCTCGTGGTGGACTCAGATCCGCAGGGGACCGCCCGCGACTGGCGGCAGACGGCTGGCGACGCCGTTGACCTGCCGGCAGTGTTCGGCGTTGACCGTCCGACGCTCGAACACGACGTGCCAAAGGTGGCACCGGCCTTCGATGCGATCGTCATCGACGGAGCTGCGAAGGCAACGGCGATGGCTGTGTCGGCGGTCAAAGCCGCCGACCTCGTTCTGATCCCAGTCCAGCCATCGGCGGCCGATCTATGGGCGGCGTCCGAGCTCGTCGACATTGTGCAGGCCCGACAGCAGATCACCGACGGGCGCCCCTACGCTGCGTTCGTCATCTCACGCCAGATCCAGGGGACCCGGCTTGCGGCAGGCATTCAGGACGTGCTGGACGGCTACGGCCTACCCGTCCTCACTGCCCGAACGTCGCAACGCGTCGCGTACGCCGAAGCGATGGCGGCCGGTCGCTCCGTTCTCGACCATGAACCGGACGGCCGCGCCGCCGCTGAGATCCGCGAGATCGTCGCCGAGATCGAGCCGTTCCTCGAACCATCCATCTGATGTCTGACTCAACCGAACGCAGTTCCAACCCGCTGGGCGCCATCACCAAGAAGCCGGCGAGCTATGTCGGCAACCTCGACGATTTGCTCGGGCAGGTAGCCGACCCACCGCCGGGAGGAGAGGTGAGAAGCAAAAGCTCAAAACAAGAAATGAAGATCGTTGAAGCGCAGTCCCGAATCAACCTGCTGATCCCGGCTCCGCTGCATCGGCAGTTCAAGGCGGCGACGGCCGTACGGGGGGTCACAATGACCTCGGTGCTTGAAGCGTGCATCCGCGATTACATCGCTGGCTCCTGATGTACCTGCCCATGCGGACTCCCCGGTCTCCAACGTCGACAGAGCTCGGTGACTCACCGATCCGGCTCATCCCCACATGACTTGAGGACCATCAGGACCCGACGCTGTGAGTGGTCGCTCAGGCAGGGGAGGGGAGAGGCGGAACGGGGTAGTGGAAGGACGGTCTTGTGATTCCCTTCGGAGCGCTGGAGGTCCACTCGTCTGGGATGACGCACCCATCATGCACGGCCCCGGTCTCGGCTCTTTCAATCCCCCGATCCCCTTTGTTCTTTTGCCTCTTTGAAAGACTTTGCCCATTTGGGACTCGCCGGATATAATTGCGGCACAATGGGATCCGTGGCTCCCGAACGACAGATTGAGGGCGTTCAGACGACAGATTGAGGGCTCCCGAACGACAGATTGAGGGCGTTCAGACGACAGATTGAGGGCTCCCGAACGACAGATTGAGGGTCGACGACGACGGATTGAGGGTCGGACGACAGATTGAGGGTCGTCGAGGCTGTTCGCAACGGCTGGGAAGCCTGATCACGCGCTGCTCAACGACGACAGATTGAGGGTCGCACCCGCCGATCCTGCGCCCAAGAGGCGCTTTCTCTACCTGAACGACGACAGATTGAGGGTTCCTCTGGCGCACAGGCACCCGGCTCGAGTAACGTATCTAGCTAGACTTTCCCGCAGACGGCCCCCGAACCCTCAATCTGTCGTCGCACCCCCCTCAATGTCCGCTGTTCTCGCACGCCGCTCCGACTGGGTCGTCAAGTCTAACGATCTCATCAACGCGCGGTACGACTGGACGGCTCTCCAGCAGCGGATGGTCCTCGTGATGATCGCGCAGCTGAACACCGAAGACGAGGATTTCGGGACACAGCGGGTGGACGTGGCGGACCTCGTCGAGAGGGCCGGGCTGGCGGGCAAGGGCTACTACGAGCGGGCGGCCGAGGCGGCCGCAGTTTTGCTCGACCAGAAGATCCACGTCAAAACTGAGGGGGGGCGGTGGCGCGGGTACAACCTGCTCTCGTACGTCGAGCCGCACCCTGGGCACATACTCGCCCGGTTCAACCCCGACATGCGACCGTTCCTGCTCCAGCTCAAGCGCCGGTTCACGCGCTACATGCTCGAGCATGTGCTTCGCTTCCAGTCTCCGTACTCGGTCCGGATCTACGAGATGGCGATGCAGTTCGCCGACATCGGCCACCGGACGCTCCCGCTCGATGACCTTCGTGAGACGCTGGGTGTCGCCGAGAAGTACCCCCGGTTTTTTGACTTTCAGCGCCGGGTGTTAGACCAGTCGGTCAAGGAGATCGCACGCTACACCGACTCTGTCGTTACGTACGACATCCTTCGCAACGGTCGCTCGCCGACGCACGTCAAGTTATACGTTCGCCCGAAAGCCGATTCCGAGTTGCCCGCGCCGCCCAAGCGGCGGCCGAAGAAAGGGCGGGTCGACGCGGGGCAGCAAACCCTCAACTTCGTGCTGCCTCAGCGGCTCCAGAACGCGCGCGAGACGGCGACCGACGCGGCGTTCCGTGCTTGGTGGAGCCAGCGCACTCCGGCCGAGCAGGCTGCGCTGGAGGCCGAGGCCAATGAACGCCTGGACCCATTCGTTCGGCAGATGGCGGCGGGCAATCCAGCGTCAGTCGCTTTTCAAAGCGTACTCCGGGAGGAGATTAAGGCGATTTGGCGAGCGGGGGCATCGTCTGCCGCTCGTGCCTGATTTCAAAATGCGGGAGAGTTGTCAGGCCGGGATCAGATAGCGGGCTTAGCCGACCGACTCTATTTGACACGCCTTGACTCTTGCCGTCAGCGGACAGCTCTGCCAGTCAGGGGTGAGCGGCGAGGGCAGCCTGCTGACATTTCTTCCGGAGGGAAGGCCTAGAGTTTGACAATGTCAGATCGAGCGCCTACATTGTGCTTCGGACCTGACACTGTCAGCTATGCCCGACGGCGACATCATCCACAGAAGCCTCCCCCGGCTCTACCAGCGCCCGTACCGGTTTCTTTGTGAGGGCAAGGCCACAGACGCCGAGTGCTCGCAGGCACTCCTGCGCGCGCTCAAGCGAGACCTCCAGAAGGTGGGCAACGCCGTCGCCCGTACCGCCTTCGTCATCGGCGACGCTATCGAGCTTGCGCGGGCAAACCCTAGGGGGTTTGACGCTGCAGCTGCAAACGCCACTATTGACGCGACTCTCCAAGCCGTCCGGTGCCCGAGCGCCCACCGAGAGGGGCTCCGTGACGCGGCGCGCGATGTCGTGCACGACCTCCGGTACGGCGGAGATGGTGGGGGACGCAATCTTGGGACCGAGGTCTTCCAAAGGTTCGCCGTCCGGCGCGCCGAGTCCCAGTTTGAATCCCGTGTCCCGCTCACCGACGTCCACCACAACGGGGCTGACCCCGGCGAGATCGAGGGGCGTGTCCGCGCCATGGCTCCCGACGTCAGGCGAGCGGCGGCCGCGTTTGCTCGGAAAGTGGCATTGGGCGGGAGCGTAGGCGACTTCCGACTTCCACCTCAGCGCCGCCGGCCGGTCTCCCTCGAGGAGAACCTGTTGTGACCGGCCGTACCTCACCGAGCCTCGGCGGGGCCTGGGTCGAAGAACGGGCGTACGCGTTTGACTTCGAACCGCTGTCGGAGGGTGGGTCCTCCGCACGCCTCAAGGGCTGGCCGGACCCAGAGCAGCCACGCGAGTTCGGCGTGTCGCTAGACGACGCCGAACTCGCTCGGCTGGCGCTTGCGGCCGTCCCGCCTGAGGCGGCCGATCTCCTCGACCTCGCCGTCACCATCTATGCGGCCGACCGGCTCGCGCCGTACCGGCTCGACCGCGGGCACCGCCGGATTCACGTCCGCGTCCCCCTCCGCGCGCCGGGCCCTTTCGAGGCGGCTACCGACCACCTGGCAGAGCTTTTGGCGTGGACCACCGGGTCGGCCTGGTCGTTCTCGTTCCCCCAGCGGTCGGGACTCCTCCGGCCAGCCGAGCGCTCCCCAGCGCTCGCGTTCCCGCGCTCGCCCGTCGAGGTCGCCCTTTGGTCCGGGGGGCTCGACGCGCTCGCCGGCCTCGACACTCGGGCCCGCCGAGACTCGGGAGCCCAGTTCGCCCTTATCGGGGTGGGCGGAAACGACATCACCCTGGGCCGCCAGCGGACCGTGTTCGATGCGCTCGAGGGTCCAGCCTCGGGGAGGGCTTCGCTCGCGCGCCTCCCAGTTCACCTCTCGGGTGTGGGGGAAATGGGGAAGAACGCGCTCTCCCGAGCGCGCGGCGTGGTCTACGCGCTCGCGGGGGCAGCTGCGGCCATCGTCCACGGCCAGCGGTCGCTAGCCGTCTACGAGAACGGGGTCGGCGCGCTCAACCTCCCGTACACCCGGGCCGAGGTCGGCCTCGACCACTCCCGGTCCGTTCACCCTCTCTCGCTCTGGCTCACCTCGCGGTTCCTCTCCGCCGTCCTCGGTGGTCCATTCTGGGTCCACAACCCGTTCCTATTTGACACGAAGGCTGGGATGCTCGCGGGCCTCGCGGCTGACGGCCTCCGTGACCTCGTCGCGCTCACATCATCGTGCGACAGCCCGCACCGACGGGAGCCGGTCCAGTGCGGGTACTGCTCGTCGTGCGTACTCCGCCGCCAAGCGCTCGCAGCGGCCGGGCTCCCCGATGACACACGGTACGTCGTTCCCCACGGCGATCCTCCGAAAGGCGACACGCTCGCCTACGTTCGCCTCGCCTCGGCTCAAGCTGAACGGCTTGGGGCCCTCGCCCGCGACGGGTGGGAGCCGCTCGCCCGCGAGCACCCCGTCCTCGATGACGTCGTCGACCGGTGTGCCGAAAGCGAGCGGCTCGACCCCTCCAGCTTCCGGTCTCGTCTCGTCCGCCTCCTCTCTCGCCACTCCGACGACTGGGATGCGGCTCGGGAGCCCCTGGCCACCGGGGGGCTCCCGAGCGGCCCCGTCCACCTCGCTAGCCCCGCTTAGTCATGCCGTCCTCGACCCTCGACACCCTAGACCCCGCCGAGCTCGGGATCCGACTCCAACGTGCCCGGAAACGGGCAAGCCTCACCCAGAAGGACGCCGCTGACGTCATCGGGGCCGCCCGAACCACCATGGTCGCCATCGAGAAGGGGGACAGGTCCATCCGTCCGACTGAGCTCGTTGCGCTCGCCAGGGCCTACAACCGCCCCGTAAGTGACTTTGTCCGAGAGCGGCCATCGGTCGAGCCGTTCGAGGTCCAGTTTCGCGCGGCCCCCGGGGCTTCGGCGGACGACGATCCAATCCGGCCGGTGGTCGCCGAGTGGGAGGACCTCTGCATGAGCTACCTCGAGCTCGAGGAGGCGCTCGGCTCGCCGCTCCCGCGCGACTATCCCCCGGAGTATGCAGCCGAGCACCTCCCGACCGAACTGCTCGCCGAGAGCATCGCGGCCTCTGAGCGCCGGCGGTTGGGTCTGGGCGACGGCCCGATCCCCCGGCTCCGCGACGTGCTCGAGCAGGAGGTCGGCCTCCGCGTGTTCTGCCTCCCGATGCCGACCCCGTATTCGGAGATGTACGCTTACGACGCCCGGCTCGGGGGGTGCCTTGCGGTCAACCAGAACCACCCGGCCGAGCGTCAGCGGTGGTCGCTTGCGCACGGGTATCTCCACTTCCTCGCTCACCGTGAGCGCCCTGTCATTCACTTCGAGGGGCAGTACCAGCGGGTGCCAGAGAGCGAGCGGCTCGCCGATGCGTTCGCGATGCACTTCCTGCTTCCGACCGCGAGCGTGATCCGGCGCTTCGCTGCCTACGGTCGCGACGGGCGCTTCACCGTGGCGGACCTCCTCACCGTGGCCGACTACTTCGGCGTGGGAGTTCAGACCCTCGTATTGCGCCTAGAGGGCCTTCGGCTCCTCCCTTCGGGGACCTGGGACCGACTGAAGGACCGGGGGTTCAGGGTCCGCGACGCCCAAGAGAAGCTGAGTCTTGATCCCGGCTCGCGCGAGCGGGCCGACAAGTACCCGCTCTACTATCAGCACCTCGCCATCGAGGCGCTCGACGAGGGGTCGATTACCGAGGGCCGGTTCGCTGAGCTCTTTGGGATCGGCCGGGTCGAGGCCCGCCAGTTGGCCGAAGCGCTCCGCGAGCGGTCGAGCGGGCTCGATGAAGGCGCGACGACTGTTGACCTCACGGTGGGCTCCGCCCAAGCGGCATAGACGCGATGGACTTCGACCGACCGCTCGTCTTTGACGCCTGCGCCCTCATCAACGTCCATGCCTCCGGGCGGCTGGGAGACATCCTCCGCTCTATCCCCCAGCCAACCCTCGTGACCGAGACGGTCCGGGCGCTGGAACTGCTCCAAACGGAGGCACTCGACGCTCTGAACCCCGAGGGAGACCGGCTAGGCGACCTGATTGAGGGCGGGAAGTTGGTCGTCGTCGACTTTGACTCCGACGATGAGGCCGGGCTCTTCCTCGACTTTGCCGCGGCGATCGGCGACGACGGGGAGGCCGCCTCGCTCGCGGTTGCAGCCTCGCGGGGGTTCGCCGTCGTCACGGACGACAAGAAGGCACGGCGGTTTGCGGTGGGGGAGACCCTGGGTGTCCCACTTGTCTACAGCCTTGAGGTCATTGAGCACTGGTCGAGCGACCTGGAGGTCCCGCCCTTCGTGCTCCAGACAGCCCTAGAGAGCCTGCGAGTGAACGGCAGCTATGAACCGGCGCGTTCGCACCCACTCTACGGTTGGTGGCAGCAGGCGCTTGCCTTGACTTGAGAAATCCGGTTCAGAGGGCGGTCCAGTGTCCATCTATCAAACGATGCTTCGATTCCAACCTTGTGTGAACGACTATCCACTCACCGCGGAGCTTCTTGAGAGACTCCTGTACGAGGACGAGGGGGTCGCCCTCGACTTCAAGCGCGACCCGTACCCGTTCGAGGGGGCCGAGCCGCACCAGAAGGCCGAGCTCCTCAAAGACATCCTCGCGTTCGCCAACGCCTGGCGCCGCGCAACAGCCTATGTCCTGATCGGCGTCGAGGAAGTCCAGGGCGCCCGGGGAATTGTCCGCGGCGTCGAGTCGCACCCCGACGACGCGGCCCTCCAGCAGTTCATCAACGGCAAGACCAACCGGCCCGTTGAGTTCCGCTACCGCGCCCACTCGCTCGACGGGAAGCAGGTCGGCGTCCTCGAGATCCCGGTCCAGGACCGACCCCTCTACCTCGCCAAGGACTACAGCAAGCTTAAGGCCCACACCGTCTACGTCCGGCGGAGCAGCTCGACGGACATCGCGTCCCCCGACGAAGTCGCCAAGATGGGAGCGGGAGAGGGCCTCTCGCACGCCCCGGACATCGCCGTGACGTTCGGCCACGCGGGGTCCGACGACAGGCTCGGCGACGCGCTCGCGGCCCAGTGCACGTCGTTCCAGATCCCGGCCCGACTCCCGAACTACAGTAACGCAGCCTCTCTGCCGGGCGGGTACCGCATCGACCTCGGCATGTCCAACTCAGCCTTCTACCGCGAGTTTGCCGCGCACTGCCAAGACACGCACCGCCTTCGTGGCGTCCAGGTCGCCGTCGACAACGGCGGAAGCGGGCCACTCATCGGGGGGCGTGTCGTCGTCCGCGCACCGCTCGGCACCGGGTTCATCGTCGCTGATGAGGTGACCCCTGAGCCCAACCGTTCCATGCCGACGCTCGCGTTCCGAAGTCACCCGCTCCACGCCGAGTGGACCGTCGTGAAAAGGGGCGCAGCGTGGGAGGCCCACTTTGATGTCGGAACCGTCCACCCGGGCGGGACGGCCTGGACCGAGACACTCTACCTGGGGGGGACGGCCACGGGCGAGTATCCCGTCGAGCTCACGGTCCTGGCTGAGAACCTCCCCGCGCCCTACCGCCGCGACGTGACCGTTGCCCTTGATGTCCGGCAAGAGAGTCTCTCCTTCGAGCGGATCCAGGCTTGGGCCAACGGGTCGCCACCCCTCGACCTCCTCACCTGACAATGAATCGACCCGCCGCTGACCCGCTGGCTGGGATGGACGAGGCTTCGTTTCGGACGGGCGTCTTAATCCCGCTCCTCCGGGCGATGGAGTACCGTGACGTCGAGCACTATCACGGCCCCGACGAGCTTGGCAAGGACATCGTCGCCTGGAAGCCAGACGCCGATGGGACGCGCGAGAACGTCGCTGTCGTCGCGAAGGTTGGCCACATCAACGCCAGCATCTCCGGCGACGCGGGCACGGTCAGCGGCCAGATCCGACAGGCCTTCGGGTCTACCTACACCGACCCGACGAATGGCGAGGAGCGCCGTGCTCACCGCGTCATCGTCGCCACAACAGGCGCCATTCGCGACGCCGCGCGCAAAGCCCTCCTCTCGCAGTTCGACCCCGCCACCGCGCGTGCCGTCCGGTTCTGGAGCGGAGACAAGGTCCGGGAGCTCCTGGACAAGCACCTCCCCGATTTCGACACCCCCAACTACCTCCCTGCGTTTCACCGTAGGGCGAGCGCACTTGAGCACTTCGACGTCTCTGCCACCGTTGACGCCCAAGGGGTCTGCTACGCCATCGCTCCGCGACAGAATGGGACAACGGTCGCGCGTGGAGTCTTGTCGTTCCCCGAAACGCCCGAGGGCGACGCCATGCTCGCTGCCCTCGAGCGGCACGTTGAGGCGGGTGAGCAAGTCACTATCCCGGGCTCGTTCGTCGAGTCGCTCTCGCTCCACCCGGAGCTCGAGGCCCTGTTCGGTCCCAGTGGACCCGCCGATCTAACGCTGGGTGGGGGGACGCCCGACGCGACGGTGTCCGTCGAGGTCAACGGCCCCTTCGGGCCCCTCCGCGTCCGTGGCCTCGCCGTCACGACCGCTCGGATGGGAACTAAGCGCGGTGAGCTCCGGACGGACCCCAAAGCCCACCCGTTCGCCCTCTCGCTCCAGATCGAGCGGGTCGAGGGCGGCATCCAGATTCGGGCCAACGTCCAGGTCGACCCCGCCGGTCACCCCGTACGCGAAGCCCTCCAGGCCGTGCAGGTGTGGGACGCCGTCGGCGCGGGCTCGCCCATCCGGGTGGTACTCGACGCCACGGGCGATACGCTCATCGAGCTCGCAACCACGGTGCGTGCCCACAAGCCCCATACTCTCGCGTCCTACCTCGACGACCTCGCCGCGCTCGAACGCTTCCTCGGTGAGATCGACATCCCAGAGGCGCTTACCGAGACCGACATCCAGAACGCTGCGCTCCTCCGATCCATCCTCACGACTGGCGTCGGGATCCGACCCTTCGACGGGCTCACGCTTACGTACGCCCCCGCGGACGAGGACATCGACGCGTTCCTGACTGTCCTCAGCTCCGGCGAGCCGTTCTGGATGCGCGAGATCCAGCCCGCCCCACGGTTCGCGATCCTAGGGCGCGACATTTCCCTAGGGCCGTGCCACGCGCTCTATCAGGTCACGCTCGACCCCGCCGAGGCCAACCGCATCCGGGCTCGGCTCGCCAACGGAGATACCCAAACGCCCGTCCGGTTCGACTCGGCGGGAAGTCGCCAGCGGGTCACAATCTATCGGGACCACCTTCCCCCGCCTCTCCGCAGCCGATACGAGGACCTCCGAGAACGGATGCCCCCGCTCCTCGACTGGTCCAAGCCCCCTACGGACACGGCCTGATCTGTCCACTGACGCCTTTGATATGGACCCCACATCTGCCCTCGCCAAAACGGTCAACAGTGAGCCTGCCAAAGGCATCCGCGAGGTGGTCGCCCGGCTCCTCGGGCCAGGGGCTGACGAGCTCGGCGGCTACATCCAAGACCGGCTTACCATCTGGCGGTCCCGGCGCTGGTTCTACACCGTCGAACGCTCGGCGGAGATGCTCAACGCCGCGGGCCTCCGCGGCGGTCGCCTCACGCCTAAGGCGCTCGTCGCCATCGGTAACGGGGCATCCCTCGAATACGATGCCAGCCTAGCGGAGAAGTGGGCGGCCCTCCTCGCCAACGCGGCCGAGGGCTGGGAGAATGGCCGAGCGGCCTCCTTCGCCGCCATCCTCGGCCAGCTCACCCCAGATGACGCGCAGCTCCTCGACGCGCTCCAGGCCCGTCACGTGCCGGCCGAGACCTCCTGGCAAGACCCCCTCGGGCACGCCCGCTTCCTCGAGCTTGA
>Ga0209053_1000450_pt1 | contig 28987 bp, 22 predicted proteins | sample EBPBio152010_DNA_FD_185864 | JGI IMG/M metagenome (GOLD analysis project Ga0209053, IMG submission 185864) | Wastewater treatment Type I Accumulibacter community from EBPR Bioreactor in Madison, WI, USA - Reactor 1_7/15/2010_ DNA (SPAdes)... | ecosystem: Engineered > Bioreactor > EBPR >... | reverse complement strand
ACGTACCTTGCGATCCCCCTTCTCCCTCCCTTCATGCGACGTCTTGCGACTTCCTTCGTCCTGCTCGCGCTGGTCCTGACCGCCACCCCGGCGGCCACGGCCCAGATCGCGTTCCAGGACATCAACACCGGCACGGTGGCCGTCCGCGTCTACAACAACGGCGTCATCGGCGACAACTGCCTCGCCACGACCGGCTTCGCCTTCAACGGCGACAATGGCCTCTGCGGGGCAGCCTTCCTGTGGGGCATCTCGTCGACGAGTGTCCTCGGCGATGCCTACATCCTGACCAGCGCCACGGGCTGGACGCCGTCGTCGGCCATCACGACCTCGACGACCTTCCCGTACGCGACGCTGACCAACGGCCGCCGGACGACCTTCGCCAACGCGACCAACAACCTCTCGGTGGAGCTCAACGCCTACTGGGGCACGGCCAACCCGGACTTCGTGGTCTTCCGCTACGACATCACGAACACCGGCTCGACGGCGGCCACCGGCTACCCCGGCAACTTCGCCGACTGGGACGTCGGCGGGACCGTCTACGACCAGAACCTCGCGACGGCCGACGCCGCCACGAACACGCTCTTCGCGTACGACCCGACCGGCACCACACCCAACTACTTCGGCGTGACGCACCTCACGCACCCGATGACCGGCTGGCGCTTCTCGACGCCGTACCCGGCGGCCGCCGGCGTGCCGCACCTCGCGCTCGACCTCTGGGAGGGCCTGACGATCGCGTCCGGCACCTCGGCCGGCGCGCAGGACCAGCGCTTCGTTCAGGGCTCCGGCCCGGTGACGATCGCCGCCGGCCAGACGCTGACGTTCGCGTTCGCGATGGTCGGGGGCAACAGCTCGGCGGACTTCGCCACCAACGTCGCGGCGGCCCGCGCGGCGGCCGGGACGGTCGCGAACGAGAGCGGCCCGCAGGACCGCGACTCCGCGCTGTCGTTCGCTCGCCCGAACCCGACCGCCGGCTCGGCCGAGCTGACGCTGGAGGTCGAGCAGGCGCAGACCGTCCGCGTCGCGGCCTTCGACGCGCTCGGCCGCGAGGTCGCGGTGCTCCTCGACGGCGCCGTCGCCGGCGGCGACGCCCAGACGCTGCGCTTCGAGACGGCCGGCCTGCCGGCCGGCGTCTACGTCGTCCGCGCCACCGGCGAGACGTTCACGGCGCTCCGCCGCGTCATCGTCTCGCACTAGGCGCTCCGGCGCGCCTCTGAGCGCCCCCGGCGGCTTCGGCTGCCGGGGGCGCTCCCGTGTCGCCCAATCCGCCGCCTCTTCAAGGCCGGGCGCGGCACGCGGTCCGCCCCGCGCGGGTATCCTCTCCCCTCCTCCACCCCCCTGCCCTCATGGCGAACGCCTACGACATCGTCGTCATCGGCTCTGGCCCCGGCGGCTACGAGACGGCCATCCGCGCCCACCAGCTCGGCTACTCGGTGGCCATCGTCGAGAAGAACAAGCTCGGCGGCGTCTGCCTCAACATCGGCTGCATCCCGACCAAGGCGCTGCTCAAGAGCGCCGAGGTGGCCGCCCAGACGGCCCACCTCAAGGACTACGGCCTCGCCGGCAACGCCGCGACGGTGGACTTCCCGGCGGTCATCCAGCGCAGCCGCGGCGTGGCCGACAAGATGAACAAGGGCGTCACGTTCCTCATGAAGAAGAACAAGGTGGACGTGTTCATGGGCGCCGCGACCCTCGCCGGCGGCGGCACGGTGACCATCCAGCCGTCCGAGACGATGGACGGCGAGACGGTCGGGCAGGCCACCGAGATCACCGGCCGCCACGTGATCGTCGCGACGGGCGCACGCGCCCGCGCTCTGCCGACGCTCCCCGTGGACGGCGTCAAGATCCTCGACTACCGCCACGCGATGCTCCAGACGACCCAGCCGTCGTCCATGCTCATCGTCGGCGCCGGCGCCATCGGCGTCGAGTTCGCGTACGTCTACCACAACCTCGGGACGAAGGTCACGATCGTCGAGCTGCAGGACCGCCTCGTGCCGGTCGAGGACGCCGACGTCTCGAAGGAGCTCGAGCGCGCCTACAAGAAGGCCGGCATCGGCGTGATGACCGGCGCGCAGGTGACGGCCGTCGACACCTCCGGGGACGGCTGCGCCGTCACGATCCAGACCGCCAAGGGCGAGCAGACGATGCAGGTCGACCAGGTCCTCTCGGCCGTCGGCGTCGTCGGCAACGTGGAGGGCATCGGCCTCGACGAGGTCGGCATCGCGCACGAGCGCAACGCCATCCGGGTGGACGAGTGGTACCGCACGAGCGTCCCCGGCCACTACGCCATCGGCGACGTCGTCGGCGGGCCGTGGCTGGCGCACGTCGCGAGCCACGAGGGCATCGTGTGCGTCGAGCGCATCGCGTTCGAGGAGGGCAAGCTGGCCCACTCGCCGCACACCGTGGACTACGGCAACGTGCCGGGCTGCACCTACTGCCTGCCGCAGATCGGCTCCGTCGGGATGACCGAGGCCGCCGCCCGCGAGGCCGGCCACGACGTCAAGGTGGGCACGTTCCCGTTCGGCGCCAGCGGCAAGGCCGCCGCTATCGGCGACCAGAGCGGCTTCGTCAAGGTGGTCGTGGACGCGACCTACGGCGAGATCCTCGGCGCGCACATCATCGGCCACGACGCGACCGAGATGATCGCCGAGGTCGTGACGGCGCGCGCCGTCGAGGCGACCGCGCACGACGTGATGGACGCGATGCACCCGCACCCGACGCTCTCGGAGGCCGTCATGGAGGCCTTCCGCGCCGCCTACGGCCGCGCGATCAACGCGTGAGATCTGGCCGGCGGCGGGCGAGCGAACCTCGTCCGCCGCTGTCCGTTGGCACGGACCCTCTCCGTGCTGCACATGTCCGACCCCACGCCCGTTGACGACGGCGCCGCGCGCGAGCGCATCGCCGAGCTGGTGCGCGACTTCCGCGTCGGCGTCCTGACGACGATCGACGGCGAGGGCCGGCCGTGGAGCCGCCCGATGGCGCTCCAGTCGCGCGACTTCGACGGCGACCTGTGGTTCTTCACCGGCGCTGACACGCCCAAAGTGGCGCACATCGCCGCGCACCCGGACGTGAGCGTCGCGCTGGTGAATGTCGAGACGCAGACCTACGTCACGCTCGCTGGTCGGGCGTCCGTCCTCGACGACCGCGCGACGATGCGTGACCTCTGGGACCTCGCGGCGAAGGTCTACTACCCCGACGGCCCGGATGACCCGACGCTGCGGCTCGTGCGCGTCGCCGTCGAGCGGGCCGAGTACTGGGACTCGCCGTCGAACCCGTTCGTGCTGGCCTACGGCGCGGCGCGCTCGCTGCTCACGGGCACGCCGCCGACGGACCTCGGCGACCACGGGACCGCGGAGATCGGCTAGCGAACGACCGCCATCCGGTGATGCACGATGTACACGTCACGGTCTGACACCCACGCCGAGACGCGCACGACGTATACGCCGGCAGGTAGCGAATCGGTCGCTATGGGAACGGGGTGTTGACCGGCCGTCAGATCTCCGTCGAGCGGTACAGCGACCACGCGACCGAGCGCATCGAGTACCTCAACGCGCACGCGGCCTGCCGCTGGGACCGAGAGGTCAACCCGAGACGTTGCCCGCGCCGGGTTCGGTCGCGGCGCCCCAGCGGAGAACGTCTCCGGCGCCGCTTCGCCGGCGACGACCGAAGACGTCGTGAACGAGTGCACCAGGCTCCACACGCCGGGCCCGTCCACCGTCGTGCCGCGGACGCGCCAGAAGTACAGCCGGTTGCGCTCGAGTGGCGGCTCGGGGACGTACGTCGAGTCCCCCACGTCGTGCCGACGGGCGGCCGACTCGAACAGCGGGGTGTGCGCGAACTCGATCTCGTGCGTCCCGACTGGCGACGTGGGCGTCCAGAGGAAGCGCGCGTCGGTTGCGATCCCGAGCTCGCCATTGGGCGGCGCGAGCAGCGCCGGTGCTGCCGACGGCGGGTAGGCCACGCGGAACGTGCGTGCGGCCGACCACGGACTGTTGCCGGCGCCGTTCTCGCCCCGTACGCGCCAGAAGAGGTCTGGCCCGGAGGGCAGGCTATCGACGACCGTCGAGAGCCCGCCCACGGCGCGTTCGGCCGTAAGCCCGACGAAGGTGGCCGATCTGGAGACCTGAACACGATACAGAGTGGCCTGAACGCCGGCGCTCCACGCGAGCGTCACCGGCCCGGGCGGGAGGGTCTCGCCCGTGGCCGGCTGTTGGAGGACCGGCGCCGTCGGCGGCAGGACGCCGACGCGGAAGGTGCGCGGCAGCGTCCACGCACTGCCCGTGTTCTCGGCCTCGGCCCAGACCCGCCACCGGTAGATATTGGGCGTGAGCGGAAGAACGAGCGATGTATCGGTCACGCCTTCAACCCGGTTGGCGCCCGTAGACCAGAAGTCTGGCTGGACGGTGTATTCCACGGTGTAGGAGCGCGCGCCGGGCACCGAGCTCCAGACGAGACGCGGGATGTCGGTCACAGGCTCTCCGTCCGCTGGCTCCAGCGGGGTCGGTGTGTCGAGAGCGCTCACCCAGTTGAGAAGATCGTAGATCCGGACGTTCGCGCGGTCGGGCCAGCAGACGAGGAATCCGGGCGCCACCGCCGTCTCCTCGCAGTCCGCGTTCGCGTCGATCATGACCGGCCCGGCCCACCCCGTCGTGTCGGGCGTCGCACGGTAGAGCGTGAGCCCGGGCTCGTACCCATACGCCGATACGACAGCCAGATGCCCGAGGCCGCTCACCGAAGAAGCAAGCCGCCCTTCCGCACCCGGCATCGGCTGCATCCGGACCCACTCCGCGTTCGGGCCGGAGAGGATCCACCCCATCATGCGCGTTTGCCCGGGAGTGCCCGAATAGTGCGTGCCCAGAGCGAGCGGGCCGAAGTTGACCATCCCCGATTCGTGGCACTCGTACAGCTCACTTCCCCCGCGCCATTCGCCGTCGATCACGTACGACCTCACGCGCTCCGCAGGCAGGTTGCACAGTTCCCCGTTCCGCGCTTCTCCGATTCCGTACCCAGAATGCACACTATGAACATACATATTATATGTTCCTGTGCCAGGAAACGAACCAACGTTACCATATCTAGTTCTCCATATTACATAATAATCATCTTCCGTATCCACGACTACTTCATTCGATACCGCAAAATCCCGTCCGTCTAATTCCACATTTTGAGTATAAAAGTAATAATCATCAGGAGCCGAATCGACAAGCCTATAGACCTCCACCCATTCCAAGCCCTGTTCTTCTAGAAGAACAAATGTCCTGCCGGCTGCAGCCAACAGGCGACGACCGCTCACGTCTGCGGCTTGGGCGTTGATGGGAATCGTGGCCTGATGGATCCACGTACCGTCGGGCTGCTGCTTGAAGATGCGCGAGCCGACGACGATCAGGCCGTTTCGGGCCGCGAGTGCCATCCCACCGTAGGCCGGACGCGTGGTGCCGGGCAGCTCGACATAGGGAGCCTGCGCCACCGCCGTGGCACTGACCCCGAACGCGAGGAGCATCATCCACCGAATCATCTGCCGACAAGGCGAACTCGGCAATCAGCATACGTGATCCGCGGAATGCACGCAACTGGCGACTGGCTACCGCTGCCTATTGCACGCGGAAGAGCGCCTCGTCGAGCGTCGGGTTGACCTCGATCTCGCTCCACTGCGTGGTGCCCTGCACGGCGCCGCCGACGGTCTGCACGTAGCGGAACGGCAGCGTGAGGCCGCCCGTCTCGCGCCAGTCCTCCAGCCGGACCACCACCTCGTCCGGCCCCGCCGGCGTGAGCTGCACCGACGCGATCGAGACCGGCCGGCCGTCGGCGCCGAGCGTGAGCGTGAACGGCGCGCCGACGTCGGGCACGCGGAGGCGCACGACGGCGCCCTCGGCCGACGGCATCCGCTCGGGCGCGAGCGCGGCGCGGCGCGCGGCCAGCACGGCCACGTGGAGGTGCATCTGGGCGCGGACCTGCTCGACGACGGCCGGCGGCGCCGGCTGCGTCCCGACCGGCGTCACGATGCGCGCCGCGTCGCCGTCGACGACGACCGTCACCTCGGCGCCCGTCGGCAGGCGCTGCGTCAGGCGCAGGCCGTCGGGCGTGCCGTCGTCGGCGAGCCAGAGCGAGGCCTCGGTCGCGATGGTCGTCTCCTGCCCCTCGACCGTGGCGCGCGTCTCGCCGCGCAGGCGGAGCGTCGCGAGCGCGTCCACGGCCGCCGCGCCGCCGAGGTGGGCGGCGAGGGCGTCGAGCGCCGCGCGCCCGCCGACGGGGTCGCCGGCGACGGGCGTCCCGTCGGGCGGGACGAGCGGGATGGTCACGTCCAGCGTGTCGGCCGCTCCGAGCGCCGCGAGCGAGCGCCCGAAGTCGGCGCTGCGGCCGACGACGACGGTCGTCGTGCGGTCCGGCGTGAGGTACTGGCGCGCGACGCGCAGCACGTCGTCGGCCGTGACGCCGCCAATCCGCGCGTTGAGGCCGTCGAGGAAGTCCGACGGGTAGCCGTAGGCGTCGAGCGTGAGCATCCGCCCCAGCACCTTAGCGCGCGTGTCGGACTGGAAGACGACGGCGTTGAGGTAGCTCTGCTTCGCGAGGTCCAGCTCCTCGTCCGTCGGCGGCGCGGCCTGCATGTCGCGGATCACGCGCGCGATGGCCTCGGCGGCCTCGACGGTGCGGGCCGACTGCGTGCCGGCGCCGCCGTAGAAGACGCCCGGCCCGTCGTAGCCGGCGGTGTAGACGCCGAAGACCGAGTAGGCCAGCCCGAGGTCGGTGCGGACCGTGCGGAAGAGGCGCGACGAGAAGCCCCCGCCGAGGATCTCGTTCATCACGACGAGCGCGGCGTAGTCCGGGTGGTCGCGGCGGACCGTCCCGGCGTGCCCGACGAGGATCGTGCTCTGGTTGACGTCGTCCTTCTCGACGAAGACGAGGCCGGGCGCGTCGCCGGCGGGCGTGCGCTCGGGCGTCGGGGCAGCGGCCCAGCCGTCGGGCGTCGTCCAGTCGCCGAACGCCTCGGTGAGGCGGCGCGCCATGTCGTCGGCGTCGAAGTCGCCCCAGACGGCGATCCGCGTGTTGGCGGGCACCACGTGACGCGCGTGCCACGCGGCCGCGTCGTCGCGGTCCACAGCGTCGACGGTCCAGTACTCGGGGGTGCGTCCGTACGGGCTGTCGGCGCCGTAGAGCGTCTGGAAGAGTGCGCGCTGGGCGATCTCGTCGGGGCTGTCGTTGCGGCGCGCGATGGCGTCGCGCTCGGCCGTCCGCGCGATCGCGACGCGCCCGGCGTCGAAGCGCGGCGCGCGGAGCACGTCGGCGAAGAGCGGCAGCACGGCCCCGACGTGGTCGCTGAGGGTGCGCATCGAAACCGTCACGGCGTCCTCGCCGGCGAACGCCTCGATGGTCGCGCCGACGTCGTCGAGCGCGCGGTCGAGCGCGTCGGGCGCGAGGGCGCCGGCGCCGCCGGCGCGCATCGTCGGCGCGGCGATGGACGCGAGGCCGACGTGGTCGGCCGGGTCGTGGAGGCTCCCGGCGCCGACGCGCGCCGTCGCGCGGATCACCGGCAGCGAGCGGTCCTCGGCCAGCAGGATCGTCAGGCCGTTGGGCAGCTCCACGCGCCGCACGTCGGGCGGCGGACTCGGGCGGAGGTCCGGGTACGTGAGGTCACGCGCGAGCGGGCGTGGCGGGAGCGCCGGCGCGGCGTCGCGCGGGGCGAGGAACGAGCAGCCCGAGACAAGGACGGCCGCGCAGGCGGCGAGGAACGAGACGCGCATCAGAGGTCGGAGGGCGGACGCAGCACGGCCACGGTGCGGTTGGACGGGCGGAAGGTGGCGGCGGCGACGCGCTGCACGTCGGCGGCGGTGACGGCGCTCACCGCGTCGAGGTCGCGGAAGGCGGCGCGCCAGTCGCCGCGGAGCGCCTGCGCGCGCGCCAGCACGCGCGCCAGCCCGGTGGACGACTCCATCGCGCCGACGAGGCCTGACCGGGCGCGCGCCTGTGCGCGGGCCAGCTCCTCGGGCGTGATGCCGCCGGTGGCGACCTCGTCGAGCACGCGGTACGCCGCGGCCTCCAGCGAGTCGGTGCTCACGCCGGGCGCCGGGACGAGGTAGAGCGCCAGCAGGTGTGGGTACTTCTCGCCGGGGAAGCCCGAGAAGGCGTCGGCGTAGACCGCGAGGCGCGCCTCGACGAGCGCGCGGTAGAGGCGCCCGGTGCGTCCGCCGGCGAGGACGTCCTCCAGCACGCCGTAGGCGGCGTGGTCGGGGTGGCTCGCCGCCGGCCGGTGGTAGCCGACGAGCGCCACCGGCTGCGCGCGGTCCTCGACCGTCACGCGGCGCTCGCCGGCCTGCGGCGGCTCGACGGTCCGCACGCCCTCGGGGCGCGGCACGCGCGGCGCGGGGCCGAAGTAGCGGTCGGCCAGCGCGCGGACCTCCACCGGGTCCACGTCGCCGACGATGGCGATGGTCAGGTTCGAGAGGCCGTAGTAGCGCGCGAAGAAGACCTCGGCGTCGTCGCGCGAGAGTGCCTGGAGGTCCGACATGTGCCCGACCGTCGGCCAGCCGTAGGGGTGCGCCTTGAAGGCCGCCGCGAGGAACTCCTCGACGAGGCGCCCGATGGGGTTGGACTCGGTGCGCATCCGCCGCTCCTCCATGACCACGTCGCGCTCCTGGTAGAACTCGCGCTGGACGGGGTTGAGGAAGCGGTCGCTCTCGGTGTTGAACCACAGCTCCAGCCGGTTGGCCGGGAGGCTGTAGAAGTAGTCCGTGCGGTCGGCGCTCGTGGAAGCGTTCATGCCGACGGCGCCGTGACGCGACAGGATGGTGTCGAACGCGGCGGTCTCGGCGAGGGCCTTCGCGGAGTCGCGGTGGGCGACGAACGCGCTGTCGAGGCGGGCGATCTCGGCCGCGGGGACGCCGCGCCGGCGGGCGTCGCGCAGCGCGAGGAAGGCCGCGTCCTCGGCGTCGAGCGCCGCGAGCTCGGCCGGGAGGTCACGCGTGCCGAGCGTCGTCGTGCCCTTGAAGGCCATGTGCTCGAAGACGTGCGCGATGCCGGTCTGGCCGGCGGGCTCGTCCACGCTCCCGACGTCGGCGTAGGTGTAGAACGTGACGACGGGCGCGTCGGGCCGGCGGGCGACGACGAAGGTCAGCCCGTTGTCCAGCGTGAACGTCGTGACCGTCGGCTCGACGCGGTCGAGCAACGACTGGGCGGCGGCGGCGGGGGCGAGCAGCGCCGCGAGCAGCGCGGCGGTCCGGAGCGTCATCGGCGGGCGGGCGGGTCCGCCGGCAAGCTACGGGAGCGCGGGAGGAGGAGAGGAGGCGTGTAGGAGAGGAGGCGTGTAGGAGAGGAGGCGTGTAGGAGAGGAGGCGTGTAGGAGAGGAGGCGTGGAAGCGGGAGCACTGGCCAGTGGCCCGCTTCCACGCCTACATGCTTCCTCTCTTCCACGCTCCTACACCAGCCCGCGCTCGTAGGCGACGCGCACGACCTGCGCGCGGCTGTGCACCTGCAGCTTGGCGTACAGGTTCTTGACGTGGCTGCGGACCGTGTGCGCGCTCACGCCGAGCGCGTCGGCGATCGCGGCCTCGGTCTGGCTGTCGACGAGGCGGGCCAGCACGTCCTGCTCGCGGCCCGTGAGGTGGATCTCGCCGTCGGGCGCCGCCGGCGCCTGCGCGCGCACGTAGCCGAGCAGCTTGCGTGCCACGAGCGGGCTCGTCGGCGCGCCGCCGTCGGCGATCTCGCCGACGGCGCGGACGACCGCCTCGGCGCCGGCGTCCTTGAGCAGGTAGCCGCTGGCGCCGGCCTGGATGGCCGCGAAGATCTTGTCCTCGTCCTCGAACACCGTCAGGATGAGCACCTCGACCTCGGGGTGCGTGGCCTTGAGGCGGGCCGTCGTCGCGATCCCGTCGGTGCCCGGCATCTCGATGTCCATCAGCACGACCTCGGGCAGCGCGCCGCCGGTGCGGTCGCGCAGCGCGATGTCCGCGAGGAAGTCGTCGCCGCTCTCGGCGACGATCCCGACCTCGACCTCGTCGAAGAAGGCGAGTTGCTGGAGAAGGCGCTCCCTCAGGTGCGGGTGGTCCTCGACGACGGCGACGCGGGTGGACACGGGGGCAGGCGGCGGTGTTGCCGGAAGATGCGCACGCCGGCGCGGGGCGCGTCTCCCCGGAACCGGGGAGCCGCTACGGCGCGATCTCGAACGTGACCACCACGGCGGCATCCACGCGCGTGCTGCCCGCCGAGTAGGCCGCCGGGTTGGGCGTCACGTCGGCCTGCGCGCGGTACATCGGCATCGGCGGTCCGAAGCCAGCGGGCGTCTCCTGCACGCCGACGACGCGTCCGAGCCGGACGCCCGACGCCGCGGCGAGGCGCTCGGCCTTGGCGCGCGCGTCGGCCACCGCGAGGTCGAGCGCCTGGAGCACCGCCGGCCGCTCGTCGCGCATCGTGTAGACCAGCCCGTCGAGGCGGTTGGCACCCTCGCCGACGACGCCCGCGACCAGCTCGGGCACGAGGCGCAGGTCGTCGGTGGTCACCGAGACGATGCGCGTCGCCGCGAAGCCGTCGGGGCCGTTCGGGCCGTAGTTCTCGCCGAGCGAGAGGGCCTCGATCTGGATGTCGCGGTCGGCGATGCCCAACGTGCGGACGCGCGTCAGGACGCGCGCCATGTCGGCCTCGTGCGCGCGGAGCGCCTCGGCGGCGGTCGCCGCGCGGGTCGTCACGCCGAGGCGCACGACGGCGCGGTCCGGCGTGCCGGCGACGCGCCCCTCGCCGGTGACCGTGATCGTGTTCGGCGGCGGCGCGGACGGTTGCGCCTGTGCGAGGGCGGACATGGAGGCGAGCGCCGCGACGGCGAGCAGCAAGAGACGAGTCATCGGGGGGACGGAAGGCGGAAGCGCCTCAACGGGAATGGCCGCCCGATGCGTGTGCACCCGATGACTCGGGTCGTCTCACTCGACCCAGACGGCGACCTCGTCGAGCGTCTTGCGCGTGAGGTCGGGCACGCGGGCGTCGTCGGCCGGGTAGCCGACCGGGAAGAGCAGCATCGGCGCCTCGTTCGTCGGCCGGCCGAGGATCTCCGAGAGGAAGCGCATCGGGCTCGGCGTGTGGGTGAGCGTCGCGAGACCCATGTGGTGCACGGCGGCGACGAACAGGCCGGCGGCGATGCCGCAGCTCTCCTGCACGTAGTAGTGCTTGACGGTCGCCCCGTCGGGCGTGCGCCCGGTGCGCTGCGCGAACAGCACGACGAGCCACGGGGCGGTCTCCAGGAACGGCTTCTGCCAGTCGGTGCCGAGCGGCGCGAGCGCGGCGCGCCACTCGTCGGACATGCGGGGCGGGCCGTCGGCGCCGTAGGCGGCGCGCTCCTCGGCCTCGGCGGCCTCGCGGATGCGCCGCTTGACGTCGGCGTCAGCGACCGCGACGAACGTCCACGGCTGCTTGTGGGCGCCGCTCGGCGCCGTCGAGGCCGTCGCGATCGCGCGCTCGATGAGCGCGCGCGGGACCGGGCGGGCCGAGACGTCGCGCACCGAGCGGCGCGCGTCCATCTCGCGGAAGAAGGCGTCGGCGCGCGCCGCCATCTCGTCCGGCGGGCGCTCGGTGAACGCGAGCGGGACCGTCGCCGGCTCGCTCACGGGTGGAGCCGCCCGAGCAGGCGCGGGAAGGGGATCGTCTCGCGGACGTGTGGCAGGCCGCAGACCCACGCGACGGTGCGCTCGAGGCCGAGCCCGAAGCCGGCGTGCGGCACGCTGCCGTAGCGCCGCAGGTCGAAGTACCACTCGAAGACCGACTCCGGCAGGCCGTGCGCGGCGACCTGGTCGCGCAGGAACTGGAGGTCGGTCGCGCGCTCGCCGCCGCCGATGATCTCGCCGTAGCCCTCGGGCGCGAGCACGTCCACGCCGAGCGCGAGGCGGTCGTCGTCGGGGTCGCGCTTCATGTAGAACGCCTTGACGGCCGCCGGGTAGCGGTGGACCATCACCGGCGTCGAGAAGTGGCGCGTGAGAACGGTCTCGTCGGAGCCGCCGAGGTCGTTGCCCCACTCGAAGGCGCGCGCGCTGGCCTTCCACTGCGGCAGGTTGACGAGTGTCTTCTCAATGGCGTCGAGGCGGGCGCCGATCTCGATCTCGCGCGCGTCGATGCGTCGCTTCTCGCCCTTCGAGGCCTGTCCGTGCGCGGCGCGGTTGCGGTCGCGCTCCTCGGTGAGGGCGCGCTTCTCGTCCTCCAGCCCCTCCTGTTCGGCGTCGAGCATCAGCGCCGTCTCGTCGGAGCGGAGGAGGTCCACGGCCTCGGTGTAGGTCATCCGGAGGAAGGGCTGCGCGATGGCGGCCTCCAGCTTGCCGGTGTCGCGGCCGAGGATCGCGAGCTCGTCGCGGCAGCCGGCCAGCACGTCGGTCACGATGGCGACGAGCAGCTCTTCGGCGACCGACATGTTCATGTCGAGGTCGTAGAAGGCCATCTCGGGCTCGATCATCCAGAACTCCGTCAGGTGCCGCCGGGTCTTCGATTTTTCAGCCCGAAACGTTGGGCCAAATGTGTAGATCTTGCCGTGCGCCATCGCCATGGCCTCGCCGTGGAGCTGTCCGCTCTGCGTGAGGTAGGCCGGCTCGCCGAAGTAGTCGAGTTCGAAGAGCGTGGACGTGCCCTCGACGGCGTTGCCGGTCAGCACCGGCGGGTCCATCTGGAGGAAGCCCTCGCGCTGAAAGTAGCCGTGGATGGCCATGATGACGCGGTTGCGCACGCGCATCGCGGCCCACTGGCGGCGGGAGCGCAGCCACAGGTGGCGGCGGTCCATCAGAAACTCGACGCCGTGCTCCTTCGGCGTGATCGGGTACGGCTCGGCAAGCGCGATCACCGCGACGCGCGTCGCGCGGACCTCCACGCCGCCGGCCTGCCGCGGCGCCTCGACGACGACGCCCTCGACCTCGACGGCGCTCTCCTGCGTGAGCGCGTCGGCGGCCGCCCACGAGGCGGCGTCCACCTCGCCCTGGCTGACGACGGCCTGCACGATCCCGCTCCCGTCGCGCACCTCCAGGAAGGCGAGCGCGCCGGAGCCGCGCCGGTTGTAGAGCCACCCTTTGAGCAGGACGGACTCGCCCACGCGGGCGGGCAGGGCGGCGACGCGGACGAACGGCTCGGTCATCGGGGAGCGGCGGGGGGACGATCGGCCGAAGATAGACCGCCCCCCGGCGACGCTCGCCGGCGACGCGCGGGTCGGTTGCCCGGCGCTACCGGATGATGATGGCCTGCTGCCAGTTGGGGAGCGTGACCTCGCCGGTGACCGTCGAGTGGACGAGCTCCATCCGCCCGGCCGAGAAGCGGTCGGCGAAGATGAACACAGCCTGCCCCTCGCCTTCGATGTGCTCGTACTCCCAGATCTCGTGCGGCAGCTTGCCCTCGTCGTTGTTGCGGCGGTCCACCTGCGACGGCGCGCCGTACTGGAGGTAGACGCGTCCCTGGTCGGTCCGGTAGCCGGGCTGGGACCCGCGGCGATAGCGCGTCTCGACCTGCGCGAGCCGCTCGTAGAAGGTCCGCCGCGCCGCGTTGACGCTCGGCGACGGATCGGTGTCGCGCTGCGCCCAGAAACGGACGAGGAACGCGCGCCGCGCTTCGTCGGTCGCCCCCTCACGCAGGAGTGGATCGAGGTCGCTCCGCTCGCGCGACGTCGCGATCACGCGCGCGTGCTCCAGGTTGGCGATCAGTTCCTCCTCGCCCATCACGGCGTACACGGCCTCCTCGGCGGTCATCTCCGGCGCGGCGACTTCCGGGCGCTCGACGTTCGGGTTGATGACGAAGAAGCGCGACGCGCTCTCGGCGACCGCCTCGTTGCCGGCGTTGAGCACGACCGCACGCAGGTTGTAGAGTCCCGTCGGAAGCGTCGAGATGTCCTGCTGGAGCACGACGGGGTCCACCGGCCGAACGGCGCGCTCCAGCCGCGACTCCGTGCCGGGCAGCGCCACCGTCCCGCCTCCCTCGGTGAGGTACGTCAGCAGCGTGTAGCGGCCGTCGCCGGGTGGGCGGTAGATCTCGGCGTAGGCCACGACCGTCGGCCGCCCCTCGCCGTAGAACGCGTCGGGGTTGGGGACGAGCCGGAGGCCGTTCTTGAAGTAGGGGTCCGAGTCGTCGGTGGAGCGCGTCACCTCCGAGGCCAGCTGGAGCGACGACAGGCGTGGCGACGCCCCTTCGGCGTAGGCCGGAACGGCCACGTCGGCGCGCGCCTCGAAGGCGCGGAACGGGCGCGCACCGCCGCCCGAGATCGCCGCCACGACCTCGTACTCGCCGGGTGACACGGCCAGCCGCACCTGCTCGACGAACACCTGCCCGGCGGTCAGCACCGACGTGTCGGCGACGACGTAGCGCCGTTCGAAGCGGTCGGAGGCCACGACCGTCTCGCTCGCCTCGCCGGGGGCTGCGCCGCTCGCGGCCGGACGCAGCGAAATGTCCACGGCGAGGTCGGCGGCGAAGCCGCCGTCGGCGGCGGCGTAGGCCAGCGACGCGGCGCCGACCGAGAGGTAGACCTCGACGAGCGACTGCGCCTCGTCGTAGAGGAAGGTGCCGGTGCTCATGCGCACCTGCACGGGGAGGCTCTGCGCGGCGGCCAGCGGCGCGGCGAGCACGGCGGCGAGAACCGCCAGGACACGAATCGTGGACATCCGGGACGATTGGGAGAACGAGGGTCGAAGATAGCGTGCGGACCGCCCCGTCCCCGGCCGGCGACGGAGCCATCCGGAGTGCCCCGCGTATCTTCCGGAAGCGGTTTTCTTTCGCGTCCGGGCCGTTCCGGGCGCCACGTCCGGCCTTCCCTGCCACCGATGAACGCACCCGCTTCGGTCAACGAGCACCTCACGAGTCTCGGTCTCCACCACCTCGAGACGGTCTACTACAACCTGTCGCCGGCCCGCCTCGTCGAGCTCGCGGTGCGCCGCGGCGAGGGCCGCCTCGCCGACGCCGGACCCCTGACGACGCGCACGGACCCGCACACGGGCCGCAGCCCGAACGACCGCTACGTGGTGCGCGAGCCGTCGTCGGAGAACGAGGTCGGCTGGGGCACCACCAACCGCCCGATCTCGGAGGCGACGTTCGACGCGCTGCTCTCCAAGATGGGCCGCTACGCCGTCGGCCGCGACGTCTTCGTGCGCGACTGCTTCGCCGGCGCCGACCCGCGCTACCAGGTCCGCGTGCGCGTCATCACCGAGAAGGCGTGGCACTCGCTCTTCGCCGACAACATGTTCCTCCGCCCGGCGGCCGACGACGAGTTGGAGGGCTTCGTGCCGGACTTCACGGTGCTCGACCTCTGCGACTTCAAGGCCACCGGCGACGTCGCGAAGGAGCTCAACTCCTCGACCTTCATCCTGCTCCACCTCGGGCGCGGGATGGTGCTCATCGGCGGGACGAACTACGCCGGCGAGATCAAGAAGTCCATCTTCTCGGCGCTCAACTTCGTCCTCCCGGCCCGAGGCGTGATGCCGATGCACTGCTCGGCCAACCACGACCCCGAGTCCGGCGCGACGGCCGTCTTCTTCGGCCTCTCGGGCACCGGCAAGACGACCCTCTCGGCCGACGCCAGCCGCGTCCTCATCGGCGACGACGAGCACGGCTGGACCGACGAGGGCGTCTTCAACTTCGAGGGCGGCTGCTACGCCAAGGCCATCAAGCTGCGCCCCGAGACCGAGCCGGAGATCTACGCCACCACGCGCATGTTCGGCACGCTCGCCGAGAACGTGATGCTGCGCGAGGACCGCTCGATCGACTTCGACGACGCGACGATCACCGAGAACACGCGCCTCTCCTACCCCATCCACTTCATCCCCAACGCGAGCGCGAACGGGATGGGCCAGACGCCGAGCGCGGTCCTCTTCCTCACGGCCGACGCCTACGGCATCCTGCCGCCGATCTCGAAGCTGACGCCCGAGCAGGCCGCCTACCACTTCCTGTCGGGCTACACGGCCAAGGTGGCCGGCACCGAGCGCGGCGTCACCGAGCCCAAAGCGACCTTCTCGGCGTGCTTCGGCGAGCCGTTCATGGTGCGCCCGCCGGGCGTCTACGCCGAGATGCTCGCCGAGCGCATCGCCAGGAGCGGCGCCGGCGTCTACCTCGTCAACACGGGCTGGAGCGGCGGGCCGTACGGCGTCGGCGAGCGGATGAGCCTGCCGGTCACGCGGCGCCTCGTCAACGCCGCCCTCGCCGGCGAGCTGGACGACGTCGAGACGCGCACCGAGCCGTTCTTCGGCCTCGCGGTGCCGGTGGCCGTGGAGGGCGTGCCGAGCGAGATCCTCGACCCGCGCGCGACGTGGGCCGACCCGGCGGCGTACGACGCCAAGGCCGCCGAGCTCGCCCGCATGTTCGCGGACAACTTCCAGAAGTACGCCGCGACGGTGTCGGAGGCTGTCCGCACCGCCGGTCCGCTCGCCGCGCAGGAGGCGTAGGCCCACGTCCCCGCCTCGCCGGCGCCGCGTGCTCGCCGGCGAGGCGGGGCGCTCCGGGCTACGTGAGCGCCGCCAGCGCGGCGGCGCCGACGAGTCCGAGCGCCAGCAGGACCAGGTAGGCGCCGCCGAGCGCGCCCGCCTTGACAAGCGTCTTGCCCCACGTCTGGCCGTAGACGCGCTTCATCGCGAGCACGAAGTAGAGCGGGATCGCCGGCAGCGCCACGCTGGCGACGACGCGCAGCGCGCTCGCGAGCGCCCCCGGCGCCACGACGACCCCGAGCGCCAGCGAGAAGACGACGAACGCGAACGCGTGCGTGTGGAGCGCGAAGACGACGTGCTCGGCGTAGTACCAGTCGCGCCGCACGTAGAGGAGCTTCAGCAGCAGCGCGAACAGCGGCAGCAGGATGAACATCACCGTCGGGACGCGCCCGATGGCCGCGCGCAGGAACGTCGCGGTGGCGCGCGCCTGGTCGGCCCGGTTGGTCGCGTTGGCGATCTCGCCGAGCCCGCCGCGTGCCCACGCGCGTCCCTCGAAGCCGAAGTCGCCCTCGCCCCGGCCGGCGAGCGCGCCGACGGCCTGGTCCAGCGCCACGGCCGACACCGCCGAGTCAGGCGGCATCCCGCGCAGGATCTGCCGCTCGACCGTGAGGCGCCGGCGCTCGCGCGAGACGCCGGTCTCGACGGCCTCGGCGACGTTCACCTCCCAGCCGGCGACCGTCGAGTCGCCGTCGAACGAGACCTCGACCGAGTCGGGCGGGGCCGCGAGCAGCGAGTCCAGCACCGGCAGCCGCGCCGCCGGCACGACGAGCACGTTGGCGTCGGCGCTGCCCGCGAGCTGGCGCTCCAGCCGGGCGGCGGGGTCGAGCACCGACAGCAGGAAGAAGAACGCCAGCGTGGCGGTCAGGTAGAGGCGCAGCGGACGCAGGTAGCGCATCCGGCGGCCGGCGACGTACTCGCGCGTGAGGTGGCCGGGGCGGACCAGCAGCGCGCCGACGGAGCGCCAGAAGCGTCCGTCGAGGCCGAACATCTCGGTGAACGACTCCCGCAGGAGCGTCCCGACGGGTTGCCGCGCGGCCTGCGCCTTCTGCCCGCACGCCGGGCAGAACGCCCCCGGCAGCGTCGCGCCGCAGTTGAGGCACGTCGTCGCCGGCTCGTGCACCAGCCGGTCGACCTCGGGAGACAGGGGGGCGTCGCCGGCGGGCGGCGAGGGGTCGGACACGGAGCGCGCGGCGGGTGGGGCCCAAGCTACGGGACCGCCTCCGACCGGTTGCCTCACGCCGTCGGCAGGTCGCGCTGGAACGTCGACTCGCGGTACGCCTCGAACGAGCCTGTGGCGGGATCGAAGCGCCGCTCTCGCACCGTGAACCGCTCGGTCTCGACGTCGATCTGGTTGTAGAGGTTGACGGCGCGGTCGTCGCCGCGCCCGCGGCTGGACGTCGCCGTGCCGGCGCTGGCGATCACGAGCCGGTGGCCCGGCGCGCCCGGCGCCACCTCGACGGCCGCGACGTGGCTCCGGTGGAGGTGTCCGCACAGCACGAGGTCCACGCCCGCGCGGGCGGCGGCGGCGAGCGCCTGCCGGGCGCCGCGCGACACGTCGTGCGAGCCGAGCGCCTCGAGCCGCAGCAGGTGGTGGTGCAGCACGAGCACGCGCAGGTCGTCCAGCGGACGGTCGGCGAAGAAGGCCTCCATCGCGCCGAGGTCGCGCGCGCGGATGCGCCCGCCCTTGATGGTGAGGCCATGCGCCGAGTCCAGCCCGAAGGCGCTCAGGCCGGGCGTGGTGAACGTGGGCGTCCGCTCGGGGGTGATGTAGCGGCGGAAGCGGTCCGTGGGCCGGAAGACGCGCTCGACGGGGTGCTGCCACCACGCGCGCACGTCGTGGTTGCCGGGCACGACGAGCACCGGCGGCGCGAAACGGTCGAGCATCGCGCGGGCGTCGCGGAACTGGTCGGGCCGCGCGCGCTGCGTGAGGTCGCCTGAGACCACGACCAGGTCCGGCGCGAGCGCGTTGACCTCGTGCACGAGGGCGTCCACCACGCCGGGGTGCGCGATCTTCCCGAAGTGGACGTCCGAGAGGTGGGCGAGGCGGAGCATGGGGGATCGGGGATGGGGGATGGAGGATGGGGGAAAAGACTATCCCCCATACCCTGTCCCTCATCCCTCACAGCAACATCCGCGAGGGCTCCTCCAGCATCGCCTTGACGTCGCCGAGGAAGGCGGCGCCGGTGGCGCCGTCCACGACGCGATGGTCGCACGAGAGCGTGAGCGTCATCACCTGGCCGGGCACGACGGCGCCGTCGCGCACCACCGGCACGTCGCGCGTGGCGCCGATGGCGAGGATGCACGCGTTGGGCGGGTTGATGATGGCCGTGAACTCGGCGATGCCGAACATGCCGAGGTTGGACGTGGTGAAGGTCGAGCCAGCGTACTCGGAGGGGTCCAGCTTCCCGTCTCGTGCGCGGCCGGCGAGGTCGCGCGTCTCGCGCGCGATCTCGGCGAGGCCCTTGCGGTCGGCGTCGCGCACGACCGGCGTGATGAGCCCGTCGGGCATCGCGACGGCGATGGCGACGTGCGTGCCGGCGTGCTGGCGGATCACGCCCTCGTCCTCGAGGTAGCTCGCGTTGACCATCGGGTGGCGGCGCAGCGCCACGCCGACGGCCTTCGTGATGAGGTCGTTGACCGAGATCTTGCCCAGGTCCTGCGCTTCGGCGATCGCGTTGAGGTCGGCGCGGAACGCCATCGCGCGCTCCATCGCGACGTCCACCGTGAGGTAGAAGTGCGGCGCCGTGAACTTGGACGCCGCGAGGCGGCGCGCGATCGTCTTGCGCATCTGCGAGATGCGGACGTCGGTGTCGCCCTCGGCGGCCGGCGCGGCGGCCGGCGTCGGCGCCGCCGGCGCGGCGGCCGGAGCCACCGGCGCGGGCGCGACGGCCACCGGCGCAGCAGCAGGCTTCGGCGCCGCCGGCGCGGCGCCGCCCATGGCGGCCTCCACGTCGCGCTTGACGATGCGCCCGTCGGGTCCGCTCCCGGCGACCGACGTAAGGTCGAGCCCCGCCTCGGCGGCCATGCGGCGCGCGAGCGGGCTGGCCCTGACGCGCTCGCCGTCGGCGTGCTCCGGCGCCGGCGGCGCGGGCTCGTCGGGCACCGCCGCCGGCTCGTCGGCGGACTCGGCCGGCGGCGCGAGCGTGGCGGCGCCGTCGCCGGACGGCGCGCCGTGGGCGGCGATGACGTCGTCGGCGCTCTCGCCCTCCTTGCCGAGCACGGCGATCAGCGCGCCGATGGGCACGCTCGCGCCGGCGGCGGCGACGCGCTTGAGCAGCACGCCGTCGTCGTAGGCCTCGAGGTCCATCGTGGCCTTGTCCGTCTCGACCTGCGCGATCACGTCGCCGGCCTGGACGCTCTGGCCTTCTTCCACGAGCCACGCGACGAGGACGCCCTCCTCCATCGTGTCGCTCATCTTGGGCATTTCAACGGCAATCGGCATCGGAGGCAGTGGGCAGTGGCCAGTGGCCAGTGGCAGAAAGCGTGCGGACGTGCGCGTGGAGGACGAATCCGACTGGCCACTGGCCCTCGCCGGAGGCGGGGAACGGGCCACTGGCCGCGTCAGCGAAGCGTCTTCTTCACGGCGTCGATCACGCCGTCGACGGTCGGCATCCACGCCTCGATGAGGTTCTTGGCGTAGGGCGCCGGGACGTCCTTGGCGGTGACGCGCTCGACGGGCGCGTCGAGGTAGTCGAAGGCGTCGCGCTGGATCTGGAAGCCGACCTCGGACGCGATGCCGCCGAAGGGCTGGCTCTCGTCCACGATCACGAGGCGGTTCGTGCGCTTCACCGAGTCGAGCACCGGCGTGATCGGGAACGGGCGGAGCGTGCGCGGGTCGATGACCGTCGCCTCGACGCCCTGCTTGGCGAGCTCGTCGGCGGCCTCCATCGCGAGCCAGTAGCTCTTCGAGTGGGCGACGATCGTCACGTCGTCGCCCTCGCGCGCGAGGCGCGCCTCGCCGATGGGGATCGTGTAGTCCTCGGCGTCCGACACCTCACCGCGCAGGCCGAACATCAGCTCGGACTCCAGGAAGAGCACCGGGTCGTTGTCGCGGATCGCGGACTTCAGCAGGCCCTTCGCGTCGTCGGGGTTGCTCGGCGCGACGATCTTGAGGCCGGGGACGTTCGAGTAGAGCGCCTCGACCGAGTTGGAGTGCGTCGCACCGAGCTGGCCGGCGGCGCCGTTGCCGCCGCGGAAGACGATCGGGATCGAGAGCTGCCCGCCCGACATGTAGCGGATCTTGGCGGCGTTGGACACGATCTGGTCGAAGGCCACGAACGTGAAGTTCCACGTCATGAACTCGATGATCGGCCGCAGGCCCATGATCGCGGCGCCGATGCCGAGGCCGGCGAAGCCGTTCTCCGAGATCGGCGTGTCGAGCACGCGGCCCGGACCGAACTGGTCCAGCATGCCCTGGCTCACCTTGTAGGCGCCGTCGTACTCGGCGACCTCCTCGCCCATGAGGAAGACGCGCTCGTCGCGCTCCATCTCCTCGGTCATCGCGGCGCGGAGCGCCTCGCGGAATTGCAGTTCGGGCATCAGGGATAGGGGATAGGGGGATAGGGGATGGAGAAGGGGACGCCGAGGTGGTTCGGTCTATCCCTCATCCCCCATCCCTCTATCCCCGCTCACACCGTGATCGGGACGTTGGGCTCGGTGTAGATGTCTTCGTACATCGTCTCGACGGGCGGCAGCGGGCTGGCCTCGGCGAAAGCGACGGCCTCGTTGACCTCGGCCTTCACCTCCTCGTCCACGGCGTCGAGCGCGGCCTCGTCGAACAGGTTGTGCGCCAGGAGGTAGCGCTTGGACTGGACGATCGGGTCCTCGTCCTTCTTGGCCTCCATCTCCTCCTTGGTGCGGTACTTCTGCGGGTCGCTCATCGAGTGCCCGCGGTAGCGGTAGGTCTGGACCTCCACGAAGATCGGCCCGGTCTTTCCGGTGGTGAGGCCGCGCGCCTCGTCGGAGAGGGTCTTGAACGCGTGGTAGCACTCGAAGAGGTCCATGCCGTCGACGACCGCCGCCGGCATGCCGTACGGGTAGCCGCTCTTGGCGAGCGTCGCGTCGCCGCGGCTGCGCTCAACGGACGTGCCCATCGCGTAGGCGTTGTTCTCGACGACGAGCAGCACCGGCACGTCGTAGAGCGCCGCGAGGTTGGCGGCCTCGTGGAACGAGCCCTGGTTGATGGCGCCGTCGCCGAAGAAGGCCATCGCGCAGCCTCCGGTGTTCATGTACTTCATCGCGAAGCCCATCCCGACGCCGACCGGGATCTGGCCGCCGACGATGCCGTGGCCGCCGTAGAAGTGGCGGCTCGCGTCGAAGAAGTGCATCGAGCCGCCCTTGCCGCGCGAGCAGCCGTCGATCTTGCCGAACAGCTCGGCCATGCCCTCGTTGGCCCCCATGCCGCGCGCGAGCGCGAGGCCGTGGTCGCGGTAGGCCGTGATGATGGGGTCGGTGGGTCGCGTGCCCCAGACGGCGCCGACCGAGACGGCCTCCTGCCCGATGTAGAGGTGCAGGAAGCCCGCGATCTTCTGGCGGCCGTACATCTGCGCGGCGCGCTCCTCGAAGCGGCGCTGCAACAGCATGTTGCGGTACATCGCCAGCACGTCGTCGGCGCTCAGGCCGAGGCTCTCGTGCGTGTGGCCACCGTCGTAGAAGACGCGGACATCCGGCCCGGCGAGGTCGGCGGGCGGGCTCAGCGGCGCCGCCGGGGGGACCGGCACGCTCGCGGGCGACTCGGGCGTGACGGTCTCGGCGTCGCCGTCGGCGAGCGTCTCGGCGGTCACGCCGTCGGAGGAGGTGGTCTTGGACACGGCTTCGGCAGGCAGGGGCGGCGGTACCGGCGCGCGGCGGCGCGTGATCCGGGGCGACGCGGAAAACTACCGCCGTCGGGCGGGAGCGGGCGGACGTGAGCGGGCGGCGCCCGCTTTCGCGTACGACTCGTATCGTCCGCCTCCGCCCCGCCCCGCCGATGCGCCCGCTTTTCCTTCTCGCCCTCCTGCCCGCGCTCGCCTCGGCGCAGGTCAACACCGAAGCCCTGCGCGACGCCGACGACTGGCGCGGCGTGCGCGGACAGCTCGGCGCGACGTTCGGCTACGCCTCCGGCAACTCGGACTTCCTGGAGGTCGGCGCCGACGCGCGCGTGGACGTCCACCTCGACCGCGAGCGGGCGTTCGTCGTCGGCGCGGTCCGCTACTCGGAGGCCGACGGCGCGCGGTTCGTGGACCGCTCGTTCGCGCACGCGCGCCTCTCGCACCGCCTCGTGGGTCCGCTCTGGGCCGAGGGCTTCGCGCAGATCGAGCAGAACGCGCAGCAGCTCCTCGAGTGGCGCATCCTCACCGGCGGCGGCCTCCGCCTCGCGGTCGTCGAGCGTCCGGCCGCCGGCCTCGCGTTCGGCCTCACGCCGATGTTCGAGTACGAGAACCTGAGCGACGCGGCGATGGAGGAGCCGACGCGGCTCGTCCGCGCCAGCAGCTACGTCGCCGGGCGCGTGCGCGTCAACGACCGGACGTCGTTCGCGGCGACGGTCTATGCCCAGCCGCGCCCGCTCGAGCCGTCGGACACGCGCATCCTCGGCTCGCTCACGGCGCAGGTGCAGGCCACGCGCTGGGTCGCGCTCCGCGTCCAGGCCAACGTCCGTCATGACACCGACCCGCCGGAGGGCGTCGAGCGCACCGACGTGCTCGTGGAGAACGGCCTCGTGCTCACCGTCCCCGCCCGCTGACCCCGCCCGATGCAGTACCCGCTGACGCTCACGTTCAAGACGATCGCGCTCCACCCGCAGATCGCCGTCACCGACGCCACCGGCGCGCTCGTGCTGTACGTCCGCCAGAAGGCGTTCAAGCTGCGCGAGGCCGTGACCGTCTTCGGCGACCGCGAGATGACGCGCCCGCTGGTCACGATCAGCGCCGACCGCGTGATCGACTTCCGGGCGACGTACCGCTTCGTGGCGACCGACGGGACGGTCCACGGCGCGATCCGCCGCGAGGGGATGCGCGCGCTGTGGCGGTCGCGCTTCGAGGTCACGGGCGCCGACGGGGGCGTCACGTTCCGCATCCAGGAGGACAACCCGTGGACGAAGGTGCTGGACGGCCTCCTCGGCGAGATCCCGGTCCTCGGCGCGCTGACCGGCTACCTCTTCCACCCGAGCTACACGCTGGCGCGTCCGGACGGCGCGCCGGCGCTTCGCCTGACCAAGCAGCCCGCCTTCTGGGAGGGGCGCTTCCTGCTGGAAGAGATCGAGAATGTCCCGCCCGAGGAGGAGGTGCTCGCCGTGCTGTCGGTGCTGATGATGACGCTGCTGGAGCGCGCACGCGGCTGAGCGCGGCCCGGCGCCAGACGGGGCGCCGACGGCGCGCCGACGCCACAGGCCGACGACGCCGGCCGACGGCGCTACTTTCGGCGTCTCCCCTCCGCGACCGCCCGTGGCCCTTCCGTACAGCGTCCGCGAGGGCCTCATCGGCTTCCGCCGGGCGGGCCTCGCCACCGCCGCCAGCGTGCTGGCGCTCGCGCTCGCGCTCGCGCTGATCGGCCTGTTCGCGCTGCTCGGCTGGCAGTGGCAGCGCCTGTCGCGGGTCCTCCAGGAGCGCGCCTCCGAGGCCGAGGTCTTCCTCAAGCCGGTCGACGAGACCGCCGCGCGGCGCGTCGGCGAGCGCCTGCGCGAGCTGCCGGGCGTGGACTCGCTGCGCTACATCTCGCACGAGGAGGCCGCGCAGGTCTTCCGCGAGAGCTTCGGCGAGGGCGCCGACCTGTACGACGACCAGCAGTTCCTCCCGTCGTCGTACCGCCTCCGCCTCGGCGGCGCCTACGCGGCGCCCGACAGCCTGGAGGCCCTCGCGGCGCACGTCCGCACGTGGGCGCCGGTGGAGGATGTCGCGTACGACCGCTCGTACGTCGAGGCCATCGAGCGCAACCGGCAGGCGTTCACGCTGGTCGGCGGCGCCGTCGCGCTGCTCGTCGTGCTCGCGGCGCTCGTCCTCGTCGGCAACACGGTGCGGCTCTCGATCTACGCGCGGCGGATGCTGATCCGCACGATGAAGCTCGTCGGCGCGACCAACGGCTTCATCCGCCGCCCCTTCCTCGTCGAGGGCCTCGCGCAGGGACTCGTCGCCGGCGTCGCGGCCGGGCTCCTGCTGTGGGGCCTCTATTCGGTGCTGCTCGGCTGGCTCGGGCGGGCCGACGTCGGGCGCGCGGCGCTGACGTGGCCCGGCGGCTCGCCGGCCGTCACGATCGCGGCGCTGATCGGGCTCGGGACGCTCCTCGGCTGGCTCGCGTCGTGGATCGCCGTCCGCCAGTTCATCCGCCGCGTGCGCATCACGTGACGGCGCGCCTCGGGCTCCTCGGCGCGGTGCTCCTCGCGGCGTGCGAGGCGCCCACGCCCCGCCCCGGACGCGCCGAGGCCACGGCCGACACCACGCTCGCGCTCGACCTGCGCGGCCGGACGCTCGTCCTCGACGGCACGGCCGGCGACGTGACGCTCACGGCCGATTCGTCAGCCACCGGCGCGACGCTCGTCCTGACGCGCCGCGCGCGCGGCGCGACGCGCGCCTCGGCCGCGCGTCGCCTCGCCGGCGTGACGGTGTCCACGGCGGCCGACGACGAGATGGAGCAGGTCGTCTGGCGCGCCTCCCCGGCCGAGGGCGCCGGCGTCTCGGCGCGCGTCACCGTGCCTCCGGATGCGCACGTGGTCGTCCACCTCGACGCCGGCGACGTCGCCGCGCGCGCGCTCGTCGGCCCGCTCGACATCGAGACGGCCATCGGCGCGGTGCGGCTGGACGACCACGCGGGCGCGCGCCTGCGGGTCCGCGTCGGCAGCGGCACGGCGACGATCGGCGCGCGGACGATTCCGCCGGCGGCGCTCTGGTTCGTGAGCCTCGGCGACGGCAACGGGACGGTTCGCCTGCCGCCGGACGCCTCGGCGACCGTCGTCGCGACGGGCGACACGCTCGCGATGCGCGGCGGCGCCGTGACGAGCCGCGAGCGCGCGGGCACCGGTGAGCGGCGGCAGGTGCGCTTCGGCGCCGGCGAGGCGGTCGTCCGCGTCGAGACGGCGCGCGGCCGCGTGACGGTCCGCTGAGGCGCCCCGGCGTGCTCAGTTGGCGAGCGCGCGGAGGTGGAAGCGCGGGATCGTCGCGCGGAAGCGCTGGCCGTCCTCCCGCTCCATCAGGTAGGTGCCCTCCATCGTGCCGGTGAACGTCGGGAGGACGCAGTAGGAGTGGTACTCGTGGGCCGCGCCGGGCGGGATCGTCGGCTGGCGGCCGACGACGCCGGCCCCCTCGATGTCCTGCACGCGCCCGTCGGCGTCCACGATCCGCCAGCGGCGGCGCAGCAGCTGGACCTCGCCGTCGCCGTGGTTCTCGATGCGCACGTGGTAGGCGAACACGAAGCGCCGCACGATGGGGTCCGACTTGTCGTCGAGGTAGACGGGCCGGACGGTGACCGTCACGGCGTCCGTGGTGGCGTCGTACGAGACCATGGGACCGGGGGTGGTGGGCCTCAGAGACGCGTTCCCGGCGGCGCGGTTCGCTAGGGCGCCGAGCCTGCCCCTGCGCCGGCAGGGGGCGCGTCGTCGGCGAACGACACCTCGGTGTCCCACCGCGCGCGGACCGCCGCCGGCTCGGCGAGGCGCCGCAGCGGCTCGGGCGGGACGTAGGGCGCGAGGCGCCCGCCGCTCCAGCGCCCGTCGCCGTCGGCGTCGGCGAACGCGCGCACGTCGTAGCGGCCGGCGACGAGGCCGGCGATCGCGAAGCGCCCGTCGGCGCCGGCACGGGCGGTGAGCGTCGGCCCGCCGGCGACCGGACGCGCCTCGACGACGGCGCCCGGCCACGGCGCCGCGCCGACGATCCCGCCGGTCTCGTCGGCCGCCGGCACGCGGAAGCGGCGCGCGACGACGGTGTCCGCGAGTGCGACGCGGAGCGTGAGTGTCGTGCCCGCCGGCGGCGGCGCGATCGGGACGAGGCGGAGCGTCACGCCGTCGTCGGTCTCGACGCGCGCCGGGATCGCCGCGCCATCGGTCCCGACGAGCGACAGCGCCGAGGTGTCCGGTGGCGCCGAGAAGCGCGCGGCGGGCCACTCGGTCGTGCGGAGCGCCCGCACCGAGTCGGCCACGGCCGACGGCACCCACCCGACGACGCGAACGGTGCTGGTGTCCGCCCGCGCCACGCCGGCCGTGAAGGCCCGCACGAACGGCGCGAGCGCGAGGCCGGCGGAGTCGGACACGGCCGCGGCGTCGGCGAGGCGGAGGCGACCGGCGGCGGGAAGCGGCGCGTCGGAGACCAGCGACAGCTCAGCCGGCGCCGAGCGCCACGGGCGCAGCGGCACCGCCGCGCCGGTGAGCGAGTCCTCGGCGGTCCAGCCCCGCGTGTGGGCCAGGCGGACCCGCTCGGAGAGGCGAAGCACGAGGCGGCGGGCCGTCGCCGCGCGCAGGGCGCGCACGGCGGGCGCCGTCGTGTCGGCGCGCGCGAGCCAGAGCCCCCCTGCTTCCTCGCTCACGCTCGGAAGCTGCCCCCTCGCAGGGCGGGGGGACAGACGCGCTGGAGAGGGCCGCCCCGGCGGTCCCGACAGGGTGTCGGGGGGGATCGAGACCGAGTCGCCGACCAGCGAGTCTGGAACGACGGGCCGCACGCGCGGCGCGGGCGGGACGGCGAACGCCTCGCCGTCGTCGGCGCGACCGTTGCGGTTGGCGTCTTCGACGGCGACGACGAACGCGTCGGCGTCGCGCAGGTAGTCGAGCCGGAAGCGCCCGTCGGCGGCCGTCTCGGTGCGGTAGTCGGGCGCGCGCCGACGCGGGTCGGGCAGCGAGTCGGCAGCGAGGGAGTCGGACGCGAGGTAGGCCCAGACGGCGAGCCCGCCGACGGGGCGTCCGGTGGCCGGGTCGCGCACGAGGCCGTCGAGGCGCCCGGCGTCGAGCGCGTCGCCGGTGGCGAAGGCGACCGTCAGCGGCGCCGCGAGACGGACGCCACGCGTGTCCGCGAGGTCGGTCCCGACCGTCACGACGTAGGTCGTGGCCTCGCGCAGCGGCGGCAGTTCGACCGTGACGACGTTGGCGCGGACGCGCACCGTCGGCGACGCGTCCTCGGGCGTGACGCGGATCGCGCGCGCCGCGGCGGCAGGGTCCACGCGCTCCGAGAAGGTGAGCGTCACCGTGCGATCGCTCACGCGGACCGCCCCGCCCTCGGGCGCGGAGCCGACGAGCGCCGGCGCCGTGCTGTCCACGGGTCCGCCGGTAGGCGCCACCGGCGTGGCGCAGCCGGCGACGGCGGCGGCGAGCAGGAGAGCGAGGCGGCGCATCGCGCCGAAGATCGCGCCGCGAACCGAGCGCGGGCCGCCCGACCCGAGTCAGGCGGCCCGCACCATGGCGATCCCGGCGAGGCTAGGCGTAGATGCCGCGCAGCTTGAGGGCGCCGGCGACCTTCTCGATGGCGATCACGTAGGCGCCGATGCGGAGGCTCGTGTCGTGCTTCTCGGCCGCGTCGTAGACCTTGTTGAAGCCGTCGCGCATCATGCGGTCGAGGCGGCGGTTGACGCGGCTCTCGTCCCAGAAGTAGCCCATGCGGTTCTGGACCCACTCGAAGTAGGAGACCGTCACGCCGCCGGCGTTGGCGAGGATGTCCGGGATGACGAGCACGCCGTTGGCGTTGAGGATCTCGTCGGCCTCGGAGGTCGTGGGCCCGTTGGCGCCCTCGGCGACGATCTTGGCCTTGATGGCGCCGGCGTTGTCGGCCGTGATCTGGTTCTCCTTGGCGCAGGGTGCCAGGACGTCCACGTCGAGCGTGAGGAGCTGCTCGTTGGAGATCGGCTCGGCGCCCTCGAAGCCGGCGAGGCTGCGGCCGTGCGTCTCGGCGTAGGCGATGGCGGCGTCCACGTCGATGCCGTCGGCGTTGTAGTAGCCGCCGGAGACGTCGGAGACGGCCACGACCTTGCAGCCGTGCTGGCGGAGCTGCTGCGCGGCGACCGAGCCGACGTTGCCGAAGCCCTGCACGGCGACCGTGCTCTGGCCGGGGCGCAGGCCGAGGCGCTCCATCGCGGCGAGCGTGGTCGTGGTCACGCCGCGGCCGGTGGCCTCGCGGCGGCCCTGGCTGCCGCCGATGAGGATCGGCTTGCCGGTGACGACGGCCGTCTCGGTGCGGCGGACGTGCATCGAGTACGTGTCGAGCAGCCACGCCATGACCTGCTCGTTGGTGTTCATGTCGGGCGCCGGGATGTCCTTCTCGGGGCCGAACACGTCCATCAGGTTGGCGGTGTAGCGGCGCGTGAGGCGCTCGATCTCGCCGGGGCTCATCGTGGACGGGTCGCACGTGACGCCGCCCTTGGCACCGCCGAACGGCACGCCGACGACGGCGCACTTCCACGTCATCCACGCCGCGAGGGCCTTGACCTCGTCGAGGTCCACGTCGGGCGCGAAGCGGATGCCGCCCTTGCTCGGCCCGAGGACCTCGTTGTGGATCACGCGGTAGCCTTCGAAGACCTTGAGCTCGCCGTTGTCCATCATCACCGGCACGCTGGTGATGTGGATGCGCGTCGGGTGGCTGAGGTACTCGTAGAGGCCCATGTCGAGGCCGACGAGCTCGGCGGCGACGTTG
>Ga0209053_1000444_pt1 | contig 29521 bp, 23 predicted proteins | sample EBPBio152010_DNA_FD_185864 | JGI IMG/M metagenome (GOLD analysis project Ga0209053, IMG submission 185864) | Wastewater treatment Type I Accumulibacter community from EBPR Bioreactor in Madison, WI, USA - Reactor 1_7/15/2010_ DNA (SPAdes)... | ecosystem: Engineered > Bioreactor > EBPR >... | reverse complement strand
CGGGCTACATGACGATGGGCGAGCACGGCATGGACGACATGGGCCGCCACGTCGAAGCCGGGCACATGCCGGTGCCCGAGAACTCGGTCCCGATGGTCGGCGCCGAGGGGCCGTTCGGCTACATCACGATGGGCGGCATGTACACCAACCTCAAGGTCCGCCCCCGCCCCGTCGACGTCACGCGCGACCCCGGCTGGTACGACCACCCGCCGGGCACCGTCGCTGGCCCGGCCTCGTCCGACGCTGCGGCGCGCGACGGCGTCCGTCTCTCCTGACCCCCGCTCCGATGTCATACCGCCGCTTCGCCGCCATGATCGCCACCTCCACCGCCGTGATGTGGGGGCTGATGTACTCGACCGTCTACCGGATGGACCACCTCGCGTGGAGCCAGACGCGCTTCTGGATGGCGCTCTACATGGGCGCCGCGATGGCGCTCGTGATGCTGGCGTTCATGCGCAAGATGTACGACGACAAGAGAAAAAACCTCGCCATCGTCGCCAGCAGCGTTCTCGTGCTCGTCGGCGGGCTGTTCCTCGTCCGCAGCCAGGCCACGGTCGGCGACGTGGCGTGGATGAAGGCGATGATCCCACACCACTCCATCGCGATCCTGACGAGCGAGCGGGCGCGGATCACCGACCCGCGCGTCCGCGCCCTCGCCGACGAGATCATCGAGGCGCAGCGGCGCGAGATCGCCGAGATGGAGGCCCTGATTGCCGACCTGGAGGACCGCTGAGGCGCTGCTCTGCGGAGCGTGCGCGAACACGCGCGGCGGGCGGATCGAACCCCGGCGACGCGCGTCGATGCCGTTGTCATCACAACCCACCGAGCCATGACCCGCACCGAAACCCTGCACCCGACCGGTATGTCGTGCCAGCACTGCGTCCGCGCCGTGCGCGAGGCGCTGGAGGGCGTCGCCGGCGTGACCGTCGAGGATGTCGAGATCGGGAGCGCGCGCGTGACGTACGACGACGACGCGGTCGCGGCCGACGACCTGCGGCGCGCCGTCGAGCGCGAGGGCTACCCGCTCGCCGGCTAGCCCTCACGTCCCGATGCTCGATTCCGCCGTTCCCTCTGGGCCGATTCCCGAGCCGCCCCCTGAGCGTGTCGAAGGGACGTCCCGCGCGACGCTGGCCGTCGAGGGGATGACGTGCGCGGCGTGCGTCGGCCGCGTCGAGCGGGCGCTCGCCGCCGTCCCCGGCGTCGAGACCGCGACCGTCAACCTCGCCACCGAGCGCGCGACCGTGCGCTTCGACGCCGGCGAGGCGTCGCCGCTGGACCTCGCCGCGGCCGTCCGCCGCGCGGGCTACGACGTGCGCACCGAGACCGTCTCGTTCGGCGTCGGCGGCATAACGTGCGCGGCGTGCGTCGGCCGCGTCGAGCGGGCGCTCGCCGCCGTGCCCGGCGTCGAGGAGGCGACGGTCAACCTCGCCACCGAGCGCGCGACGGTCCGCCTCCCCGCCGGGGCCGTGGACGCCGCCGCGCTGCGCGCCGCCGTCGAACGGGCCGGCTACGAGGTCGTCGAGGCCGAGGCCGGGACGCCGCCGGAGGACGCCGAGCGCGCGGCGCGCGAGGCCGCCACGCGCGCCCTTGGCCGCCGCACGCTCGGCGCGGCGGTCCTCACGGCGCCCCTCTTCGCGCTGGAGATGATCCCGATGCTGGTCCCCGGCGGGATGGATCTCGTCCACGCGCTCGTCCCGATGGACGTCGCGCGGTGGCTGGGCTTCGCGCTGGCGACGGCCGTCATGGCGGGTCCGGGCCGGCGCTTCTACGCCGCCGGCTGGGCGGCCGCGCGCGACCGCTCGCCGGACATGAACACGCTCGTCGCGCTGGGCACGCTCGCCGCGTGGAGCTACTCGGCCGTCGCCGTGCTCGCGCCGGGCTGGCTGCCCGACGGCACGCGCCACGTCTACTTCGAGGCGGCGGCGGTGATCGTGACGCTCGTGCTGGCGGGCAAGTGGATCGAGGCGCGCGCCAAGGGACGCACGTCGGAGGCCGTCCGTGCTCTGCTGGGCCTGCGGGCGCGCACCGCGCGTGTCGTGCGCGACGGGGCCGAGACCGAGGTCCCCATCGAGGCGGTGCGCGTGGGCGACCTCGTGCGGGTCCGCCCCGGCGAGACGGTCGCCGTCGACGGGACGGTCGTCGAGGGGTCGAGCTACGTGGACGAGAGCATGGTCACCGGCGAGCCCGTCCCGGTCGAGAAGGCGGCCGGCGCGGCGACCGTCGGCGGGACCGTCAACGGCGCAGGCGCGCTGCTGGTGCGGACCGACCGCGTCGGCGCCGACACGCTGCTCGCGCAGATCGTGCGCCTGGTGGAGGACGCGCAGGCGTCGCGCCCGGCCATCCAGGCGCTCGCCGACCGCGTCGTGGCCGTCTTCGTGCCCGTCGTGCTCGCGCTCGCCGCGCTGACGTTCGCCGCGTGGATGCTCCTCGGGCCCTCGCCGGCGCTGACGCACGCGCTCGTCGCGGCCGTCTCGGTGCTCATCATCGCGTGCCCCTGCGCGATGGGGCTGGCGACGCCCGTCTCGGTGATGGTCGGGACCGGCAAGGGTGCCGAGTTGGGCGTGCTCTTCCGGCGCGGCGAGGCGCTCCAGACGCTCGGCGAGGCCGACGTGGTGGCGCTCGACAAGACCGGGACGCTCACCGAGGGGCGTCCGCGCCTGACGCGCGTCGCCGTCGCCGACGAGTGGGACGAGGACGCCGCGCTGGCGCTCGTCGCGGCCGTCGAGGCGTCGAGCGAGCACCCGATCGCGCGGGCCGTCGTCGAGGCCGCCGAGGCGCGCGGGCTGCGTGTCCCGCCGGCGACGGCCGTCGAGGCGGTCCCCGGCAAGGGCGTGCGCGGGACCGTGGACGGGCGGCGCGTCGAGGTCGGCGCCGGGCGGTGGATGGACGAGATCGGCGCCGCGCCCGGGGCGCTGGCCGACGACGCCGCACGCTGGGCCACCGACGGCGAGACGGCTCTGTTCGCCGCTGTCGACGGGCGGATCGTGCTCGCGCTGGCCGTGGCCGACCCGGTGCGCGAGACGACGCCGGCGGCGCTGGCCGCGCTCCACCGCCAGGGCGCGCGCATCGTGATGGTCACCGGCGACGGGCGGGCGACCGCCGAGGCCGTTGCCCGCGCGCTCGGCATCGACGAGGTGCGCGCCGAGACGCTCCCGGCCGACAAGGCGGACGTCGTGCGCGCGCTCCAGCAGGACGGCGCCCGCGTGGCGTTCGTCGGCGACGGCATCAACGACGCGCCGGCGCTCGCCGCGGCCGACGTCGGCATCGCCATCGGGACTGGCACCGACGTCGCCATCGAGGCCGCCGACGTGGTGCTGATGCGCGACGACCTCGGCGCGCTCGTCCGCGCGCGCGCCCTCTCGCGCGCCACGCTCCGCAACGTGAAGCAGAACCTGTTCTGGGCCTTCGCCTACAACGCCGTGCTGATCCCGGTCGCGGCGGGCGCGCTCTACCCGGCGTTCGGGTGGCGCCTCTCGCCGGTGCTGGCGGCGGCGGCGATGGCGTTCTCGTCGGTCTTCGTGCTCGGCAACGCGCTCCGCCTGCGGCGGTTCGGGGGGGAGCGGGGAGCGGGGAGCGGCCAGCGGGGATAGGCAGGCGCCCCCCTCGCCTCGCCGGCTGCGGCGCGTGCGCCTTGCGATCACGGGAAGGGCCGTCTCCCCTCCCCTCACCCTGTCCCTCTCCCCGAATCCGCGCCGCCGCTCGAATCCGGGTCACCGGCGGGGAGAGGGGACCGCGCAGCGACCGCTCGCCCATCGTCCCGAGGGATGGACGATTGATTCCATGCGGAACCCCCGCCGGTGACTCTCCCCGTATTCCCCCGCTCCCTGCTGGCCGCTCCCCGCTCCCCCTACGCCTGCTCGCGGGTGACGACGAAGCGGAGGTCCGGGTGCGCCTCGGCGGCGCGGTCGAGCCAGAAGGCGCTCTCGGCGAGGTAGACGAGGTCGTCGTGGGCGTCGCGCGCGAGGCGCGTCGGGTCGGTCCGCTCGATGGCCTTGAGCGCGTCGGGCGGGCCGATGATCCAGCGGGCGAGCGTCCACGGCGCGGCGTCGAGGATCACGTCGACGCCGTACTCGGCGGCGAGGCGGTTGGCGACGACGTCGAACTGAAGCAGGCCGACGGCGCCAAGGACGAGCGCGTTGGACGCGATGGGCCGCAGCAGCTGGATCGCGCCCTCCTCGGTCAGGTGCTGGAGACCCTTCGTGAGCGCCTTCGTCTTGAGCGCGCTGTCCACGCGCACGCGGCGGAAGTGCTCGGGCGCGAAGCTCGGGATGCCGGTGAAGCGCAGCGCCTCGCCCTCGGTGAGCGTGTCGCCGATGCGGAGCGTCCCGTGGTTGGGGACGCCGAGGATGTCGCCGGGGAAAGCCTCGTCCACGCCCTCGCGCTTGCGCGCCTGGAAGAGCATCGCGTTGCCGACGCGCAGCTCGCGCCCGGCGCGCTGGTGGCGCACGCGCAGCCCGCGCTCGAAGCGCCCCGAGACGACGCGGACGAAGGCGACGCGGTCGCGGTGCGCGGGGTCCATGTTGGCCTGGACCTTGAAGACGAGGCCGGTGAACGCCGGCTCGGCCGGCTCGACGGTGCGCGTGGTGGTGGCGCGTGCGCGCGGCGGCGGCGCGACGTCCACGAACGTGTCGAGCATCGTCGCGACGCCCAGCCCGTCGAGCGCCGAGCCGAAGAAGACCGGCGTGAGGCGTCCGGCGAGGTAGTCGTCGAGGTCGAACGGCGTGCCGGCGCCGTCGAGCAGCTCGACGTCGGCGCGGAGGGCGTCGGCGGCGGCCGGGCCGGCGAGGTCGTCGAGCGCGGGGTCGCCTGGTCCGGCGAGCGGGACCGGCGGCGCGTCGGGGTCCGTCGGCAGGAAGGCGTGGGCGCCAAGGTGGTAGAGGCCGCGGAGGCGGCTGCCCATCCCGACGGGCCACACGAGCGGCGCGGCGGCGATCCCGAGGCTGTCCTCGATGTCCTGAAGGAGGTCGAACGGGTCGCGCCCCTCGCGGTCGAGCTTGTTGATGAAGGTCAGGATGGGCGTGTCGCGCATGCGGCAGACATCCATCAGCTGCTTCGTGCGGCTCTCGACGCCCTTGACGGCGTCGATCACCATGAGGGCGCTGTCGACGGCGGTCAGGACGCGGTAGGTGTCCTCCGAGAAGTCCTCGTGGCCGGGCGTGTCCACGAGGTTGACCGTGCGCCCGGCGTAGTCGAACTGCATGGCCGAGGCGGTGACCGAGATGCCGCGGTCCTGCTCGATGGCGAGCCAGTCGGAGGTCGCCTGGCGGCCGGTCTTGCGGGCGCGGACGTCGCCGGCGGCGTGGATGGCGCCGCCGAGCAGAAGCAGGCGCTCGGTGAGCGTCGTCTTGCCGGCGTCGGGGTGCGAGATGATGCCGAAGGTGCGGCGGCGCGCCACCTCGGCGGCCAGGAAAGACGTGGACACAGGATGCGGGGGACGGCCGGCACGCCCTGCGCGTCCGACGCCGCCAAGATACCGGGCCGCGTGCCGGTCGCGGCCTACCTTGCGCCCGCCGCTCCCCTCCCCCGATGCCCCGCGCCGCCCTCCTCCTCGCGCTCGCCGCCACGCTCGCGGCTTGCGACACCTCCACCACCGAGCCGCCCGACCCCGACGGGCCGATCATCGAGACGTGCAGCGGGCCGCCGTTCGCCGGGACCGCGTTCCTCACACCGGACCTCATCACGCCGTCCGACCCGACGACGTTCACCGGCGCGACCGACGCCGGGCGCGGCCAGCGCGAGATGTTCGACCGGCGCGTCAACGGCTGGGTGACGCTCAACGCCTACCTCGTGCGCGCGACGTTCTCCGACGGTCCGGCGGTGGAAGTGCAGGTCAACCCCGAGTTCGGCAGCGCCGAGGCGGCGATGGCGCAGGCGATGCGCTTCGCGCCGGTCATCGGGCGGCTGCCGCGTGCGCTCCGCACCGACGTGCGGACGGTCTGGATCCACCGCGGCGCCAACCCCTTCGGCGGCGGCAACAACAACCTGCTGATCCACACCGAGCAGGCCGACAGCTACGACGAGCTCGGCGCGATCGAGGAGATCCTCGCGCACGAGGCCGCGCACACGTCGCTCGACGCGGCGCACGCGGCGTCGGCCGGCTGGCGCGCGGCGCAGCGCGCCGACGGCTGCTTCGCGTCGCAGTACGCGCGCGAGAACCCGACGCGCGAGGACGTCGCCGAGACGGTCGTGCCGTACCTCGCGCTGCGTCACCGGCCGGCGAGCCTGACCGACGAGCAGCGCGCGGCGTTCGAGGAGGCCGTCCCGGCGCGGATCGCCTACTTCGACGGCCTCGGGCTGAGCTTCGCACTGCCCTGAGCCCGGCAGCGCCGGACGCTACAGCGTGTGCGTGCGGCCGGCGTTCTGCTCGCGGAGCCACTCCATGAGCGGCGCGAAGTAGTCCAGCATCGGGCGGGCCGAGAGGTCCTCGCCGGTGGCCTCGCGCAGCAGCGCGTTGCCGTCGACGGTCGCGCCCGGCGCGAGGATCGTGCGGAGGAAGTCGCCCACCTCGCGGCGGCCGTAGTAGTTGGTGTTGCGCGGGTCCTCGTTCAGAATCTCGCGCGCGATGTGGTCGTGGAGCTGGAAGAGCAGCACGTTCGAGAGCGCGTAGTCGTAGTACTGCGCCGCATCGTCGTTGACGTGCGTCTTGGTGGCCGCGTCGTTGTACGGCGCGCCGACGGCCGCGCGGGCGGAGTCGGGCGGAACGATGCCCTGGAACTCGCGCGCGTACTGCCACCAGCGGGCGTTCCACTCGTCGCGCGGCAGGTCCTCGGCGTAGAGGTCGTGCTCCCACATCGTCATCGTGCCGGCGCTCCAGGGGATGAAGACGACGTAGTTGAGCGCCTCGCGGAGCAGGCTCTGGACGGCGTCCGGCGGCGTGGCCGTCGAGTCCAGCAGGCCGACCGACTGCGCGAAGCGCGGCTGCATCGCGGCGAGCCCCATCAGGCTGCCGACGGCCTCGTGGTAGGCGCGGTTGGCGCCGCCGCGCAGCACCGGCGGGACCTCGGGGCGCGTGTACGCGAGGTAGTAGTAGACGTGCCCGAGCTCGTGGTGCGTCGTCTCGTACCACTCGGCGTTGGGCTCGACCGACATCAGGCTGCGGACGTCGCGGTCGAGGTCGAGGTGCCACGCGCTGGCGTGGGTGTTCTTCTTGTAGCTCGCGCCGGCGGGCAGCGGGTAGAGGCTGGAGCGCTCGTAGAACGAGGGCGGCAGCGCCTCGAAGCCGAGCGACGTGTAGAAGCGCTCGGCCTGCTCGACGACCCACTCGGGGCTCTGCGTAGCGAGCGCGCCGTCGAGGTCGAGCCCCTCGACCTCCACCATCGCGCTCCAGTCCTGGCCCCAGCGGTTGGGGAGCCAGTGGGCGGGCAGGTACTCGGGCACGGGCTGGCCGTAGCGCTCGGCGAGCGTGTAGCGCGCCCACGTGTGGAGCTCGCGGTAGAGCGGGCGCAGCTCGTCGTTGAGGCGGCGCATGAGGGCCACCATCTCGTCGCCGGTGAGGCCGTAGTCGCCGGTCTGGTAGGCGAAGAAGTCGTCGTAGCCGAGCGGCTGCACGACGCCGTTGCGGAGGTCGCGGAGCGTCTCCAGCCCGTCGGAGAGCGTCGGGCCGATGGCTTTGCTGGCCTCCCACACGTCACGCCGCGCGCCGAGGTCGGTGGTGTCGCGCAGCAGGCGGTCGATGTCGTTGGGCGTGATCTCCTCGCCGCCGAGCGTGAACGCGTAGCCGTAGAGGCGCTCGGTCTGGGCGGCCTCGGCGGCGATGCGGCGGCGGACGAGGTCCGGGACGGTCTGCGGGCTCGCGGCGGCGCTGCGCAGGATGGCGTCGAGCTGGCGGGCCTGGAGCGGCGCGAGCGCGGCGCGGCGCGAGAGGAGCGCCTGCGCGCGGACGATCACGTCGGTCGAGCCGGTGAACGCCGTCAGCGCCTCGTTGGCGCGGCGCACGCGGTCGGCCGTGGCGGTGTCGCCGGCGACGATGCGCGTGTTGGCGTCCCACTCGGCGAGGCTGCTCGCGTAGACGAGCGGCACGTAGCGCTGGTGGTACTGCGCGAGGAAGAGGTCGGCCTCCTCGCGGACGGCGGCGTCGGAGAGCGGCCCGACGGCCTCGGTCGACGGCGGCGGGACGGGGACGCTGGCGGTCTCGACGGAGACGCCGCAGCCGGCGACGAGCGGGAGCGCGAGGGCGGCGGCGAGCGGGAGCAGACGAGGCATGGACGAGGGCTGAATGGGCGCGAAACCGAAGATCGGCGCCGGCAAGGTAGTTGGTCGGTCCGGGTCAACGGCCGGACGCCGCGCGGCGGTGTGTTCGTTTGGTGTGGACGGCGGGCCGTCGCTCGCCGCGGCGATCTTGCCTCCATGCCCGACCTCGCGCCCCCGATACGCGTCGCCGCTGCCGGCGGTGACTACGACGTCGCCTTCGCGCCGCTCGCCGAGCTGGGCGCCCGGATGCGCGCCGCCGGCCTCGACGTGCCGCGCGTGATCGTCGTGACCGACGCGACCGTCGGCGCACTCTACGGCGACGCCGCGACCGCGGCACTCGCCGCCGCCGGGATCACGCCAGCGACGCTGACGGTCGCGCCGGGCGAGGCGTCGAAGTCGCTCGCCACGTACGTCGCGCTGGTGAATGAAGCGCTCGCGCTCGCGCCCGACCGCGCGACGCCCGTCGTCGCGCTCGGCGGGGGCGTCGTGGGCGACCTCGCGGGCTTCCTCGCGGCGACGCTCCTGCGCGGCCTCCCGCTCGTGCAGGTGCCGACGACGACGCTCGCGCAGGTGGACAGCAGCGTCGGCGGCAAGACGGGCGTCAACACGTCCGCCGGCAAGAACCTCGTCGGGGCCTTCCACGCGCCGCGCCTCGTGGTGGCCGATCCGTCCGTGCTCCGCACACTCACCGACCGGGAGCACGCGTCAGGGCTCGCGGAAGTCGTCAAGCACGCCCTGCTGGACGGCGGCGCGCTGCCGGGCACTCTGGATGCCCACCTCGACGCCGTGCTCCGGCGCGACGATGCCGTGCTCCGCGACGTGCTCCCGAGTGTGCTCCGCGAGGCCGTCGCCGTCAAGGCGCGTGTCGTCTCATCCGACGAGCGCGAAACGGGCACCCGCGCCTTCCTCAACCTCGGGCACACGTTCGGGCACGCGCTGGAGCGCGCGGCGGGCTACGGGACCGTCACGCACGGCGAGGCCGTCGCCGTCGGGATGCGCGCTGCGCTCCACCTCTCGGCGTCGCTGTCGGGCCGCCGGGCGCTCGCCGAAGACGATCCGCTCCCCGAGCCGTGGCGCGCGATGGACGCGCTCGTCGGCCGCCTGCCGGTGCCCGCGCTCCCACCGCTCGACGCCGACGCGCTCACGGCCGCGATGGCGCACGACAAGAAACGCGGCGTCGCCGGCCTGCGGTTCGTGGTGCTCGACGCGCCGGGGCGCCCGCGCCTCGCGTCGGACGTCCCGCCGGCGCTGGTGGACGCCGCGTGGAGCTGGGCGCTGGGCGACGGCCGCCGGTGAACCGCGCACGCGTGGCCATCGTCCACAGCGCTGGACCCGCCGCCCGACCGATGGCCGACCCGATGACCGACGCCCCTCCCCTCCCGCCCGACGTCCCGCCCGGACTCGCCGCGACGCTCCCGCTGCTCTACGTTGCGTGGTCCGACGGCCTGCTGACGTCCGACGAGATCGCCGCCGTCCGCGCGCGCGTGGCCGACGCGCCGTGGCTGACCGACGACGACCGCGTCGCGCTCGCGCGCTGGCTCGACCCCGACGCGCCGCCGTCGGCCACCGAGTACTTCGGCTGGGTGCGGACCCTCCGCGACGCCGCCGCCCGGATGCCGGCCGACCGCCGCGCGGGCCTCGCCGACCTCGGCGTCGCCCTCGCCGGCGACGACGCGACCGACGAGCAGCGCCGCGCGCTGGCCGAGATCGAGGACGCGCTGGGCGTCGCCGGCCCCGAGATCGTCCGCGCGCTCGGTGGACCGGCGGCGGACGCGCCTCCGGCTCGTCCGGCCCCGCCGGCGTTCGCACCTGAGACGATGCAGGCGCGTCTGGACGGACGCCACGCGGCGCTCCGCGCGCGGGTCCGCGCCCTGCTCGCCGGCGACGCGTTCGGCGCGAACGATCCCGCGTGGAGCAAGGAGCGGTTCCGCGAGGTCACGCTGGAGCGGCTGCGCGTGCTGGCCGACGCCGGCCTCGGCGCGCTGGCCTACCCGGACTGGGCCAGCGGCGAGGGCGACATCGGCGCCTTCATCGCGACGATGGAGACGATCTCGACCTACGACCTCAGCCTCGCCGTCAAGTACGGCGTCCAGTTCGGGCTCTGGGGCGGGAGCGTCAACGGGCTCGGGACCGACGCGCAGCGGCGCGCACTCCTGCCCGGCATCGGCACGCTCGACCTCCCCGGCGCCTTCGCGATGTCCGAGCGCCGCCACGGCTCCAACGTGCGCGACCTCGCGACGACGGCCACCTTCGACGCCGGCACCGACGAGTGGGTGATCCGCACGCCCGAGCCGCTCGACCACAAGGAGTGGATCGGCAACGCCGCCGCGCACGGGCGCCACGCGACGGTCTTCGCGCAGCTCGTCACCGGCGGCGAGGAGCACGGCGTCCACGCCTTCGTCGTGCCGATCCGCGCCGAGGACGGGTCGCCGGCGCCGGGCGTCCGCATCGCCGACTCGGGCCACAAGATGGGCCTCAACGGCGTCGACAACGGGCAGCTGTGGTTCGACGACGTGCGCGTGCCGCGCGAGGCGCTGCTCGGGCGCTTCGCCACCGTCACGCCCGACGGGCGCTACGAGAGCCCCATCCCGAGCGCCGGCAAGCGCTTCTTCACGATGCTCGGCGTGCTCGTCGGCGGGCGCGTGGCCGTCGGATCGGGCGCGCTCGCCGCCGCGACGGCCGGCCTGACGATCGCCGTCCGCTACGGCGACCGCCGGCGGCAGTTCGGCCCCGCCGGCGGCGCCGAGGTGCCGGTGCTCGACTACCTGACGCACCAGCGGCGCCTGCTGCCGCTCGTCGCGACGAGCTACGGCCTCGCGTTCGCCCTCCACGACCTCGCCGACGCCTTCGCCGACGCGAGCGCGGCGGCGGCGGCGGGCGAGCCGGAGGCTGGCGCCAGCCCGCCGGCCGGGGACGCCGACCACCCGCGCATCGAGACCGAGGCCGCGGCGCTCAAGGCGATGGCGTCGTGGCACGCCACGCGGAGCCTCCAGGAGGCGCGCGAGGCCTGCGGCGGCGAGGGCTACCGCACGTCGAGCGGCATCGCCCTCCGCAAGGCCGACTCCGACATCTTCACGACGTTCGAGGGCGACAACACGGTCCTCCTCCTCCAGGTCGCCAAGAACCTCCTCGCCGGCTACCGCCAGGAGTTCTCGGACCTCAACGTCGTCGGGATGCTCCGTTACCTGCGCGAGCTGGCCGACGTGAAACTGGGCGAGATGCGGCCGTCGGTCCGGCTCGGCACCGCCGAGGAGCACCTGCTGGACCCCGCCTTCCACGCCGACCTCTTCCGCCGGCGCGAGCGGACGCTCCTCGTCTCGGCCGCCGCGCGCCTCAAGCGGCGCATGGACGCCGGCATGGACTCGTTCGACGCCTTCGTCGAGGTGCAGGACCACCTGCTGACGCTCGCGCACGCGCACGCCGAACGGCTCGTGCTGGAGCGCTTCCAGGCGGCCGTCGAGCGCGAGGCCGACGACCAGCTGCGGACCGTCCTCTCGCTGCTCTGCGCGCTCTACGCGCTGGCGCACGTCGAGCGCGCCGGCGGCTGGTACCAGGAGCAGGGCGTGCTGGAAGGCAACGTGACGAAGGCCGTCCGCACGCAGGTCAACGCGCTGCTGCACCGGCTGCGCCCGCTCGCCGTCGAGCTGGTGGACGCGTTCGGGATCCCCGACGCGCTGCTCCAGTCGGCCATCGCGCCCGCCGTCGAGCCGATCCACGCGCCCGCCACGCCGTGAAGCTGACCGACCTGGAGCCGGGGACCGTCTACGTCGCCCGGCAGACGTTCACCGACGCCGCCGGCGTGACCGTGCTGGCCGGCGACCGCCTGTCGGTCGTCCGCGTCACCGTCGCGCCGGTGACGGCCGAGATCGCCGTCGAGTGCCGCGAGGAGACGCTGGTCTTCCGCGACGGCGAGATCATCGAGCACGCGGAACGGTTCGTGGGGGAATGGGGAATCGGGAATGGGTGATGGGGAACGGTCCTCGGTGTCGCGACAACGTTGCCACGTCATCCCCATTCCACATTCCCCATTCCCTATCCCCGGCGCTTCAGCGCCGCGATCAGCTCGGGCAGGATCTTGTACAGGTCGCCGACGAGTCCGTACGTCGCGATCTGGAAGATGGGCGCGTCGGCGTCCTTGTTGATGGCGACGATCACGCGGCTGTTCTGCATGCCGGCGACGTGCTGGATGGCGCCCGAGAGGCCGACGGCGAAATAGACCTCCGGCGCGACGACCTTGCCGGTCTGGCCGATCTGGGCCGTCGCGGGGAACATGCCGGTCTCGACGACGGCGCGGCTGGCGCCGATGGCGGCGCCGGTGACCGCCGCGAGCTCGTCGACGAGCGCCTTGGCCTCGGCGTCGCGCACGCCGCGCCCGGCGGCGACGACCACGCGCGCCTCCGAGAGGTCCACGGTGCCGCCCGTCGCGCCGACGACCTCGCGGAGCGTCGCGCGCAGCGCGTCGTCGGCCAGCGCGAGCGGGACGGCCTCGACCTCGGGCGGGGCGGCGCCCGTCGCCTCGGCGGCGTAGCTCCCGGCGCGGACCGACACGAGCACCGGCACGCCGGCCACCGGCACGGCCTCGACGCGCGCGAGGAACTTGGCCGCCATCACCGGCCGCACCGCCTCGACGCCGCCGTCGGCGCGCACGTCGAACGCCGCCACGTCGGGCACCGCCGGCGCGCCGAGGCGCGCGGCGAGCGCGCCGAGCACGTCCTTGGTGCCCTCGCTCGACGCGAAGACGGCCACCGCCGGCTGCACGCGGCCGAGGACGTCGGCCACGGCGGCGACCACCGGCGCGTGGAGGTGCGTCTTGAGCAGCGGGTCGGACACCGCCACGACGCGCGTCGCGCCGAAGCGGGCGACCTCGGGCGCGAGCGACGCCGCGTCGGGTGCGAGCACGGCGGCGACGTGGGTCCAGCCGCGGGCGGCGGCGACGGACGTGGCGCGCGTCAGCGCCTCCTGCGAGGCGCGCGGGACGCTGCCCGCCGGGGCGAGGACGACGCTGAGGATCGAGGGCATGGGGATGAGGGATGAGGGATGAGGGATGGATCGGGGAGGCGGGAGCGTTGAGCGTCTCATCCCCCATCCCCGGTCCCCCATCGCCTAGATCGCGCGGGCTTCGTCGGCGAGGAGGCGGACGGCCTCGGCGGCGACCTCGGCGGCGTCGCCGTCGAGGCGGCGGCCGGGCGCGCGCGCCGGGACCGTCTCGTAGGCCCGCGTGCGGACGAGCGGCGCCGGCACGTCGGCCACCGGCTGCGCGTCGATGGTCTTCTTCTTGGCCGCCATGATCCCCTTGAGGTTGGGGATGCGCGGGTCGTTCATGTCGTTCGAGCAGGTGACCACGCACGGCGTCGGCAGCGCGAGGATCTCCTGCCCGGCGTCGCCCTGGCGCGTCACGACGAGCGTGCCGCCTTCCTGCGCGAGCCCGACGGCGTTGGTCGCGACCGGCAGGCCGAGGCGCTCGGCGAGCATGCCGCCGGCGAGGCCGGCGTCGGAGTCCTGCGCCTGCTTGCCGGCGAGGATGGCGTCGTAGGCGTGCCCGGCGAGGTGCGCGGCGAGAATCTGCGAGACGGCGGCCGAGTCCAGCTCGGCGCCCTCGGGCACGACGAGGTGCGTGCCGCGCGTCGCGCCCATCGCGAGCGCCTTGCGGATGGCCTCCGAGGCGCGCTCGGGGCCGACGAGCACCACGTCCACCTCGCCGCCGTGGGCCTCGGTGAGCACGAGCGCGGCCTCGACGGCCGACGCGTCGTAGGCGTTGAGGACGACGCGCCCGGCGTCCATCACGAGCTGACCGCCGGAGACCTGGATCGGCGCGGTGACGTCGGGGACCTGCTTGATGCAGACGCAGAAGTTCATCGGGGGCGGAAGCGGTTCCGCCGGAAGGTCGCGCCGGGCGCCGCGCACGGCGGGCGAAGAGAGGGAGAAGCGTGTAGGCGCGTAGGCCGGGTAGGCGTGTAAGCGGGCGCTCCGAATCAACGCCCCGCATACACAGCTTACATGCCTACACAGCTTACATGCCTACACAGCTTACATGCCTACACAGCTTACATGCCTACACAGCCTACCCTGCGTACACGCCTACGCGCCGGCGGCCAGCGTGCGGATGCGCTCGACCATCTTGTCGAGGCCGGTGGCGCGCTTCGGCGAGAGGTGCTCGCGCAGGCCGATCTCGTCGAGGAACGCGAGGTCAGCGCTCGCGATCTCGCGCGCCGGCAGCCCCGAGAGGACGCGCACGAGCAGCGCCGCGATGCCCTTCGGGATCTCGGCGTCGGCGTCGGCCTCCAGCGTGAGGGTCTCGCCGACGGGCGTCGCGTGCATCCAGACGCGGCTCTGGCAGCCGCGCACCTGCGCGGCGTCGGTCTTGAGCGCGGGGTCCATCGGCGGGAGGCTGCGCGCCTGGTCGATGAGCCAGCCGTAGCGGTCCATCCAGTCGTCGAACATCGTCGCCTCGGCGACGACGTCGGCGGCGCGGGTCGGGTAGTCGGAGTCGGTCACGAGAAGAGGCGCTGGACGGTGGCGAGCCCCTCGACGAGCGCGTCCACGTCGTCGCGGGACGAATAAAATCCGAACGAGGCGCGGACCGTGCCCGGCACGCCGAGGCGCTCCATGATCGGCTGCGCGCAGTGGTGGCCGGTGCGGACCGCGATGCCCAGCCGGTCGAGCACCGTCCCGGTGTCGTAGGGGTGGACGCCGTCGAGGAGGAACGAGACGGCGCCGGCGCGGCGGCGCGGCGTCCCGACGAGCCGCAGGCCGTCGACGGCGCTCAGGCGCTCGACGGCGTAGCCGACGACGTCGGCCTCGTGGGCGGCGACGTTCTCCATGCCGAGGCCGTCGAGGTAGTCCACGGCCGCGTGGAGCCCGACGGCGCCGGCGACGTGCGGCGTGCCCGCCTCGAACTTGTGCGGCAGCACGTTGAACGTGGTGCCCTCGGGCAGGCGCACGCGGTCGATCATGTCGCCCCCGCCGAGGAACGGCGGCATCGCCTCCAGCAGGTCCTCGCGCCCCCAGAGGACGCCGATGCCCGTCGGGCCGCCCATCTTGTGGCCGGCGACGGCGAGGAAGTCGGCGCCGATGGCCTGGACGTCGACCGGCGCGTGGGGCGCGGCCTGCGCGCCGTCGACGAGGACGCAGGCGCCGGCGGCGTGCGCCGCGTCGATGATCGTGCGCAGCGGCGTGACGGTCCCGAGCGCGTTGGACGTGTGCGTGACGGCCACGAGGCGCGTCCGCTCGGTGAGCAGCCCCGGCAGGGCGTCGAGGTCCAGCTCGCCGGCATCGGTCATCGGCAGGACGCGGACGACGGCGCCAGTGCGCGCGGCGAGCAGCTGCCACGGGACGACGTTGGCGTGGTGCTCCAGCTCGCTCACGACGATCTCGTCGCCGGCGCGGACGAACGCCTCGCCGAAGCTGCGCGCGACGAGGTTGATGGCCTCGGTGGCGCCGCGCGTGAAGACGATCTCGCGGTCCGACGCCGCGCCGAGGAAGCGCTGGACGGCGCGGCGCGCCTCCTCGAAGGCGTCGGTCGCCTCCTGGCTCAGCGTGTGCACCCCGCGGTGGACGTTGGCGTTCTCCTCCTCGTAGTAGCGCGTGATGCGCTCGATGACGGCGCGCGGCTTCTGGCTCGTCGCCGCGTGGTCGAGGTAGACGAGCGGCTTGCCGTGGACGGTCCGCGAGAGGATCGGCACGTCGGCGCGGACGGCAGCGACGTCGTAGGGCGTGGTGGTGGTCGTCATGGCTCGTGCGGTGGTGTCGTCGGGAGATCGATCGGGACGGAGACGCGGGCCGTCGAGATGTGGTTCGGCGCCGGCGATGAAGACCCGGACGGAGCCCTCGCCCTTCGCGCGCGCCTCGCGACCGTCTCAGCGAGCCCGCGCGCCCGTCCGGGCCGCCAGGCTGACCCCGAGTTGGCGCATGGCGTGTTGCCAGACGCCCTGATGAATCTCAGTCCCGAGCAGCCCCTCGCCGGGAGCGGCGCCGGCGATGCCGAGCACCACGACCGGAGCACCCGACGCAGTGGAGACCAGCACGATATCGGCGCCCACACCGACCCCTCTCGTCGGGAGGATCGGCACGACGGACACCCCGGTCGCGAGGCCCGTCAGCATCCCGATCGCGAGACCGGTTCCCAGCGCCGACTCGTTGCTTCGGATGCGGGTCGTCGTTCGCACGTCTCGGACGTACAGCACGTAGTCGGCGTCCGCGATGGCAGCGGAGTCGACGGCAACCGGCATCAGAACCGGCTCAATCGTCCACCGCTCGCGACCGAACCCCGGCTGGACGCCCTGAACAAGCGCTCGCCGATGTGCGAAGGCCGTGCTGTCCATCGGCATCCCGAGCGTGGCCTCGAAGCCGGGAAGCGCCATCTCGATGGCGTCGACGAACGTGTTCCAGAAGGCCGTCTCGTGCGCCTCCTCGCTCTCGAAGCCCGCGCGGACGAACACGCTGTCTCTCCGTCCCAGCCCGGCGAGCCGGGGATGTTCGCCGACCGGCACGACGAGCAGCCGGCCCGGCGCGAGCGGCGTGGTGCGCGTTTCGACGCGGAACTCGGTCGTCGGCGCGCAGCCGGCGACGAGCAGAACGGCGAAGAGAAACCAGCGAGACATGCGTATGCGACGTGTGTCTCGCCAAGCTAGACGCGTCCGGGCAGGTGCACCTCGACCGGGTCGGCCGTCGCCGCGCGGAGCGTGCCCTTGCTGATGATCGTCTGGCCCCGGTTGCCGCGGTTGGAGACCGCGAACTTGGTCGTGCGCACGATCTCGGTGCGTCCGCGGCTCGTCTCGACCTCCAGCCCGCGCCGGGCGGCGTCGGAGACCGCCATGCCGAGGACGCGGTCGGTGCCGCCGGCGAGGCGCATCCCGATCACGCCCTTGGCGGCGCTCTTGAAGACCGGGATCTGGCGGACCGGGAAGATCAGCGCGCGGCCGTCGCGCGAGGCGAGGCACGCGTTCTCGGGTCCGGCCGCGACCTCCGCGCCGACGACGCGCTCGCCGGCGGCGACGCGCATGTAGACGCGCCCGTTCTTGTTGCTCGGCTCGACGAACGTCGTCGTCTCGAAGCGGACCGTGTAGCCGTCCGACGACACCGCCACGACGTACGGCCCGAACGTAACGTCGTCGGCTGGCGCGCCGTCGCCGGCGAAGAGGTCGGCGTCGGCCACGCCGTCGCGCTCGGCGACGCCCTTCGGGAGCGTCCGCTCGTCGAAGCTGACGACCCCGACGACGGTCTCCTTGTCGGCGAAGTCGAAGAACTTCTGGATGGGGTCGCCGTGGCCGGTCGTCTGCGGCAGCGCGTCGACGCGGATCGTGTAGCAGCGGCCGGCGGACGTGAAGAAGCCGACCGTCGCGCGCGTGCTCGCGGCGAGGGCCTGCACCACGCGGTCCCCGTCGCGGACGCGGATCGCGCCCAGCTCAGTGTACGACCGCTGGCGCTTGACCCAGCCGTCGCGCGTGACGATCACGTAGACGTCCTCGGCGACGATGTAGTCCTCGGCGGCGTACTCGACGCGCGCGTCGGGCCCGGCGACGACCGTGCGGCGCGGCGTCGCGTGGCGCTTCTTGGCCTCGCGCAGCTCGGCCGTGACCAGCTTCCAGCGGGCGGCCTCGTCGGACAGGATGAGGCGAAGTTCGGCGGCGCGGGCCTCCTTGGCGGCCAGCTCCTCGAGGATGGCGCCGATCTCCATGCGCGCGAGGCGGTAGAGCTTGATCTCGAGGACGGCGTCGGCCTGCTCCTCGTCGAGCCCGAAGCGGTGGCGGAGGCGCTGGCTGGCGTCGGACTTGTCGCGCGAGGCGCGGATGAGCTTGATGGCCTCGTCGAGCGCGTCGAAGACCTTCGCGAAGCCGCGCAGGATGTGGATCCGCTTCTCGAGCGCCGCCAGCTCGTGCGCGAGGCGCCGCGTGACGACCTCCAGGCGGAAGTCGAGGAAGTGCCGGAGCGCCTCGCGGAGCGTCACCTTCTGCGGCGCCGAGACCTCCGGGTTGTCGGTCGGGACGAGGCACGTCAGGTTGACGTGGAAGCGGCTCTGGAGCGGCGTGTGCTTGAAGAGGAAGGCCATCGCAGCGTCGGCCGTCGCGCCCTTCTTGAGCTCCAGCACGATCCGCACGTCGGTCGTGCTCTCGTCGCGGATGTCGACGATCTGCGGCACGCGCCCGGCGCGGATGTGGTCGGCGATCTTCTCGATCAGGTCGGCCTTGGCGAGCCCGTACGGGATGCTCGTGATGATGACGGCGCCCTTGCCCTCCTCGGCGTACTCGCCGCGGACGTCCACGGCGCCCTCGCCGGTGGCGTAGATGCGCGCGATCTCGTCGGGCGTGTTGAGGATGCGCCCGCCGGTCGGGAAGTCGGGCGCCTGAACGTGCTTCAGGAGCGTCTCCAGCCGCGCGTCGGGGCTCTTGACGAGCGCGACGGCGGCGTCGATGATCTCGCCGAGGTTGTGCGGCGGGATGTTGGTCGCCATGCCGACCGCGATGCCGGTCGCGCCGTTGACGAGCAGCACCGGGACGGTCGCCGGCAGCACGACGGGCTCGAAGAGCTGCCCGTCGTAGGTCGGGCGGAAGGCGACGGTGTCCTGCTTGATCTCGGCGAGTTGCTCGGCGCCGAGGGCCGTCAGGCGGGCCTCGGTGTAGCGCATCGCGGCGGGGCTGTCGCCGTCGAGCGAGCCGAAGTTGCCCTGGCCGTCGACGAGCGGCGCGCGGAGGCTCCACGGCTGCGCCATGCGGACCATCGCGTCGTAGATCGCGGTGTCGCCGTGCGGGTGGTACTTGCCCATCACCTCGCCGACGATGGTCGCGCTCTTGCGGTAGCGCGCGTCCGGCCCGAGCCGGAGGTTGACGGCCATCGCGTAGAGGATGCGCCGCTGGACGGGCTTGAGGCCGTCGCGCACGTCGGGCAGCGCGCGGGACGTGATGACAGAGAGCGCGTAGGTGAGGTAGCGCTCGCGCGCGGTCTCGTGGAGCGGGATCGTGTCGACGACGGGCATCAGCGGCTCGCAGGGCGTTTCGCGCAAGCTAGCGAGGGCGGCTGACAGGGCGCGTCACACGTCGCCGGCCGAGCGACGCTCGCGGTAGACTCGTGCGGTTGCACCCGACGCCCCTGTTCGTGCCCGCTCCCGACCTCGCCGGCGTCCTCGCCGTCCTCCGTCGCGCCGAGCGCCTCAAGGACACCGTCCGCTCCGGCTACACCGCCGGCGGGCGCCCCGAGAGCGTGGCCGACCACACGTGGCGCCTCTGCCTGATGGCCGTCCTGCTCCACGAGCACGTTCCGGACACCGACCTCCTGCGGCTGCTCAAGATGTGCCTCGTGCACGACCTCGGCGAGATCGTCGGCGGCGACATCCCGGCGCCCGCGCAGGCCGGCGACAAGTCGGACGCCGAGCGGCACGACCTGCTCGACGTGCTCGCCCCCCTCCCCCGCCCGCTGCGCGACGAACTGGTGGCGCTGTGGGACGAGTACGAGGCCGCCGCGACGCCCGAGGCGCGGCTCGCCAAGGCGCTCGACAAGCTGGAGACGTTGCTCCAGCACACGCAGGGCGCCAACCCGCCGGACTTCGACTACCGCTTCAACCTCGCCTACGGGCGGCGCTACACGACCGGCGACCCGGTGATCGAGGCGCTCCGCCGCGAGATCGACGCCGAGACCGAGCGGCGCGCCGTCGAGAGCGAGTCCGGCCGGTGACGCCCGCCACGAGCGACGACGGTATTCCCTGTCATCCTGAGCAGAGGCCCGCAGGGCCGGAGTCGAAGGATCTCTGCCGAGCGCGTGGCCTCTCGCGCGGCAGAGATCCTTCGACTCGCTTCGCTCGCTCAGGATGACCGGAGTGGCGGGCGGCGGTGGTCACCGGCATCCATCGCCTGCGACGCACCGCCGGCGACGGGGGCCGGTGACGCGCGCCGGTGACGCGCGCCGTCGGCGTCAGTCGCGCGGGACCCAGACCATCGATCCGGCGCGGTCCACGTAGCCCGTCCGCCCGCCGACGGTGACGCTGGCGAGGCCGCCGGCGAAGTCGCCCACCTCGTCGAACGTCGCCGCGCGGATGGGCGTCCCGGAGCGGTCGATGTGCGTCCACTGCCCGTCGATGCGGACGGCGGCGCGGCCCTGGAAGAACGCGCGCGCCTCCTCGAACTCGGGGCCGATGACGCGCGCGCCGGCGGCGTCCACGTACTCCCAGCGGTTGCCGGTGCGGACCGGCGCGAGGCCCTCGCGGAAGTCGCCGGCCGAGATGAACGTCGCGCCGCCCATCGCGCGGGCGTTGGCGGGCGTGATGTAGCCCCAGCGCTCGCCCTCGCGGACGGCCGCGAGGCCGCCCGAGAACGAGCGCGCGTCGGCATAGACCGGCGGGATGACCTCGTTGCCGGCGAGGTCGATGAAGCCGTAGAGGTCGTCTTCGCGGAAGCGCATGCGGCCGTCGGCGGCGTCCCACAGTTCGCCCCACTGCGGCTGGGCGACGACGCGGCCGGACGTGTCCATGATGCCCCACTGCCAGCCGGTCGTCTTGACGCGCGCGACGCCCTCGCGGAAGGGCCGCGCGTCGTTGAGGTACGGGTTGACGACGTAGGCGCCGGAGCGGTCCACGAAGCCGTCGCGCCCGTCCACGCTCACGAGGATGAGCCCGTCGGACGGCGCGGCGACCTCGTCGGCCGGGACCGTGAGGGCGACCTCGCCGGCAGCGGTGAAGAAGTCCCACACCGAGCGCCCGCCGTCCCAGTAGCGGGCGGGCGCGAGGCCCTCGCTGCCGGTGCGAGCCGTGTTGTGCTTGTCGAGCGTGACCGCCACGCGGCCCGTCGAGTCGATGAAGACGAAGTCGCCGTTCTGACGGGCCGGGAAGAGGGTCGCGGCGTCGGTCGGCGTGGGACCGACGGGCGTGGACGTCGTCGGCGCGGCCGAGTCGCACCCGGCGGCGGCGAGGAGAAGGACCAGTGGCCAGTACGCCGCCGGTCGGCGGCGGCCAGTGGGCAGTGGCAAAAAGCGTCGCATTGGATCGGGGGGAATCAGGGCGCGGCGGGGGGCGGCGGTTCGGACACGAGCGAAATCCACTGGCCACTGGCGCGAGCGAAGCGAGCCACTGGCCACTGGCCCTACCGCGAGGGCTGCCAGACGAAGTCGCCGGCGGTGTTGATGTAGCCGGTGCGCAGGTTGTCGCCCGAGCCGGTGGTGACCTGCGCGAGGCCACCGCGGAAGGGCCGCGCGGCCGAGAACGTGGGGCTGCCGATGACGAGGCCGTCGGCGCGGCGCGCGTACGTCCACCGCTCGCGGAAGCGGACCGCCGCGAGGCCCTCCGAGAAGGGCGCCGCCTCGGCCATCTTGGGCACGACGAGGTAGCTGCCGTCGGACGTGATGAGGCCCGTGAGGTCGTCCACGGTCACGCTCGCGGCGCCCTCCGAGAAGGCCTGCGCGTCCTCGTAGGCCGTGTTGAGCACGATCGCGCCGGTGGCGTCGATGTACTTCCACGCCGTGCTGCCGGCTTCGCGGACCGGCGCGAGGCCGGCGTCGGAGAACGGCCGCGCGTCGCCGAACGAGGCGGCGAAGGCGAACGCGCCATCGGGGCGGATGTAGCGCCAGCCGTCGGGCGTCTGGACTGGCGCGAGGCCGGCGACGAACGGCCCGGCCGCGACGAACTGCGGCTCGACGGCGACGGCGCCCGTGGCGTCGACGTAGCCCCAGAGGGGTCCGCGCCGGACGGCCGCGCGGTCGCCGCTCATCTCCATCGCCGCATCGAAGCCGGCGGCGACGACGAGCGTGCCGGTGGCGTTGACGTACCCCCAGCCGGCGTCGGTGCGGACCGGCGCGAGGGGGCCGGTGAAGCGTCCGGCCGCGAGGAAGTCGGCCGGGATGGCGAGGGTGCCCGTCGGGCGGGCGTAGCCCCAGCGCTCGCCGCGGCGGACGGCCGACAGGCCGCCGTAGACTTCGTCGGCGAAGTCGAAGCGCGGCTCGCCGAGGAGGCGGCCGGAGGCGTCGATGAAGCCCCAGAGGCTGTCCACGACCACCGGGTAGCCCTCGACGGAGGCCGCCGGCGGCGGGGTGCCGTCGGGCGGCGGGCCGGGCGCGGCCGAGTCGCACGCGGCGAGGAGGACGAGGGCCAGTAGGCAGTGGCCAGTGGCCAGTGGCAGAAAGCGGGACATCGGAGCGGGGGGAGCGGCCGGATGACGGGGCGGTTGAGGAGAAGAGGGTGCCACTGGCCACTCGCCACTGGCTGCCGCCGAAGGCGGCGTACTGGCCTCACCGAACCACGGTGACGGAGACGGTGCGGGAGGCGCCGCCGGCGTCGAGGCGGACGAGGTAGGGTCCGGCGGCGAGGCCGGCGAGATCGAGGGTGGCGACGTGTCGGCCGGCAGGGAGCGCGCCCGGCGACGCGTCGCGCACGCTGCGGCCCTGGAGGTCGAGCACGCGGAGCGTGGGCGCCGCCGGCCGGTCGAGGGCGAACGGCACGCGCGCCGCGCCGCGCACCGGGTTGGGCGCGACGGGTCCGAGCGAGAGGCCGGCGGCGTCGGGCGCGCCGTCGGCGGCCACCGGCGGGGCGTCCACGAGGCCGTCGACGGCAGCGAACGAGCCGCCGAGGATGCCGGCGGTGTCCGACGCCGGGAGCCCGAACCAGCCGCCGAGGAGGCTGGCGTAGACGCGCCGGAAGTCCACCGACATCGGCAGCGCCGAGGCGCTCGTCGGGAGCGTGTCGAGGACCGGCCCCGGGCCGTCGCCGTAGAGGCCGCCGCCGACGCCCGGCCCGAAGAGGAGCATCGGCGAGGCCTCGGCGTGGTCGGTGCCGGCGGCGCCGTTCTGCGAGATCGTGCGGCCGAACTCCGAGAACGTCATCGCGAGGACGCGCTGGTGGTCGCCGGTGGCCGAGAGGTCGGTGTAGAAGGCCGCGACGGCGTCGGCGATCTGGCCGAGCAGGTTCGCGTGCTGCGGGAGTTGCCCGGCGTGCGTGTCGAAGCCGCCGATGGAGACCGCGTAGATGCGCGAGCCGAGGCCGCCCTTGACGAGGCGGGCGACGGCCGCGAGGCTGTCGCCGAGGCCGCCGTCGGGGTAGACGGCGTCGCCGGAGTTGGCGCCGGCCTGCGAGGCGCCGTAGACGGCGTCGCGGTAGCGGAGGCCCGCGTTGTAGACGCTGCGCACGAACGCCAGCTCGGCGCCGGCCGTCGTCGGCGGGACGCTGCCCTCGTCGTAGAACTGACCGGTCTCGCCGAGGCGGATGAGCTGTCCGGCGTCGGAGAAGCTCATGCCGAGGGTCCCGCCCGACCCGCGCGTGAGCAGGCTCGACGCCGCGCCGATGCGGACCGCCACGGGAAACTCGGGCGGCGACTGGACGTGGCCGGGGAACATCGTGTCCATCGCGCGGCCGGTCCAGCCGTCGGTGCGTACCTCGTTGGCCGCGCTGGCCGACGCCCAGATGTCGGTCGAGCGGAAGTGCGAGCGGTCGTGGTTGGGGTAGCCAGCTGAGTGGATGACCGCGAGGTCGCCGCGTCCCCAGACCGGCTGGAGCGCGCCCATCGCGCCGTGGAGGCCGTAGTCGCCGTCGAGCGTGACGAGCGACGACGCGGCCTGCGCGATCGTCGGGCGCCGCGCGTAGTACTCGCCGCTGGTGTACGGCACGACCATGTTGAGGCCGTCGTTGCCGCCGCCGAGCTGGATCACGACGAGCACGCGGTCGGTCTCGGTCTGCGCCAGCCGGTGGAGCAGCGGCGTGTGGCTCGCGGCGCGGACGACCCGCGCGCGCGTCCCGGTGCCGATCACGAACGCGCCGGCGGCGGCAGCCGTGGCCTGCGAGAGGAAGTCGCGGCGGCTCCAGGCGGCGTGGTCGTGGGCGTGGGCGGCGCCGTCGGCCAGCGCGATGCCGCGCCGCGGGCGGGGGGCGTGGTGGTCGCACATGGCTAGACGAGCTGGTATTCGGGGAGGTTGACGAGCGCCGCGAGGAGCGCGCGGAGACGCTCGCGGCCGGTGCCCGGCGAGAGGATCATGACCTCGGCCCAGAAGCTGATCCGCTGCGCGCGGGTGTAGTTCTCGGGCGCGCCGTCGAGCAGCGTCGCGTCGGCGAGGGCGTCGGTCTCGGCCTCCGAGAGTGGCGGCGCGAGCAGGTGCGCCGCGAGGTCGCGCGCGATCGTGTAGGGCTGCGTGCGGTCCGAGATCTGGTCCACGAGCGGCAGCGGGTCGTAGGCGCCGAAGACGCCGCGGCCGGCGACGGCGTCGTCGGCGAAGCCGCGCCGCTCGGGCAGCGTGCCGGTGGTGACCCACGCGCGGTACTCGAGCGGGTCGTCGTAGCCGACCCAGCCCTCGACGCTCGGCGGGTTGAGGACCTCCTGCCCGAGCGTCTGCGTCAGCTCGCGGACGCTCTCCGAGACGGCCGTCGAGAGCGGCAGGCCGAGCTCGCGCAGCAGGCCGAGCGTCAACTCGACGGGCGTCTTGAGGCGCGCGCCGACGACGGCGGCGTCGTAGAAGTGGGCGCTCGTCAGGAGCGCGCGCAGCGCCGCCGGCACGTCGAAGTCGGTCGCCCGCAGCACGGCCGCGATCTCGGCCACCACGCCGGCGTTCGGGACGGGGTGCACGAACCACGCGTAGAGCTTGGTCGCGAGGAAGTGGGCGACGGCGTCGGCGCGGTGCGTGAGGATGAGATCCACGACGTCGTCGTGGTCCCACGCGCCCGTCTGGCCGAGGACCGTCTTCTGTCCGGCGTCGTGCCGCGCGGCGACGAACTGGCCGCGGATCGTCGCTTCGTTGATGATCCAGCCGGTGAGCGCGCGCGCGGCCTCGCGCACGTCGGTCTGCGTGTACGTCGGCTGGCCGTCGGGCCCGACGAGCCCCACCGAGAACAGCTCCAGCAGCTCGCGCGCGTAGTTCTCGTTGATCTGGCCGGCGCGGTTGAGCTCGTTGTTGAGGAAGCGGAGCATCGCCGGCGTCTTGCCGATGCCGACGAGCAGCGGGCGGAACGGCCCGACGGCGTTCTCGCGCAGGAACGTCAGGTAGTGGACCGCGAAGGCGGCGTGGCGGTAGACGCCGTGGCCCGTCGCGAAGTGGTCGTGCCAGAACAGCGCCATCTTCTCGCGCAGCGCGCCGGCGCTCATCTCGGCGTACCACCCGCGCTGCCACTGGTACATCCGGTCCGTGTTCTGGCCGTCGTTCGTCGTCAGTGTGGTGGCCCAGGAGGGCGAGTCGGGCAGCGGACGCGCCTGCGCGGACGAGATCATCGCGTTGACGGCCGCCGTCGCGCTGCCGCGCGTGAGCGCGCCGACGACGTCGGCCCGCGCGCCACCGACGTGCGTGCGGCGGACGAGGTGCGCGGCCTCCCGGAGGGTCCACGGCCCGGCGTAGGGCGTCAGCGTCGCCGGCAGGCTGGCGTGGAGCGGGACGGGCGGCGGGGCGGGCGCGCGACGGGCGGCGCGGGCGCGTCCGAGGAAGGCGCGGCGGTCCATGATCGGTCGGGTGCGGACGAGCCGCGGGCGGGGGGTGCGCGCGCAGCGTATCGCCTGCATCCACACGACCTTCCACCGGAGAGCTTCAGCCGGCGAAAGCGCATCGCGCCCGTTCCCGTCCGGCGTGCGAATCGACCGCGGGCGGGGCCCGCTACGGGGTCACCGGCGGGGCGCCGCCGCCGAGGCGCCCCTCGTCCCCGCCGCGGAAGAGGCGCGACGTCGGGTAGGCGAGCGCCACGTCGTCGCGCGCGCCGACGGCGTCGAGCACGGCCTCCCAGATGGCCTCCTCGCTGCCGCGGATGCGGCGCGGCGCCACGAGGTAGCGCAGCGTGAGGCGCACGCCGTGGTCCACGACGCTCGTGTAGACGACCGGCGTCAGCTTCGAGTAGAAGATGAAGTGCTCGCGGGCGGCCTCGCGGAGCGTTCGCTCGGCGTCGGGCGCGAGCGTCTCGGCGTGCGTGGCGGCGACGTCGGCCAGCAGCGCCTTGGCCGCGCGCCAGTTGCTCTCGAACGTGACCGTGACGGCGACCTCGTGCCAGACGTAGGCGAAGGCGCCGGTCGCGTTGACGACCGAGTCCGAGAAGACCCAGCCGTTGGGCACGTGGATGAGGCGGCCCGTGGACTGGAGCGCGCCGGTGACCGTGCCCACCTCCAGTAGCGTGAACTGGAAGAGGCGCTGGTCGATGACGTCGCCCGAGTGGTGGCGCACCGTCACGCGGTCGCCCGGCGCGAAGGGGCGCTTCCAGACGATGAACAGCCAGCCGGCGATGTTGACGAGCGGGTCGCGCAGCGCGATCGCGACGCCGGCCGTGAGCAGGCCGAGGAAGGTCCCGAACGTGCCCAGCTCGCCGAGCCAGATGCGCAGCACCACCAGCAGCCCGAGCGCGACGGCGACGTACTGCGACGTCTTGGTCCACGTGTAGAGGCGCTTGGGGTCGGCCGAGCGGCGGCGCACGACGGCCAGCACCACGCGCCGCAGCGCCCACAGCAGGCCGACGGCAATCAGCGTCAGCAGCAGGTTGGCGACGACGACGTTGCCGAGGCCGGTGACGTCGTGGAGGGCGTCCACGAGGCGAGTCCACGCCTCGGGCGCGCGCGGCCCGTCGGCCTTGACCGGCGGCGCCTCGTCGAGCGCGCGATTGAGCGCGTCGGAGGCGCGCGCGGCGGCGTCCTCGGCGCGTCCGAGCGCCGGGACGGCCTGCGTGACGGCGTCGTGGACCGTCTCCGAGAGCGTGTCCGCCGCCGTCGAGCCCGCCGCCGGCGCCGTCACCGGCACCGACGCGGCAGAATCGACGGCAACGCTATCGGGAGGCATGCGCGAGAGGGACGGGGACGCGGCTCAACGGCATCTGCCACTGGCCATTCCCCACTGGCCACTGGCCACTTACTCGCCGGCCGCGTCGTCGATGAACTGCTGGATGCAGGCCGGGCTGTAGGAGGCGTAGCTGGAGGCCACGACGCGTCCGTTGATGGCCAGCTTGGGGACGCTGATGCCGCCGTCGGGCGCCGCGAAGGCGTTGCCGACGGCGTCCGCCTGCGCCTGGATCGCGTCGAGCAGCGGCTGGACGCGCATCTGGTCCTGCATCGTCGCCGCGAACGTGGTGCCGCTCATCCCGACGGCGTCCACGGTCGCCTGCAGCTCGGGCAGCGACATGCCCCAGGTGCCGTCCTGCCGGCGGAGCATCTCGTCGATCATCTCGAAGTACTTGCCCTCGCGCTGTGCGAGCGTCAGCGCGACGACCTGCCCGAGCGACTGCTGGCGCAGCGGGTAGGCGACCGGGTAGAAGCGGATGCGCGACAGGTTGGCCTCCACCACAGGGTCCAGCGACTCCATCAGGTCCTTGCAGTGGGGGCAGTTGGGGTCGAAGATCTCGATGATCTCCACCGGCGCGCCCTCGGTGCCCTTGAACGGCCCCGACGTGAACGGCGACGTGTCCGAGATCGGCGCCATGTTGGGGTCGAAGAGGCAGGCCGCCGGGTCGTACGGCGCCTCGGCGGTGCCGGCGGCGGACGCACCCGGCTCGCCGGCGGCGGTGCCGGCGGCCGACGCTGTCAGCGAGGCCGGCGACGCGCCCTCGGCGGCGCGCTCGGCGCCGGCGCGCGCCAGCACGACGTCGGCCGCGAGCAGGATCACGAAGAGGCCCAGCAGCGGCGCGTAGGGCCGGAGCGCGCGCAGGCCGGTCAGCTCCTGGCGCGTGGTGCGGACGGGGGCGTCGGCGACGCCCCGCAGGCGGCGGTGTTCGATCACGTGGAGGACGAGGAGAGCGAGGGTGGTGAGCGCCGAGCCGAGGCAGAGCGCGCAGAACGAGCCGATCTGGGTCGCCTGAACGACGACGAGCCATGCCGAGTACGCGACGCCGAAGCCCGCGAGCGCGAACGACGCCAGCCGCAGCCGGTCGTCGCGCTGCACGACGTAGCCCAGCCGCAGCACGGCCATCAGGACGTAGAAAAGGAGCCCGAGGGTCGTCTGCGGAATCCCGAAGAGCGACGCCCACTGGCTGTTGGTGACCTCCGAGCAACCCGACGCGTCGTCGGTCATCTCGCCGGCGACGCCCGAGCAGCCGAACGCGAAGTCGTTGACCGACTTCTGGAGCGTGAGGTGCGTCACGAGCAGGATGCCGAACAGGGCGACCGCGACGATCGCGAGGCGCAGGGCGCGGGTCTGGGCGGGAAGGGCCATCGGGGCAGCGGGGGACGAGTCCGGGAAGGTACGGTGGCGGCGCCCGGCCCCGAACGCGCGACGGCCGGTGACCGTGCCTCAGCGCAGGCGGTAGCGCAGCAGGAGCTGGACGTCGGCGGCACGCGCGTCGTCGGTCGGGACCCCGACCTCGGCCTGGATGCGGAGCGGACCGCCGGTGTCGAGGTCCACGCCGCCGGCGAGGCGCAGGCCCGTCCCGCTGCCGTCGTCGGCGTCGAAGGCGTCGGCGCGTCCGACGACGCGCAGTGCGCGGGCGCCCCGGCGCGCGGCCTCGACGGACGCCGTGACGGCACCTCCCCACGGGCTCCGGACCGCCCCGCTGTCGGGCGCGCTCTCCGGCGTGAGACGCATCGCGACGCCCTCGGCGATCACCCACAGGCGCCCGGCGACGAGCTCGGCGTCGGCACCGCCGACGGTCCGCCGCCCCGCGAAGCCGTCGGCGATCTGGGAGACGGACACGCTCTCGTCGCGGCTCGTCGCGCCGCTCACGCCGAGGCGGAGCACGGCGCCGCCGACGGGCGCGCGCACTTCGGCGCGCGCGAGCGCCATCGCGCCGTCGCCGTCGTTGACGAACGTCCGCCCGCCGTTGCCGTTGAAGAGGCCGCCGTGGAGCGTGGCCGTCGAGGTCCCGACAGGCAGCGTCGCGCGGAGGCTCGCGCCAACCTGCCGCCCTGGCACGAGGGTCCGCACCACTCGGGCGCGCTCGATCATCGGCAGGTCCGGGCGCGGCGTCGGGAACTCGCGGCCGAACGGCGTGATGAAGAGCCCGGCGTCGAGGACGAGCGGGCCGGCGATGGCTGTCGACAGTCGGGCGTCGAGCAGGACGGGCGTCCGCACCAGCTCGGCCTGGAGGAGGAGTCCGGTGCCGGCCCATGGCGCGGCGCGTGCGGCGAGTCGCACGGCGGGGAGGCGGACGCCGTCGGGCGCCATGCCGCCGGCCTCGGCGAGCACTTCGACGAGCGACGACAGGTGGAGGCGCGGCGCATCCTGCGCCGCCGTCGGGGCGGCGGCGAGCAGGCTCAGGCCGACGAGCAGGGAGCGCACGGACCGGGGGGCGAGACCTCCCGGAGGTTACCGCAGTGTTACGCGGCGTGCGCTCTCCGTCGCGCTATCGCAGGACGGTGAGTCGGCGGACGCTCGTCGCTCCTGCCGCCGCCACCCGCATCACGTACACGCCCGACGGCAGCGACCCCACCTCCGCACGCACCTCGTGCCACCCGGCGCCCCGATCCCCCTCCGA
>Ga0209053_1000441_pt1 | contig 29651 bp, 28 predicted proteins | sample EBPBio152010_DNA_FD_185864 | JGI IMG/M metagenome (GOLD analysis project Ga0209053, IMG submission 185864) | Wastewater treatment Type I Accumulibacter community from EBPR Bioreactor in Madison, WI, USA - Reactor 1_7/15/2010_ DNA (SPAdes)... | ecosystem: Engineered > Bioreactor > EBPR >... | reverse complement strand
GGTCCACCGCCCGTCCGAGCCTCGCCCTAGATGGCCGGAAGGTGCGCGGCCGAACCGTTGGTCGCCTCACACGATCGCGGGAGGGCACGCGATGTACCCTGCCGCAATGCAGTGCCCGCCCGGATCGTCGCGAGAGCCGGTGACCTCGGCGCGCGACGTGGCGACCTTCCGTCGTCCTCCTCTCTCCTGATGCCGATGATCCGCCTCCGCTTCCTCGCCCTGCCGCTGCTCGCGGTCGCCCTCCTCGTGCCCGGTTGCACGACGCTCCAGCAGATCGCCGCCCTCCGGCAGGTCGACTTCGAGCTCGACCGCGTCGCCAACGGCCTCGTCGCCGGCGTCTCGCTGGACCGCCTCGCCGGCGGCGGCAGCCTCGGCCCCGCCGACCTCGCCCGCCTCAGCGCCGCCGCCCTCCGCGGCGAAGTCCCCCTCTCGTTCACGCTCGACGTCGGCGCCGAGAACCCGGCCGAGAACCCCGCCGCCGCGCAGCTCGTGTCGCTGGACTGGACGCTCTTCCTCGACGGCACCGAGACCGTCTCGGGCGTCTACAACGACGACCGCCTCATCGCGCCCGGCACGCGCACGACGCTGCCCATCGCGATGGAGGTGGACCTCGCGCGCTTCTTCGGGCGCAACGTGGGCGACCTCGCGCGCCTCGTCGGCAACATCGCCGGCGTGAGCACGCAGCGCCAGACGATCCGCCTCGACGCGCGGCCGTCCATCAACACGCAGTTCGGCCCGATCCGCTACCCTGGCGTCATCTCCATCGAGTTCCCCGTCGGCCGCTGACGCCGCCGGCGACCGCGCTCAGCCGCGGAACGCCGACCACGCGACGCCCAGCTTGCGCATCCGCCCGCGCAGCGTGTGCGGGTTGATGCCGAGCAGCGCGGCGGCGCCGTTCGAGCCTTCGATGCGTCCGTGGCAGCGCTGGAGCGCGCGCTCGATGTGGCGCTGCATCGCCTCGTCGAGCGTCGGGAACGGACCGTCCAGGTCGTCGGCGAGGGCGGTGCGCTCGCGGAGCGCGTGCAGCTTGGTGCCCATCGCGCCGCGCACGTCCAGCCGGTGGCCGCCGCCGAGGATGGCCGCGCGCTCGACGACGGCCGCCAGCTCGCGCACGTTGCCCGGCCACGGGTAGTCGAGCATCAGCGCGAGGTCGTCGGGGTCCACCTCCAGCGCCGCGACGCCCAGCCGGTGGCTGGCCGCCTGCGCGAAGTGGTGGGCCAGCGCCGGCAGGTCGGCCGTGCGCGCACGCAGCGGCGGCAGGTAGAGCGGGAAGACGCTGATGCGGTACCAGAGGTCTTCGCGGAAGAGGCCGCCGGCGACGAGCGTCTCCATGTCGCGGTGCGTCGCCGCGAGGAGGCGGACGTCCACGCGGCGCGTCTGCTGCCCGCCGACGCGCTCGTAGGTGCCGTCCTGGAGGATGCGCAGCAGGCGCACCTGCGCCGCGAGCGGCAGGTCGCCGATCTCGTCGAGGAAGAGCGTCCCGCCGTCAGCGCGCTCGAACCAGCCCTTGCGCGGCGCGATGGCGCCCGTGAAGGCGCCCTTCTCGTGGCCGAACAGCTCTGAGTCCACCAGCTCGGTCGGGATCGCGCCGCAGTTGACGCGCACGATCGGGCCGTCGGCGCGCGACGAGCGGCCGTGGATGGCCCGCGCGATGACCTCCTTGCCGGTGCCCGTCTCGCCGAGGATCAGCACGGGCGCGTCGGTGGCGGCCACCTGCGCGACGCGCGTCAGCACGCCGCGCAGCGAGCCGTCGGCGCCGACGATCTCCTCGACGATCTCGCGCCGCCCGAGGCGCGCGCGCAGCGCCTCGTTCTCGGCCTCGGCGGCCTCGCGCAGCCGGTCCAGCTCGTGGACGCGCAGGTGGTGCGCGAGCGCCGCCGCGAACGGGTCGAGGCTGTCGGCGAGGCGCGCGAGCGCGGCGGCGTCCGGCGTCTCGCCGGGGACGACCACCAGCACGCCGAGCAGCGTGCCGTCGGGGTGGCGCAGCGCGCCCGCGTAGGCGGTCCCGACGAGGCCCGGCGGCACGACGGCGCTCCCCAGCGGGTCCGGCGGCGCCAGCGGGACGACCCGGTCGCCGGCGTCGGCGAGGAGGCGCGCGGCGAGCGCCGGCGGACACGCAGACGCGGCGCCCGGTCCGCTGTGGAGCGCGGCGCGCAGCCCCACGGCGAGCGTCTGCATGGCGTGCGCCGCCGGGTCGTAGTGGCGGACGACGAGGGCGCGCAGCAGGACGTGTCGCCCCATCAGCTGCGCCATCCGGTGGACGGACTCGGTGAGGTCGTCGGCGCGCGAGGCTTCGCGCCAGAGGTCGGGCTGGAGGCGGGGCATGGAGGCCGTCGGATCTGACGGGCCGTTGAATCCGACGGAAAATCCGTCGAATGCGATGGGTGGAGAAGGGGGAAGGTCGGGAATCGGCCTCGTTCGGCCGAATTCGCGGCGTCCGACCGGCTGGCACGGCGTGTGGAACAAACCGGGTGCCCTCGCTCCCCTGCCCATGCCCCTGGCGACCCGCGTCCTCCTCCTCGCCCTGCTCGTCGCCGCCGGCGCGCGTGCGCAGACGCCGCCGCCGACGGTCGTCGCCGACGACAACGGCTTCGCGATCCGCAGCGCCGACGGCGCCTACGTGCTCCGCCTGCGCGCCGACGCGCAGGCGGACGGCCGCTTCTTCGTGGCCGACGACGACGACCTCGGCGTGGACCAGTTCTTCGTCCGGCGCGCGCGCCTGATGCTCCAGACGACGCTCGGTGGACGCCACGACGCGCGGGTGCAGGCCAACTTCGCGCAGGGCCGCACGGAGCTCCAGGACGCCTACGTGAGCACGCGCCTGACGCGCGCGCTCAACGTGCAGGCCGGCAAGTTCAAGGTGCCGCTCGGGCTCGAGTGGCTCCGCTCGCCGACCGACCTCACGCTCGTCGAGCTCGGCCTGCCGTCGGCGCTCGTCCCGCGCCGCGACGTCGGCGTGATGCTCCACGGCGCGCCGATCCGCCAGCTCGACTACCAGCTCGGCGTCTTCGACGGCGCGCTCGACGGGCAGAACGCCGACGGCAACGCCGGCGACGCGATGGACGTCGCCGCGCGCGTCTTCGCGCACCCGCTGCGCGGCACGCGCAGCCCGCTCGCCGGCCTCGGCGTCGGGATCGGCGCGACGCTCGGGACCGAGCGCGGGACGCTCGGCGCGCCGGCCGTGTCCGCCTACCGCACCAGTGGCGGACTCAACATCACGCGCCTCCGCGCGACGGGCGTGGACAGCACGAGCGCGCGCGCCGACGGCCGCCGCGTGCGCGTCTCGCCGCAGGCCTACCTCTTCAGTGGCCCGCTCTCAGTGATCGCCGAGTACGTCGTCTCGCAGCAGGCGACGCGCCTCGGCGCCGCGACGGCCGACCTCCGCGCCGACGCGTGGGAGGTGCAGGCCGGCTACGTCCTCACCGGCGAGGACGCGACGTACGGCCGCCTGCGTCCGCGCCGCCCGCTCGGCACCGGCGCCGGTGCGTTCGAGGTCGGTGCCCGCCTCGGGCGGCTGCGCATGGATGCCGACGCCTTCCCGACGTTCGCCAGTCCGGCGACGCAGGCGGCGAGCGCGACGGCCGTCGCCGCCGGTCTCACGTGGTACCCGTCGTCGCAGGTCAAGTGGATGGCCAACGTCGAGCGGACCACGCTCGGCGCGTCCGACGCCGCGCCCGCCGGCACGTCGCTCCCGACCGAGACGGTGATCCTCACCCGCATCCAGGTCGCCTTCTAGGTCGCGGGTCGGAAAGTCAAAGGTCTTTCGGCCTACACGCGTTCTCTCCTACACGCCTACACGCGTTTCCCATGTCTCCCCTTCGTCTCCTCTTCCGGCGCACCGTGCGCGTGCTCGGCGTCGGCGCTGCGCTCGTCGCTCTGCTCGCCGCTGCCGGCTGCTCCGACGACGCGCCGGCCGACGGCGCCGCGCCGCCGGTCGAACTCCTCAACGTCTCGTACGACCCCACACGCGAGCTCTACGACGACTTCAACACCGCCTTCGCGCAGCACTGGAAGGACTCGACGGGGCAGGACGTGACGATCCAGCAGTCGCACGGCGGCGCGGGCGCGCAGGCGCGCGCGGTCCTCGACGGGCTGGAGGCCGACGTCGTGACGCTCGCGCTGGCCTACGACATCGACCAGATGCGCGTCGCCGGCCTGATCCCCGAGGGCTGGCAGGCGCGCCTGCCGCACCGCAGCGCGCCGTACACGTCCACCATCGTGTTCCTCGTCCGCGAGGGCAACCCCAAAGGCATCCGCGACTGGAACGATCTCGTGCGCGACGACATCGAGGTCATCACGCCCAACCCCAAGACGAGCGGCGGCGCGCGCTGGAACTACCTCGCGGCGTGGGCCTACGCGCTCCGGCAGGCCCGCGCCGGCGGCGCGGCGACCGACGGTGGCGACGCCGCCGCCCGCGAGTTCGTGCGCAAGCTCTACGCCAACGTGCCGGTGTTGGACTCCGGCGCGCGCGGCTCCACCAACACGTTCGCGCAGCGCGAGATCGGCGACGTGCTGCTGGCGTGGGAGAACGAAGCCTTCCTCGCCATCGAGGAGCTGGGCGAGGACCGGTTCGACATCGTCGTGCCGAGCCTGAGCATCCTCGCCGAGCCGCCGGTGACGGTCGTCAACCGATATGCGGACGCGCACGGCACGGCGGCCGTCGCCGACGCCTACCTGCGCTACCTCTACAGCCCCATCGGCCAGCGGATCATCGCGAAGCACTACTACCGGCCGGTCTACCCGCAGCACGCCGCGCCGGCCGACGTCGCCCGCTTCCCCGAGCTGGAGCTCGTGACCATCGACGACGAATTCGGGGGCTGGAACCGCGCGCAGGAGGTCCACTTCGACGACGGGGGCATCTTCGACCAGATCTACAGCCCCGGTTCGTGAGCACGATCTCGCCGCTCCCCCCGGCCACGCGGTCGGGCGGGAGCCCCCGCGTGCTGCCCGGCTTCGGGCTGACGCTGGGGCTGTCTGTCTTCTACATCGGGCTGCTGCTCGCGCTGCCGCTGCTCGTGCTCGCGCTCAAGGCCTCGGCCCTGAGCGCGTCCGAGTGGCGTGCCCTCGTCACCGACGAGCGCATCCTCGGTGCGTTCCGCCTGACGTTCGGCGCGTCGGCCGCCGCGGCGGCCATCAACGCCGTCTTCGGGCTGCTGGTCGCGTGGGTGCTGGTGCGCTATCCGTTCCCCGGCCGGCGCGTGGTGGACGCGATGGTGGACCTCCCCTTCGCGCTCCCGACGGCCGTCGCCGGCATCGCGCTCACGACGCTGCTCGCGCCCAACGGCTGGGTCGGGCAACACCTCGACGCGCTCGGCATCCAGGTCGTCTACACGCCCGTCGGCGTGATGCTGGCGCTGGTGTTCATCGGCCTGCCGTTCGTGGTGCGCACCGTGCAGCCGGTCCTGCGCGACCTCGACGCCGACGTCGAGGAGGCCGCCGCGAGCCTCGGCGCGACGCGGCTGCAGACGTTCCGCCGCGTGCTCGTCCCGGCCATCGCGCCGGCGCTGCTGACGGGCGTCACGCTCGCGTTCGCGCGCGCGCTCGGCGAGTACGGCTCGGTGGTCTTCATCTCGGGCAACCTGCCGTTCCGCACCGAGATCGTCCCGCTGCTCATCATGACGCGTCTGGAGCAGTACGACTACGCTGGCGCGACGGCGCTGGCGGGCGTGATGCTCGTGGCGTCGTTCGTGCTGCTGCTGGCGGTCAACCTGTTGCAGCGCTGGGCGCAGCAGCGCCACGCCCCGTGACCGCCATGTACGCCTATCGGACCCTCGTCGTCGTCGGGGGCGGGTGCTCGGGCACCCTCGCGGCGATCCACCTGCTGCGGCGCGCGCAGCGCCCGACCCGCATCGTGCTCGTCGAGCGGCGCGACCGTGTCGGGCGCGGCGTGGCCTACGGCACGTCCGACCCCGGCCACCTCCTCAACGTCCCCGCCGGCAAGATGAGCGCGTGGCCGGACGCGCCCGGCGACTTCCTCGGCTGGCTGCGTCGCGGGCCGATGCCCGACGCCGACGACGGGACGTTCGTCCCCCGGCTCCACTTCGGCGCCTACCTGGCCGAGACGCTCGCCGCCGCGCAGGCGAACGCCGCGCCGGACGTGGTGCTGGACGTCGTCCACGGCGACGCCACGGACGTGCGCGAGACCGCCGATGGCGCCGCCGTCCACCTCGCCGACGGGCGCGTGCGGCACGCCGACCGCGTCGTGCTCGCCATCGGGCACGGGCCGTCGGTCGCGCCCGCGCCGTCCGCTCGCCGCGTCGTGGCCGATCCGTGGGCGCCGGGCGCGCTCGACGGTGTCGCGCCGGACGACGCCGTGCTGTTCGTCGGGACCGGGCTCACGATGGTGGATCACGTGTTGAGCCTCGCGGCGCTCGGACACGAGGGGCCGGTGACCGCGCTCTCGCGTCGCGGGCTGGTGCCGCGACGGCACGCGCCGTCGCCGGCGTCCGATCCGTCGCTCGACGCCCTGCCGCCGCTGCGTCGCATCCGCCGCGCGGGCGACGCGTGGCGCCACGCGCTCGACGGCCTGCGCCCGCACACGGCGTCGCTCTGGCAGGCGCTCTCCGACGACGAGCAGCGCCGCTTCCTGCGCCACCTGCGTCCGTACTGGGACGTCCACCGGCACCGCCTGCCGCCGCCGAGCGCCGACGCGTTCGACGCGCTCCGGGCGTCCGGGCGCGTCTCCGTCGAGGCGGGGCGCGTCGTCGGGCTTTACCCGGACGCCGACAGCGTGGATGTGGACGTGCGGCTCCGCGGCCACGTAGCGCCCGAGCGGCGGCGCGTGCAGTGGGTCGTCAGCTGCATGGGGACGAGCCTCGCCTGCACCGAGGCCGACCACCCGGTCCTTGCCGGCGCGTTCCGTCGCGGAGACCTGCGGCGCCACCCTCTCGGCCTCGGCCTCGACGTGACCGCCGACGGCGCCATCGTGCGCGCCGACGGGACGGCCTCGCGGCGTCTCCATGCGATGGGTCCGCTGCGCGTCGGGCGGCTGTGGGAGACGACGGCCGTGCCCGAGATCCGCGTCCAGGCCGAGGCGCTCGCCGCCCGGCTCCTGCCCTCCGTTCCCGTCTCCGTCCCCGTCTGACCGATGCCTGCCTCGCTCGCTGTCCCGATGGTCGCTCCGATCCCTCGCGCCACGACCGAGCCGGCGTGGGTCCGTCGCCTGCTGCTCGGCGTCGCGCTGGCGTTCCTCGCGCTGGCGCTGGGCCTGCCGCTGGCGATCGTCTTCGCGCAGGCCTTCGCGTCGGGCGCGGCGGCGTACGCCGCCGCCATCGCCGACCCCGTCACGCTGTCGGCCGTGCGGCTGACGCTCCTCGCCGCCGGCGTCGCGGTCGTGCTCAACACGGTCTTCGGCGTGGCCGTGGCGTGGGCGGTCGCCAAGTTCGAGTTCCGCGGCAAGGGCCTGCTGATCACGCTGATCGACCTGCCGTTCACGATCTCGCCGGTGGTCTCGGGCCTGATGCTGGTGCTGCTCTTCGGCTCGAACGGACTCGTCGGGCCGTGGCTGGCGTCGCACGGCGTCCAGGTCGTGTTCGCGGTGCCGGGCATCGTGCTGGCGACGGTCTTCGTGACGTTCCCGTTCGTCGCGCGCGAGCTGATCCCGCTGATGCAGGAGCAGGGCACCGAGGAGGAGGAGGCCGCGGTCGTCCTCGGCGCGCGCCCGTGGCAGATGTTCTGGCGCGTGACGCTGCCCAACATCAAGTGGGGGCTCGTCTACGGCGTGATCCTGTGCAACGCCCGCGCGATGGGCGAATTCGGCGCCGTGTCCGTGGTCTCCGGGCACATCCGGGGCAAGACCAACACGCTCCCGCTGCACGTGGAGGTGCTCTACAACGAGTACCAGTTCGCCGCCGCCTTCGCCGCCGCGTCGCTGCTGACGCTGCTCGCGCTGGCGACGCTCGTCGTCAAGGAGCTCGTCGAGCGTCGCACCCACCGTCCTTCTGTCGCCTCGTCCGAATGAGCATCCACATCGACCGCGTCCACAAGCGCTTCGGCGCGTTCACAGCGCTCGACGACGTCAGCCTCGACATCGCCTCCGGCGAGCTCGTCGCGCTGCTCGGGCCGAGCGGCTGCGGCAAGACGACGTTGCTGCGAATCATCGCCGGCCTCGAGAGCGCCGACGCCGGCGCGATCCGCTTCGCGGGCGAGGACGCGACGCGCCGGCACGTGCGCGACCGCCGCGTGGGGTTCGTCTTCCAGCACTACGCGCTCTTCCGCCACATGACGGTTTTCCAGAACGTGGCGTTCGGGCTGTCGGTGCGCCCGCGCGCCGAGCGGCCGTCGGCGGCCGAGATCCGCGCGCGCGTGATGGACCTGCTGACGCTGGTCCAGCTGGACTGGACCGCCGACCGCTACCCGAGCCAGCTCTCGGGCGGGCAGCGGCAGCGCGTGGCGCTCGCGCGCGCGCTCGCCGTCGAGCCGAAGGTGCTGCTGCTCGACGAGCCGTTCGGCGCGCTCGACGCCAAGGTGCGGCGCGAGCTCCGCCGGTGGCTGCGCCGCCTCCACGACCAGCTCCACGTGACGAGCGTCTTCGTGACGCACGACCAGGAGGAAGCGCTCGACGTGTCGGACCGCGTCGCGGTGATGAACGCGGGGCGCGTCGAGCAGGTCGGGACGCCCGCCGAGGTCTACGACCGCCCGGCGAGCCCGTTCGTCTTCCACTTCCTCGGCGAGGTCAACCGCTTCGGCGGGACGGTCCACCGGGGCACGGCGCAGCTCGGCGCGGCGCACTTCCCGGCGCCCGAGCACGCCGACGCCGACGGCGCGGACGCCGTGGCGTTCGTGCGTCCGCACGACATCGCCGTCGCCGCCACGCCGCCGGCGGGCACGTCGTGGGAGGTGACGCTCACCGGGACGAGCGCCGCCGGCCCGCTCGTGCGGCTGGAGCTGGAGACGGCCGGCACCGGCGAGCCCGTCGAGGCGCTGCTGACGCGCGAGGAGGCGGCGCGCCTGCCGCTCGAGCGCGGGCGGACGCTCTACGCGATGCCGCGCGCCGTCCGCGTCTTCGTCGAGCCGGGCATCGAAGCCGGCCGGTGACGACGGCGTCACCGGCCGGCGAGGCGTCGGCCCGCGTCAGGAGGCGGACGTGACGGCGGCGAGCGTCTCGACGACGGCGCGGCTGAAGGCCGGGATGTCGCCGGGGTTGCGGCTCGTGATGAGCGTCGGCGCGGCGCCGTCGTCCACGACCACCTCGCGGTCCACCCACTCGGCGCCGGCGTTCGTGAGGTCGGTTGAGACCGACGGCCACGACGTGACGGTGCGCCCGCGCACGAGGCCGGCCTCGACGAGCAGCCACGGCGCGTGGCAGATCGCGGCGACCGGCTTGCCGGCCTCGGCGAACGCCGTCACGAAGGCGACCGCGTCGTCGTTCATGCGCAGCACGTCGGGGTTGATCTGGCCGCCGGGCAGCAGCAGCAGCGCGTAGTCGTCCACCGAGGCGTCGGTGAGGGCGCGGTCGACCGGGACCGTGTCACCCCAGTCCTTCTCGTCCCAGCCTTTGATCTCGCCCGACTCGGGCGAGACGACGTGGACGGTGGCGCCGGCGGCTTCGAGGTTCGTCTTGGGCCCGACGAGCTCGGACTGCTCGAAGCCGTTCGTGGCGAGGATGGCGACGGTGACGCCGTCGAGGGAGGGAGTAGTCATGACAGGTTCAGGATATGAGGGGGCCGGGTGAACCCGGCCGGTCCGTCGGGGGTCCCGCGGGAGCCTCACGACTCACACCTTCCTCACGCGCAGGAAGGCCGGACGAGGCCGCGCGCGCGGTATACTGACGGGCTCCCTGAGCACCACTCTCGCGTGATCGTCGCCATCGACGGCCCGGCCGGGTCCGGCAAGAGCACGACTGCGCGGCGCGTGGCCGACCGGCTGGGCTGGCTCTACCTCGACACGGGCGCGATGTACCGCGCCGTCGGGCTCGCGTTTCGCGACCGAGGGCTGCCCTTCACCGACGACGCCGCTGCCGCGCTCGTGCCCGCCCTGGACGTGGCCCTCGCGCCCGACCCCGACGGGGTCCGTGTCGTCCTCGACGGCGCGGACGTCACCGGCCGGATCCGGACGCCCGCCGCCGCCGCCGACGCCTCGCGCGTGAGCGCCCTGCCGGCCGTGCGCCAGGCCCTCGTCGCCCTCCAGCGGCGCGCGGCCGAGGCTTACGACGGCGACGGCGTGGTGGTCGAGGGGCGCGACATCGGCACCGTGGTCTTCCCCGACGCCGAGGTCAAGTTCTTTCTCGTGGCCGACCTCGACGCGCGCGCGCAGCGCCGCGCGGCCGACCTCGTCGCCCTCGCCGCCGCCCGCGGCGAGGCCCCGCCGCCGCTCCAGTCGGTGCGCGACGAGATCGCCGCCCGCGACGCCCGCGACGCTGGCCGCGACGTGGCCCCCCTCGTCCCGGCCCCCGACGCGATCCACCTCGACACCACCCATCTCGACGTGGACGCGCAGACCGAGGTCGTCCTCGACGCCGTCGCTCGCGCGCTCGCGCGGTAGCGGCACCTGTCCCGCCCGCCGGCGCGCCACCGAGAGGCGGCGCTGGCGGGATCCGTTTCCTTTCCAATCTCTCTGCGGCGAGCGCCGCGCCTCTCGCCCCTCCGGGGAGGCGCCCGCCGACCACGCTGTATGGCTGACCACACCACCCCCGACGCCGCCTCGACCGACGAGACGCCGTCCCTGATCGAACGCGTCGCCGATGCTGCCGAGGCGGCCGTCGACAAGGCCAAGGACCTCGCCGAGGCGGCGGCCGAGAAGGTCGAAGACCTCGCCGAAGACATCGCCGACAAGGCCAAGGACCTCGCGGAGGCCGCTGCCGAGAAGGCCGGCGACGCGGTCGAGGCCGTCAAGGAAACCGCCGCCGAGGCCGCCGACGCCACCAAGGCCGCGGCGACCGCCGCCGTCGCGCGCGTCGCCGACGCCGTGTCGCCCGACGACGCGGCGACGGACGAGACGCCGGCCGGCGAGACGACCGACGAGCCCGCCGCCGAGACGACCGACGAGGCCGCCACGGAGACGGTCGCGGAGGACGCACCCGTCGCTGAGGAGGCTCCCGCCGAGGAGCCTGCGGCGGAGACGCCCGCCGAGGAGCCCGCGCCGGAGACCGCCCCGGTCGCCGAGACGCCCGTCGCGGCCGCGCCTGCCGCCCCGACGACCGCCGAGCGCAACGCCGCCCGCGCCGCCGTGCGCGGCTACACCGGCAAGGACCTCGGCCGCACGGTCACCCTCGCCGACCTCGACAAGCTGGGCACCGGCGGCGACGGCGCCGAGGTGGACCTCACCGAGGCCTACGCCAACTCCATGTCCGACGTCGAGGCCGACCAGGTCGTCGTCGGCACGGTCGTCGGCCTGACCGACAAGGAGGTCGTGGTCGACATCGGCTTCAAGTCCGACGGCGTGGTCGCCAAGAACGAGTTCAACGAGACGCCCCAGATCGGCGACCAGATCGACGTCTACGTCGACCGCCTGGAGGACCGCCGCGGGCAGCTCACGCTCTCGCGCGAGAAGGCCATCCACAAGCGCCGCTGGCAGGTCATCGACGAGGCCATGGAGAGCGGCGCCGTCATCGAGGGCGAGATCGTCAAGCGCATCAAGGGCGGTATGATCGTCAACCTGCTCGGCGCCGAGGCCTTCCTGCCCGGCAGCCAGGTGGACGTTCGCCCGGTCCGCGACTTCGACGTCTACCTCGGCAAGACGATGGAGTTCAAGGTCGTCAAGACCAACCCGCAGAACGGCAACGTCGTCATCAGCCACAAGGCGCTGATCGAGAAGGACCTCCAGGAGCAGCGCAAGTCCATCCTCGACTCGCTCGAGGTCGGCCAGGTGCTCGAGGGCCAGGTCAAGAACATCGTCAACTTCGGCGTCTTCGTCGACCTTGGTGGCGTCGACGGCCTGCTCCACATCACCGACCTCTCGTGGGGCCGCGTCGGCCACCCGAGCGAGGTCATCGAGCTCGACCAGAAGCTCAACGTCGTCGTCCTCGACTACGACCGCGAGCGCCAGCGCATCTCGCTCGGCTACAAGCAGCTCCAGAAGCACCCGTGGGACGACCTCGCGGAGCGCCTCGTGGAGGGCATGGAGCTCGAGGGCCGCGTGGTCTCCATCACGGACTATGGCGCCTTCGTCGAGATCGAGCGCGGCATCGAGGGCCTCGTCCACATCTCCGAGATGAGCTGGACGGAGCACGTCAAGCACCCCACGCAGCGCGTGCAGCTCGGCCAGACCGTCCGCGTCAAGGTCCTCAAGATCGACCCGGACGACAAGAAGATCTCCCTCGGCATGAAGCAGCTCGAGCCCGACCCGTGGGACGGCCTCATGGAGCGCTTCCCGGTCGGGACGGTCACGCGCGGCAAGGTGCGCAACATCACGACCTTCGGCGCCTTCGTCGAGATCGAGAACGGCATCGACGGCCTCGTGCACGTCTCCGACCTGTCGTGGACGAAGCGCGTCAAGCACCCGTCCGAGGTCGTCAAGAAGGGCCAGGAGCTCGACGTCGTCGTGCTGGACATCGACGCCGCCAACCGCCGCATCTCGCTCGGCCACAAGCAGGTCTCCACCGACCCGTGGAACCAGTACGCGGACGCCTACCCCGAGGGCACGGACACCGACGGCACGGTGACCGAGGTCAACGACGGCGGCCTCGTGGTGGACCTCCCGCTCGGCGCCGAGGCGTTCGTCCCAGCGAGCCACCTCGCCCGCTCGGGCCGCCCGACCGACGCCTACGCCGTCGGCGACTCGCTCGAGCTCCGCGTGATCCGTACGGACCGCGAGGACCGCGAGATCGTGCTCTCCGAGACGGCCAAGCAGCGCGAGGCCGAGCGCAGCGAGCGCGACCAGGAGCGCTCGGAGCGCGCGCGCGAGCGCGCCGAGGAGCGCCGCACGGTCGAGCAGTACAGCCGCCAGGCCACCGGCCCGGCGACGCTCGGCGAGCTCTCCGGCCTCGCCGCGCTGCGCCAGCAGCTCGCCGAGGGCGAGGCGGCCGACGACGAGACGGACGACGAGGCGTAAGCCTCCGCTCCTCCGCCGATCCGAGGCGGCGGCTCCTCCGGGGGCCGCCGCCTTTTTCATGTGTCTGGGGCACCCGGACTGCCGGCGGCCGTTGCACGCCGTCCCGTCTCCTTCCCCTCCCGACCATGAGTGACTCCCAATCTGTGGACCGCGATCCGCGCGACACCGACGCCCCGCTCGCCATCGGCGGCGCCAACTCGGACCTCGCCGGCGGACCCGTCGGCACCAAGAACCGCTCACATGTGGGCGAGAACCCCGACGAGATGACGCGCGACGAGAGCGCCGACGACAAGGCGCGCAGCGGGCAGAACCCGCCCGTCCTCACGTCGCAGCGCACCGACGAGGGCGGTGACCAGATGTCAGCCGGCAGCAGCAAGGCCGCCCACAAGGGCGGGACGCTCCACGAGGACGGCCTCGCCGGGCAGGTCGAGGTCGCGACCGACGACACGCTCCCGACGCGCGACCACGTCGCCGGCAACCCGTCCGACGGCTCCGGCCGCCAGCACGAGGGCCAGCGCTAGATGCTCGACGCCGCCCGCCTGCGCGCCCTCGCCGACCTCGCCGGACCCGAACGCGCCTTCCTGACGGTCTACCTCGACGCCGGCGAGGCCCCCGCGGCTTTCGACGCCCACCTCGACCGCCTCGGCGCGCTCCTCGACGGCCACCCCGACGAGCGCGAGCACTTCGACGAGAACGTCCGCCTCGTGCGCGACCTCGTCGAGGCGCACGACGCGCCCGAGGGCGGCGCGCTGGCCGTGTTCGCCGGCTACGCGGCCGACCTCGCCGAGGCGCACGCGCTGCCCGTTCCCGTCGGGACCGTCGCGCGGATCGGCGATGCGCCCTACGTGCGCCCGGCCTACGAGCTGCTCGACGAGCACGAGCCGTTCGTCGTCGTCGTGGCCGACGCCACCGCGGCGCGCGTCTTCCTCGTCACGGCCGACGACGCCGATGCCGTCGCCCGCGTGCGCGGCGACGTCAAGAACCGCGTCAAGAAGGGCGGCTGGAGCCAGAAGCGCTACGCGCGCCGGCGCGACAAGCAGATGGAGGCCTACGCGACCGACCTCGCCGAGGCCGTCGCCGGCCTGCTGCGCGAGAGCGGCGCCGCGCGCCTCGTCCTGCTCGGCGCCGACGAGGCCGTGCGCGCGCTCCAGCACGCGCTGCCGACCGACGCGCGCGAGGCGCTCGTCGCGACGGCCCCCATCGCGTCGGACGCCACCGAGGCCGAGATCCTCGACGCCGCGGCGGCGGTGGCCGAGGAGGGCGAGCGCGCCAGCGAGCGCGCGCTGTGTGACGAGATCCGCGAGCAGGGCGTCGGGCCCGGCCTCGCGGCGTTCGGGCCGACGCGCGTGCTGGCCGCCCTCCAGGCCGCGCGCGTCGACACCGTCCTCGTCGAACGCGGCGTCGAGCGGCCGGCAACGACCTGCCGCGCGTGCGGGCACGTCGCCCACGGCACGCCCGACTCCTGCCAGGCGTGCGGCTCGCACGACGTCTTCGCCGGCGACCTCGTCGAGGTGATGACGACGCTCGCCGCACGCACTGGCGCCGAGGTAGACTTCGCGGACCCCATCCCGGCCCTCGCCGCCCACGGCGGCGTCGCCGCGCTGCTCCGCTACTGAATGGACGCCCGCGACTCTCCCCGCGCCCGCCACTACGCCGGCGCCGACGTCACCATCTCGTACGACGCCTCGCGCTGCATCCACGCGGCGGCGTGCGTGCGCGGCCTGCCCGACGTGTTCGATCCCGACCGCCGGCCGTGGATCGCGCCCGACGCGGCGTCCGCGCCCGACGTGCTCGCCACGGTCCGGCGCTGCCCGACCGGCGCGCTCCACGCGCGCCGCGCCGACGGGACGGACGTCGAGCCCGCCCCGCCGCGCACGACCGCGATGTCCGTCGCCGGCGGCCCGCTCTACGTCCACGGCGACGTGACGGTGCGGACGGCCGACGGCGCGACGGTCGTGCACGACACGCGGGTCGCGCTCTGCCGCTGCGGACGCTCGGCCAACAAGCCGTTCTGCGACAACAGCCACCGCGCCACCGAGGACGCGCCGGCGTTCGACCACGACGGCGCGCTCCCGCCGCCCGAGAGCCGTCCGGCCGACGACCCCGCCGAGGCCGACGGCCCGCTCGAGATCACGCTCCGCCCCGACGGCCCGCTCTTCTGCGCCGGCCCGCTCACCGTCGTCGGCGCCGACGGCGCGACGGTCCAGCGCGCCAAGGTGTCGCTCTGCCGCTGCGGCGGCTCCGCGCGGATGCCGTTCTGCGACGGCAGCCACCGGACCAACGGCTTCCAGGCGCCGTAGCCGGTGGTCGCCGCCGAGTCCGCGCTCCTCGTCGCCGCCGGCCTGCTCGTCGGCGCGACGCTGCTGCCGCTGCTCCGCGTGCCGTGGTGGTGGGTGCGCTCGTTCGACTTCCCACGTCTGCAGATCCTCGTGCTGCTCGTCGGCGTCGGCGTGGCGCTGGCCGTCGTCGGCGGTCCGGTGTGGGCGCTGGCGGCCGTTGCCGGCGCGGCGCTCTACCAGTCGTGGCGCGTGTGGCCGTACACGCCGCTGGCGCGCGTCCAGTCGCTCCCGGCGACTGACTCGGCCCGCACGCTGCGCCTCGTGGTGTCCAACGTGCTGATGACCAACGCCGACCACGCGCGCTGGGCGCGCGTCGTGCGCGCCGAGGACCCCGACGTGATCGCCGCCGTCGAGACCGACGACGCGTGGGTCGAGGCGCTGGACGCGTTCGCCGACACGCACCCGCACGCCGTCGCGCTCCCGCAGGACGACACCTACGGGATGGCCGTCCGCTCGCGGTTCGAGATCGTCCGTCACGAGGTGCGCCACCTCGTCGAGCCCGAGGTGCCGAGCCTCTGGCTGGCGCTCCGCCTGCCGGCCGGCGACGGCGCCGACGAGGACGCCGGCGACGAAACGAACGCCGGCGACGAGGTCACGCTGGTCGTCGTCCACCCGCGCCCGCCGCGCCCCGACACGCAGCAGGACGCGACGCTCCGGGACGCCGAGCTCGTCCGCGTCGCCCGCGCGCTGGAGCCCGAGGCCGGGCCGGTGATCGTCGCCGGCGACCTCAACGACGTCGCGTGGTCGGACACCACGACCCTCTTCCAGAAGCTCTCCGGCCTGCTCGACCCGCGCATCGGGCGCGGGCTCTACGCGACGTTCCACGCGCGCCACGCGTGGCTCCGCTACCCGCTCGACCACGTCTTCCACTCCGAGCACTGGGCCGTCGTGGACCTCGCGCGGCTGGCCGACGTCGGCAGCGACCACTTCCCGATGCGCCTCACGCTGGCGCTGGACCCGCAGCGCCAGCCGCAGCAGGACGCGCCCGACGCCGACGCCGATGACCGCGAGGACGCCGCCGAGGCGGAGGACGAGGCGGAGGATTTCCTCGCCGAGGAGACGCCCGAGGAGAAGGCCGAGCGCACGGCCGACGACGTGTGACGACCCGCTCCCGCCGGGCGCCTACCTTCCGGCTCATCGACGCTCGACCTGTGACGCTCTCGGCCTACCGCTCCCAGTTCGCGCCGCCGGCCGGGATCGCGGCCTACCTCGACCACGCGGCCACCGGCCACCTGTGCGCCGCCGCGCGCGACGCCGCCGGCGCCTTCCTCGACCGCCGCGCCGGGCGCGACCCCGACCGCTCGCCGAACGACTACCCGTCCGACCTGCTCGTCGCGGAGCGCGTGCGTGCGCGCGTCGGCGCGCTGATCGGGCGCGACGCGCGCGGCGTCGAGATCACGCCCGGCACGAGCCACGCGGTCAACGTCGTCGCCCGCGGGCTGGACTGGCAGCCCGGCGACCGCGTCGCCGTGCCCGCGTGCGAGTTCCCCGCCAACCTGTGGCCGTGGCGCGCGCTCGCGCCCGAGGGTGTCGAGGTGGACCTCATCGCGCACCGCGACGGCCTCGTCACGCCCGACGACGTCGCCGCCGCGATGACGCCGCGCACGCGCGTCGTCGCCGTCTCGTGGGTCCAGTTCCTCTCGGGCGTCCGCTGCGACGTCGCTGGCATCGCCGACGTCGCGCACGCCCACGGCGCCTTCCTCGTCGTGGACGCCATCCAGGGCCTCGGCGCGCTCCGCCTCGACGCCACGCACGCGGATGCGGTGGCGACCGGCACGCAAAAATGGCTCGGCGCGATGCAGGGCATGGGGCTCGTCTACGTCGCCGACGCGCTGCTCGCGCGGCTGCGCCCGCTCGTCGGCTGGCTCAACGGGCCGGTGGACTGGGACGACTTCGAGGCCAGCGCCACGGCGCCGATCACGCTCCACGACGACGCCACGCGCTTCCGCGCCGGGACGCTCCCGAACGTCCAGGTCCACGCCGCCGACGCCACGCTCGGCGTGATCGAGGCCGCCGGGATGGACGCCATCGAGGCCGCCACGCTCGCCAACGCGCGCACGCTCGCCGACGGGCTGGCGCGCCTCGGCCTGCGCCGCTACGGCTCGGACGATCCCGCGCACGCGTCGGGCATCGTCACCGTCGAGGCCGACGACCCCGAGGGCCTGCACGCCCACCTGACAGCGCGCGGGATCGCGCTCAGCCTGCGGAGCCGCAAGCTGCGCTTCGCGCCGCACGCCCACACGCCGCCCGAGGCGCTGGAGGCCGCCCTCGACGCCGTCGCCAGCTTCGGGCGCTCGCAGATTGCGGTCCCGTGAGTCGTCCGCCCGACCCGGAGGCCGTCGCGCGCTCGGCCGAGCCCGACAAGGTGGAGACCGTCGTCACCGTCGAGGTGCCGGCGGGGCAGGCGCCCGTCCGCCTCGACGTCTACCTGACCGACAAGCTCCCCAACGCGACGCGCGCCAAGGTCCAGCGCGGCATCAAGGAGGGCCGCGTGGACGTCGACGGCCGCACGGTCACGCGCGTCTCGACGCCCGTCCCGCCGGGCAGCACGATCACGTGCCGCGTGCTGCGTCCGCCGCCGATGACGATCGAGCCCGAGCCGATCCCGCTCGCGGTCGTCTACGAGGACGACCACCTGATCGTGGTCGACAAGCCCGCCGGGATGGTGGTCCACCCGGCGTTCGGGCACCGGACCGGGACGCTCGTCCACGCGCTCTTGCACCACGTCGGCGCTGGCCCGCTCGCGGCCGACGACCTCGGCACCGACGACGCCGACGACGAAGACATCGGGCTCGCGACCGCGACGGCCGGCCCGCGCTTCGAGGGCGACCCGACGGTCCGGCCGGGCCTCGTGCACCGCCTCGACCGCGACACGACGGGCCTGATGGTCGTCGCCAAGACCGACGCGGCGGCGGCCGAGCTGGGGCGCCAGTTCGCCGCGCGGGAGGTCCGCCGCCGCTACCTCGCGCTCGTGTGGGGCGTGCCCGATCCGCCGGCGGGACGGCTGGAGACGTGGCTCGGGCGCCACCCGCGCGACCGGAAGCTCGTCGCCGTGCGTCCGGAGGGCGAGGGCAAGCTGGCGATCACGACGTGGGAGACGGTCGAGGTCTTCCAGCACGCCGCGCTCGTGCGGTTCCGGCTGGAGACGGGCCGGACGCACCAGATCCGCGTCCACGCCAAGCACCTCGGCCACCCGGTCTTCGGCGACCCGACGTACGACGGCGAGCGCATCCGCTTCGGGCCGGCGGAGGGCACGCGGCGCCAGTTCATCGGCAACCTGCTGAAGCGGCTCGGTCCGCGCCAGGCACTGCACGCGGCGACGCTCGGCTTCACGCACCCGGCGACCGGTGAGGCGATGGACTTCGAGGCGCCGCTGCCCGACGACATGGCGTGGGTCGTCGAGCGGATGCGCGCCGTCGAGGGCGCCGCTCAGGCGCCCTCGGATGCAAACGGTGGGAGCTCCGGCGACGCCACGTAGTCCGGCCCGACGAGCGCGCGCAGCGCGCCGGGCAGCGCCTCGAACGTCACCGGCGTCGCGTCGCCGGCCTCGGCCGCCGGGTCGCCGTCGACATTGAACGGCATCGCGGGCGTGGCGCGGATCGTCACGCGCGCGGCGCGGACCCACAGCAGATCGTCGTCGGCGAGGTGGTCGCCGGTGAGCGTGCCGAGCGCAAGGCGCGCGAGGTCGAGCGTCCCGCCGGCGCGCACGACGACGACGTCCAGCAGCCCGTCGCCGGGGTCGGCCGCCGGGGCGACGGGCGCGCCGCCGCCGGCCGTGCGGCCGTTGGCGACGACTACGTTGTAGGCGTCGATCGTTTCCTCCGGCGCGTCGTCGCACGCGATCCGGACGCGGTACGGAACCAGCTCCGCGAGCGTCTTGGCGGCGCCGACGAGGTAGGCGAGCGGGCCGAGCGTGGCCTTGAGCGCGGCGTCCATCGTGTCGGCCAGCGTCCCGCCGAAGCCGCCGTTGCACACGTTGAGCGAGATGGCCGAGCCGCCGTCCCACGTCGCGCGGATGACGTCCACCGGCCGGGCGTCGCCGGCGAGGAGCACGTCGAGCGCGGCGGCGGGGTCGCCGAGCGGCAGCGCGAGCGTGCGCGCGAAGTCGTTGCCGGTGCCCGTCGGGAGGATGCCGAACGCCGGGCGCCGGTCGGCGGGCAACCGCAGGTCGGCGTCAGCCAGCCCGACGAGCGCGGTGGCGAGCGCGCACGCCGTGCCGTCGCCGCCGGCGGCCACCACCACGTCCTCGCCCTCGCGCGCCGCGGCCTCGACGGCGGCGGCGAACGCGCCGGGGTCGGCCACGTCGACGACGGGCACGCCGCGCTCGGCGGCGGCGGCGCGCACTGGGTCGTCGGTCTCCGGGCTCCCGGCGGCGGGGTTGAGAAGGAGGCGCATCGGCGGGATGGCGGGGGCCGCTTGCACGGACGCGTCCGCCGTAGGTTCGCGCGATGACGCTCCCGTTCCCGCCGATGACCGCCGACCCGCCGGCCTCGCCCGACGCCGAGCGCCGCGCGCTCGTGGCCCTCTCGCTCGTGCCGGGCGTCGGCACGGGGCGCGTGCGCGCGCTCGTCGCCGCGATGGGCAGCGCGACGGCCGCCCTCGGCGCCGCGCCGCGCCGCCTCGCCGCCGTCGACGGAATCGGTCTGGCGACCGCCGCCGCCATCGCGGCGTGGGACGACGAGCCGGCCGTCGAGCGGCTGTTCGAGGCCGCCGACCGAGTCGGCGCGCGCGCCGTCGCGCTCGACGACGCCGAGTACCCGCCGCTGCTGCGCCGCAGTTTCGACCCGCCGCCGCTCGTCTGGGTGCGCGGACGCCTCGCGCCGGCCGACGCCGAGGGCGTCGCCGTCGTCGGCACCCGGCAGGCGACCGACTACGGGCGGCGCGTGGCCGAGCACCTCGCCGGCGGGCTCGCGCGCCACGGCATCACCGTCGTCTCGGGGCTGGCCTACGGCATCGACGCCGCCGCGCACGCCGCCGCGCTCGACGCCGGCGGGCGCACCGTCGCCGTCCTCGGCTCGGGCGTGGACCGCATCTACCCGGCCGCGCACGCGCCGCTCGTCCGCCGCCTGCTGGACGCCGACGCCGGCGCGCTCGTCTCGGAGTTCCCGCCGGGGACGCCGCCGGACGCCAAGCACTTCCCGCGCCGCAACCGCATCGTCGCCGGGATGACGCTCGGGACGGTCGTCGCCGAGAGCCGCTCGCGCGGCGGCGCGCTCCTCACGGCCGCGATCGCGCTGGAGGAAGGCCGCGAGGTGTTCGCCGCGCCGGCGCCGCTCTTCTCGGAGTCCACGGGCACGCACCGGCTCATCCAGCGCGGCTACGCGGCGCTCGTGACCGACGCCGACGAGATCGCCGAGGTCCTCGCGCCGCTGCGCCGCCACGCACCGGCAGCCAGCCCCGGCTCGCCGGGGTCACCGGCGGCACCCGCGCCGACGCTGCCGGCCGACCTCGTGGCCGTCGAGCGACGCCTGATGGAGGCGCTCACGACGGAGCCGCGCCCGTTCGACGCCGTCGTGGAGGACGCCGGGCTGGAGGCGCCGACGGCCCTCGTCTACCTCCTCCAGCTGGAGTTCCGCGGGCTCGTCCGCCAGCTCGCCGGCAAGCAGTTTTTTCGGGTATGAGGGACGGGACGTGGGGGATGGGGGAGACAAGCCCATCCCTCATCCCCGATCCCCCATCCCTCTTCCCTGCCATGTCGCTTCCCGATCCTCGCACGCTGGCCGACCACCTCGCGCTCGACCGCACCGTGCTCGCCAACGAGCGCACGCTGTTGTCGTACGTGCGGACGGCGCTCGGCCTCCTCGGCGCGGGCGCCGCCGCGGCGCACTTCATCGACGACCCGTGGCTCGTGGTGGCGGGCTGGGCGCTGGCGCTCGCGTCGCCGGTGGTGCTGGGCGCGGGCGTGGTGCGCTACCGCCGCGTGCGGGCGCACCTCGCGCAGGTGGGCGACCGCGTCACCGGCCGGTGACGTCGCCGATGACCGCCGCGAGCGCCGCTCGGAGGCCGGCGACGTCCACGGTCCCCGGCGCGCCGGGCGTGGCGTAGGCGCCGAGCGCGTCGGCGTCCGACGGCGTCGCGAGCGTGTCGAGCGCGGCAGCCGTCGCGCGGTAGGCGTCGCGGAACGGCTCGCCGGCGCTCACGCGCCGGTTGGCCTCGGCGGTCGCGAAGAGGTCCGGCGAGAGCGCCGTGCGCATCGCGTCGCGGTCCCACACGATCCCCGGCAGCACGTGGCGCAGCGCCGTGAACAGGTCGAGCGCCGCGAGCGTCGCCCGCATGACGGCCTCCTTGGTGAGCTGGAGGTCGCGGTGGTAGCCGCTCGTGAGGTTGGCCGGGAGCGTGAGCAGCAGGTGCAGCTCGGCCGTCAGGCGGTGGACCGTCGCGCGCGCCAGTTCGAGCACGTCGGGGTTGCGCTTCTGCGGCATGATGGACGAGCCGGTCGTGTGCTCGGCCGGCAGCGCCACGAACCCGAACTCGGCGGACGCGAACGCGACGAGGTCGCTCGCCAGCCGGTTGGCCGTCAGGCCCAGCTGCACGAGCGCGTGGACGACCGCCGCCTCTGTCTTGCCGCGCGAGAGCTGGACGGCCGTCACGTGGCGCTGGACGCGTCCGAAGCCGAGGTCGGCGGCGTGCGCGTCGCGCGGCAGATCGAGGTGCGGGACGCCGTAGCCGGCGGCGCTGCCCCACGGACTCACGTCGGCGCGGGCGCGCGCCTCGGCGAGGCCGGCGAGGTCGTCCACGAGCAGCTCGGCGTAGCCGGCGGCCCAGAGGGCGGCGGTCGTCGGCATCGCGCGCTGCGTGTGCGTGTAGCCCGGCATCAGCGCGTCGCCGGTGGCCTCGGCCATGTCGACGAGCGCGGCGGCCGTCGCGGCGGCCTCGCCGGCGACGGCGGCGAGCGCGTCGCGCAGCCAGAGGCGCAGCGCGACGAGCACCTGGTCGTTGCGGCTGCGTCCGGCGTGGATCTTCGCGCCCGTCGCGCCGAGGCGCTCGGTGAGGACCCGCTCGAGGACCGTGTGGCAGTCCTCGTCGGCGGTCGTGACCGCGAGGCGCCCGGCGAGGGCGTCGTCGCGCACGTCGGCGAGCACGGCGCCGATGGCGTCGGCCTCGTCGGGCGTGAGGACGCCCGCGCCGACGAGCGCGCGCGCGTGCGCGGCGGTCCCGACGGCGTCGTAGGGGAGCAGGCGGGTGTCCCACGCGGCGTCGTCGCCGACGGTGAAGCGCGTCACCCAGTCGGCGGCGGCGGTGCCTTTGGTCCAGAGCGTCATCGGCGGGGCGGGGGACCCCCTCCGTCTCCGCCTTCGGCGGAGCCACCTCCCCGGGGGGAGGGTGGGGGCGGTAGGGTGGGAGAGGTAGGCGGCTCGGCGAGGGCCTCGGCGAGGTCGGCGCGGAGGGCCGCCTTGGCGTCGGCGCCGAGGCGGTCCCAGCGCTCGCCGGTGAGGGCGCCGTGCATCGCCCAGAGCAGGTTGAGGCTCGCCGACGGCTCGACGTCGCGCAGCGCGCGGAAGGCGAGGACGGGTCCGACGCGCGCGAGGTCGCCGCGCGTGCGGACGCCGATCCGCGCCAGCATCGCGGCCGACGCCGGGCCGAGGTTCGGCAGGTCGGCGAGGGGCGTGTCGTCGGTCATCGCGCGAAGTAGCCGGTGATGAGGTCGCGGTAGACGCCGACGGCGCGTGTGAGCTGGTCCACGGTCACGTGCTCGTCGGGCGTGTGCGAGAGCTCGCTGCGGCCCGGCCCGAGCTTGACGGCGGGCACGTCGGCGAGGAAGACCCAGTCGGAGGCTGTGGGGCTCCCGAAGGGCGTCGCGTCCATCCCGTGCGCGGCGCTCGCCGCCATCGCGGCCTGCGCGACGCGCGCCGTCGCCGGCGTCGCGCACGGCACGAGGCGGTCCGAGTAGACCTCGACGTCGCCCTCCAGCGCGTCGGCCACGAGCGCGGCCATCTCGGCGTGCGTGTAGGCGGGCGTGGAGCGGACATCCAGCGTCGCCGTCGCGCGGTCGGGCACGACGTTCTTGGCCGTCCCGGCCGACGCCATCGTGGCCGTGGCCGTCACCGGCCCGAGGAGCGGGTCCGTGCGCTCGAACGCGAGCCCGTCGAGGCGGACGAGGTCGCGCGCGAGGCGCGTCAGCGCGTTGTCGCCGAGGTGGGCGCGGGCGGCGTGTGCCGTGCGTCCGCGCGCCGTGAGCGTCAGGATCAGGATGCCTTTTTGTGCGAGGCAGGGGCGCAGCTCCGTCGGCTCGCCGACGACGGCCGCCGCGATCGGCGGCAGGTGGGGGCGCAGCGCCTGCATCCCGTTGTAGGGGCCGCCGGTCTCCTCGCAGGCCGTCAGCGCGACGATGACGCGCCCGCGCGGACGCCAGCCGTCGGCGTGGAGGTCGATCAGCGCCTGGAGCATGGCCGCGCCGCTGGCCTTGGCGTCCACGGCGCCGCGCCCGTAGATGCGCCCGTCGACGGTCGTCGGCGCGAACGGCGGGAACGGGTGGCCCTCCGACGGCGGCACCACGTCGAGGTGTGACGCGAGCAGCAGCACGTCCGCGTCGTCGTCGCCGAGGCTCATCCAGACGTTGGCGCCGCCGGTGGCGGTGTCGTCGCGCCCGACGGCGAGCCCGGCGGCGCGCGCGTGCGCCTCGACGAGGTCGGCGGCGGCGTGCTCCTCGTGGCTGAGCGACGGGAGGCGGACGAGCGCCGCGTGGAGGGCGAGCACGGGGTCCATCACGCGAGGAGGCGGGTGCCGGAGGCGGCGTCGGCGAGCCCGGCGGGGCCGACGACGCGGACGGACGCGACGCCGCGCGCGAGCGCGCCGAAGCCCGTCGACAGCTTGGGGCGCATCCCGCCGGCGATCCACCCGGCTGCGACGCCGGCGTCGGCGTCACCGGCCGAGAGGGCGGCGAGCGGCGCGCCGCCAGCGTCGCGCACGGCGGCGGCCTCCGTGACGAGGTCGAGCCGCGCCGCGCCGAGCGCGACGGCCAGCTCCATCGCGACGGTGTCCGCGTTGACGTTGTAGCGCGCGCCGGCGGCGTCGGCGCAGACGGGCGCGACGACCGGCACGAAGCCGGCCGCCAGCAGCGCGCGGAGGAGGCGCGGGTCCACGCGCACCACGTCGCCGACGTGCCCGAAGTCCACCGTCGCGCCGTCCACGGTCACCGGCGGGCGGCGGCGGACGACGACGGTCGGCCCATCGAGGCCGGCGACGCCGACGGCGGCGAGGCCGTGCGCCGTCGCGCCCGCCACGAGCGCCGCGTTGATCTCGCCGCGCAGCGCCCAGAGCGCGACGCGCAGGTCGAGGTCGGTCGTCACGCGGCGGCCGGCGACGAGGCGCGGCGCGTGGCCGAGGGCGGTCGCGATCTCGGTCAGCTGCGGCCCGCCGCCGTGGACGACCACGACGGGCGCGCCGCCGGCCGCGACCGCCGCGACGCCGTCCCAGACGTCGGCCATCGCGCCGGCGTCTGCCGCCAGCGCCCCGCCGATCTTGAGCACGACCGGCGCGAGCGAGGTCGTCATGCCGCTCGTCATCGCGAGTCCCCGCTGGCCGCTGGCCGCTCCCCGCTCCCTGAATCCAGCTCCCACACCCACTCCAGCACGGCCTTCTGCGCGTGGAGGCGGTAGGCGGCCTGGCGCTGGTGCAGCGTGCGCGGGCCGTCGAGCACGTCATCGGCCACGACGACGCCGCGCCGGACCGGCAGGCAGTGCATGAACACGCCGCCTTCGGTGGCGTCCATCGCCGGCGCGTCGACGGTCCAGCCGGCGTGGGCGGCGCGGTCGGCGGCCTCGGCGGCGCGGTCGGCGTAGACGCCCTCGCCGGCCCACGCCTTGGCGTAGACGACGTGCGCGCCGTCGAGCGCCGCCCGCTGGTCGGACGTCTCCGTCACGCTCCCGCCGGAGCGGGTCGCGAGGCCCCGCGCGAGGTCCATCACGTCGGCGTCGAGCGCGAAGCCGTCGGGGCGCGCGACGACGACGTCCATCCCGAGGCGCGCGGCCATGGTCACGGCCGAGTTGGGGACGGCGCGCGGCAGCGGGTTGGGGTGCGGCGCCCACGTGAGCACGAAGCGCCGCCCGGCCGTCTCGCCGGACGTGTGCTCCGTCAGCGCCGCCGCGTCGGCCAGCGCCTGACAGGGGTGCCACCGCGCCGACTCCAGGTTGACGACCGGCACGCCGCTCGCGCCGACGACGGCGCGGAAGGCCGCGTCGGCGCGGTCGGCCGCCGCGTCGGTCAGCGACGCGAAGGTGCGCACGCCGAGCGCGTCGACGTAGGACGAGAGCACGCCGACGGCCTCGCGGACGTGCTCGGCGCGGTCGCCGTCCATCCGCACGCCGTCGCGCCACTCGAGATTCCACGTCCCCTGCCCGGGCGTGAGGACGGTGGCGATGGCCCCGAGGTGGGCGGCGGCCATCTCCATCGAGACGCGCGTGCGGAGGCTCGGGTTGAAGAGCAGCAGCCCGAGCGCGCGGTGGCGCGCGGCGTCGGTCCAGCGCGGCGCGGCGCCGTGGACGAGCGCGCGCGCGAGCGCAGCGTCCCAGACGCCGTCGGGGAGGTCGGACCAGTCGGTGAGGTGGCGGGGGGTGGGAATGGGGAATGGGGGATGTGCGCCGCGTTGCGGCGCGGAATGGGGAAATGCGGATCCGTCTGAAACGGGCAACGAGAATGAGGAAGAGGGCAGCGAAGGGGTCGGATCTCTGCATCCCGCCCCATTCCCCATCCCTCATCCCCCATTCCCGGCGCGAAGCGCCGCTCCGAGCGCGGCGAGGAACGCGTCGATCTCGTCGTCGGTGGTCGTGAGCGGGGGCATCAGGCGGAGCGTGTGCGCGGGGTCGGCGCCGCCGGCGAGGACGCCGTGGGCGCGCAGCGCCGCGACGACGGGCTTCGCCGGACGGTCGAGGTCCACGCCGACGAGCGCGCCGCGCCCGCGCACGGCGGTCACGCCGTCGAGCGCGAGCAGGCCGGCGGCGAGGCGGTCGAAGAGGCGCGGCGCGCGGTCCATCAGGCCGTCGTCCACGAGCTGCGCGAGCGTGGCCTCGACGGCCGCCATCGCGAGCATCCCGCCGCCGAACGTCGTGCCCTGGTCGCCGTTCTTGACGCCGGCGGCGATGGCTTCGTGGACGAGCACGGCGCCGACAGGCACGCCCGCGCCGAGGCTCTTGGCGAGCGTCACGAGGTCCGGCACGACGCCGACGTGGTCGCCGTACGTGAAGGCGCCCGTGCGCCCGACGCCGGTCTGGACCTCGTCGAAGACGAGGAGCGTGCCGGCGGCGTCGCACGCCGCGCGGAGCGCGCGGTAGTACGCCGGCGGCGCCTCGCGGACGCCCGCCATGCTCTGGATCGGCTCGACGATGACGGCCGCCACGTCGCCCGGCGCGAGCGCGTCGGCGAGCGCGTCGGCGTCGCCGAAGGGCACCCAGCGCGTCGTCGGCAGAATCCCGGTGTACGGCGCGCGGTAGCCGGCGCCGGCGGTCACGGCGAGGCTGCCGAGGGTCCGCCCGTGGAAGCCGCCCTCCATCGCGACGACCGCCGTGCGTCCGGTGTGCGTGCGCGCCAGCTTGAGGGCCGTCTCGTTGGCCTCGGTGCCCGAGTTGCACCAGAAGACGCGCCCGAGGCCCGGCGGCGCGAGCCGCGCGAGCGCGTCGGCGGCGGCCGCGCGCACCGGACTGTACATGGCGTTCGAGTAGAACAGCAGCTCGCCGGCCTGCGCGCGGATCGCCTCGACGACGCGCGGCGGGCAGTGGCCGAGCAGCGCCACGCAGTGGCCGCCGTAGAAGTCGAGGTAGGCGCGGCCGTCGGCGTCCCACACCGTCGTGCCCGCGCCGCGGACGAGCGCGACGGGCGGCTTGGCGTACGTCGGCAGCGTGACGGCGTCTTCGAGCGTGAGGCTGGAGAGCATGCAGGCGTGTAGGAGAGGAAGCGTGTAGGAGAGGAAGCGTGTAGGCACGCGCTGCATTCAGCGCTCCCGCTTACGGGCTTCCATGCCTACACGCGTATCAGGCCGTCCGTCTCGGGCCAGCCGAGCGCGAGGTTGAGGTTGTGGACGGCCTGTGAGGCGGCGCCCTTGAGCAGGTTGTCGAGCGCGACGCCGACGACGAGCACGCCGTCCGCGACGACCCAGCCGAGGTCACAGAACGGCGTCCCGACGACGGGCAGCAGCTCCGGCAGCGCGCTCGGCGAGAGGCGCACGAGCGGACGCCCGGTGTAGACGCCCTCGAACCACACGTCCACGTCGTCGGCCGTGACGTGGGGCGGCAGCGCGACGTGGACCGTGCCCCAGATGCCGCGCGTCCACGGCCCGCTGGCCGGGACGAAGTGGAGGCGCGCGCCGTCGCCCAGCACGGGCAACACCTCGGCGAGGTGCTGGTGCGCGAGCGCCTTGTAGGCGCGCACGTTGCCGTCGCGCGCCGGGAAGTGGGTCGTGGCGCTCGGGCGGGCGCCGGAGCCCGAGGCGCCGGTGAGGGCCGTCGCGTGGGCGTCGAAGCGTCCGAGCCCGCGCGCGACGGGCGCGAGCGCGAGCGCGAGGCCGGTGGCGAAGCAGCCGGGGTTCGCGACGAGCGTCGCGCCGGCGAGGCGCTCGGGCCACAGGTCGGCCAGTCCGTAGACGGCCTCGGCGAGGCGGTGCGGGGCCGGGTGCGCGGCGCCGTACCAGCGCGCGTAGGCGTCGGCGTCGCGCAGCCGGTGGTCGGCGCTGAGGTCGACCACGAGGCCGGCGAAGCCGGCGGCGCGGAGCGCGTCCACGGCCGCCGCGCCCTGCCGGTGCTCGGCACAGACGAACGCCACGTCGAGCGCCGACGCATCCACGGCGTCGGGCGGGACGAACGCCAGGTCGGTCACGCCGCGCAGCGTCGGGTGGGCGGCGTGGACCGGCTGCCCCGCCAGCGTCCGGCTCGTGACGGACGCCACCGTCACGCGCGGGTGGCCGAGCAGCAGCCGCAGCACCTCGCCCCCGGCGTAGCCCGCGCCGTGGAGGACGGCCGCGTTCGCGGCCGGGAGCGGGGAGCGGGGAGCAGGGAGCAGGGAGGGAGCAGGTGTCATCTGGGGACCCTTCCCTGCTGGCTGGGTGCGTGCACCTCGTTGTCCGATTCCCCGCTGGCCGCTCCCCGCTCCCCGCTCCCCCCAAACTCCAGCGCGAGGTAGACGGCCCCGGCGAGCGGGTTGTCGTAGTAGGGCGCCGTGTCGCGGAAGCCCATCGAGCGGTAGAGAGAGATCGCCGGCGTCATCGTGGCGAGCGTGTCGAGCACCAGCCGGCGGAAGCCCGCGTTCGCGGCGTGGCGGACGGCGGCCTCGGCGAGGCGGCGCCCCAGCCCCGTCCCGCGCGCGGCGGGGGCGACGTAGAGGCGCTTCATCTCGGCCGTGCCCGCGCCCCGGTCGCGCACGGCGACGCAGCCGACCGGCACGTCGTCGGCGTCGCGCGCGAGCAGGAGGGCGCCCGGCGCGGCGTAGGCCGCGCGCAGGTCGGCGCGCTCGGCGTCGAAGCCCTGGAAGCAGAGGTCGTGCCCGAGCGACGCCGCGTAGGCGTCCACGAGGCCGCCGACGGCGGCGAGGTCGGCGTCGGACGTCGCCGGCGCGATGGAAAGCGGGACGGGTGGCATCGTCATGGGGTCGGTGTTCTTGACATCAGCGCGGTGGGGCGTTTCTCCTCGCCCCTCGCCCCTCACTCTACCGAGCGGCCTCCCAGGTCACGGACGCCAGCGCCGGCGGCGTCGCCGACGGGCCGGCGAGGCCGTCGCCGGCGGGCGCCTCGAAGCGGAGCACGCGCGCGGCGACGAGCGCCGCGAGCCGCTCGGCCTCGCCCCGCGCGTTGACGGCTGGCACGCCGAGCGACGTCTGCACGTAGCGTCGGCCGACCTCGGTGTCCGTCGCCGGCCCGACGACGGCCGCCAGCTCGGTCCGGTACCGCGTGCGGAAGAGCTGGTCGGCGGCCCACGCGCCGGCGAGGTCGGTCGCAGCGAGGACGTGGGCGGCGGTCAGCCGCTGGAGCTCCATGTCCTGCAGGATGTCGTCCACGCCGTAGGGGCCGATGATGCCGTCGCCGAGCTCCAGCACCATCGCGTCGGGGCGCGCGGTCGCGTCGAGGTGGGCGACGAGGCCCTTCGCCACCGGCACCATGTCGCGCCCGGTGCTGGCCACGACGCCGGCCTCGGTGAAGGTCGCGACGGCGACCGCCCCGGCGGCCTGCATCGCGCGCACGTCGCGCATGAGGCTCGCGCCGGTCAGCTTGGCGGCGGCGACGCGCAGGCCGCGCGCGGTGAGTCCGGCGACGAGCCGCGCGGCGGCGTACGTCTTGCCGGTGTTCATCGCCGTGCCGGAGACCATCACGAGCGGCGCCGCGTGCCCGAGGTGCTCGGC
>Ga0209053_1000439_pt1 | contig 29668 bp, 19 predicted proteins | sample EBPBio152010_DNA_FD_185864 | JGI IMG/M metagenome (GOLD analysis project Ga0209053, IMG submission 185864) | Wastewater treatment Type I Accumulibacter community from EBPR Bioreactor in Madison, WI, USA - Reactor 1_7/15/2010_ DNA (SPAdes)... | ecosystem: Engineered > Bioreactor > EBPR >... | reverse complement strand
CGCGGCGCTCTTCTACCTGCTGGCCTACACCGTGATGAACGTCGGCGCGTTCGGCGTGCTCGGCGCGATGGAGTGGGACGGCCGCGCGGGCGCCGAGCAGACGCTCGACAGCCTCGCCGGCATCGGCTACCGTCGCCCGTGGCTCGCGGCGGCCCTCGGCGTGTTCATGTTCGCGCTGACGGGCTTTCCGCCGCTCGCCGGCTTCATCGGCAAGTACCTCGTCTTCGCGGCGGCGATCGATGCCGGCCTGACGTGGGTTGCCGTCGTCGGCGTGCTGGCGTCAGTGGTGAGCGCGGTCTACTACCTGCGCGTCCTCGTCGTCGCATGGATGCGCTCGCCGGACGAGGCGCCGACGGAGGTCCAGGCCGCCCACCTGCCGGCGAGCCGGATGACCGCGGCGGTCGTCGGCGCGTGCGTCATCGCTCTGCTGGCGCTCGGCATCCTGCCGGGGACGCTCGCGGAGGTCGCCGAGAGCGCCTACCGCGCCGCGATGATCCTCCCGTAAGTGGCGCCAACGGCCAGGCCGCCTCAGAGACGGACCAGCGTCCGTGTGCGCGAGCCGTCGGGCGTCCGGAGACGGTAGACGTAGACGCCGCTCGCCAGCACGGACGCGTCGAACTCGACGTTGTGCGTGCCCGCTCGATGAGCGCCGTCGGCGAGGACCGCGACCGTCCGGCCAAGGGTGTCAATCACTTCCAGCCGGGCAGGCATGGCGCGGGGAAGCGTGAACCCGATCCGTGTGGACCGGGTGACCGGATTGGGGCTGGCGAGAGCCAGCTCCAGCGGCGACCCGACGGCCGGCGAGGCGCCGACGACGCTGGTCCGCGTCACCGTGACCTTGTCGAGGCTGAAGAGCCAGCCGGTGGGGTCGGACGCGGACTCGGCTTCGAGGCGCAGGATGTGGACCCCGGCATCGAGCGTCACACCCGTCACGGCCTCGTCGCGCCAGAACTGCCAGCCGCCTGTGCCGGAGACCGGGCGGAGACCGCTCACGTCCTCGCTGTCCACGAGGAGCCGGAACGCGCCGAACCCCGGCACGCTCGCCACCGATGGCGCGAACGTGTACGTGCCGGCGAGCGCGACCTCGAACGTCCACTCGATCCACTCACCGGCCGTGATCCAGTAGACGTCTGGTCCTTGGGGCCCGACCTCGATGTCCACGCCCTCCGACGGACGGTAGGCCAGCCCGATGTTGTTGGCATTGGTGTCGTGGTAGGCGACGCCCTCGCCGCCGAGGTCGAAGTCCTCGGCCTGGATCAGGCCCGGGACGGCGTGCGGGGCGCCGAAGTACGGCGTGCCGTTGGGGCGGACCTCGATCCGCACGCTGTCGCGCCCCACGAGGCCGTCGGCGTCGGAGACCGTGAGCGTGACCCAGCGCGCCCCGACCTGCTGGAAGATGACCGTAGTGTCCGCGCGGGTGCTCGTGCGGCCGTCGCGGAAGTCCCACGCGAATGCCAGCGAGCCTCCCTCCGGGTCGAAGCTGCCGCTTGCGTCGAAGGCGACCCTCAGCGGGGCCTTGCCAGACGTTCGGTCGGCGACCAACTGCGCGACGGGGGTGCCTGGGGGGACTGGCGAGGTGCTCTCGGAACGCATCGAGCGGGGGCCGACCGTCATCGAGAAGCCGTCGGAGAACGTGACGAGGCGGCTGCTGCTCGTCGCGTTGTGGGCGACGTACGTCCGGTCGCCGGCCGCATCGCGAAAGACCGCATACGTGGCGACGTCGGCCGTGATGTCCGGCGCGACGTGTCCCATCGCCTTCAACGTGCCCAGCCAGTGGAGGGTATGCGCGCGTGACTCGCCGTCGAAGGGCTCGTACGTGGGGTCGGCGAGGAACGCGGAGAGCGCCCGGGCGGGATCGCCGAGCGCGAGGTATTGCCAGAGGACGTCTTTCCAGATGGTCGGCGGGCCGTTGCGCTCCGCGACGATCTCGTCGTAGTTGGCGACGACGTACCCCGGATCACGCCCCAGGTAGAGCGATCCGCCGGTGACGGGTAGGATGTTGATGCCGTGGATGAACTCGGGGTCCGCCCCGAACCAGGTCGAGTGCACGCCCTTGCCGCCCCAGACCATCCCGATCGCAATGTGAGGGTACCCGGCGGGGAAGACGGCGGCGTCGACGTCGAACCAGTACTGGTCCACGGCTGCGGCCTCCGTGGAGTGGAGGTAGACCCCGAGGTCGCGGATCTCGGTCTGGCCGGTCGCTTCGCCCCAGAGCACGACGGCGGAGGCGAAGTGCATGGACTCGGAGCTCGACTCCTGGTTGTTGCCCTCGGCGAAGTCGCCGTGGCCGGCGGCCCAAGAGTGTCCGGCGTACGGGTCGAAGGCGCGAAGGAAGGGGAACATCGGGTCGTCCCGTTCCCAACCGTTGGCATTGCGGATCAGGAGGTTCACCATGCCGCCCCACGCGTCGGGAGCCGCCCACTCCGGGTCGAACTGCGCGATCGTAGCGGCGCTCCAGATGGCGTAGCTCGCGTGGAAGTGGTGGTCGTTGAGCTGGGTGTCCGCGCCGAAGCCCGACGGGTAGCCGGTCAGCGCGTCCCAGGCTGCATCGTAGACGTACTGCTGGTCGCCCCCGGCGGTGAACCAGTCTTCGAGACGTCGCTTCATCTCCGACAGGAAATGGTCGCGTTCGGCGGACGCGCCGAGCTGGTCGGCGATGTGGACGAGGTGGGCGAATCGGCCCATCGCCTTGCCACTCTCGTACGTTGGTGCGACAGGGAGCGTCTCCGTGGCGGCTTCGCGGACCAGCGCCAGCAGCCGCGTCGGGTGGACGGCGCCCCGGTCCGGGAGCGACGGCAGCACGCCCCCGAACGTGCGCTCGGTGGTGAATGCGTCGCCCTCGGCCAGGCGCATCTCGCCCCGTGGCGACGGGTACACCGGCCCCAGCGTGGGCGTCGGACTGTCGAGCCACTGGTGGCGGTAGAGAGCGACGAGGGTGCGGTCCGACAGGCCGGGGCCGGATTCCACCGGCTCGGTCGTGAGCGCGTAGGTGGACGTGACGCGTGCGGAGGCTTCGTCGTACGACCACGACACGCGGCTGTCGGTGACGAATGCGTAGGCATGCCGGCGGAAGGTCTCGAGCGTCGCCACACTGGCGTCGGGCAACAGGGCCACCGAGAGGTAGTCCTGCCCGGCGAGATCCGAGCGGAGCGGGTTGGTGTCCGTCCAGGTCGCGCCGGTCGGCGCGAAGACGCCGTAGGGCTTCCCGCCGACGGTGAGGCCGACGACGCTGCCCTCGCGGTACCACACCGACGCGCTGCCCTGTAGCGTGACGAGCGCATCGCCGCCCGTGATCCTGAAATAGACGTACGGCAGGCCGTGCCCGACGGTCGCGCGGAGACCGGCCGGGCCGCCCTCCCACCGTGCCGTGACCGTCCAGTCGCCGTAGCGCTCGGGGACCGCCCGGGTGGCCGCCAGGCCGGCGACGCCCACGGTCAGGTCGGGGCGCCACGGGTACAGGTGGTCGCTCGCGACGAAGAGCGGGGGGCCGGTCGCACCGATCTGCATCCCGGCGGCGGTCACGCGCGCGTTGACCGGGTGCGCGTAGAGGACGTTCGAGTAGGGGTCGCCGAAGAACGGGAAGAGCAGGCTGCTCCAGTAGTCGTTGGACTGGACGGGCTGCGAGAAGTCGGACCCGACCTTGGGGAAGATCGGGACGTTGGCCGCGTTCTGGGGGCCGACTGTCCCCGACGGCCGGGTGAGCGCGTAGCTGCCCTGGCCAACGGGCACGGTCTGGGCGCGGGGCGCCCATGTCGCGATGAAAAGGATTTCAAGCGCGAGGAGGCACCACCCCAAGGGCACCCGCGAGATGGGAAGGGTCACGGTTGTGAGGGCCCGCAGTGGGCGATGGCTCCGGGGCGAGGACGTCGGCGCCCTGGCGCACGGTCCCCTCGCAGAGGATAGCGCCCGGGCGCCGACGCTCCAAGCGCGCGTCGCGTCGGCCCTCGCGGGTCAGGCGCGGGCTGTGGCCGCGTGGCGCGCCGTCACGCCGAACGGCGCGAGGTGCGAGAACAGCGTGACGAGCGTATCGCGAAGCTCGGCACGGGGCACGATCCGGTCCACGAAGCCCTGCTCGACGAGGAACTCGGCGGTCTGGAAGCCGCGCGGGAGGTCGCGCCCGATGGTCTCGCGGATGACGCGCGGCCCGGCGAAGCCGATCAGCGCGCCCGGCTCCGCGAAATTGACGTCGCCCAGCATGGCGAACGACGCCGTCACACCGCCAGTGGTCGGATGCGTGAGGAGCGAGACGTAGGGCAGGCCGCGCTCGGCGAGGACCGCGAGGTTGGCGCTCGTCTTGGCCATCTGCATCAGGCTCAGCGCGCCCTCCATCATGCGTGCGCCGCCGCTCTGGCTGATGACCACGCACGCGCGCTCCTCGTCGGCCGCGCGTCGGACGGCGCGTGCGACGATCTCGCCGACGACGGAGCCCATCGAGCCGCCGATGAACGAGAAGTCCATCGCGGCGATGCTCACCGGGTGCCCGCCGACGGTGCCGGTGCCGGAGACCGCCGCGTCGTTGAGCCCGCTCGACGATTCGGCGGCGGCGATGCGTGCCGGGTACGCCTTACGGTCCACGAACGTCAGCGGGTCCGCCGAGCGGAGATCGGCGTCGTGCCGGTCGAACGCGCCGTCGTCGAAGAGGATCGACAGGTAGCCGAGGCCCGGCATCGCGAAGTGGTGCCCGCACTTGGGGCACACGTTGAGCGCAGCCTGGAGCTCGTGCTGGGGCGTGATGGCGTCGCACGACGGGCACTTCGTCCAGTACCCCTCGGGCGTCTCGTTGCGCTCGTTCTGGGAGGTCTGGATGCCGGCGGACTGCCGCTTGAACCAGGCGGCCATGGCGTGGGGGCGTGGCGGGGCGGCAAGATAGCCGCCGCGTCAGGCGCCGGTGCGCGTCGTCGGCACAAACGGCTGGACGTAGAGCGGGGCGACGGCGTCGGGCGCCACCGGCGCGTCGTGGGCACGCGCCCAGCGCGCGACCGCTGCGGCCGACGGGATGATCTTGAGCACCGTTATCGATCTGGCCATGTCAACGGCCAGCGCGTCGACGGTGGGGCCGATGACGAGCGCGTCTCCGACCTCGTCGCCCAGCCGGTCCACGCCGACGGCGCGCGGCGGGGCACCGTCGCCGCCGACGAACACCTCGCCGCGTCGGCTCGGAACCACGGCGAGGAGCGGACCGGTGACGCCGGCGGCGCGCGCCGCGAGCGCGAGCGCGTCCAGCGTCGGGACCGGGACGAGCGCCGCGCCGGTGGCGAGGGCGAGTCCGGTGGCCGTCCCGATTCCGATCCGGAGGCCCGTGAACGAGCCGGGTCCGACGCTGACGGCGACGGTGTCGAGGTCCCGCGCGGCGATTCCGGCGTCGCCGAGCACCTCGGCGATCATCGGCGCGAGGCGCGCCGCGTGGGCGCGCGGCACGTCGGTCTGCCGCGTCGCGACCACGCGGTCGCCGTCGAACCGTGAGGTCGGCGACGCCAGCAGGGCGACGGCGCAGACGTCGGTGGCGGTCTCGATGGCGAGGAGCATGGCGCGGACGACAGGGACCGGAAGATCGCCCCGGCGCCCGGTGCCGGGATCGCCCGACGCCGCCGGCGACGGACGGCGCGATCTTCCGCCGGGCGTCCACCGAATCTTGACATGGACGGTGGGCTCCCGCTATCGTCCCGACCCCTTTCGCCAGCCTCGTCTCCCGATGCACGTCTACGACGCCGCCCACATCCGCAACATCGCCCTCGTGGGCCATCAGGGCACCGGGAAGACCACGCTCGCCGAGGCGATGCTCTACAGCGCGCACGCCCTCCCGCGCATGGGGACGGTCGACGCCGGCTCGACGGCGAGCGACTACCACGCGTCCGAGAAGGAGCGCGGCATGTCGGTCTTCACGAGCCTGCTCCACGCCGAGTGGGAGGGCCACAAGATCAACATCCTCGACGCGCCCGGCTACCTCGACTTCACCGGCGAGACGCTCACGGCGCTCAAGGTGGCCGACAGCGCGCTCTTCGTGGTCGACGCCGCCGAGGGCGTGCAGGTCGGCACCGAGGTGGCCTGGGGCTACGCCGCGGCCGCCGGCACGCCGTCCATGTTCGTGCTCAACAAGCTCGACACCGGCGACTCGGACTTCGAGGCCGCGCTCACGCGCCTCCGTGAGCGCTACGGCCACGCCGTCGTCCCGGTCCAACTGCCCGGCGGCTCGGGCTCGCGCACGATCATCGACGTGCTGCTGATGAAGCAGATCCGCTTCGCGCCGGACGGAGCGGCCACGTTCGAGGACATCGCGCCCGAGTTCGCGGACCGCGCCGGCACGCTCCACAACGAACTCGTCGAGTCCATCGCCGAGAACGACGAGGGGCTCATGGACCTCTACTTCGAGAAGGGCAACCTGACCGAGGACGAGATGCGCACCGGCCTGCACAACGCGATGCTCGCGCGGCAGCTCTTCCCGGTCTTCCTGACCGTCGCCAGCGAGAACGTCGGCGTCAGCCGCCTGATGAGCTTCATCGACAACGTGCTCCCGTCGCCGACCGAACTGCCGCCGCCGTCGCTCGACGCCGGCGAGGTCCATGTGGACCTCGACGCGCCGCCCGTCGCCTTTGTCTTCCGCACGATGGCCGAGGAGCACGTCGGCGAATTCAGCTTCCTCAAGGTCTACGACGGCGCCCTCGCGGGCGGCATGGACCTCGAGAACGCGCACGACGGCAACGCCGAGCGCCTCGGCGCGCTCTTCGCCGTCAACGGTCGCGACCGGACGCCCGTCGAGCGGCTCGTCGCCGGCGACATCGGCGTGACGGTCAAGCTCAAGCACACGCACACCGGCGACACGCTCCGCAAGAAGGGCGCGACGGCCGTCGTCACGCCGGTGACGTACCCCGAGCCGCGCATGCACCTCGCGGTCCACGCCGTGAAGCAGGGCGAGGAGGACAAGATGGCGCAGGGCCTCACGCAGGTCGTCAAGGAGGACCCGTCGCTGATCGTCCACCACGACGCCCACCTCGGGCAGATCACCCTCGGCGGGCAGGGCGAGATGCACCTCGAGATCGCGAAGTTCCGCCTCAAGAACCGCCACGGCGTGGAGGTCGAGTTCGACCGGCCGCGCGTGAGCTACCGCGAGACGGTCCAGACCCGCTCGCGCTCGCAGTACCGCCACAAGAAGCAGACGGGCGGTGCCGGCCAGTTCGCCGACCTCACGATCCTCGTCGAACCGATGACCGACGAGGTGAACCTGCCGGACGCGATGAAGGTGCGCGGCGAGCACACGCTGGAGACCGAGTGGGGCAGCAAGGTCCACTTCGTGGACGCGATCGTCGGCGGCGTGATCGACATGCAGCGCTTCTTCGGGGCCATCCAGAAGGGCGTGGCCGACATGCTCCGGGAGGGGCCGGTCGCCGGCTATCCGGTGGGCGACGTGCGCGTGGTCGTCGCCGACGGCGGCATGCACTCCGTGGACTCCAACGAGAACGCCTTCAAGACCGCCGCGCGGATGGCCTTCCGCAACGGCTTCCGCGACGCGCAGCCCGCCGTGCTGGAGCCGGTCGTGGAGGTGGAGGTGATGGTGCCCGAGGCGCACATGGGCGACGTGCTGGGCGACCTCAACACGCGCCGCGCGCGCATCCAGGGCATGGAGTCGGAGGGCGTCTTCCAGACGATCCGCGCCCACGTGCCGGAGGCCGAACTGTATCGCTACGCGACGAGCCTGCGCTCGCTCACGGCCGGTCGCGGACTCCACCGCGCGCGCTTCTCGCACTACGAGGCGATGCCGCGCCACGTCCAGGACAAGCTCATGGCCGAGCGCGCGGCGGATGAGGAGTAGACGGCGGCTGCGCCGCCGGGCACGTGGCAAGGGGCACGAGGCATGGGATCAGGCGGTTGAACCCGTGCCCCATGCCAGGCGGCGCGCAGCGCCGCCGGCCCCATGCCCTTCCTGTGAATCGTGACGCAGTGCGGAAACTCGCTTTGCCGCACTGCGTCAGAGGGGCGAACTTGGGAGAGATCCCCGCTCCGACCCGATGGCCCGACTCATCAAACGCTACGGCAGCCGCAAGCTGTACGACACGACCGACAGCCGCTACGTCGGCCTCGACGACATTGCGGCCTTCGTGCGCGCCGGCGAGACGGTCGCGGTCGTGGACAACCGCAGCGGCGACGACGTCACGGCCGCGATCCTGACACAGGTCATCTCGGAGGAGGGCCGCTCGGGCAACGGCGCGCTCTCGGCCGGCTTCCTGCACGACCTGCTGCGCGCCGGCGAGCAGGCATTCAAGCGCGGCGAGTCGGCCGTCGAGGCCGGCCTCCAGCAGGCGCGCCAGAGCGTGGACACGCTCGCGCGTCGCGCGGTGGACCGCATCCGCCCGGCCGCGCCGCTGGCCGACGTGCGCGAGGAGGTGGACCGCCTTCGCGAGCGGCTGGAGTCGCTCGAAGCCACGCTCACCGCGCTCGACGCTCCGGCCACTGGCTCGTCCGACGGCCCGGCGTTCCGCCCGTCCGACGACGATGGATCTCGTTAGCACCACCAAAGACGCGCTCCGCATCGCGACCAGCCAGTCGCTCGCAGCGCTCGCTCGAACGGACGCCGCCGCTCGCGCAGCCGTGTCCGCCACCGTCGACGCCGCCCGCTCGCGGGCCGGCCTCGCCTCGCCGGACGACCTCCGGCACCTCGCCGCGCAGATCGCGGCGCTCTCCCGCGCGACGGACGACCTCCCCGCGCCCCGTTCCTGATCCAACCCGACCCACCATGGCCACCCAGACCCAGGAGCTCAAGAAGGAGCTCAAGAAGACCACCGACAACGCCCGCAAGGCCGTCAAGGACTCCGTCGAGTCCGCGCAGAAGGAGATCGCCGGCACGGCCGGCGACGTGAAGGACGCCGCACAGAAGGTGTTCCTCGCCGGCCTCGGCGCCTTCGCCGTCGCCGAGGAGGAGGGCTCGAAGCTGTTCACCAAGCTCGTCAAGCGGGGCCGCAAGGTCGAGCTGCCGGGCCTCGGCGCCGACCGCGTCAAGAAGATCAGCAAGCAGCTCGCGACCGCCGCCGACGACGCGCAGGACGCCGTCAAGAGCCGCGTGGAGTCCGCCACCGAGGCCGCCGGCGAGACCGCCGCGACGATCGAGGACCGCGTGCAGGACGCCGTCGCGACCGTCATGAAGCGCATCGGCGTGCCGACGCGCACCGAGATCGCCGAGCTGACCGCCAGCGTCGAGCGCCTGACCAAGCACGTCGAGGCCCTCAAGGCCGAGAAGACGACGGCCGTCAAGGCCGCCAAGGCCGAGGTCGCCGCCGCGAAGGCCGAGACCGCCGCCGCGAAGGCCGAGGCGGCGAAGCCCGCCGAGGTCACGATGGAGGCCGTCGGCGGCGGCTGGTACGAGATCGCCATCTCGGGCGTCGTCGTCGAGAAGGTCCAGGGCAAGGACGACGCCGAGGCGGCCGTCGCGCGCCTCCGCGAAGCGAAGGGCTGACCCTCGCCGCCTGCGGACCGTCCGTCGTCCCCCGGACGATCCCGCGAGCGCGGGGGCCACACGGCCCCCGCGCTCGCTCCGTTTCTCGCTCGCGCCGCGCTGCGGCGTCGTAACCTGACGCGTCCCCCGTCACGCTCCCCCGATGCAGGTCTCGGACCACCACCACAGCGGACAGATCGGCCTCGCCCTCGCGGGCGGTGGCCCCGAGGGCGCCGTCTACGAGATCGGCGTCCTCCGCGCGCTCGACGAGGCGCTCGACGGCCTCGACTTCAACGCCGTGCCGGTGACCGTCGGCGTCTCGGCCGGCGCCTTCATCGGCGCGAGCCTCGCCAACGGCATCACGACGGCGCAGCTCGTCCGCTCCGTCGTCGGCGAGGAGCCCGGCGAGCACCCGTTCCGCCCCGAGCTCTTTCTGACGCCGGCCGTCGGCGAGTACGCGCGGAGCGCGCTCCGCGTCCCGGCCCTCGTCGCCGACGCCGTCGTGACGGCCGTCGCCCAGCCGCACGCGACGCTCCTCTCGACGCTCGTGGACCGCGTCGGCCGTGCGCTGCCCGTCGGTCTGTTCGACAACACGCCGCTGCGATCGTGGCTGGAGGACGTCTTCCGCGCGCGCGGACGCTCGGACGACTTCCGCAAGCTCGCCAACCGGCTGTACGTCGTCGCGACCGACCTTGACTCGTCGTCGTCGGTCGTCTTCGGCTCGCCGGGCTGGGAGCACGTCCCGATCTCGCACGCCGTCCAGGCCTCGACGGCCCTCCCCGGCCTCTACCCGCCGGTCGAGATCGGCGGGCGGCACTACGTCGACGGCGTGCTCAACAAGACGGTCCACGCCAGCGTGGCCTTCAACCAGGGCTGCGGGCTGGTGCTGGCCGTCAACCCGATCGTGCCGGTGGACACCGCGCACGCGGTCGCCGCCGGCGCCATGAAGCGCGGGCGCCTCACGGACCGCGGGATGCCGGGCGTGATGAGCCAGACGCTCCGGACGCTCATCCACAGCCGCATGGGCACCGGCATGGCAGCCTACCGCGAGCGCTTCGAGACTGCCGACCTCATCCTCTTCGAGCCGCGCAAGGACGACTACACGATGTTCTTCACCAACGTGTTCTCGTTCGCCGCGCGGAAGAAGGTCGTGGAGCACGCCTACCGTTCGACGCTCACCCAACTGGCCGACCGGGCCGACGAGGTGCGCCCGATCCTCGCCCGCCACGGGGTGCGCCTGCGCGACGAGATCCTGTCGCGCCCCGCGCACGACCTCTGGGCGAGCGTCGGCGTGGCGACGGACGGGCGCAAGCTGCTCCCGAGCACCGTCGCCACGCGCGACCTGCGCGACACGCTGGCCGACCTCGACGAGCTGCTCGGCTGACCGTCGCCGGCTGGACGGCGTGCCGACGGCTCACCGGCGGCGATTCTTCGGCCCCTTCGTTCGCGTCGCCTTCGTGCGGACCGCCTTCGGCGCGCGCTTCGCGGCGCGGCTCTTCGAGCGGCGCCCGTCGCCGTCGCCGGACGGCGCGCCGCCGGGCATCGTCTCGAAGACGAGATCCACCTGCCGCGCGCCGGCGTCGGCCGCGACGATGCGCACGCGGCAGGCGTCGCCGGCGCGGATCCGCCGCCCGGTGTGGCGGCCGACGAGTGCGTAGCGCCGCGGGTCGTACTCCCAGAAGTCGCCCTCCATCTCGCGGACGTGCACGAGCCCCTCGGCGAGGAGGGCCTGCATCTGGACGAAGACGCCGAACTTGGTCACGCCGGTGACGACGCCGTCGAACGCCTCGCCGGTGTGCTGCGCGGCGAACTCGACCTGCTTGAGGCGGACCGACTCGCGCTCGGCCTCGGCGGCCTCGGCCTCTCGGTTCGAGCAGTGCTTGGCCTGCGCCTCCAGCGCCTCCGTCGTCGGGAGCGTCGGATAGGTCGTCGCTTGCCCGAGGTACGACTTGAGGAGGCGGTGGACGATCAGGTCCGGGTACCGGCGGATGGGGCTTGTGAAGTGGGCGTAGTGCGCGAAGCCGAGCCCGTAGTGCCCGATGTTGTGCGGCGAGTAGACGGCCTTGGACATCGCGCGGATGGCCGCCTGCTCGATCACCGGCGCTTCGGGATGACCCTTCACCTGCCGCAGCAGGTCGTTCAGCGCCTCGCGCGAGACGCGCCCCTCGGCGTGCGGGAGGCTGTAGCCGAACGGACGCACGTACTCGGCCAGCGCGGCGATCCGCTCGGCGTCCGGCTGGTCGTGGATGCGGTAGACGAGCGCGCGGCTCCGCTTCGAGGCCTCCTCGGCGACGGCCCGGTTGGCGAGCAGCATGAGCTCCTCGATCAGGCGGTTCGCCGGTCGGCGCTCCTTGAGCACGATGTCCACGGGCTGGCCGTCGGCGCCGAGCTTCACCTTGATCTCCGGCACGTCGAAGTCGATCGCACCCTCGCGCATCCGGCGCGCGGTGAGGACCTCGGAGAGGCGTCCGGCCCGCCGCACCTCGTCGGCGAACTCGTGGTCGGCGCCGTCGAGGACCTCCTGCGCGCCCTCGTACGAGAACCGGTGGTGCGAGTGGATGACCGTCTCGAGGATCTCGTAGCGCTCCACGGCGCCGTCGGCGCCGACGGTGAGGATCACCGAGTAGCACAGCTTGTCCTCGTTCGGGCGCAGCGAGCAGACGCCGTTGGAGAGCGCCTCGGGGAGCATCGGGATCGTCCGGTCGACGAGGTACGTGCTCGTGGCGCGCGCGTAGGCCTCCGCGTCGAGCGCGCCGCCGGGCGGTACGTAGTGGCTCACGTCGGCGATGTGGACGCCCACCTCGGTGCGCCCCTCGCCGAGGTCGCGCGTGTGGATCGCGTCGTCGAAGTCCTTGGCGTCGGCGGGATCGATGGTGAAGACGGGCGCGTCGCGCAGGTCGAGGCGCCGCGCGATCTCGCCGGCGCCGATCGTCGTCGGGACCGCCTCGGCCTCGCGCTCGACGTCCGACGGAAACGAGGCCTTGGCGCCGTGCGAGAGCGCGATCGCGAGGACGTCCACGCCCGGCGCGTCGGCGCGGCCGAGGACCGAGAGGATGCGCCCCTCGGGGGACGCGCGGCGGTCGTCGAAGCGGTCGATGGACACGACGACCTTGTCGCCGGGCGTCGCGCCGTTCCAGTCCTCGGGCGGGACGAGCACGTCGCGCGGGACGCGCCGGTCGTCGGGCGCGACCCAGCCCATGCGGCCGGTGACGGTGAACGTGCCGACGACCTCCGCGCGCCCGCGCGCGACGACGGCGACGACCTCGCCCTGTCGCTTGTCCTCGTCGGGTGCGTCCCGCTCGGGCGCCGCCAGTGCGAGGCGGACCGTGTCGCCGTCGAGCGCCGTCCCGGTACGTCCGGCGCGGACGAAGACTTCCTGCCCGGCGAGGTCGGGCGGCGCGTGGAGCGTCACGAACGCGAAGCCGTGCGGGTGTCCACTGAGGACGCCCTCGGCCTCGGCCGTCGGCGCGGCGAGGTGCTGGATGCGCCCGCCGCGCAGCACGTCGACGGCGCGCGACTCCTTGAGGTCCTCGACGACGCCGAGCAGCGTCTGGTAGCGCCCGTGGTTGCTCACGCCGAAGCGCTTGGCGATCTCGTGCGGACGGAAGGCGCGCTCGGGGTGGTTGGCCAGCAGCGAGAGGATGGAGGCGCGGAAGGCGTCGGCGTCGGGCATCGGGCGGGGACCCCCTTCGTCACCGCGGTTGCCGGTGACACCTCCCCGAGGGGAGGATGGAGGTGATGAGCGGGAGGGAGGGATAGGACGACCCGGGCGGGGAGCGGGTCCCGTGCGAAGTGTTGGTGGTGCGGGAAGCGATGAGCCGGGGTCGTGCGTTCCTTTCGGCGGATCACCGGATGCGACCGTGCGACTCGTTGTTCTCGCTGCTCTTCTGACGGCGGCGCTCGTCGGCGCCGAAGGCGCGTCGGCGCAGGCACCGGATCGGAGCCCGCACTCGGAAGCGGCGCTGGTGACCGACGCTGCGAGCGTCCGCCCCGGCGGTGCCGTGGACGTCGCCCTGCGCCTCCGCCTCGACGATGGCTGGCACGCCTACTGGCTCAACCCCGGCGACTCCGGGCTGCCGGTCCGCGTCGCGTGGACGCTCCCCGACGGCGTCACGGCCGGGCCGCTGCGCTTCCCGCCGCCGTCGCGCTACGCGCTCGCCGGGCTCACGTCGTACGCCCACGAGGGCGAGGCGTATTTCCTGACGCGCGTCGCCGTGCCCGCGACGGCCGCCGGCGCGGTGACGCTCACCGGCGAGGCGACGTGGCTCGTCTGCGCCGACGTCTGCCTCCCGGCCGAGGCCGACGTCTCGATCACGATCCCCGTCGGCGACGGGACCGGGCGCACGGCGGACGCCGACGCCGTGGACGCCGCGCGCGCGGCGCTGCCGCGTCCGGCCGAGGGCTGGACCGCCGCTGCGGCGGCGACCGCCGGCGGCTACACGCTCACGCTCGCGCCGCCGGACGGCGTCTCGCTCGACGGCGCGATGTTCTTCCCGTCGGAGGCCGCCCTGCTCGACCACGCGACCGAGCAGACGTTCCGCCGCGAGGGATCGGCGTGGGCCGTCGAACTGGCGTCGTCGGCGTTCGCGGACACCGTTGCGACGCGCCTCCACGGCGTGCTGGTCCCCGCCGACGGCCCGGCCGTCGAGATCGACGCCGAGGTCGCCGGTGCGCCGGCGGCCCCGGCCGGCGACGCGCCCGCCCGCTCGGCGGCGTGGATGCTCCTGCTCGCGCTCGGCGGCGGACTGCTCCTCAACCTGATGCCGTGCGTTTTCCCGGTCCTGAGCCTCAAGGTGCTGAGCTTCGCGCAAGGGCACGACCCGGTGCAGCTGCGGCGGACCGGCCTCGCCTTCGGCGCGGGCGTCGTGATGTCGTTCGTCGCGCTCGCCGGGGTGCTCGTCGCGCTGCGTGCCGGCGGCGCGTCGCTCGGGTGGGGCTTCCAGCTCCAGTCGCCGCCGGTGGTCGCGGGGCTCGCCGCGCTGATGACCGTCCTCGCGCTGTCGCTCTTCGGCGTCGTCGAGATCGGGACCGGCCTCGCGTCAGCCTCGGCGCGGCTGGACACGCGATCGGGCGTCGCCGGCGCCTTCGGGTCGGGCGTGCTGGCCGTCGCCGTCGCCAGCCCGTGCACGGCGCCGCTGATGGGCGCGGCGCTCGGCTGGGCGCTCGCGCAGCCGGCGGGCCTCGCGCTGCTCGCCTTCGCGGTGCTCGGCGTCGGGATGGCGCTGCCGGTCGTCGCGCTCTCGTTCGCGCCGGGCCTGTCAGCGCGCCTGCCGCGTCCGGGCGCGTGGATGGAGACGCTCAAGCAGGCGCTCGCCTTTCCGCTGCTGCTGACGGCGGTCTGGCTCGTCTGGGTCTTCGGCCGCCAGACGGGCGTCGACGGGGCAGCGACGCTCCTCGCGTCGCTCGTCCTGGTCGGGCTCGCGGCGTGGGTCGTCGGCCGCTGGCCGGCGGCGCGCGTCGGCGCACGCGCGCGCTGGACGACCCGCGCGGTCGCGCTCTCGCTCGTCGCGATCGCCGTCGCGCTCGTCGGGCGCGTCCCGGCCGCCGCCGCCGAGACGGGCGCCGCCGACGGCTGGGAGCCGTTCGACCCCGCGCGCGTCGAGGCGCTCGTCGCCGACGGGCGCCCCGTCTTCGTGGACTACACGGCCGCGTGGTGCCTCACCTGCCAGGTCAACAAGCGCACGACACTCCGCACGGCCGACGTCGAGGCGGCGTTCGTGCGCGCCGGTGTCGTCCGCGTGGAGGCCGACTGGACCGACCGCGACCCGGTCATCGAGCGCTCGCTCGCGTCGTTCGGCCGCAGCGGCGTCCCGCTCTACGTCCTCTACCCCGGCGGCGGACGCGAGCCGGTCCTGCTTCCCGAGGTGCTGACGCCCGACGTCGTGCTGGAGGCGCTGGACGGTGTCGGGACCGAGGTGGCGTCGTCGGAGTAGGAGGCGCCCCGTCTGCCTCTCCCGTCATGCTTCGCCTCCCGCTCCTGCTCGCTGCACTCGTCACGCTCTCCGCCTGTGGATCGTCCGATGAGGCGCCCGACGTCACGCCCGCCGACGCCTCCACCGCCGGCACCGCGGCGGACACGTCCGGTGCACCGGTCCCCGGCGCCGCCGCGCCGGCCTTCACGCTGACCGCCACCGACGGGCGGGAGGTCTCGCTGGCCGACTACCGCGGCCGGACGGTCGTGCTGGAGTGGCTCAACTACGACTGCCCGTTCGTCGGCAAGCACTACGGCGGCGGCGCGATGCAGGCGCTCCAGGCCGAGGCCGCCGCCGACAGCGTCGTCTGGCTCGCCATCGTTTCGTCGGCCCCCGGAGAGCAGGGGCACTTCCCGCCGGCCGAGATGGACGCCCGGACCGCCGAGGAAGGCGGACGCCAGCTCGCCACGCTGCTCGACGCCGACGGCGCCGTCGGGCGCCGCTACGGCGCGCTCACCACGCCCCACATGTTCGTGATCGACGCCGACGGGCAGGTCGTCTACAACGGCGCCATCGACGACCAGCCGAGCGCCGACGCCGCCACGCTGGAGGGCGCGCGCAACTACGTCCGCGAGGCGCTCGCGGCGGTCGCCGCCGGCCGCGCGCCCGAGACGACGCGCACGCAGCCCTACGGCTGCAACGTCAAGTACGCCGACGCCTGACGCGGTCGCCGGGGTCGGAGGCAGGCGGGTAGCTTGGCGGGACGATCCGCCCCTGCCGTCCGTGTCCGACCACCTCCGCGCCGAGCGCGCGGGCGCCGTGCTGCGCCTGACGCTCGCGCGCCCCGAGAAGAAGAACGCCCTCACGCGCGACATGTACGCCGCGCTGGCCGACGCACTCACGTCGGCCGCCGGCGACGACGACGTCCGCGCCGTCGTGCTCGCCGGCGAGGGCGGCGCGTTCACCGGCGGCAACGACCTCGCGGACTTCCTGATGGACCCGCCGACGGGCACCGACAGCCCCGTCTTCGCCTTCCTCCGCGCCGTCTCGACGTTCCCGAAGCCGCTCGTCGCAGCCGTCGAGGGCGCGGCGGTGGGGATCGGGACGACCGTCCTGCTGCACTGCGACCTCGTCTACGTCGCGCCGTCGGCGCGCTTCCGGATGCCGTTCGTGGACCTCGGGCTGGTGCCGGAGGCGGCGTCGAGCCTGCTGCTGCCGGCGACGGTCGGCGCGGCACGCGCGTCCGAGTGGCTGCTCCTCGGCGAGGCGTTCGGCGCCGACGACGCGCTCGCCGCCGGCCTCGTCAACGAGGTCGTGGACGATCCGCTCGCGCGGGCGACAGAGCGCGCCGAGGCGCTCGCGGCCAAGCCGCCCGAGGCGATGCGCCTCTCGAAGGCCCTGTTGCGGCGTCCGCTCGCCGCTGCCGTGCAGGCGACGATGGAGGAGGAGGGAGCGCTCTTCGTCGAGCGACTCGCGTCGCCCGAGGCGCAGGCCGCGTTCGCGGCGTTCTTCTCCAGACGGTAGGCGGGACGCGCGGGAGGGTCGCGCTCACGCGCATCCAGGCCCCCGCGCACCCACGCTCAGCGCGGCGGCCAGACGGCGCCCTCGCTCTCGCCGTGGCCGGTGACGCGGTCGTAGGACGCGTGCGCGGCCTCGGCGGCGGCCTGTGCGCGCTCGGCGCGATCGGCGGCCAGCGCGGCGACCGCGTCGCACGTCGGCGCTCGGAGGCCCTCGACGGCGCGTCGGAGCGTGTGCGCGTGCTCGATGGCGAGGTCGCGGTGGCGCTCCTCGTGGCGGCGGAGCGCCTGCGCGAAGCGCTGCCAGTCGCGTCGCAGCTCGAACGGCGCCGACGGGGGCGCCTGCCACTCCGGGAGCGTGATCGTCACGTCGAGCTCGACGCGGGCGTCGGTGGTCTCGCACAGGCCGGCGCGCTCGCGGTAGGCGAAGCGGTAGGAGAGCGACGTCGAGGTGAGGCCGAAGAAGATGTCGCCGTCCACGCGCGGGCCGCCGGCGCGGAGCGCGTCGAGCAGCGACTCCATCGAGTGGCCGGTGACGCGGTAGGGGGCCGTCTGGACGGTCGCCCGAACGGGCAGGTTGGCGCCCTTGTCGGCCGCCGAGCCATCCACGCCGCCGCCGGCGACGACCTCGGTCGTCGGCGCGTCGGTCGCGCGGCCGAGCTTCGAGGCGACCGTGCCGCCGAGGATGGCCACGCCGAGGACAGCAGGCAGCAGCACGAGACGGCCGGTGGACGAGAGAGACGACATCGGGGGGCGGCAGGGCGGCGGGGGTATCGGGACGCGGACGCGTCCTGCCCATCACGAAGGGGCGTCGGAACGGCGGCGTGACAGCCGGCGCAGGACAGCCGGTGGGCTCAGCGCGCGACGGCGAGGCGGACGGTCCGCACGCTGCCGCCCACGTCGAGGCGGGCGACGTAGACGCCGGCGGCGAGTCCGCCGAGATCCACGCCGACGCGCCCGTTGCGGACCGGCCCGAGGTCGAGCGCGACGCGCCCGAGCGCGTCCACAATCGTCAGTCGTCCGGCGTCGTGTGTCCCGAGGCCGACCGTGAGAGCGGCGTGTCCGCGCGCCGGGTTGGGGCCGTCGAGCGCGAGCCGGATGTCCGACGACGCGTTCGGCGAGGTCGAGACCGGCATCACGTTGTCGAAGAGGTAGATCAGGTCGTCCACCTCATCGATCCCGGTGATGTCGAGGTCGCCGTCGTCGTCGCGGTCGTGGAGCGTCGCGCAGGAGGCGCCGCCGGGGACCGCGAAGCGGCGCGGCGCCCCGAACGTGCGTCCGGGCAGCGTCTCGGTGACGACCCACTCGCGCGACGACAGGTTGGACGACACGACGTCGAGGTCGCCGTCGCCGTCGAGGTCGCCGAGGTCGATCGCGACCTGGAAGGAGCCGGCCGGGATCTCCGTCACGCCCGAGAAGCCGCCGTCGCCGTCACCCCAGAAGACGTTGGTGATGCCGGCGAACGCGCCCGTGGCGACGACGTCGGCGTGGCCGTCGCCGTCCACGTCGCCCGCGGCGATCATCCACGGGCTTCCGATCGCGCTCCGGCGGGCGGACTCCGCGTACGAGCCCGCGCCGTCGGCGCGGAGGATCACGATGGCCTCGCCGGCGAAGTCGGCCAGCGCGGCGTCGAGCCGGCCGTCCTCGTCGAAGTCGGCGATGGCGATCCCGTGCGGCGTGACGCCGGTGACGGGGACCATGGCCGGCGCCGAGAAGGTGCCGTCGGGGCGCCCCGTGAGGATCCCGACGGTGCCCGCGCCGAGGTGGCCGGTGAGCAGGTCGTCGTGCCCGTCGCCGTCGGCGTCGATCGCTGCGATGCCGCGCACGTTCATGCCCGCCGTGTAGGAGGCGCCGGTCGGGAAGCCGCCGGCGCCGTTGCCCAGCAGCACGCTCACCTTGTCGTTGCCGAGGTTGGCGACGGCGAGGTCGAGGTGGCCGTCGCCGTTGAAGTCGCCCGACTCCAGCGGGCTCGGCACGTTGCCGTCGGGCAGGGCGACGGCCGTGAAGGCGCCGTAGCGCCCGGTGCCGTCGTTGCGGAAGACGCGCACGTCGTCCGTGGCCTCGTTGGTCACGACGAAGTCGTTGAAGCGGTCGCCGTCGAGGTCGATCCCGACGCCCCCGTAGGTCACGATGTTGCCCTCGCCGGGGAAGCGGATCGCGACCGGCCCGAGGGCCGTCTGGTCCAGCGTGCCGGGGCCGGAGGCCGCCCAGAACGTGAGGCCGCGCCCGACGCCGATGCTCTCGCCGTCGGTGTCCGTGATGCCCGCCGCGAGCTGCATCGTGACGTGTTCGCCGGCCTGGTAGGGTCGCGACGGCGTGAACGTCAGCGCCGGGCCGTCGACGGCGAGCGTGCCCGGCACCGGACCACTCCAGCGGCCGAAGACGCGCACGCGCGCCGGCGTGACCGACGAGGCGTCGAGTGCTTCGCTGAACGTGACGGTGACGGCCGCCGTGCGCGACGCCGCCGTCGCGTTCATCGCCGGGGACGTGCCGACGACGGTGAGGCTCTGGGACGCCGCCGGCAGGCCGGCGAGGAGGAGGGCAAGCGGGAGGACGCGGCGGGCGAGCATCGGGCGGCGGGCAGAACCCGGCCCGTATCGCACACCGCGCGCCGCCCCCACCGCGTCGGCCGACACCGGGCGCGGAACGGAACGCGTGCGTTCCCGCCAGCGGGCTCAGCGCGCGATGGTCAGGAGGAGCGTCTGGGTCGCGCCGCCGGCGTCGAGGCGGAGGACGTAGACGCCCGGCGCGTAGCCGCTGACGTCGAGGTCCAGCCGGCCGTCGACGACGAGCCCGAGGTCGGCGACGAGGCGCCCGAGCGGATCGGTGACGCGCAGCCGTCCGTCGGCCTCCCCCCCGAGCGTAACGTCGACGGACGCCACATCGCGCGCCGGATGCGGACCCGCGAGGTCGAGGCGCAGCGCCGGCGTCGCCGGCGGGGGCGTCGTGCTGACCGCGCCCGTGTTCTCGAAGAGGAAGATGAGGTCGTCGCGCTCGTCGATCCCCGTCATGTCGAGGTCGCCGTCGTCGTCGCGGTCGTGGAGGGTCATGCACGACGCGGCGGCGGTGGCCGGGATGCGGCGGACCGCCCCGTAGGCGCGCCCGGGGAGCGTCTCGGTGAGCACCCACTCGCGCGACGAGTAGTTGGACGAGATCACGTCGAGGTCGCCGTCGCCGTCGAGGTCGCCGAGGTCGATCGCGATGACGAGCGAGCCGGCGGGGAGCACCGAGACGCCTGAGAAGCCGCCCGCGCCGTCGCCCCAGAAGATGTTGGCGCGTGACGTGTTGGAGCCGGTGGCGACGACATCGGCGTGGCCGTCGCGGTCCACGTCGCCGGCGGCGACCATCCACGGGCGCCCGCTCGCGGCGAGGCGGCCGGACTCCGCGAAGCCGCCCGCTCCGTCCGACCGCAGGATCACGACAGCCTGCTCGTCGAACGACGCCATCGCCACGTCGAGGCGGCCGTCCTCATCGAAGTCGGCCACGGCGAGGCTGTAGGGCGAGACGCCCGTCACCGGCACGAGCGACACGGGTTCGAACGTGCCGTCGGCGTTGCCGCTGTGGAGGCCGACGGTGCGTCCGACGCGGTGGCCCGAGATGAGGTCGTCGTGGCCGTCGCCGTCGGCGTCGAGGACGGCGATGCCGCGCACGTTCTGGCCGGCGACGTACGACGCGCCGGTCGGGAAGCCGCCGGCGCCGTCGCCCAGCACGACGCTCACGCGGTCGCCGCCGACGTTCGCGACGGCGACGTCGAGGTGGCCGTCGCCGTTGAAGTCGCCCGACTCGAGCGGGCTCGGCACCGCCCCGCCGGGCAGCGGCACGACCGTGAAGTTGCTGTAGCGCCCGGTGCCGTCGTTGCGGAAGACGCGCACGTCGCCGGTGGCCTCGTTCGAGACGACGAAGTCGTTGAAGCGGTCGCCGTCCACATCGATCCCGATGCCGCCGTACGTGACCACGTTGCCCTCGCCGGCGCGGCGGACGGCGACGGTCCCGCGCGACGTCTGGTCGAGCGTCCCCGGCCCGGCGGCGGCCCAGAACGTCATGCCGCGCGCGCCGATGCTCTCGCCGTCGGCGGCCGTGATCGCGGCGCCGAGCTGGACCGTCACGTGCTCGCCGGCCTGATACGGTCGCGACGGCGTGAACGTCAGCGCCGGTCCGCTGACGTCGACGGTGCCGGGCACGGGACCGCTCCAGCGGCCGAACACGCGCACGCGCGCCGGCGTGACGGTGGCGGCGTCGAGCGCCCCGCTGAACGTGATCGTCACCGGCGAGGTACGGGCGACCGACGTCGCGTTCATCGCCGGCGACGTGGCGACGACGGTGAGACTCTGCGCGCCGACGGGCAGCGCGAGGAGGGCGGCGGCGAGGGCGAGGGCGCGCATCGGAGCGGGGCGGGGGAGGCGCGCAGTCTACGGCGGCGCGGTCAGAACTCCTCGCCCCGCGCCTCGCCGCCGCCGCCCTCCGAGCCCTGCCGGTCGCGCCGCGCGCTCTCGCGCCCGAACGTGTAGCTGAACGTGAGCGTGACCTGCCGGAGGCCCCAGTCGCGCTCGCTCTCCTGGTAGAGCTCCGGCTGGTCGAGCACGAACGAGAAGCCGGCGAGGCCGAGCGGGTCGCGCGCCTGGAGCGTGAGGCTCGCGCGGTCGCCGAGCAGCTTCTGGCGCAGCGCGAGGTCCACGTACGTGCGCGCGCCGACGCGGCCCTGCTCGGTCGTGATCGGCGCCGAGTAGCGCGCGGTCGTCTGGAGGTCGAGGTCGCCGACGCCGAAGCGGTCGCCGAGGCGGACGCTCAGGTTGGCGCGCCCGCCCCAGCCGAAGGCGTCGTTCGAGAGCGACGTCTCGGTCGTCGCGCCCTCGGTCTGGAGCCGGTAGCCTTCGAGCGAGACGAAGCCGCGCAGCACGCGGCCCTCCAGCGAGACGACGCCCTCGGCGCCCCAGGCGTCGGCCGTGTCGAGGTTCTGCGATGTGCGGACCGTCACGCCGTCGGGCCGCACGACGGCGATGCGGCGGATGACGTCGGTCGTGCGCCGGTAGTAGGGCGTGACGGCCACCGAGCCGAAGCCGGTGATCTGCGTCGCCGCGAGCTCCACGGCGTCCACGTACTCGGGGCGCAGCGCGGGATTGCCCTGGCGGACGTTGAGCGGGTCGTCGAACGAGGGGAACGGGTTGAGCGACCACGCGCCGGGCCGGTTGATGCGCCGGCTGTAGCCGCCGCGCAGCGTCAGCGCCTCGGTGGGCGAGTACGCGAGGAAGGCGCTCGGGAAGAGGCTCTCGTAGTCGGTGCGGAACGCCTCGCCGGTCGTCGTCAGGTCGAACGACGTGCGGGCGACCTCGCCGCGAAGGCCGGCCTGGAGGCCCCAGCGTCCCCACCGGCCCGACGCCTGCGCGTAGACGGCGTGGACCGACTCGTCGAACACGAACGCGTTGTTGAGGCCGACGTCCGGCACGAACGCGCCGGTGGCGTCGGCCGACTCCGAAAAGAGTGTCGCGTCCTGCCGCTCGACCTCGCCGAGGTAGCCGGCGTCGAGCGTGAGGGCGCCCAGCGGACGCGTGTAGTCGGCCTGGAGCGAGACGCCGCGCTCGTCGCCGTCGGTGCGGACCCGCTGCGGCGTGTCGAGCTCGCCGCCGCCGGCGAGGCGCGTCTCGGAGTAGCTCTCGCGCTCCTCCTCGCGCGACGCCTCACCGCGCGCGCCGACGGTCAGCTCGTGGCCCTCGCCGAAGCGGTGGCGGAGGCCGAGGCGCAGCTCGCCCGACCGCCCCGTCTCGCCCTCCGTCGAGAGGCGCTCGATCTCGGAGAGCGGCACGCCGGCGTCGGAGCGCAGCGCGAGGCTGCGCTCGGTCTCGTCGTCGGTCCCGACCCCGAGCTGGGCCTGCGTGGTGAGCGTCGTCGCCCGCGAGAGGGCCCGCTCGACCGACAGCGTCAGGTTGTTCGAGAGGCCGGAGCGGTCCTCGTCCTCGCGCTGGTCCAGCGTCGTCGGCGTGGCCTCGTAGCGGTTGAGGCGGTAGCTGGTGCCGGAGCCGACGCGCGCGTCGCGTCGGAACCCGTACGTGGCCGCGACCGACCACGGTCCGCGCCCGAGCGTGACGGTGGCGGACGCCGTCGCGCCGCCGCGGTCGGTGGCGCCCGCCGTGACCGTCCCGCCGAGGCCGGGGTCGGCGTCCTGCCGCAGCACGATGTTGAGGATGCCGCCGACGCCGTCGGGCTCGAACGCCGCCGACGGGTTGGGGATGACCTCGACGCGCTCGATGGCGCCGGCCGGCAGGCTCGCGAGGTAGGCCGCCACGAACTCGCCGGAGACCGGCGCCGGACGCCCGTTGATGAAGACCGCCACGCCGCCCGACCCGCGCAGCGAGATGTTGCCGTCCACGTCGACGTCCACCGACGGGATGGTGGCGAGGACGTCGGTCGCCGAGCCGCCCTCGGTCGCCGGCGTGTCGGCCGTGCGATAGACGGTCCGGTCGATGCGGTCCTCGCGCTGGGTCCGCTCGGCGGCGACGCGCACCTCGCCGAGGAGGGCCGCGCCCGGCGCGAGCGAGATGGCTCCGAGGTCGGTCGCGCCGCGCACCGCGACGCCCTCGCGGCGCACTTCGTCGTAGCCGACGAAGCTCACGTGCACGTCGTACGTCCCGCCGTCGGCGTCGACGCGGAACGTGCCGTCGAGCGCCGTCGTCGCGCCGGTCGCGAGCGAGTCGCCGGCGAAGAGCGCGACGGTCGCCATCGGGAGCGGCTGGCCGGTCTCGGCGTCGAGCACGCGCCCGGTGACGGAGGCCGTCTGGGCGGCGCCGACGGCCGGGAGGGCGAGGAGGACGAGGAACAGACGCAACATGCGGGGCGGGGCGGGCGGATGGCTGCGTATGGCCGTCCGCCGGACCGGGTTCGCCGGTCCGGCCCGATTGCACGCCGGCGTCACATTCGCGACTCCGTGGCGCGTCAGGCGGCGTCCGTCACCGGCGTGCCGGCGGCGACGCCGTCGCCCGACGGCGCGGCCTCGGCCGGGTCGTAGGCCAGCGCCGGCGCGAGCCAGCGCTCCGCCTCGTCCACCGGCATCCCCTTGCGCGCGGCGTAGTTCTCGATCTGGTCGCGCCCGAGTGCGCCGACGTTGAAGTAGTCGGCGTCGGGGTGCGCGAGGTAGAGGCCGCAGACGCTCGCCGGCGGCGTCATCGCGAGATGCTCCGTGAGCCCGACGCCGACGGCGTCCTCGGCGCCGAGCAGCGCGAAGAGGGTCCGCTTCTCGGTGTGGTCGGGCTGCGCCGGATAGCCGGGCGCGGGGCGGATGCCGCGGTAGCGCTCGCGGATCAGGTCGTCGTTCGAGAGCGCCTCGTCGGACGCGTAGCCCCAGGTGTCGCGGCGGACCGTCGCGTGGAGCCACTCGGCGAACGCCTCGGCGAGGCGGTCGGCCAGCGACTGCGCGAGGATGGCGCGGAAGTCGTCGTGCTCGGCCTTGAAGCCGGCCGCCAGCTCCTCGGCGCCGTGGATCGTCACGACGAACGCGCCGACGTGGTCGGCGTGGCCGGCCGGGGCGACGAAGTCGGCGAGCGCGCGGTTGGGCTTGCCGGGCGTCTTGGCGGTCTGCTGCCGGAGCGTGTGGAGCGTCGCCAGCGGCTCCGAGCGCGCGTCATCGGCCCAGAGGCGGATGTCGTCGCCGGCGCCGTTGGCGCGGAAGAGGCCGGCGACGCCGCGCGGACGCAGGCTCCCGTCGCGCTCCATCGCGTCCAGCATCTCGTTCGCGCTGTCGAGCAGGCGGCGCGCTTCGGGGCCGGCGTGCGGGTCGTCGAGGAGCTGCGGGAAGGCGCCGCGCATCTCCCACGCAATGAAGAACGGCCCCCAGTCGATGAACGGACGCAGGTCGGCGACCGTCGGCTCGTAGGTCTGCACGCTGAGGGAGCGGGGCGCGACGAGGGCGTCGAACGCCGGCGACGCCGCGTTGGCGCGCGCGTCGGCGAGCGGGAGGAGCGAGAGGCGGCGCTGACGCCCGGCGTGGCGCACGCGGAGCGCCTCGAAGTCGGCGGCCGTGGCGGCCGCAAAGGCGTCGCGCTCGTCGCCGGTGAGGGCCGAGACGGCCGGGACCGACTTGCTCGCGTCGAGGACGTGGACCGTCGGGCCGGAATACGTCGGCGCCACCTTCAGGGCCGTGTGGAGGGCGCTCGTCGTCGCGCCGCCGATGAGCAGCGGGACCGTCAGGCCCTCGCGCTCCATCGCCTCGGCGACGCGCACCATCTCGTCGAGGCTGGGCGTGATGAGGCCTGAGAGGCCGACGACGTCCACGTTCTGCGCGACGGCCTCGGCGACGATCCGGTCGGGCGGGACCATCACACCGAGGTCCACGATCTCGTAGCCGTTGCAGCCGAGGACCACGCCGACGATGTTCTTGCCGATGTCGTGCACGTCGCCCTTGACGGTCGCCATTAGGACCTTCGTGCGGGCGACGGCTTCCTCGCCGGACGCCGCCTGCTCGGCCTCGATGAACGGCGTCAGGTAGGCCACCGCGCGCTTCATCACGCGGGCGCTCTTGACGACCTGCGGCAGGAACATCTTGCCCGCGCCGAAGCGGTCGCCGACGATGTTCATGCCGTCCATCAGCGCGCCCTCGATGACGTCGAGCGGACGCGCGGCGGCGGCGCGCGCCTCCTCGGTGTCGGTCTCGATGAAGTCGGTGATGCCGTGGATGAGTGCGTGCGCGAGGCGCTCGTTCACCGGCAGCGCGCGCCATGCGAGGGCTTGCGCCTCGGTCTGCGCCTCGCGGCCGGCAACCGTTTCGGCGAGGGCGACGAGCCGCTCGGTAGCGTCCGCGCGCCGGTCGAAGAGCACGTCCTCGACGGCCGTCAGCAGGTCCGCCGGGATGTCGTCGTAGAGGCCGAGCTGGCCGGCGTTGACGATGCCCATGTCCATCCCGGCGCGGACGGCGTGGTAGAGGAACGCCGTGTGCATCGCCTCGCGGACCGGCTCGTTGCCGCGGAACGAGAAGCTGAGGTTGGACACGCCGCCGGAGACGCGCGCGTGCGGCAGGTTGGCCTTGATCCAGCGCGTCGCCTCCAGGAAGTCGATCGCGTACCGGCGGTGCTCGTCAAGCCCGGTGGCGACGGCGAACACGTTGGGATCGAAGACGATGTCCTCGGGCGGCATCCCGACCTCGTCCACCAGGATGCGGTAGGCGCGCTGGCAGACCTCGATGCGGCGCTCCAGCGTGTCGGCCTGCCCGTCCTCGTCGAACGCCATCACGACGACCGCCGCGCCGAAGTCGCGCGCGCGTGTCGCCTGCTGGCGGAACGCCGCCTCGCCCTCCTTGAGCGAGATCGAGTTGACGACCGGCTTGCCGGGGATGCACGCCAGCCCGGCCTCGATGACGCTCCAGCGCGACGAGTCCACCATCACCGGCACGCGCGCGATGTCGGGCTCGGACATCGCGAGCAGCAGGAAGCGGCGCATCGCGGCCTCGCTGTCGAGCAGGCCCTCGTCCATGTTGACGTCGATCATCTGCGCGCCGGCCTCGACCTGCTGGCGGGCGACGCTCAGCGCCTCGTCGTACTCGCCGGCGAGGACGAGCTTCGCGAAGCGGCGGGAGCCGGTGACGTTGGTCCGCTCGCCGACGTTGACGAAGTTGGTCTCGGGGCGGATCTCGAACGCCTCCAGCCCGGCGGCGCGGAACGTCCGCGCGGGCGTCGCCGGCACGCGTGGCGGCAGCTCAGCCACGGCCTCGGCGACGCGGCGGATGTGGTCCGGCGTCGTCCCGCAGCAGCCGCCGACGAGGTTGAGCAGGCCCTCCTTCGCGTAGCCGACGACGACCTCGGCGAAGGCCTCGGCGCTCTCGTCGTAGCCGCCGAGCTCGTTCGGGAGTCCGGCGTTGGGGTAGAGGCTCGTGTAGACCGGGCAGATGCGGTGCAGGGCCTCGGCGAACGGGCGCATCTGGACCCCGCCGAGCGCGCAGTTGAGGCCCACCGAGAGCAGGTTGGGCGCGTGCGCGAGACTGGCGTGGAACGCCTCGACGGTCTGCCCGACGAGCGTGCGGCCGGACATATCCACGATCGTCCCGGAGATCATCACCGGCGGGATCGCGCCGCGCTCACGCTCGGCCTCGCGCAGCGCGACGATGCACGCCTTGGCGTTGAGTGTGTCGAAGATGGTCTCGACGAGGAGAATGTCCGACCCACCGTCGATCAGGCCGGCGATCTGCGTCGCGTACGCGTCCCTGACCTCTGCGAAGGTGACGCCCCGGTGGCCGGGGTCCTCGACGTCCGGCGAGAGCGAGAGCGTCCGGTTCATCGGCCCGATGGAGCCGGCGACGAAGCGCGGGCGCTCGCCGGTGCTGGCCGCCTCGGCGGCCTGGCGGGCGAGGCTCGCGGCCGCCACGTTGAGCTCGTACGCGAGGCCCTCCATCGCGTAGTCCGCCTGGCTGACGGCCTGCGCGTTGAACGTGTTGGTCGAGACGACGTCGGCGCCGGCGTCGAGGTACTGCCGGTGGATGTCGCGGATCGCGTCCGGCTGCGTGAGGACGTAGAGGTCGTTGTTGCCCTGGAGCGCGTGCGGCCAGTCGGCGAAGCGCTCGCCGCGCAGGTCGGCCTCGGTGAAGCCGAGGCGCTGGATCATCGTCCCCATCGCGCCGTCGAGGACGAGGATGCGGCGGGCGAGGAGATCGCGAAGGCGGTCGGCGGTGGGCATCGGTGCGGGCGATGGACGGATCCCAAGCTATCCCGCCGGGGAGCCGGCTCCGGCGTCGGCGGCGACGAGAAATCGGGAAGACCCTGATCGCGCGCCGATCTATCTTGGGCCACACAGTTCAGACATTCCCATGGCCGAGCCGCTCTACGCGCTGCTCTACCAGAGCAACGCGACCCGCCACTTCGACTCGGTCGGGCTGGACGACATCCTGCGCACCGCGCTCGTCCGCAACGAGCAGCTCAACGTCACCGGCCTGCTGCTCTATGGCAACGTCCCGAGCCTGCCGACGCTGCCGGGCGTCTTCGTGCAGTGGCTCGAAGGGCGCCGCGAGGACGTGCTGGCGCTCTACGCGACGATCCGCACGGACCCCCGACACACGCAGGTCGAGACGCTCGCCGAAGGGACGGCGGCGGAGATGGCGGAGTCGGACGCGCGGCTGTTCCCCGGCTGGGCGATGGCGGTCCGCCGCATGGCCGACGTGCCGGCAACGCTCGCGGGCTTCCTCGATTACGCGCGCACGGCCGACGAGGCGTGACCGGTCGGTCAGAGCTTCTCCAGCGCGGCGGCGAGCACGGCGCGCGTCCGCTGCTTCACGATTTCGGGGTCCTCGCGCTGGATGTACTCGACGGCCGAGAGGTCGTCGCCGCGCTTGCGGTTCTGGCGCGGCTCCAGCGCCTCGATCAGGATCGCTTCGAGCGCCGGGATGATCTTGGCGGCGTCGTAGGTCGCCGGCAGCGCGCCGAGTGTGCCCTCCGACGAGACGGGCAGCAGACCGAACCACGAGAACCGGTCCCACCGAGCGGCCAGCCGGTCCGCTGTGTGTTCGTAGAGCCGGCGCCCAAGCGGACGATCCGTCGTGCGTCCGATGTAGATGACCTCACGGACGTCGTAGAGCAGATAGATGCCGAGCTGGCCGTTGAAGTTCACCGGCGTCGCGCCGGGGTGCTGCATCCCGAGCAGCTTGGCCGACGACGACCACTGGACGGCGTCGCGCCGCCAGAACATGCCGAATGAGGAGACGATCTCGTACTGCTCCTCCGACTCGTCAGACCCCGGGACCGACGGCGTGAGAGCGTCGGGCGTCGGCGAATCGCCGCCAGAGCCGGGGTTTGCGAGCGTGTACGTGCCCTTGGCCACACGGACGAACGGCGAGGCGGACCCCTTGTGTTTGATCGACGCGGCGATCAGCGCGTTGACGGTGGCCGACGGCGTGGCGCCGAGGCTCGTCCGGAGCCCCGCCGCGATGATGCGCTCCGTGATCTCGTCATAGTGCAGGGGCGACGACGACGACGCGAGCACACGCTGAATCGCCTCCTTCCAGGTGAGTTGGGTCGGCATCAGGTCGTGGAAGACAGAGGCGCGAAGATCGTCACGGTCGCGAGACCGTCCGTCCCCCGATGAACGTCTCCACGACCGGCGTCGCCGGCCCGTGGTACATCCACGCGTCGAGGCCCGGCGCGTCGACCACCGCCGCGTCGGCGCGGACGCCGGGGACAAGCGAGCCGGCGACGCCGCTGAGGCCCAGCGCGCGCGCGCCGACGACGGTCGCGCCGCGCAGCACCTCGGCGGGCGTCATCCGCTGGCGGACGCACGCGGCCCACATCGCCGTCGGCAGGTCGGGCACGGGCGCCGAGCCGGGGTTGAAGTCGGTCGCGACGGCCACCGGCACGCCGGCGGCGAGGAGCCGACGCGCCGGGAGCGGCTCGACGCCGAGGACGAGCGTCGCGAGCGGCAGCGAGACGGCGACGGTCCCGGCCGCCGCCATCGCGCGGATGCCGTCGTCGGAGACGTACTCGAGGTGGTCGGCCGAGGCGGCACCGTGGCGCGCGGCGAGCGCGCCGCCGCCGGTGTCCGACAGCTGGTCCGCGTGCAGCTTGACGCCCAGCCCGAGTGCCCGCGCAGCCGTGAACAGCCGGTCGGCCTCGTCGGGCGTGAACGCCGTCTCCTCGACGAACGCGTCGCAGAACGCCGCCAGCCTGTCGCCGGCGACGGCCGGCAGCAGCTCGTCGATCAGCAGGTCCACGTAGCCCGTGCGGTCGTCGGCGTACTCGGGCGGGACCGTGTGCGCGCCGAGGACCGTCGGGACGATCCGCGCCGGCCCGTCGCTGGCGAGGCGGCGGTAGACGCGCAGCGTCTTGAGCTCGTCGGCCACCGTCAGGCCG
>Ga0209053_1000435_pt1 | contig 29798 bp, 21 predicted proteins | sample EBPBio152010_DNA_FD_185864 | JGI IMG/M metagenome (GOLD analysis project Ga0209053, IMG submission 185864) | Wastewater treatment Type I Accumulibacter community from EBPR Bioreactor in Madison, WI, USA - Reactor 1_7/15/2010_ DNA (SPAdes)... | ecosystem: Engineered > Bioreactor > EBPR >... | reverse complement strand
GGCGAGGGCGAGGCCGAGCCCAACGACACGTTCCGCGAGCAGCTCGTGCTCAACGCCGAGGCCGTGATCGCCGAGGGCGTGCGTCGCGGCGTCGTGGACGCGTCCCGCGTCGCCGTCGGCGGCCACTCCTACGGCGCCTTCATGACCGCCAACCTGCTCGCGCACTCGGACCTCTTCCGCGCCGGCATCGCCCGCTCGGGCGCCTACAACCGGACCCTCACGCCGTTCGGCTTCCAGTCCGAGGAGCGCACCTACTGGCAGGCGCCGGAGCTCTACAACGGCATGAGCCCGTTCATGAACGCCCACCGCATCGACGAGCCGCTCCTGATGATCCACGGTCAGGCGGACAACAACCCCGGCACGTTCACGCTCCAGAGCGAGCGCCTCTACGGCGCGCTCCAGGGGCTCGGCGCGACGGCGCGCCTCGTGCTGCTGCCGGCCGAGAGCCACGGCTACGCCGCGCGCGAGTCGATCCTCCACATGCTCTGGGAGCAGGACCGCTGGCTGGACACGCACGTCCGCAACGCACCGCCGCGCACCACGCCGACGGGCGGCGGCTGATCGTCCCCGGCCGCCGTCATCGGCCTGGGGATTGGCACCGTGCCGCCGGTGATCCCGGCGCGACGGACGATCCCCGGCGTAGGGGCACACCGCCGGTGTGCCCCTACCGGGCACCGGCGCCGTCGTCATCGGTCGTCGTCATCGGTCGTCGTCATCGGTCGTCGTCATCGGTCGTCGTCATCGGCCGTCGTCATCGGCCGTCGTCATCGGCCGTCGTCATCGGCCGTCACAGGGCGATGTGCGGCTCGGCGCGGAGGTCGAGCCCACTCGTCTCGCCGGCGGCGAGCTTGTGCGCCGCCGCGACCGCGATCATCGCCGCGTTGTCGACGGAGAAGCGCGCGTCCGGGACGTGCAGCGCGAAGCCGTCGGACGCCGCCGCGCGGGCCATCGCCTCGCGCAATCCCCGGTTGGCCGAGACGCCGCCGACGACCGCGACCTCGCGCACGCCGGTCCGCGCGACCGCCTCGCGGACGGCCTCGGTCAGCGCGCCGACGACGGTCGCCTGGAACGACGCGCACACGTCGGCGCGGTGCGCCGCGAGCACGGCCTCGCGCTCGGCCTCCGGCACGGCGTCGAGCCAGTAGCGGACGGCCGTCTTGAGCCCGGAGAACGACACGTCGAAGAGGGGCCGCTCTCGGCCGAGGCGGGCCGAGTCGTGCTTGCCGACGAGGCGCGGGCTCGGCAGGCGCAGCCAGGTCGCGTCGCCGGTGGCCGCGAGGCGGTCCACGTGGGGTCCGCCGGGGTAGGGCAGCCCGAGCAGCTTCGCGACCTTGTCGAACGCCTCGCCGGCGGCGTCGTCGCGCGTGTGGCCGAGCGTCTCGTGGCGGAACCCCTCGCGCACGAGCGTCAGGTGCGTGTGGCCGCCCGAGACGGTGAGGCAGAGGAACGGAAACGCCGGCCCGTCGCCGCCGACGAACACCGAGTAGACGTGCCCGTCGAGGTGGTTGACGCCGACGAGCGGCACGCCGAGCCCGAGCGCGATCCCCTTCGCGACGCTCAGGCCCACGAGCAGGCTCCCGGCGAGGCCCGGCCCGTACGTCACGGCGACGGCACCGACGTCGGCCAGCGCGATCCCGGCGTCCGACAGCGCCTTGCCGATGGCGGGGCCGATCAGCCGCTGGTGGTCGCGCGACGCGAGCTCGGGCACGACGCCGCCCCAGAGCGCGTGCACCTCCTGCCCGGCGACGACGCTCGACGCGAGCCGCCCGTCGGCCCAGACCGCGACGGCCGTGTCGTCGCACGACGTCTCGATGGCGAGAATGGGGGATAAGAGATAGGGGATGGGGGATGGGGGATGGGGCTCCTGGGCGGGCGCCGGTCTTAGGGAATCACCCCTCATCCCCTCATCCCTCATCCCCGCGCCCGCGAGGGCGTCTGCCAGCACGGCGTCGGAGGGCGTCGTGAGCTTGAACGCCCGCGCGTCGCCGGTGACGATCTGGACCGGCGTGCCGGCGGCGAGCAGCAGCCCGGCCTCGTCGGTGGCGGCGGGCGCGCCGTGCGCGTCGGCGTGGGCGTAGGCGGCGGCGAGGAGGTCGCGCCGCGCGCCCTGCGGCGTCTGCATCGCCCACAGCCCGTCGCGGTCGACCGTCGCGTCCAGCGTGTCACCGGCGGCGCGGCGGAGCGTGTCGGCCACCGGCAGCGCGGCGGCGGCGGCCCCGTGCGCCCACGCGGCGTCGGCCACGCGCCGCACCACGTCCTCCGGCACGAACGGCCGCGCGGCGTCGTGCACGAGCACGACCTCGGCCTCGGGCGGCAGCGCCTCCATCGCGAGGCGGACCGACGCCGCGCGCGTCGCGCCGCCGGCGACGACCGCGGCGTCCAGCCCGTGCGCCGCCAGCAGCGCGCGCACGGCCTCGACGGCGTCCGCCGGCGCGGCGACGGCCACCGGCCCGACGGCGCCGCTCCCGACGAGCGCCCGCACGGCGCGCACCAGCACCGGCACGCCGCCGACGGCGCGGAGCTGCTTCGGCACGCCGCCGCCCATGCGCACGCCCGCGCCGGCCGCCGGGACGACCGCGCCGGTGCGGGAGGCGTGTAGGAGAGGACGCATGGAGGAGGGAAAGTTGGAGCACGCCCACCGGACATCGCCGGGCGACAGCGTACCTGCTTACGCGCCTACACGCTTCCTCTCTTCCCCATCCCCCTCCACCCGATGTCCCGCCGCATCGTCTTGCCGTCGAAGTGGACCGCGTCGGCGAGGGCGTAGGCGGCGGCGAGGGCGTCGGGGAGCGTGGCGGCGCGCCCGACGGCGCCGAGGACGCGTCCGCCGGCGGTGACGAGCCGGCCCGAGCCTGCCCCGGCCCCCGAGCCGGGGTCGCGCGCCGTGGCGGCGTGGTAGAGCGTCGCGCCGGGGATGGCCGCGTCGGCGCCGGTGATCTCGCGCCCGGTCTCGACGGTGCCGGGGTAGCCGGCGCTCGCGAGCACGACGCACGCGCACGCGCCGTCGTGGAAGGCCGGCACGTGGCCGGCGAGGCGGCGGTGGGCGACGGCCTCGAACAGCTCGACGGCGTCCGACGCCAGCAGCGGCAGCACGGCCTGTGCCTCGGGGTCGCCGAGGCGGCAGTTGAACTCGACGACCTGCGGCCCGTCGGCGGTCAGCATGAGCCCGACGTAGAGGATGCCGCGGTAGGGCGTGCCGTCGGCGCGCATCCCGTCGAGCATCGGGCGGACGATGCGCGCCTCGACGTCGGCCAGGATCTCGGGCGTGACGGCCGGCGCCGGCGCGTAGGCGCCCATGCCGCCGGTGTTGGGCCCGGCGTCGCCGTCGAGCAGCCGCTTGTGGTCCTGCGCCGCCGGCAGCAGGCGGTGGCTCTCGCCGTCGGTGACGACGAAGACCGACGCCTCCTCGCCGTCGAGGAAGGCCTCCACGACGAGCGGCGCGTCGCCCATCGCGCCGAGCGCGTCGAGCGCCTCGTCGCGCGTTGCGGCCACCACGACGCCCTTGCCGCCGGCGAGGCCGTCGGCCTTGAGCACCACCGGCAGCGCGTGCGCCTCGACGTAGCCGCGCGCGTCGGACGCCCGCTCGAACGACCGGTAGGCGGCGGTCGGGACGCCGAAGCGGGCCATCGCCTCCTTGGCGAACGCCTTGGAGCCTTCGAGGCGCGCGGCGGCGGCGGTCGGGCCGACGACCGGGATCCCGCCGGCCTCCAGCCGGTCCACGAGGCCGGCGACGAGCGGCGCCTCGGGGCCGACGACCACGAGGTCCACGGCGAGGCGCTGCACGGCGCCGGCGAGGCCGGCGATGTCGTCGGCCGCGACGGCGACCGTCTCGGCGAGGGCGGCGGTGCCCGCGTTGCCGGGCGCGACGAAGAGCGTGGGGCGGCGCGGGGAGCGCGCGAGCGCGTCGAGGAGCGCGTGCTCGCGCCCGCCGCCGCCGACGACCAGGATGCGCATCGGGTGTGCGGACGAGCGGCCAGGGTGGAGCCGAAAGATACCGGCGGCGTTGGACCGCCTTCCCCCCGACGCTCCTGCCGTGCTCGCGCTCGTCCTCGCCGCCCTCCTCGCCGTCCCGCCCGACACCACCGCCGCGCCGCCGGACTCGCTCGCGGCGTCGCCGGACTCGCTCGCGGCGTCGCCGGACTCCCTCGCGGCGTCGCCGGACTCCCTCGCGGCCGGCGAGACGACGGCCGGGGAGGAGAGGGCCGTCGATGCCGCCGGGGGCGTGCAGGACGACCCGCGCGACCGCGTCCGCGTTCGGCCGCGCCTCGCGCCGTCGGCGCTCTACTCGGAGACGCGCGGCTTCGGCATCGGCGGCGGGATCGGCGTCACCAACCTGCTGTGGCGCGGCAGCGAGGCGACGCTCGACCTGCGGCTGCAGCAGCGCGCGCAGGGCGTCGCGCTGACGGTCTACACCGGCGACCCCTACGACTCGTCCGTCTACGGCACCTTCTCGGGCGTGGCCTCGACGACGCAGCGGCGGCGCTACTTCGGCGTCGGGCCGTTCTCCGACGGCGACGACGCCTTCTTCCTCGACCACAACGCGGCGTCCGCCGAGGCGCGGCTGGGCCTCTACCCGCTCGGGCACACGGGGCTCATCGTGCAGCCGTCGGCGCGGCTGCTCTACGACCGCTTCCTCGGCATCAGCGACGCGTCGCCCGAGCAGACCCCGGCGGCGGTGCTGGACCCCGCGAGCGTCGCCGCGCTCGGCACCGAGGACGAGCACCGCTACGGCCTCTCGCTCGGGCTGGAGGTCGGCAGCGACCTGCGCGACTGGCGCGCCTACCCGCGGCGCGGCACGTTCGCGACGCTGGAGGGGCGACGCTTCGTCGCGCTCGACGGCTCGGACCTCCGCTTCACGCGCGTCGCCGTCGCCACCATCGGCTACCTGCCGATCCGCGGCCGGACCGCCCTCATCGGTCGCTTCGACCTCGTCGTGACGCGCTCCGACGACGCCGACGGCGACGGCACCGGCGACGCGATCCCGTTCTACTACCTGCCCACGCTCGACGACCGCCTCGCGGCGCCCTTCTCGGCCGACCGCCTCATCGGGCGCGACGTCGCCGTCGGCGCGCTCGGCGTGCGCCTGCCCGTGGTCGACTTCCTCGGCGTCTACGGCATCGACGCGCTCGTGATGGGCTACCTCGGCAACGTCTACGACGACGTGTTCGAGCAATTCCGCCCGACGGTGGCGTTCGAGTCCACGCTCGCGCCGGGCTCGGAGGCCGGCGCGGCGCTGCGCCCGGCGCTCGGGCTCGGCATCGGGCTCGTCAACCTCGACAAGGAGCGCGTGGTCATCGGCGGCCTGCTCGGCATCGGCTCGGGCGGCATCCGGCTCGCGACCCTCCGCGTGGCCTACGACCTCCGCGACGCGCGCCCGCTGTTCCGGTGAGGGCGGCTTCGCCGCGCCAGTGGCCAGTACGCCGCCTGCGGCGGCGGGCAGTGGCCAGTGGCAGAAGGGTGGGAGGGCGAGGTTGCCACTGGCCACTGGCGCTCGCGCAGCGAGCCGCTGGCCACTGACGCGCAAGTACCTTGCGCCCCGCCCCCCGCCGCTGCCCGTGCCCCTTCCCCGCTGGACGTACGCCCTGAAGGCGGTCGGCGCCGGCGTCGCCGTGGCGGTGCTGGTCCACCTCGCGCACCCGGCCGACGTGCTCGCGGCGCTGCGCGGGGCCGACGCGCGCTTCGCGCTGGCCGCGCTCGCGCTGCTGCCGCTCAACCTCGCGCTGGAGAGCTACCGCTGGGCGCGCCTCGTGCGGTGCGTCGCGCCCCACGTGCCGCTGCGCCGCGCGATGGCGGCCGTCGTGGCGGCCTACCCCGTCGGCCTGCTGACGCCGGGGCGCGTGGGCGACTACGTCGGCCGCGCGGTGCTGCTGCGCGACGTGCCCGCCGGCGTCTCGGCGGCCCTCACGTTCGGCGAGCGGATGGCGACGCTCGCGTGGTGCCTCGCGGCGGGGCTCGTCGCGCTCGGACCCTACCTCGCGGCGAACGCCGTGCCCAGCCCGGCGGCGACGGCGCTCGTGGCGGTCGCCGCCGGCGGGACGCTCGCGCTCTTCGCGGCGCTGCTCGTGCCGTCGATGGCGCGCGCGGTGCTGGGCGCCGTGCTGCCGTTCGAGCGGGTGCGCCGCGCGCTGGCGTCGTTCGACCGCGTGCCGGCGTCCGAGGCCGGGCGGCTGGTCGCGCTGTCGGGCCTCCGCTACGCGGTCTTCTCGGCGCAGTTCGTGTGCCTCGTCTTCGCGTTCGCGCCCGGCGCGACGCTCGCCGGCGCGTCCCTCGGCGTGGCGCTGACGTTCTTCGCCAAGAGCGCCGTCCCGCAGGTCACGCTGGGCGACCTCGGCGTGCGCGAGAGCGCGGCGGTCTTCTTCCTCGGCGCGTACGGCGTGCCGGCGGCGGCGGCGCTCGACGCCAGCCTCGCGGTCTTCGCGGTCAACCTCGTGCTGCCGGCGCTGGCCGGGCTGCCGCTGCTGTGGCGCGCGCGCCTCGCCGGCGCGTCGGCGCCCGGCCCGCTCACGTCGCCGGCCGTCGAGCCCGCCGCCAGCTCGGCCGTCGAGGCGGTGCGCGCGTGAGGGGCGCGTCCACGGCCGCCGGCGCGCTCCTGCTCGGGCTCGGCGCGCACTACGCGTACCGCCTCTGGCGCTGGCGTGGCGGCCTCCAGGCGGCGATCCGCGAGGCCGACGCCCGCCCGCCGTCGGCCGACACCGCCGAAGGCGACGGCGCAGCCAACGCGCTCCCGCGCGTGACGGTCGTCGTCCCGGCGCGCGACGAGGAGCACACCATCGGACCGTGCGTGGACTCGGTCCTCGCCGCCCGCTACCCGGCCGACCGCCTCCAGGTGATCGTCGTGGACGACGACTCGTCGGACGCCACGCCCGACGTCGTCCGCGCCCGCGTCGCGGCCGACGACCGGCTGATGCTCGTCCAGATCCCCGAGAACCGGCGGCGCGAGCGCGCCCACAAGAAGCGCGCGATCGAGAAGGCCGTCGCCTTCGCCACCGGCGAGATCATCCTCACGACCGACGCCGACTGCGTGGTGCCGCCGGGGTGGGTCCGCGCGATGGTCGCGCCGTTCGCCGAGCCGGGCGTCGCGTTCGTCTCGGGCCCGGTGCGCTACCGCCTCGGTCCGCGCCCGTCGTGGTTCGTGCGCACGCAGGCGCTGGACTTCTTCGGCCTCATGCTCTGCGGCGCCGGCGGCATCGGGATCGGGCAGCCCAACCTCGCCAACGGCGCCAACGTGGCCTACCGCCGCGCGACGTTCGAGCGCCTCGGCGGCTTCTCGGGCATCGACGGCGTGACGAGCGGCGACGACGAGCTGCTGATGCAGAAGATGGCCTACGGGTCGGGCGGCGCCGGACGCGCGGAGGGGCCGGCGGCGGTCCGCTTCTGCGCGGACCCCGGCGCGGTCGTCGTCACGGCCCCCGCGCCGACGTGGCGCGCGCTCGTGCACCAGCGCACGCGCTGGGCCTCGAAGCCGGCCTTCTACCCGCCGCGCCTCCAGCGGATGATCGGCGTCGTCGGCGGCTACCTCGTTGGGCTCGTGGCCGTCGGCGCGGCGGCGACGGCGGTGCCGGCGGCGCGCCCGTGGGCGCTGGCGGCCTACGGCCTGCGCGCGGCGGCGGACCTGGCGATCCTCGTGCCGGGCGCGCGGCGCTTCGGGCACGCGCGCGCGCTGTGGGCCTACCCGCTGCTGTGGCTGGTGCACGCGCCGCTGACGCTGGCGGCGGCGGCGATGGGGCCGGTGCGGCGGTTCGAGTGGAAGGGGCGCGTGTTGGACCGGTAGGCGGAGGCGTCGTCGGCCGTGACTCGGAATCCGGGTTGCGCTCCGGGCCGATCGGGAAGCGGGTTGTGGAGCACGGGTTTGGGTCGTAACGTGGGCGCGTTATGCGGAACGGAGCCGCCAGGTTTATCCGGGCCAGTTCGCGTAATTCTTGTCGTGCATATATATAATTACAGCACAGAATCTTGCCAACCCAAGGACGTATGAATGCAAACGTTTCGATCATTTCGGTCAAGTTTCGCAACTTTAAGGCACTTAGGCGCTTTCAGGTTAGCCTGCAGTCTATGAATATTTTGGTCGGTGCCAACAATTGTGGCAAATCGACCATTTTAAGTGCATTTAGGGCATTGAGTGCGGGACTCCGGCGTGCACGTGTTCGCAAGAGTGAAATTGTTGCTGGTCCTGAAGGAGATGTGATAGGATATCATATAAGCGAAGATTCTTTGCTTATGTCAGTTGAAAATGTTCACACAGATTATGCCAAAGAGGATACTACAGTAGAATTTAAGCTATCTAACGGCAATCTTATTATTCTGTATTTTCCACCCGATGGCGGCTGTCGGCTGATTCCGCAGGTCGAAGGGAAGCCAATCCGAACACCAACGCAGTTTAATGCGGCGTTTCCGATTACGATAGGTGTTGTTCCTGTTCTTGGGCCAGTTGAATATAGGGAACAGGTTGTGATGGAGGACACTGTGCGAAGAGAGGTGACCACTCATCGTGCATCTAGACATTTTCGTAACTACTGGCGCTACTATCCCGAAGGTTTTGAGGACTTTGCTGCTCTGGTAGCAAAGACTTGGCACGGGATGGAAATAACTGCTCCCGAGCGACCAAATGCCTTTGAAAAGGAACTGGTCATGTTCTGTCGCGAGAATCGCATTCTTCGCGAGCTCTATTGGGCCGGATTTGGATTCCAAGTATGGTGTCAACTTTTGACTCATGTGAGCCGTGCGTCCGCTGACAATATTATGATCGTGGATGAGCCTGAGATCTACCTGCATCCCGATGTTCAGCGTCAGCTTCTGAGCATTCTTCGTGACACCAGCGCGGATGTTTTGCTTGCTACACACTCAACTGAAATCATGGGCGAGGCCGATCCTAGTGAGATTTTGTTGATCGATAAATCAAAACAGAACGCTCAACGATTGCGAGATATCGAAGGTGTTCAGGCGGCACTTGATTCTATAGGTTCTGTCCAAAACATAACACTAACGCAACTTGCCAGAAACCGGCGTGTACTTTTTGTCGAGGGCCTTGAAGATTTCAGGCGTATTCGACGTTTTGCGAGAGTTAAGGGTATGCAAGAACTGGCTTCTGGTATTGACCTGACGCCTGTTGAGTCTGGCGGATTTGCTGCTTGGGAAAAAATGGAGCCTCTAGCATGGGGACTTGAAAAAACATTGGGTCAATCTTTGAAAATTGGAGCTGTTTTTGATCGCGATTATTGGTGCGATGAAGAGGTAGAAAATATAGAGATTCGTTTAAATGAACATCTATCTTTCGGGTACATTATTCGTCAAAAAGAGATAGAGAATTATCTTATCGTACCGTCTGTGCTACAGCGTGCTTTCGAGAGAGAACTTTTAGAACGAGCAAAGAGATCGGGCAAAGACATTCCTGAAGCTGAGTCTATCTCGGCTATTCTTGAAAGAATCACCGAACCTTTCCGTAGTATCATACAGGCTCAATATATATCAAAGAGGTTGGAATATTATAGGCGTACAAGTTTGGATAACTCTACGGTCACGCGAGACGCTATAGACGAATTTGAATTGAAATGGCATACTCTGGAAGATCGCATGACGATCGTGCCAGGCAAGGATGTACTCCGGGCTCTGCGGACTGAACTTCAAGATAATTACAGCGTCAACTTGACAGACATTGGAATTATTGACTCTTTTAAGCCAGTCGAAATTCACCCTGATATGATTAAATTGCTTGATAAAATAGAAGAATTTAGAATCAATTGAATAATTTCATAAAATTGGTCAATATTTATACTGTAGTGTAGATTTGATATCCGGGGAAAAAACAACAGAGGCAATCATGCGCGTGATCGTTTTGTTGCATGGAAGGTTGGTGACTTGGGCTGGTGTGGGTGGATGTTCTACTGTTCTGAACATTTGCTTGCCTAGTCATTCGTCATGTGTCCGACCGTTCGAGGCCCGTCCGTGTCCGATCTGCCGAAGACCGTTGCGCGTGTGATCGGCTGGACGGCGCTCCAGGCGCTCGTCTACCTCGCCGTGTTCGAGGCGGGCCGAGCCGCATGGGCGGCCGTCCACGGCTGGCAGGGCGACACCGGGCGCGGCCTCCTCTGGTGGTCCGCCTTCTGGCTCTTCGGCGCGCTCGCGCTCGTCGCCAACGCGATCCTCGACCGCGCCCGCTTCGGCTCGGCGCGCACCATGCGGCGGGTCGTCTGGGCCGTCGCGCTCGTCCCGCTCGCCGTGCTCACGGGGCCGGCCGCGTCGTCGGTGCCGCGTGCGGTTCTGCTCGTCTGGCTCGCCGCCGTCGCCGCCGTCGCGGTCCGGGAAGGGCCGGGTCGGCTCGCGCGCGGGCCGCGCTCGTCCGCGTCGCGCTGAGGAACCGTCGGGCGTACGCGCGACGGACGCGAGCGGCGTCGAGTACGGGCCGTAGGCGGGCGCGCCGCGCGGGCGATGCGCCGGCCGGTCCTAGCTTCGCCCCGCCACCGCCGGTCGCGCCATGCCCCCGATCTCCTACGACGGTCGCCAGTTCCGGTCCGTCCCGAACACCGCCAACGGCGACGTCAGCGACGCGACGCGCTTCGAGTACCGCCAGCGCGGCGATGTCGTGTGGGCGACGTACGAGGGCGGCGGCGTCCGTCTCGGCACGCTCGTCGCCTCGGTCGGCGACGACGGCTCGCTCGACATGAGGTACGCGCACGTCAACGCGAGCGGGGAGTTGATGACGGGCGAGTGCCGGTCGACGCCGGAGGTGCTCTCCGACGGACGGCTCCGGCTCCACGAGCGGTGGCGGTGGACGAGCGGAGACGGGAGCGCGGGGACCTCCGTGATCGAGGAGACGCGACCGTGAGCGAGCGGAGCGGGTGTCTGCTCAGGAGGACGGAATGCGGTGTTGCGCGCCGGCGACGCTACAGCCCGAGGCGCGCGAGCAGCGCCGCGTCGCGCGGCGCGATCGTGCCGGCGGCGCTCCGTCTCGGCTCGCACGACAGCGGCAACCGGCTGCTACGTTCCGCGTTCTCACGTCCCCGAACCGCTGCCCGAGATGCGCACCTACACCGTCGTCATCGAGCGCGACCCCGACACCTCGCTCCTCGTCGGGTACGTCCCCGGCTTCCCCGGCGCGCACTCGCAGGCGGAGACGCTGGACGAGCTTCAGGCCAACATGCGCGAGGTGATCGAGATGCTGCTGGAGGACGGCGACCCTGTGCTCGAAGGCGAGTTCGTCGGGACCCAGCTCATCTCCATCGCGGCGTAACGGTGGGGAACGTCCCCGTCTGTCACCGAGCGAGGTCGTCCGGCTGCTCGTCGCGTTCGGGTTCGTCGAGGTCCGCCAGCGCGGGTCGCACAAGCAGTTCCGCCACCCCGACGGGCGCGCGACGACGGTCCCGTTTCACAAAGGGCGTGACGTGGCGCCGTCCTTGCTGCGAGCGATTGCGCGCGACATCGGGCTGACCGTGGACCAGCTTCTCGGCCGCGGGTAGCCGCGCCGGCGGGGCTACAGCCCGAGGCGCGCGAGCAGCGCCGCGTCGCGCGGCGCGAGCGTACCGTCGGCGCGGGCGGCGAGGGCGCGGCCGGTCCAGAGCGTCGCGTAGAGGCCGAGGACGCCGTCGTCGCGCCGCGCGTGCTCCTCGAAGAGGGCCGTCGCCTCGGCGCTCCGCCACGCGTCGGGCACGTGGTAGGCGCGGACGCCGAACGGGCCGTCGGGCGCGGCGCGCGGGAAGCTGGCCTCGGGCTCGTAGCGCCGTTCGCCGAGGTGGCAGCCCGTGCACTGCGCCGGCGCGCGCAGCGGACGCGGCTCGGTGGCCGTCGCCGGCGCGAGGCGGCCGTCGGCGCCGTAGACGCCGAAGTCCCAGAAGCCGTCCGCCCGCCGCCGCTTGACGGTCGTCTCCACGACCGCCCCGTCGTCGCCGAGGTGCTCGCCGACGATCCACGTCCCGGCCGGGTAGACGAGGCGCCTGTCATCGGCGAACGCCGTGATCGCCGCGCGGAGCGCGGACTCGCGCACGAACACGCGACGCCGCGCGGCCGTCATCACGCCCGACACCTCGACGGCGAACCACGCCGTGTCGGACGCGGCGTAAGGCTCGGCCGCACGCAGCGCCTCGACGGTCGGCGGGAGGGCGCGGGCGGCGTAGTAGGCCTCGTCGGCCAGCGCGCGCAGCTCGTCCCACGAGAGCGCGCCGTCGCCGTCGGCGTCGGAGAGGACCGCGCGCGCGTCGGCCGGGAGCGCCTGCGGGTGGAGCACGAGGCCGTCGCCCTCGCCGGAGACGAGCCCGGCCTCGAACGGGTCGGCGCCGTCGGCCGCCGCGAAGCCGCCGAGGAGCGAGCGTACGAGCCGCTCGGGATTGGCGTGGTCCAGCACGAGCGGCACGCGCTCGGCCGTCTGTACGTCCACGGGTCCGCCGCAGGCGGCCAGCGCGAGCAGCGCGAGCAGCAAGGCGCGAAGGGCTGGCGTCATCGTTGGGCCGGAGCGAAGCGATCGGGCATCCGGTCCACGGTCCGACAGAGGTCATCCTGAGCGCAGCGAAGGATCTCGACGCCGACGTGGGGTGTCGTCGCTGCCGGTGTGCCGGGCACGGCCGTTCCGTTGAGATCCTTCGCGACGCTCAGGATGACAGGAACCGGGGTGGAGACCGACGGAGGGGATGTCATGGCACCGTTCATCGGAGCGACTGGAGCATCTGCGCCGCCTGGGCGTCGGTCGGGTGGGCGGCGAGGAGGCGCTGGAGGAGCGCGCGCGCCTCGGCCGTGCGTCCCTGCCCGGCGCGGATGGACGCGAGGTTGCCGAGCGCGGCGCGGTTCGTCGGGTCGAGCCGCAGCGCGGCCTCGAACTGGGCGACGGCGGCGGGCTCGTCGCCGGCGCTCAGGCGCGCGGCGCCGAGGTTGGCGCGGGCGAGCGGCTGGCGCGGGTCGAGCGCGACGGCCCGGCGAAGCGCGTCGGTCGCGCCGGCGACGTCGCCCGCCTGGAGGCGGTAGAGGCCGAGGTCGTTCCACGCGCCGGCGTGGCGGTCGGGGTCGGCCGCGAGCGCGGCGGCGAGCGTGCGGATGGCCGCCGGGAGGTCGCCGCCGTTGGCCTGCGCCTCGGCCAGCTTGAGGCGCGCCTCGGTGAGGCGTGGCGCGAGGAGTACCGCCGTCGTGAGGGCGTCGGCGGCGCCGCGCGCGTCGCCGGCGTCGAGGCGGGCCACGCCCAGCCACGTGTGCGCCCAGCCGTCGTCGGGCGCGTCCTCGACGGCCCGCGCGAGCTCACGCGCGGCGGCGTCGGCCGAGTCCATCGCCGCGAGCACGCGCCCGAGCGCGACGCGGGCGTCGGCGCGGTCGGGGCGCGCGGCCAGGGCGCGGCGGAGGTGGCGCGCGGCCTGCGGCAGGTAGGCCGGCAGCGGGTGGTGGCTGTCGTACCAGTCCATGAGCGCGATGCCGAGCGCGGCGTCGGCGTCGGCGGCGTCCTGCGGCGCGAGGCGCCCGCCGTCGAGCAGGGCCTCGCGGCGCGTCACGTCCACCAGCGTGAACGGCGTCGAGACGGCGCCGACGATCTGCTCGGGCCCGCCCTCGCGCGGCGGGGGCGGGTCTCTGCGGATCCAGTGGTCGGTGAACGAGACGTGCGGGATGTCGGACGTGCCGGCGCGGCGCATGTGGCAGCTCGCGCAGTCGGCCGTGTCGGGCAGGCCGGTGCCGTGCGGGGCGTCGGGGCGCGAGCAGGCGTCGGCGTGCGCGGCGCCGGTCCCGGTCGCGTGGCAGCTCTGGCAGGCGGCCGACATGTGGTCGGGCGGTAGCTCGGCCGTCGGCACATGCGGGTCGTGGCACGTGGTGCACGTCATCGGCCGGTCGGTGCCGAGGCTCTCGGTGAAGCAGGCGCTCTGGGCGAGGCGCTCGGCGTGGCTCGAGATGCCGAACGCCTCGGGGTCGGCCAGCGACGCCTCGGTGACGAACACCGTGCGGTGCGCCGCGAGCGGCCGGCCGGGACGGTAGGTGTCCGGCGTCTCGCCCGGCGCGAAGACCGTCTGGCCGGTGAGGTGGCACTGCTGGCAGACGTCCAGCTGGAGCGCCGGCGACAGGCGCGCGGGGTTGACGATCTGCGGGTCCTCGGGCTCGCCGGCCTCGTAGGCCGCGACGTGCGCGCTCGCCGGACCGTGGCACCGTTCGCACGAGATGCCGAGCGGAACGTGTGCGTAGAAGTTCTGGCTCGTCTCGTGCACCGGACGTCCGTTGTGGCACGTCATGCATTCCGTCACGATCGGCCGGTCGAAGCGGTCGTTGCCGCCCGCGTAGCCGGGGCTGAGGTCCCACAGCGCGCGCTCGACATACCACGTGAGCGGCATCTCGGTGACGAACGCGCCGGCGGGGCCGCCGGACGAGTCGGCGTCCACGGCCGCGAGGTAGGAGCGCGTCGCGTTGCCCGAGCCGACGACGTAGGCGGCGACGACGACGCGCTCGTGCTCCGGCCAGTCGGGGTGCGTCTCGCGCTGGAAGAGCGTGTCGCCGCGGACGAACGCCTCGTAGCAGTAGCCGCCGCCGGGCGTGCCGTCGTCGGGCGCGCAGACGGTCGGGCTGCGGCCGTCGGGACCGAAGCGCTCGGGCGCCGTCGCCGGGTCGAAGCGCGAGACGGCGCGCCCCATGCCGGTCCGCGCGTAGCTCGCCGAGAGGTCGGCGTGGCAGCTCTGGCAGGCGGCGTCGCCGACGTAGGTCCAGCCCGCGTCGGGCGCCTCGGCGTCGGCGTGCGCGCAGCCGGACCCGGCGAGCGCGACGGCGAGCCACAGCGCCGTCGCGGCGACGAGCCGCCGGGTCGGCAGGGCCATCACGAGGCGGAACGGGGGCACGGGCGGCGTCGGCCGGCCGACAGGCGCGGCGCGGGCGACGGCGAAGATACCGGGCCGTCGGGGCCGTCGGCACACGCCTTGCCCGGTGGCGACGGTCGCGTCCCGCGTCCCCCCGCAGCCCGCTCCCTCCCGTGGCCATTACCGATCTACTCTCAAAGGGTTCGAAGTTGCGCCTGACGAGGCGCGACGACGGCTCGCGCGACGCGGCCGCGGCGCCGCCCGTGGCGCTGGCTGGCACCGACCTTCGGTTGCCGCCGGGGGTAGCCGACGCGCCCATCCCCGCCGACTTCAACCTGCCGGACGCCTTCTTCGCCGGCACCACGCCCCCCGCGCCGCCGATGCCGCCCTTCGGCGGGGCGTTCGCGCCGGTGGCCGGCACGCCTGCAGTCGAGACCGCCGCGCCGGGTGCCGCGCCGGTGGCGGACCCGCCGGCCGACGACTTCTTCGGCCACGGCGCTGCCTCACCGGCCGACGCCTTCTTCGGCGCCGACGCTGCGCCGGGCGGCTTCTTCGGGGAGGACGACGACGAGCCGGCCGACGACTTCTTCCGCGGCTCGGCCTCCGCACCGATGTCGGCGGTGCCGCCGCCGCCCGAGGTGCTCTACGCCGAGTCCGGTCGCCCGGCCGCACCGCCGAACGCGACGCCGCCGGGCGCGCCGTCCGGCGCGTCGCGCGCGGGCCGTCCGGCGGTCCGCCGCCCGCTGCCGAGCGTCGCCGTGCTCGCCATCGGCGCGCTCGCGCTGGCGTGCCTGACGCTGCTCGCCGCGCTCGTGATGACGGCGTCGGACGCGTCGCCGGCCGTCGCGTCGGCACCCGACGAGGTCGAGATCGTGACCGGCGCCGCCGAGGCGTCGCCCGAGGCGCCGGCGGCCGTCTCCGCCGCCGGCGGGGCCGCGGGATCGACCGAGGGATCGTCCGTCTCGGCCGACCAGCTGGCGGCACTCGAGGCCGCTGCCAACCTGCCGCTCACCGGCGAGCTGACCGCCTTCCTCTCGGCCGCCGAGGCCAGCTTCGGCGCGACGAGCGCGCAGCTGGACCCCGCGCTCCGCCCGTACGCCTACCGCCTCGCCAGCCGCTTCGAGTGGAACCCGGACACGTTCCGGATCTCGGTCGTGGCGCCCGACGCGGCCCTCGCGCAGTCGCGCGTGGACGTCCTCAAGCAGGTCTTCTCCGACGCCGTCGCCTCGGGGCGCCTCGTCCTCGTGCCGGCCACCGGGCCGTCCGCGCTCACCCTCGTCGCCGCCTAGATTCGCCATGACTCCCGTTCTGCCCCTCGGCGCCGTGCTCCCGTCGCTCGCTCTCGCAGCCATCGTCGCGGCCGCCATCGCCGTCGCGGTCGCCACGGCGTTCTACTTCCTCCGGGCGCGGCTCTACGAGCGGATGGAGGACTCGCTGCCGGCGTCGGGCGGGACCGACCTGCAGGCCCTCGGCGAGCGCATCGAGTCGCTCGTCGGGCAGCAGCAGCTGCACGGCGAGACGCAGCGGCAGATCCTGAGCCAGAAGCTCGACGCCATCGGCCAGCGCTTCGACGAGCAGCGCCACGCCGTGGACGGCCTGCGCCACGAGATGCGCCACGAGGCGCAGCGGCGCGACGACGAGCTGGCCGAGATCCGCCACCAGATCGCGGCCATCCAGCAGGCGGCGCCCGCGCTCGCCGCGCCGGCGACGCTGGCCCTCGGCGACGGGAATGCGGCGAGCGCCCCCGAGCCGGCCGTGTTCGCGCCGCCGGTCGAGGCTCCGTCTCCGGTCGAGGCACTGCCGGTCGAGGGGCCGGTGTCTCCGTCTGCCGAGGTCGCGTCGAGCGTGATCCCGCCGGTTGTCGAGGCGCCGCCGGTCGTCGAGGTGACCCCCGCGTCGGTTCCGTTCGCGTCGCCGACGTTCGAGGCGGCGGCGTTCGAGGCCGTGCCGTTCGGGGCTCCCGCGTTTGAGGCCGCGTCCTTCGAGGCCGTGCCGGTCGTCGCGGCCGATCCGCCGGCCGCGCCCGCCGTCGAGCCCGTCGCCACGCCGCCCGCCGCGCCGACGCCTGCCGAGGCACCCGCGCTCGCCCCGATTCCGCCGCCGGCGTCGCCCGTCGAGGCGATGCCGCTCGTCGAGGCGACGGCGCCGGTGGCGACTCCGGCGCTGGACCTCCCTCCCGGCGTGGTCGTCGAGCGCGTCTCCGAGGCGCCGCCGGTGGACCCGTTCGCGCTGCCCTTCGAGGTCGCCGCGGCGTCGCCGGCCCCGGCACTTGCTCCGGTGGCCCCGCCGGCTCCGGCGCCCGTGCCGGTGACGCCGCCGGCCCCGCCGCCTGCGGCCCCGCCGGCCGTCGACCCCTTCGGCTTCGCCTTCGAGGACCCGTTCGCGACGGCATCCGCTGCGCCAGCCGCGCCGATGCCGGTCGCCTCCGCCCCCGAGGTTCCGGTCGTCCCGCCGGCGCCGGCTCCCGTCGAGGCGCCGGTCGCGGCGCCCGCCGCCCCCGCGCCGTCGGCGCCGATCCCGGTCCTGCCCCTCCCGTCCGTCCCGGTCCCGATGTCGGTGGCGGAGCTGGTCCCGATGGCGTCGTCCGCGCCGGCCCCGGCGCCGGCCCCGTCCGCGCCGGTCGTGACTCCGGTGCCCGTCCCGGTCGCCGCGCCCGCGGTCGAGGCGATGCCGGTCCTGCCTCCGGCGCCCGCGCCGGTGCCGGTCCTGCCTCCGACGCCCGCCGCGCCGGCGGTCGAGGCGGCGCCGTCGGTCACGTGGGCCGTCGAGCCACCCGCCCCCGCACCGGCGCCGCCGGCCGAGACGGCGTGGGTCGCCCGCCCGGATCGCGACGAGACGCCCGCCCCGGTCCCCGTCCTGCCGGACGCCCTGCCGGTCGCCGAGGCGCCGGCCGATGTATCCGCCGAGGCGCATGCCGAGCCGGAGCCCGAGGCGTTCGTCATCCCCGAGGGCGCCGACGACCTGACCGTCATCACGACCATCGACGCGGCCGTCCAGAACGCGCTCTACATCGCCGGCGTCCACAAGCTGGACGAGATCGCGCGCTGGGGGCGCAGCGACGCGCGCCGCATCGCCGGTCAGGTGGGCGTCTCGGAGGACACCATCATGAACCAGTGGGTCTTCGAGGCGCAGGCCGCGCTCTTCGACCAGTACACGCGCCAGGCGAGCTAGCCGACGCGCTACGCGACCGTCACCGGCTCCGGGACGACCGACAGCCGGCGGAAGGCCTCCATCCGCGCGACGACCTCGGCCGGCGGCAGGTCCAGCAGCTTCGCGGGGCCGAACGCCTCGACGACGCACGACGCGAGCACGCTGCCGGTGACGACCGCCTGGCGGTAGACCGACGGGTCGAGCGTGCGCGGGTCCGTCGCGCCGCTGCGGACGAGGTGGCCGGCGAAGCCGCCGAGGAACGTGTCGCCGGCGCCCGTCGGGTCGGTGACGTCCTCCAGCGGGTAGGCCGGCGCCGAGAACACGTCGTCGCCGCAGAAGAGCAGCGCGCCGTGCTCGCCCTTCTTGATGATGACCGTCTGTGGCCCCATCGAGCGGATGCGCCGGGCGGCGGCGACGAGGTTGGGCACGCCGGCCAGCTCGCGCGCCTCCGAGTCGTTGACCAGCAGCACGTCCACGTGCGCGAGCGTCTCCAGCAGCGCGTCGCGCATCTGCTCGATCCAGAAGTTCATCGTGTCCGCGATGACGAGCGGCCGGTGGCCGTCGTTGCTCGTCTGGCGGATGACGTCGAGCTGGATCGTCGGGTCGAGGTTGCCGAGGCAGACGACCGCCGGGCGCCGGTAGGCCGCCGGCAGGTCGGGGCGGAACGTCGCCAGCACGTTGAGGTGCGTCGCCAGCGTGTCGCGCGTGTTGAGGTCGTAGTGGTAGCGCCCGGCCCAGAAGAAGGTCTCGCCGTCGGGGTCGCGCACGAGGCCCTCGGTGTCGACGCCGCGCGCGCGCAGCGCCTCGATGTGCGCCTCGGGGAAGTCGGCGCCGACGACGGCGCTCAGGAGCACCGGCACGCCGAGGTGGCGCGCGGCGAGCGCGGCGTAGGTCGCCGAGCCGCCGAGGATGCGGTCGGCCCGGCCGAACGGGGTCTCGACGGTGTCGAACGCGACGGTGCCGACGACGAGGATGCTCACGGGCGCAGGGGGTAGAAGCGCGAACCGCAGCGAAGATAACCGGCCGCCCTTCCACGTCCCGTCCGTACGCGTGCGGATCGGTCGAAACGGGGCGCCTGAAACGGGCGGCGGCCTCCGTACACGCACGGAGGCCGCCGGAGCCGGAAGGCGTCCGCGCGTGCCGATCAGCGCTTGACGCGGCTCACCCACTCGTCCACCACCTTGGTGGCCGCCACCTTGACGGCGTCGGAAAGGGCGTCGGCGATGTCGCGCGAGCGGTCGGCGCCGGCCGAGGCGAGGTCGCTCGCACGGTCGGCGGCGCGGTCGGCCGCGTGGCGGACCGTCTCGCCGGCGTCGTCGGTCCAGCCGCGCGCGGCCTTGGCGGCACGCGCGCCGCCCTTGCGGGCCTCCTTGGCGATCTCCCGCGCGCGCTTCTCGATGCGGTCCTGGAGCGACGGCGGCTCGGGCGACGGCGCGAGGCCCATCGCGAGGCGGCCGACGACGAGCCCGACGCCGGCGGCGGCGACCACGGCGAGCGCCGGGTTGGCCTCGACCCACGCCTTGGTGCGGTCGAGCCACGAGGCGTCGGCGTAGTCGTCGGGCATGTCGTAGGAGGCGGGCAGCGGCGGCGCGGCCGGGCGCGGCGCCGTCCGGGGCGCGGCGTCGGCGGCCGTCGTGGCGGTCTGCGACGCGGCCTGCGTCGCCGGCTCGGTGCCGGCGCTCGGGCCGGACGGGGACGCCGTGAGGTCGGCGGCGAGGTCGGTGGCGGTCGAGTCGGCGGCCGTCGCGTCGGCCGTGCCGTTGGTCTTCTTCGGAGTGTCAGCCATGGCGGGAGTCGGAGGGGGCGGCGCGGCGCCGGCGAGCGGGGCGCCCGGCGCGCGCCGCCGGGGAAGGAACGCCCGTGGTACGCGCCGGCGGCGTCGGTTTGTTTCTCGCCGGCGCACCGGCGCGCGTGCGGCCCGTACTTTTTCGCCGCCGCAGGACGCATCGCGCCGCCCCGCGCGTTCCGCCCCGCACGAGCTCCCCCCGCCTCCGATGCCGGCTCCGTCGCCCGTCCGGTCCCGCCTCCTGGTCCTGCTGGCCCTCGCGCTCCTCGCCGCGCTCCCGTCGGCCGCCCAGGCGCCCGACCGCGCCCGCGCCGAAGCCGACTTCGACGCCGCGCACGCGCTTCACGTCGCCGGCCTCTTCGACGCGTCGGCCGACGCGTGGGCGCGGTGGCGCGACGCCTACCCGGCCAGCCCGCGCGCCGCCGAGGCGCTGCTCCTCCACGCCGAGGCCGCGCTCGTCGCCGGCGACGAGGCGCTCGCGCAGGGCCTCTACACCGACTTCGAGACGCGCTACGCGCAGCACCCGCTCGCGCCCGAGGCGCGCCTCGCGCTCGGACGCTTCCACCTCGCCGCCGGCGACTACGACCGCGCCGCCGAGGCCTTCGAGGAGGCGCTGACGCGTCCGGCCCCGCCCGCGCGCGCCGCCGAGGTCGCCTACCTGCTGGGCCAGACGCGCCTCGCGCAGGGCCGCGCGCACGAGTCCGCCGCCGCCTTCGCCCGCGCCGCCGAGGGCGACACGCCGACGACGCCGGCGGCCCTCTACGCGCTCGGGACGGTCCGCCGCGCCCTCGCCGACGACGCTGGCGCGGCCGAGGCCTTCGGCGCGCTCGCCGAGCGCTACCCCGACGCGCCCGAGGACGCCGCCTCACGCCTCGCGCTCGCCGAGGCGCTGCTCCGCACCGGACGCCTCGCCGAGGCGGCCGACGAGGCCGCCCGCCGCCGCCCCGAGCTCACCGGCGACGACGCCGAGCGCGCGGCGCTCCTCGAGGGCGAGGCGCGCGTCCAGCTCGGCGAGACCGACGCCGCGCTCGACGCGCTCGACGCCGTCCCGCCCGAGAGCCGCTACGCCCGCCGCGCCGCCCTCGCCGCCGGCCGCGCGCTCTTCGCCTCCGAGCGCTGGGACGAGGCCGCCGAGCGCCTCGCGCTGGCGCGCGCCGACGGAGCCGAGGACGACGACATCGCCCACGAGGCCGCCTACTACGAGGGCCTCGCGCGCAAGCGCACCGGCGACCTCGCCGCCGCCGCCGAGCGCCTCGAGGCCGCCGCCACGCGCCGCCCCGGCGGCGTCTACGCCGACGCCGCGACGCTCGAACTGGGCGTGCTGCGCTACGAGCGCCGCGACTACGCCGCCGCCGCCGCCGCCTTCGACCGTCTCGCGCGCGGCGCGGGCCCGCTTGCCGGCGAGGCCGCGCGCCTCCTCGGCGAGGCCTACGCCGCGCAGGGCGACGCCGCGCGCGCCCAGGAGGCCTACCGCCTCGCCGAGCAGCGCGGCTCGGCCACTGCCGGCACCCGCTCGGAGGTCGCCTTCCAGGAGGCGTTCGCGCTCCACAGCGCCGGACGCTACGACGAGGCCGCGACGGCCCTCGCGGCCGTCTACTCGGCCGACCCGGCCGGCGCGCGCGCCGGCGAGGCGCTCTTCTGGGCCGGCGAGAGCGCCTACCAGGGCGGACGCTTCGCGCAGGCCGAGACCATCCTCTCGCGCTTCCTCGCCGAGTTCCCCGACCACCCGCAGACGCTCTCCGGGCGCTACGTCCTCGCGTGGACCCACTTCGCGCGGCGCGACTACGCGAGCGCGGCGACGGCCTTCGAGGCCTTCCTCACGGCGTACGCGGGCAGCACGTCCACCGTGCCCTACACGGCCGACGCGCTGCTCCGCCTCGGCGACAGCTACTACGCGCTCGGGCGCTTCGAGGACGCCCGCGCGGCCTACGCCCGCGTCGCCGCCGCGACGCCCGACGCGCGCGGCGCCGACTACGCCCTCTACCAGACGGCCCAGACGTTCGAGGGCCAGGGCCGCACCGCCGATGCCGCCGCCGCCTACGCGCGCCTCGCGAGCACCTACCCGTCGAGCGACCTGCTCGACGAGGCGCTCGTCGCGCGCGGGACGCTCCTCGTCCAGGACCAGCCCGACGCCGCCGTGGCCGACTTCGAGCGCGTCCTCGCCGTCCGCCCGACGTCGCCGATGGCGGCGCTCGCGGCCGTCGGCATCGGCGACGCGCGCTACAACCAGGAGCGCTACGCCGACGCCGAGGCCGCCTACCGCCTCGCGCTCGACCGCTACCCGGCCAGCCCCGCCGTCGCCGACGCCCTCGCCGGGCTCGACTACACGCTCGCGGCGCTCGGGCGCGAGGCCGAGTTCCCCGCCGCCGTCGCGAGCGCCGAGGCGCGCGCGACCGACCCCGACGCGCGCGCCCGCATCCGCGTCGCCCGCGCGCGCGCGGCGCTGGCCGCCGGCGACGCCGCCGGCGCCGTCACGATCCTCGACGGCGCCACGCCGACGGCCGCCGTCGCCGCCGAGTGGCGCCTCGCGCACGCCGAGGCGCTCGCCGCCGCCGGACGCCCGGCCGACGCCGCCGCGATGCTCCGCCGCCTCCTCGCCGACACGCCGTCGGACCCGCTCGCGCCCGAGGCCGCGCTCCAGCTCGCCGAGGTGCTGCTCGTCGCCGGCGACGCCGAGGGCGCGCGCGCCGAGGCGGTCCGCTTCCAGACGTCCGCGCCCGACGACGCGGAGCGCGTCGCCGCCGCGATCGCCGTCGAGGCGCGAGCGCTGGTCGCGCTCGGCCGGGCCGACGAGGCCGACGCCCGCCTGCGCGACCTCGTCGCCCGCTTCCCCGGCACGTCGGCCGCGCGCGAGGCGCTCCGGCAGCGGCCGGATCTGGGCGAGTAGGCAGAGTGGGCTTGGTGAGCGTGGTGAGCAGTCGCCACGCACAGGTCATCGCCCGGGGCCAGCGGCGTACGATCTTCCGAGCGGTCGGTCTCTCCGGTGCTGCTCCCGTGTCTCGTCTCGCCGTTCTCATCGCGCTCGTCGCGTTTCCGGCCGCCGCGCAGCCGGACGCCGCGCACCCCCGCAACGTCGTCCTGATGATCGCCGACGGCTTCGGCCCGGCGTCGTCCACGATGGCGCGCGCCGTGCGCCCGCTCGCGCTCGACGCGCTTCTCGTCGGCTCCGTCGAGACGAGCGCCACCGACAGCCGCGTGACCGACTCCGCCGCCGGCGCGACGGCCTACGCCTGCGGTCTCAAAACGTACAACGGCGCCATCGGCGTGGACGCCGACGGCCAGCCCTGCCGCACGCTCCTCGAAGCCGCGCGCGACCGCGGCATGGCCACCGGCCTCGTCACCACAACGCGCATCACGCACGCCACGCCGGCGTCGTTCGCCGCCCACGTCCCGCGCCGCAGCCAGGAGGCCGAGATCGCCGTCCAGATGGCCGCTGCGGGCGTGGACCTCATGGTCGGCGGCGGCGCGCGCTTCTTCGTCCCGGAGGTGCTCGGCGGCAGCCGCGAGGACCCGCTCGACCTGCTGGAGACGGCCCGCCGCGCCGGCGTCGCCGTCGCCACGGGTCGCGCCGAGTGGGACGCCGTCGCGCGTCTGCCGGCGCTCGCGCTGCTCGACACCGACCACCTCGCCTACGAGATCGACCGTGACGAGACGGCCGAGCCGAGCCTCGCCGAGATCGCGCGCCGCGCGCTCGATCTGCTGGACGCCCACGCCGGCGAGAACGGCTTCTTCCTGATGATCGAGGGCGGGCGGATCGACCACGCCGCCCACGGAAACGACGCGCCGGCTCACCTGCGCGACATCCTCGCCTACGACGACGCCGTCGCGGCCGTCGTCGCGTGGGCCGAGGCCGACGGCGCCACGCTCGTCCTCTCGACGGCCGACCACGAGACGGGCGGCCTCACGCTCGGCGCGCGCGGCGTCTACGCGTGGGACCCCGCGCCGCTCGTCGCCGCGACGATGAGCGCCGAGCGCCTCGCCGCCCTCACCGACGGCGCGCCGACGGCCGCCGACGTCGCCCGCGCGCTGGGCGACGCGGCGCCGGACTCTACCTACGCCGCCTGCTCGCCCGGCGCGGCGTGCGTGGACGCCTTCCGCCAGGCGGCGACGCTCCGCGCGGGCCTCGCCTGGACCACCGGCGGCCACACGGCCGTCGACGTCGGCCTCTACGCGTTCGGTCCGGGCGCCGGCGCCTTCCTCGGCGGGATGACCAACGACGCCGTCGGCCGCGCGCTCTTCGCGGCGATGGGGCTGGTGCCGTAGGCGTTACTCGTCGCGCTCCAGCACGCGCCGGCGGGCCTCGAAGCGCCCGCCGAAGCGGTGCTCGGCGTCCGCGCGGAGCGCGGCGGCGGGTCCGGCGAGGTAGGCGTCGAGCGCGGTGCGGTCCGGCACGTGGTACTGCACGACGAGGTGACGCCGAGGAGCCTGCCCCGGCCTGCCGGGGTCGGCGGGGGCGTCGGTGACGGCGTAGACGGTCGCGTCGGAGAAGCCGCCGGCGGCGAGCACGTCGGGGATGTGGTCGTCCAGCCACGCGCGGTAGGCGTCGGCCACGTCGGCGTCCACGGCGACGGAGACTTCGTAGATCAGGGAGGCGTCGGGCATCGGGATGGGGGAGAGGAGCGCAAGATCGCGCGGCTAGCTTCGTGCCATGCCGTCGCCGGTCGACCTGCTGTCCGCCTTCCTCGCCTCGGGCGCCGTCGTCGTCGGCGGGGGCGTGGGCATCGCGCTGCTGGCGCGGCGCGAGGGCGACCGCCGGGCGCAGGTCTGGCTCGGCGCGCTGCTCGTCGCGACGGCCGTCACGTTCGTCGGGACGCTCCTGTGCGAGGTCGGCGTGTGCACGGCCTACCCGCAGCTGTACTTCGTCCCGCTGGACTTCTCGCTGTCCGTCGGCCCGCTCGTCTACCTCTACGTCCGCGAGCGCGTCGCGCCGGGGCTGTCGCGCCGGGACGCGTGGCACGCGGTGCTGCCGGCGGCGCAGGCCGTGCTCTGGAGCGTCGTCGGCGCGCAGAGCGTGGCGTTCAAGGAGTGGTTCTGGCAGGGCGTCCTGTCGCCGTGGCTGGGCGCCGTGCTCGGCGTCCTGACCCTGGCCTCGACGGTCGCCTACGTCGTCGGCGCGTTGCGCCTCGCGCGCGGCACGGCGCCGGCGGCGGCGTGGGAGCAGGCGCGCGCGCGCTGGCTCGTGCGCTTCCTGCGCGTCGTCGGCGCGCTCGTCGGCGTGCTCGCGCTCTACTTCGTGGCGGACCTCCTGCTCGGGCGCGTGTGGGACGTCAACCCCTACAACTGGCGTGGCTATGCGCTGCCGAAGCACCTCGCGTACGTGGGCGTGCTGGTCGCGTTCGCCTTCCACGGCTGGGAGCAGATGCACCCGGCGCGCTGGATGCCGCCGCCGGCGGTGTCGCCGCCGGCGGTGCCGCTGCCGACGCCGCTGCCGACGCCGCGCGCGACGACCTACGGGCTGGACGCCGACGCGCTCGCCGCCGAGGCCGCGCGCGTCCGCGCCTACGTCGCCGCCGAGGAGCCGTACCGCAACCCCGACCTCACGCTCGGCCTGCTGGCCGACGCGCTCGGGATGTCGGACAAGGTGCTGTCGTTCGTCCTCAACGAAGGGCTGGGCACGCCCTACGCGACGTTCGTCAACGGCCTGCGCGTGGCGGCGGCGCAGCGCGCGCTGGCCGACCCGGCCTACGACCACCTGTCGGTGCTCGGCGTCGGGCTGGAGGCCGGCTTCTCGTCGAAGGCCACGTTCTACCGGGCCTTCCGCGCGGCGACGGGGCGGACGCCCGCCGAGGCACGTCGCACGGCTCCGGGTCCCGGCGACGATCTGAGACCTGCCGAGAGCGTCCCGGATCGTCGGTGAGGCGACCGGCGCGGCGGCGGGCGGACACTTTGCGTCTCCCTCCCGCCACCTCCCGATGCGCCGCTTCCTGTTCGTCGTCCTGGCCGGCCTGCTGCCGGCTCTCCTGCCGGCGCCCCGCGCCCAGTCCGTTACCGTCACCCTGACGCCGCCGCCGGCAATGCGCGGGTCGCTCGGCCTCCGGGGCGACACGCCGCCGCTCTCGTGGGAGCGCTCGCTCCCGCTCGCCGGGCCGGACGCCGACGGCGCCTACTCGGCGCGGATCGACTTCCCTGCCGGGACGCACGTCGTGGAGGTCAAGGCGGTCGTCGAGGTGGCCGGCGAGGCGCCGGTGTGGGAGCCAGGCCGCAACCGCGTGCTGCTGCCGGGCCGCGTCGCCGAGGACCGGCGCGCGTTCGGCGCGCCGCAGGCCGCCCTGCCCGAGCCGACGGTCTCCGCGGCCGACGTCCGGGCCGACCTCGCGCTGCTCGACGAGGCGCTCCGCACGCTCCACCCCGGCCGCACGCTCCACGCCGACGAGGCCGTCCTCGCCGCCGCCGCACGCCGCCTCTCGGACGACGTCCGCCGCCTCGCCGACGCGTCCGGCGACGCCCTCCCGCTCGGCGACGTCTACCTCGCCGTCGCGCGTTTCCTCGCGACGATCCGCGACGGCCACACGCAGCTCAACCCCTACAACCAGGGCGCGACGGTCCGCGGCTCGCTCTTCGCGCGGGCCGACCGCGTGCCGTTCGCCTTCCGCCTCGTCGGGCGGCGCATGGTCGTCACGGCCGACGCGACGCCCGACGGCGCGCTGCCGCCCGGCACCGAGGTCCTGACGCTCGACGGGCGCGGGGTGGGCGACGTGCTCGACGCGCTGCTGCCGCTGGTCCGCGCCGATGGCGCGAACGACGCCAAGCGTCTCGACCTGCTCCAGGTCTCGGGCGCGTCGCCGGCCGCCGAGTTCGACGTCTTCGCCGGGCTCGTCTTCCCGTCGGCCGGCCCGCTCGCGCTGCGGGTGCGCCTCCCCGACGGGACGGTCGCCGAGCGGACCGTCGCGCGGACGACCACCGACGCGCGACGCGCGCGCCTCGTCGCGCGACGCTTCGCCGAGGCGCCCGCGCTGGCGGCGTGGACCGAGCCCGATGGCACCGCGCGCCTCACCGTGACGACGTTCTCGTCCGACGACCCGCCCGACGGCACGGCGCGTATCGCCGCGGCGTTCGAGGCGTTCGCCGCGCAGGGCGCGCGCCGCCTGATCGTGGACCTGCGCGGCAACGAGGGCGGCATGGACGAGGTCGCCCACGCCCTCTTCGCCCACCTCATCGGTGCGCCCGTCGCCGTGCCGCCGGCGCAGACCGTGACGGCCTACCGCCGCGTGCCCGACGCGCTGCGCCCGTTCGTCCGCTCGTGGACCGACGCCTACCTCGACCTCGGCGATGCGGTGGTGCCCGTGCCGGGCGGCGGCTTCGAGCGTCCCATGCCCGACCCCATGATCGTCGAGCCGTCGCCGGCGGCGTTCCGCGGCCCCGTCGCGGTGATCGTCGACGCCGCCGCGTCGTCGGCCACGTTCGCGCTCGCGCGCGAGATCCAGCGGACGGGCGCCGCGACGCTCGTCGGCCAGCCCACCGGCGGCAGCCGGCGCGGCACCAACGGCGGCTGGATCGCCTTCCTGACGCTCCCGCGCACCGGCCTCGTCGTGGACATCCCGCTGCTCGGCTCTCGTCCGCCGGAGCCCGACGCGCCCGACACGGGCGTCGTGCCGGACGTCCTCGTCGCGCCCGACGTGGAGGCGCTCCGCGCGGGGCGCGACCCCGAGTTGGAGGCGGCGCGTGCGGCGCTCGCGGCGGCGGACGATCCGCTCGCCCCGTTCCGGCTCCTGGTCGGCGACTGGGCCGGCGAGCTGACGTACCTCGACTACCAGGACGACGCCTCACGCGTCACGCTGGGCCTGCGGACGAGTGTCCGCGAGGACGCCGGCGCGCTCGTCCTCTCGACGGTCTACACCGAGCCCGACGGGCGCGAGGTCGGCGGGGGCGACGCGCGCCTCGCGCCGGGGACGGACCCGTCGCGCCTCACGTACGGCGCCGAGTGGCGCGTCGTCTCGCGCGACGCGGCACCCGGCCGCCTCGCCGTCGTGATCGAGCGCGAGGGCGAGGACAACGACCGCCCGGCGACGCTGCGGCTCACCCTGACCGCCACGCCGGACGCGTGGCAGGTCGTCAAGGAGGTCCGCTACGGCGGGACCGACGCGTTCTTCGAGCGCAACCGCTCGGTGCTGCGCGCGGCCAAGTAGCCGCACCGGCGCTCGGAAACGTGTCAGCGCACGACGACGAAGCGCGCCGTCTGCACGGCGTCGCCGGCGGCGAGGCGGACGACGTAGACGCCCGGCGGCAGCCCCTCCGGCAGGCGCACGGCGGTCCGCCCGGCCATCGCGCTGTCGAACGGCGTGGCGACGAGGCGCCCGAGCGCGTCGTGGACCGTCACGGTGGCGTCGCCGGTGGCGTCGGCCCAGGCGGTCGCCGGCCCGCGCGCAGGGTTCGGGCCGAGCGTGAGCGCGGCGCCGGCCGAGGGTGGCGGCTCGCCGGCGACACCGCCGTCTGGGTCCCAGAGCGTGATGTAGGGGGACGCGAGGCCGCCGGCAGTCTCGAACAGGCCGCCGAGGAGCAGATCGCCGCGGGAGTCGGCGGCCAGGGTCCAGATGAAGTTGTCGGTTCCCGTGTCCAGCGGGCTCCAGACCACGCCGTCCCAGCGCGCGACGTAGTTGGCCGCGCTGCTGCCAGCGGTGGTGAAGGAGCCCGCGGCGTAGACGCTGCCGTCCGGCCCGAGGGCCACGCCGTGGACGTGGTTGTCCATCCCGTTGCCGAGCCCTTTCCAGGACCCGCCGTCCCACGTAGCGATGTAGTTCACCGGCACGGTGCCGGCGGTCGTGAAATAGCCGCCGGCGTAGAGCGCGCCGTCCGGCCCGACCGTCAGGTTGAGGACGAAGCCGAAGCCGCCCTCGACGCCGCCGCCGACCGGGCGCCACGAGGCGCCGTCCCACCGCGCGATGTAGCTGGCCGGGACGCCCCCCGCCGTCTGGAAGGCGCCGCCGGCGTAGAGATCGCCGTCCGCCCCGACGGCCAGCGCATAGACGTAATCGTCCACCCCCGTGCCGAGGGCGCGCCACGCGGTGCCGTCCCAGCGCGCGATGTGCCTCGCCGGCGTGCCGCCGGCCGACGTGAACTCGCCGCCGGCGTAGAGGCTGCCGTCGGGCCCGACGGCGAGGGCGAAGACGTAGCTGTTCATCCCGCCGCCGACCGGGTGCCACGCCGCTCCGTCCCACCGCGCGAGGTAGCTCGCGGGCACGCCGCCGGCCTCGCTGAAGATGCCGCTGGCGTAGAGGCTGCCGTCGGGCCCGACGGCCAGCGTGGTCACGAGGCCGTTGGTGCCCGTCCCGAGAGAGCTCCACGCGGCGCCATCCCATCGGGCCACGTGGTTGGCGGGCACGCCGCCGGCGGTCGTGAAGTCGCCGCCGGCGTAGACGCTGCCGTCCGGGCCGACCGCCAGCGCGAAGACCGTGTTGTCGAACGCCGTGCCGTTCGGGCCGGTGCTGATGTCGACGTAGCTCCCCGGCGCGCCGAGCGGCTGAGCGGCGGCCGGCGCGAGCAGCGCGAGCGCGGCGAGGACGACGAGGCGCATTGCAGAGCCCGGCGGGACGGTTCGCCCCATGATAGGAGCGTGGGACTGGTGGTTCCTACTTCCGATCCCGTCACGCCCGCCCCGCGTGGTCCGTGCGTCCGCGCAGGGAGCAGGGCGAAGCGACGACGCCCGGCGGAGCGCGTGCTCGGCCGGGCGTCGGGGGCAGGGGAGGGGCGCCTCAGTTGAGGTGCGCCACCAGCTCCTCGCGGCGGTGCTTCTGGCGCAGCTTGCGCAGCGCCTTCTCCTTGATCTGGCGGACGCGCTCACGCGTCAGCCCGAACCGCTGGCCGACCTCGACCAGGGTCAGCGGCTGCTCGTGGCCGATGCCGAAGTAGAGGCGCGTGATCTCGGCCTCGCGCGGGTGGAGCGTCGCGAGCGCGCGCTCGATGTCGATGTTGAGGCTCTCGTTGGTGAGGTCGTCGTCGGGCTGGTCGTAGCTGTCGTCGGCCAGCACGTCGAGGAGGCTGTTGCCGTCGTCGTCGTCGAACGGCGCGTCCATCGAGAGGCTGTGGCGCGAGTGCTGGAGGCCCTCCACGACCTTGTCCTCCTTGAGGCCGAGCTCCTGCGCGATCTCGTCGGGCGTGGGCTGGCGGCCGAGCTCCTGCGC